>ENA-UOJP01000860-UOJP01000860.1-human-gut-metagenome-genome-assembly--contig:-C102-NODE-860-length-46764-cov-12.760624_pt1 | contig 46764 bp, 42 predicted proteins | sample MGYA00242353_ERZ723900 | MGnify/ENA metagenome assembly ERZ723900
ATCCTTGGAAATACAAGGTTTTTAATAAAAAACGGGGTGTCAGACTTGGCACTACAACAAGAAAACGGAGGAAAAGAAATGAAAAAAGCAACAGCAGCAATTCTAGGAGCAGTGGCGGCAATGACAATTCTCAGTGCCTGTGGTTCAGGCAGTACGGCGAAAGACACGGCAGCGGCTCCCCAGACCGAGGCCGTGAAGACAGAAGCCCCGGCAGAAAAGAAGGAGACAGAAGCATCAGAGGCCCCAAAGACAGCGCTGAAGGCAGCATTCATAACACCCCAGGCCCTGGGTGACGGCTCTGTAACTGACTTAAGTTATTCCGGTTTTACAAAGGCAGCGGAGGAATATGGCATGGATACCCAGGTAGTGGAGGTCCAGGTAGGCGAGTATGAGGAAACACTGCGCTCCATGGCCCAGGAAGGATACGGACTGCTGGTATGTCTCCAGCCTGAGATGGTGGATGCCATCTGTACCGTGGCCCCGGAGTACCCGGACACGAAATTTTTCAGCATGAACGGTGAAATTAACGCTATCCCCAATGTGCTGGGGTCTGCCAACAAGGAGCAGGAAGGTTCCTACCTGGCAGGCGTGACGGCTGCGCTTATGTCAGAAACAGGTAAGATAGGAGCTGTCATCGGGCAGGATATGGCACAGAATAACAGATATGCGGCAGGTTATGAGGATGGGGCCAAAGCAGCCAATCCGGACATTGAAGTATCCATCATGTATGCAGGTACCTTTGAGGACCCGGCCAAGGGCAAGGAACTGGCGCTCACCTTATATAATTCAGGTTATGATGTGGTATATCAGGTAGCGGCAAAGACGGGACTTGGTGTATTTGAGGCGGCGAAGGAACTTGGCGAAGGGCATTATGTGGTTGGATGTGACATTGACCAGAGCCCGCTGCTTCCTGGACAGGTGGTCGGAAGCCAGATTACACCATATGATACATGGGTATATGCAGCGATGAAGGATTATGCAGAGGGGAAGTTCGAAGGCGGACGCACAGAAGCATTTTCCATGAAACGTACGGACGGAGCAGGGTTTGATTTTGATTCCACAGGCAAGATTACATATAAGGATGGCGTGAAGGATATGGTGGAGGAGAGCAAGGAAAAAATCATGTCCGGCGAAATCGTGCCTGAAAGTGTACGCGAAAAAGATAAATAGGGATATGGATGTTAAAGAGGGGAAGGGCTGCAAAGATGGCAGAGATGATTAAGGGGATTGCGGACCGCGACAAGGCCGGCAGATCTTATTATACAAGCAATGGATATACCTACGAACTCCACCCGGATTATGGCAGGTTCCCGGATTGCTTTGGGCTTACCATGTATTCAGGGGGATGCTGTGACAAGGAGGACAACCTGTTTTTATCCACACGGGATGTGGACCACCCCATCATGATGCTGGACCCGGAGGGGAATTATGTAACAGATTTTGGAAAAGGCCTGTTTAAAGAAACCCATACCCTGTGCGTGACACCAGATGATACATTACTGTGCGTGGACGTAGCCATGCATGTGCTTCGGGAAATCAGCAAAGACGGGGAGCTGATCCGCGATATCGGTACGCCGGGAGTCCCAAGTGACAGCGGGTTTGACCCTGATATCTGGAGGAAACGCCAGAGAATGGGAAAATACGTACCGACGGATGTCTCTTTTGACAAGGGATGGTCTTTCTTCATGGGAGTGGGAACCATAAAGCGGGCCGCGCCTCCCTTTAATAAACCTACAGGTGTGGCATTTGCACCATCCGGTGACCTGTTTGTCAGTGACGGCTATGGAAATGCAGCCATCCACCGTTTTACCAGGGATGGGAAGCTGGTCCGGACCTGGGGAGGGCCTGGGGATGAACCGGGACGGTTTGTGGTGCCTCATTGTCTCTGTGTGGATGTTCTGGGCCGTATATGGGTTGGGGACAGGGAGGGAAACCGGCTCCATGTATTCTCAGAAGACGGAGAACTGCTGGCATACTTTGATGGGAACCTGTATCAGCCTACCGGACTCTGGGCGGATAGGAACTACGTGTATGTGGCAGAGCGGGGAGGCGGCCTTACAATAATTGATATGGAACTGAATGTGAGGGCACAGCTGGGATTTTATAATTCATCCATCCGGGCCCATGGAATGTGCGGAAACAGCAGGGGAGAACTATTCCTGATGCCCCTTACCACATATGACAGACATTTTCTGATGAAACTGTCCCCGGTGGCCGTTCCTGGGAGGTGACCTACATAGAGTTGGGGAGGTGAATCATGTACAGTGAGCGCCAGAGGGAGATGCTCAGGTATCTGTCCGAGGTAAAACTTGCCAAGGTAGAGCAGCTGTCCGACCTGTTTCACGTATCCATCGAAACCATACGCCGGGATTTGCTGGAATTGGAAAAAGACTCATCCGTAAAGCGTATTCGGGGCGGTGCAACCTACAGCAGCTTCAGGGCAAAGGAACTGGAGTTTTCAAAAAAAATGGAAAGCAACCAGCAGGAAAAGCTGGCCATTGCCCAAGCGGCAGCAGAATATATTAATGACGGGGATGCCATTGCCATGAATAATGGAAGCACGACCCTGTCCCTGGCAAGATATCTCTTAAAAAGCGGGAAGATGCTGACCGTGGTAACCAATTCACCGGACATTGCACTGATATTAAGCGATAATGAGAGCAACCAGATTTATCTTACTTCCGGGTATCTGAGGAAGCATAATAAGAGTCTGGTGGGAAGCACGTGCAGGGAATGTCTTGAGGATTTCCGCGTAGATAAGACCATACTGAGCATTGATGGGATTTCCATTGAAGATGGTGTGACGGAATATAATACGGAGGAGGCAGCAGTCCTGCGGAAAATGCTTGAGATAGGACATTCTAAAATCATCCTGTGCGAGTTTAATAAGTTTAGCGAGGTGGCTTTTAACAAGGTGTGCAGCGCCGAACAGGTAGATTATGTCTTTACGGACTGGAATATGCCGGCAAAGGAGATTAAGGCATGGAATGATATTGGGGTAAAGGTGCTGGTGTCACCACAGGAAAAATATGCATAGAAGCAATGGACAGGGCCGGAATCTGCCGTTTATAGGGCGGCTTCCGGCCCTTCCTGTATATTTGTATTTGCATTTTCCCCAAAATTGTTGATAATAGAGTATAGAAACAAAAAAGGAGACAATCCCATGAACTGGACAACCCTGCTTTGCGATGACCGTATCCGCAGCTATAAGAAATCATCCTCCACCGACCTGCGCACTGAGTTTGAGAAGGATTACCACCGCATTATCGGAAGCGCCTCCTTCCGCCGCCTCCAGGACAAGACCCAGGTCTTTCCACTGGACCGCAGCGACTTTGTCAGGACCAGGCTTACCCATTCCCTGGAGGTTTCCTCCCTGGCCAAGTCCCTGGGGCAGAATATATCCGAGAGCATACGGGTGAATGTTAAGGACGATACCTTCCTGCCGGAGCACAAGGCGGCTGTGTGCGACATCCTTCAGTGTGCAGGGCTGATCCATGACATCGGGAACCCGCCCTTTGGACATTTTGGGGAAACCTCCATACAGGACTGGTTTAAACAGAACCTGGGCAGGCTTACGTTTAAGGGCCAGGTTATAAGTGATATGCTTAAGCCCCAGATGCTGCAGGACTTTTATCATTTTGAAGGCAATACCCAGGCCTTCCGGGTGGTGACCAGGCTGCATTTCCTGGTGGATGAGCATGGCATGAACCTGACCAAGGCGCTGCTTGGGACCATTATCAAGTATCCTGTGTCCTCCCTTGGGATAGATAAGAAAAGCGGTAACATCAGGACAAAGAAGATGGGATATTTCTATGCGGATAAGGATAATTTTGAAGATGTGCAGCGCTCCGCCGGGACCTTTGGCATGAGGCATCCCCTGACCTTCCTTCTGGAGGCGGCAGATGATATTGCGTATAAAACAGCGGATATAGAGGACGCGGTGAAAAAGGGCTGCATTTCCTATGAACGGCTTCTGCAGGAGCTTAGGGGCTTCCGGCCGGAACAGCAGACAGAGCAGTACCGGAGGATTGTCTCGTGGCTGGAGGAGCGGTTTGGCAAGGGCGTCCAGAGGGATTACAGCCGCCCGGACCTGTATGCGGTGCAGAACTGGGTGATAAGCGCCCAGGGGCAGATGATTGCAGGGGTGACGGACTGCTTTACTGCGAATTACGGCGCCATCATGGACGGCAGTTACGGGAAGGATATGTTCGCAGGAACCGGCGTGGAGCTTCTGATGGACGCCCTGGGGGATATTGCCTTCCGCTATGCTTTTGACACCAGGCCCATACTTAAACTGGAGATTGCGGCCCAGACCATTTTCAGCTTCCTGCTGGAGCGGTTCGTGGACGCGGTCATACCCTGGGATACGGACCTGCCCATGACACAGGTGCAGAATAAGATGGTTTCCCTTATTTCCGATAATTATAAGAAGATTTATTCCATCTGTTCAAAGGACAAGGATGAGGCGGAAAAGCTGTACCTGCGCCTGCTGCTGGTGACGGATTATATCTGCGGAATGACGGACAGTTATGCCAAGGATCTGTACCAGGAACTGAATGGGATTGTATAAGGCTGCATGGGACTGCGCGGAATCCTGTGGGACTGCAGGGTGCCATATGGTTCTATTATAGAAGTAATGGGGCAAGGGAGGAGCTGGAATCGTGATAATAAGTAAAAGCAGGCAGAGGATGGGATATCTGGCCGCATTCGTCATCCTATTCCTTATTGAGGCAGCCATTGCGCTGTGGGTGCATGACCGGTTTATCCGCCCTTATATAGGGGATGTGCTGGTGGTGGTGCTGGTATATGTTTTTGTGCGGATTTTCTTTCCGTCCGGCGCCAGGCATCTGGTACTGTATGTGTTCCTGTTTGCCGTCTGCGTGGAGGTGCTGCAGTATTTCCGCCTGGTGGAGTTATTAGGGCTTCAGGCGTTCAGGGCGGCCAGAATCATACTTGGGTCGGTATTTGACTTAAAGGATATTGCGTGTTATGGCGTGGGATGCCTGGGTCTGGCGCTGTTTGAGCAGCTTGGACGGAAGGGAAGGCCTGGACCGCTTAGGCGGCCTGGGCGGAGACGGAGACCTGGGACGTTGGAAGAAGACGCAAAAACACAGGACGGGAGCTGATTGGGATGGGAAGTGCTGATGGTGACAGGAAGGTGGAACGCCTGGTGGAGGTGGCCAGGATGTATTATGAACAGGACCGGACACAGAGCGAGATTGCCGCGCATTATGGGATTTCCAGGCCCATGGTCAGCAAGCTGTTAAAAACTGCCAGGGATACGGGGATTGTGACCATCCGTATCCAGGCCCCTCAGATACGGGAAAGCGGACAGGCTTCCCTTATGGAACTGGTGGGAAGGAAGTTTGGCGTCTATGGAGGCCTGGTGATACCGGACGGCTGCGGCGACCATGCAACCAATGCCGCGGTGGCAGAGGCGGCCATCCGTTTCCTGGAAGGCCTGGGAGAGGATCATCTGGGAATCGGCTGGGGACATATCATTGGGGATGTGGTCAAATGCATGGAGCAGAAGAACCGGCTGGTTCCCCTGTGCACGTCCGTATGCCCCCTGATCGGCAACGGCGGCGTGGGGCTTAAGAATTATCATTCCAATGAACTGGTGCGGGCCATTGCGGAGCACAGCGGGGCCAGGCCTGATTTTATCTATTCCCCAGCATCCGTGCTGTCTGAGCAGGAACTGCGCCTCATGAAGTCCCTGGATAATTACCATGAGGTGTACAGGTCCTGGGAAAAGCTGGATATTGCCCTTGTGAATATCGGGAATTTTCCTTCTACCCCTGATTTTGCATCGGAGGCAAGGTATGGGGACAGGCTGGCCAGACAGAAGGCGGTGGGGCGGATCCTTAATTATTATATTGATGTGGAAGGCCATGTAATCCGTTCTGAGACGGATTATGCAATCCAGATTCCCCTGGAGCTTCTGGCAAAAACCAGGTATGCGGTTGGAATCTGTTCTGCCAACACAAGCCCAAAGGCGCTCAGGGGAGCGCTGAAGTCAGGATACATCAACCACATCCTTGCGCCGGAGCATGTAATCAGGGAAATGCTGGAACAGTAAATCCTGAAGTAAATGCCCTGAGGGAAAATCATGAGAAATGGATAAGGTTACATATGTAACTAAAAATGTGCAGTTTGTCATAGGAACTGTGCATTTTTTGTGCAATTTCTAAAAAGTATGAATTTTAAACCAGAATAAATTGACAAGTATGTCAGTGGATGATAATCTAAAACTATGGAATAATTGGGGAAACTGCGTGAAAGGAGGTTACATATGTTACTTGCGAAACCGGAAGTCATACAAATGTTCAAAAAGATAGCCCTGCTCTGGAATGAGAACAAGGACTATCTCAGCCAGATTGATTCCAGATTCGGGGACGGGGACCATGGCATCACAATCGGAAAAATAGCCAGCCTGATGGAGAAAAGCATAGAGGGCTGGGAAGACGACGACATGGAGACGTTCATTGAGGATTTGGGGGACAACACCATGGAGATTGGAGGCGGCAGCGCGGGACCGTTATACGGAACCATGATCGGGGGCCTGTCAGGACCGTTGGAGGGGAACAGACCCATTGACGCAAAGATATTGAAGGAAATGTTCACCGAATGCCTGTCAGCCATGGAGGATATCACGACAGCGGGCATAGGGGATAAAACCATGATGGATGCCCTGATTCCGGCCGTGGATGCGGCCCAGAAGGCAGATGACGATATCATGGCCATCCTGAAAGCGGCCAAGGAGGCGGCTGTCAGGGGGGCAAAGGAAAGCGAACAGTACATATCCAGGTACGGAAGGGCCAGAAGCTATAAGGAGCAGACCATAGGGACACCTGACGCCGGGGCAGTGAGCACATCCCTGTTCTTTGCCGGATTATACGACGGACTTAAGGATGAATGAAAGGCCTGGAAAATAACAGATAGGAGAGGTAGGACAATATGAAGATGAAGAAATTTATTAATAACCCAGAGAACCTGACACCGGAACTTCTGGAAGGCTTTGCCATGGCCCACAAGGACCTGGTCACACTGGGGGAGAACCGTATGGTCATCAACAATAAGCTGGCAGACGCTGACCGTGTTACAATTGTAACCCAGGGCGGCTCGGGCCATGAACCTGCCATCAGCGGATTTGTGGGAGAGGGCATGGTGGACATATCGGTCGTAGGCGATGTGTTTGCGGCTCCCGGGCCTCAGGCGTGTCTGGATGCCATCAAGATGGCGGATAAGGGCAAGGGTGTGCTATATATTGTGCTGAACCATGCAGGCGATATGCTGACCGGAAACCTGACCATGAAAAAATGCGCCAAGGAGGGACTGAACGTTGTCAAGGTAGTGACCCAGGAGGACATTGCCAATGCCCCAAGGTCCAACGCAGATGACAGGAGGGGCCTGGTTGGCTGCATCCCCACCTACAAGATAGCGGGAGCGGCTGCCGCTGAAGGCAAAAGCCTGGAAGAGGTGGCTGCCATAACGCAGCGGTTTGCGGATAACATGGCAACCCTGGCCGTGGCTGTTTCCGGCGCAACCCATCCTGCAACAGGAAGCCTTCTGGCTGACCTGGGCGAGGACGAGATGGAGATTGGAATGGGGCAGCACGGAGAGGGCGGCGGAGGCCGCCAGCCCATGAAGTCGGCGGATGAGACAGCCAGAATCATGCTGGACGGGCTTCTTGCCGACCTGGATATAAAGGACGGCGAGAAAATCATGCTGATCCTCAATGGCACAGGCGCCACCACGCTGATGGAGCTGTTCATCATTTACCGCAGGTGCGTGGAATACCTGAAGGAGAAAAACATTGAGATAGCTGCCAATTATGTGGGCGAGCTGCTGACCGTGCAGGAACAGGCAGGATTCCAGATGTTCATGGCAAGGATGGACGACGAACTGCTTCATTATTGGAATGCGCCATGCAACACGCCGTATATGAAGAAATAACACGCCGTATATGAAGAAATAGCAGGATGAAGGCCGCTGGTTTTCTTAACACATACGAACTAGGAGGGTATGATATGGCAGCTGAATATATGCACATCGGCATCCCGGTCCTCAACAAAAAAGAGGGGATGACCTATAACGAGGATATGAAGTTCTGGGTCAGCAGGGTGGATGACTATGATTTTAAGATTGAGTACCTGAAATTTGAGGAGGGGACCCCGTTCCCTGAGATACTTTCCAAACAGCCCCATGTGGCATATAAGGTGGATGACCTGGACCATTATGCGGCCCAGGCCCAGCAGGTTATCTTTGGGCCTGCTGACTGCGGCCCAGGGGTACGCCTTGCATTCGTGATATGGGATGACGCAATCATCGAGCTGTATGAAGAAAAGTGAGGAGAATGACAGATGCTGGTTAGTATGAATCAGGTCTTAAAAAGCGCCGTGGACCGGCAGTGCTGCATCGGGGCGTTTGATACGCCCAGCCTGGAGATCCTGATGGCGGTCCTTGGCGCGGCTGAGAAACGCAATGAGCCGGTGATTGTCCAGCATGCCCAGCTCCATGAATGCGAGATACCCATTGACGTCATCGGCCCCATCATGGTGCGGATGGCAGAGGATGCCCTGATTCCCGTATGCGTGATGCTGGACCACGGGGAGGACATTGCCTATGTGAAAAAAGCCCTGTCCCTTGGATTCAGCGCCGTGATGATTGACGGTTCCTCCCTTTCCTATGAGGACAACGTACGCCTGACCAGGGAGGTGACAACACTTGCAAAAGAGTACAATGCGGATGTGGAGGCTGAAATCGGCATTGTGACAGGACATGAGGGACGGGTGTTTGATATCAGGGATGTGAGCGAGGCATATACGGAGCCGGAACTGGCCGCAAGGTTTGTAAAGGACACCGGCATTGACGCCCTGGCTGCATCGGTTGGCACGGTCCATGGCTTCTATGCCACAAAGCCCAGGCTGGATTTTCAGCGGATCCGGCGGATCCGGGAACTGACAGGGGTGCCCCTGGTCATGCACGGCGGCTCGGGCATCAGCGTGGAGGACACCCAGAAGGCCATCCGCTGCGGTATCCGCAAGATAAATTATTTTTCCTACATGTCCAATGCGGGCGTTAAGGCGGTTAAGGAACTGCTGGAGGAAAAGGACGTGAAATATTTCCATGAACTGGCCAATGCGGCAACCCTTGCAATGGAAAAGGACGTGCTGCAGGCCATGGCGATGTTTGCGTTGGACTGACAGATGATTTGAGATGCAGGGAATCAAATAAAAAGGTACGGTTCCCGGACAGGAGTTTTATAAACTCCGTTTGTCCGGAAGCCGTACCTTTTTAAATATCAGTACCTGGTTCCGTCTTAACCTCCTAAGACAAGGCTGGCAACGCCTGTGGTTAAGAATGGGACATAGGTCACAAGACCCAGCACGATGAAGTTGGCAATGAGGAAAGGCATCAGGGCCTTTACATTGTCAGACAGCTTATTGCCCGCTATATTGGTAGCCGCGAACAGGCAGACGCCTACAGGCGGCGTACAGAGACCGAGAACCAGGTTCATGACTACCAGGACGCCGAACTGGACGGAATCCACGCCCACTGAGGTGGCCAGCTGCAAAAGCACTGGGAACAGGATCAGGATGGCTGCAATGGTTTCCATGAACATTCCAACAAAGATCAGGAACAGGTTAATGAGCAGCAGCAGGATATATTTGTTGCTTGTCAGATTGAGCATGGCCTCCGCAATCATGTTCGGGATACGTTCCTTGGTCAGGATATATGCGAATACATTGGCAAATGCAACCAGGGCCATGATGGACGCTGCGCTGGAAAGGGTCTGCTGCAGGCACTGGTAAAAGCTTTTAAGGGTCAGCTTGCGGTAGATGACAAAACCTACGAATGTGCCGTACACAATACAGATAATGGATGCTTCCGTAGGGGTTACCATGCCGCCGATGATCCCAAACAGGATGATCAGGGTCATGATGATGGCCCAGATGGCTTCCCGGCCGGATTTAAGGATTTCCCTTACAGAACTCATATGTTCCCGTTTGGGGTATTTCCTCCTTTTGGATATCACATAAGAAACCAGGGCCATGCCGCCGCCCATCAGGATGCCGGGAACAATGCCGGCCATGAACATCTTGGATACGGACAGGCCGGTCATGGTGGCGGCCATGATCATGGGCAGTGAGGGCGGGATGATGGGGCCCATGCAGCTGGAGGCAGCAGTGACTGCCACGGAAAAGCTTTTGTCATATCCAAGATCCACCATCATGGGAATCTCAATGCCGCCCAGGGCCACCGTGTCAGACAGGGCCGTGCCGGAGATGCCGGCAAAAATCATGGAGGCCATGATATTGGCATAGGCCATGCCGCCGGTGAGGTGTCCCACCAATTTGTCACAGAAATCCATCAGCTTATCAGAAATACCGCCCTGGTTCATCAGGTTGCCGGCCAGGGTAAAGCCGGGGATGCATAAGAGCGTGAAGCTGTCAATACCTGCAAAGAACCTTTGGGAGAAAGTGGCAATGGGCATGTTGGCTCCCAGGAAATAGGCCAGGGACGCAAGTCCCAGGCTGAAGGCCACAGGCACCCCGATGAACAGGCAGATAACGAATGTAATGAATAATACGGATACCATACTTATTTGCCCTCCTTTTCATTCCAGGTAATGATTATGTCGAGAACCTCGCACAGGTAGGCAATGACCATGAAGCCGAACATCAGCACAAGGGAGAAATATACGTACTGCATGGGCAGGGTCATTGCCGTTGAAAACATGGGGAACTTGATAAATGCAAATGGAATCACGGATTTAACCAGCACGTATGCTGTGAAGGCCAGCAATACTATCTTGATGAGCAAATCCAGTATCTTGTTGATGATGGGGAACTTTGGCTCCAGGGCATCATGGAGGAATTCCACGTTGACAAATTCACTGCGGTGGACTGCCACGGCGCAGCCAAACCCCACCATGTAGATGAAGGAATAGCGTGCAGCCTCTTCTGTCCAGGACGGAGCGCTTGGGAGGAAGTTACGGCTTACCACCTGAATCAGTACGCAGGCCACAAAAGTCAGGTAAAAAATAACGCCGAAAAAGCAGAGCGCATGGTCAAAGTAATGGACGAACTTATCCAACCCTTTTTTAAAATTGCTCATGGATGAGCACCTCGCTTTCTGTTAAGGAATTTTAACACTGTATCTACAAAAAGAGGCGCAGCGCAAAACCGGTCGGTCATGTACTGCGCCCATAGGCTGGACGGTCGGTCCGCCGCCAAAAGCCAATGCTGGAATCGTGTTAAATTTAAGCGTCCGGGTTAGCAGCAGAAATCTTTTCGTAAAGAGCCTTCTGGCTGTCGGTCAGTACTGCCAGGACCCCGTTTGTCATGGCGTCTGAGAATGCCTTCTGGTCCACGTCCACGAATTCCATGCCTTCCTCAACCAGCTTGGATTCCAGTTCTTCCTCATTCTTCAGGAAGATTTCATGCTCATACTTCTGCATTTCCTTGCCGCCGTCCACAACAACCTGCTGCAGGTCCGCGGGCAGGGCGTTGAACTGCTCCAGGCCCATTGCGATGTAAACCCATGCGCGCAGGTGCTCGGTGCGGATCACATAATCCTGGACCTCGTAGAAGGAGCTGTTCTGGATCATGGCCAGCGGGTTTTCCTGGCCTTCAATGGTGCCCTGCTGAAGGCTGGTGAACACCTCGGCTAACGCCATGGGGGTGGGTTTTGCCCCCACTGCCTCAAATGCGGCCACGGTCATGGCGGACTGAGGGGTACGGATGACGAAATTGTTCATATCGGCAGGGGATGTGATCTTCTTGTTGGCGGTCACGTTGCGCGGGCCGCGGGTAAAGTAACCAAGGACCTTCATACCGCACTTTTCCATCAGGCCTTCCAGTTCAGCGCCTACTTCACCGGTAAGGACGGCTTCCATATGTTCGTCGCTCTTGATCAGGTAAGGCATGCCGATGATGCCCAGGTCAGGCTGGTAGGTCTGCATGGACTCGCCGGTAAATGTGATGTCGCAGCCGCCCTGTGTGAGGATGGACTGGATCATATCCACCTCGGTGCCTAACTGGCTGCTGGGATAGATGTTTACCTGGATGCGTCCGCCTGAATGCTCTTCCACGTATTCCTTAAACTTCTCAGAACCCAGATGCCAGGAATCGCGCTCATCATTGATGTGTCCGATGTTGATCACATAGGTCTGTCCATCATCGGCAGCAGCAGCTGGCGCGTCTGTGCCGGCAGCGGCATCACCCGCAGGAGCAGCGGCAGGCGCAGCAGTAGTAGCAGTGGAACCGCCGCCACAGCCTGCAAGGGACAGGGCCATTGCTGCGGTCAGCAGCAGTGCAAAAGGTTTTTTGTTCAGTTTCATAAATTCTTCTCCCTTCCTTTTGTAGGATTGGCATACCTTGACAGAGCCGGTTGGCCCTGGTCAAAACATACCGTGGTATGTATTTTACAACCTCACTAATATATTGCCATATGTGGGAATATATTACTATCTACAAAATGACAGTTTTAGATAGGATTATTTGTGCATATTTAACAAAAACTGAAAAAACATGGTAAAAAACAGGGAAAAAAGTAAATATCTTACAAAGAAAAAGTAAAAAAACGTAAAAAAGTGTACATATTTTAACGGAAGGAAAAACAGATATAAATATAATATAAAGACGGTATAAAGATGGCATAAAGAAACCGCCGGAAAAGTGCACATAGATTCAGCGCTTCTTCTGGCGGCGGTGTGTGAGGGGGATAAAATGCCATAACTAATATATTTGTTAAAAACATGTCTATCATCAATCCACAAAATAATCCGGATAGGATGTGATTGTATTCTGGAAATCCAGCAGGAACCGGCCCAGATGGTCATTGCAGAACTTGGCGATATCCACATCCCCGGGAATTCCCATGAGCAGATAGCAGTAAAGCGTGCTGTGGTTTTCCAGGATGGCGGACTGGTCCACATCGTTGACAACGGTATCCAGGTAACGCACCCTGTCATAGTGGGAATTGACCCCGTGGAGCGCGGACCATATGTGGTTGCGGTTGCTGAACTCATAAAGCATACGGTGCATGTCGTCATCCAGGTCAAAAAAGTCATCGCTTAGTTTATCCACATACCGGGCCAGCTCCTGGCGCTGCAGTTCCAGGTTGGCCTTGAGCGCCGCGGTCTGCTCTGAGGAAAGGGCGCCGGCAATTTCCCGGATGATGGCTGTTTCCAGGATACGGCGCATGAAATATCCTTCGCGCACAAGGCTGAGGCTGATATGGCTTACCCTGCTTCCACGCTGGGGCATGATATCCACAAGGCCCTCGTTTTTTAAAAGGATCAGGGCCTCCCGTATGGGCGTGCGGCTCATTCCCAGCTGGTCGCTGAGTTCGGCTTCATTTAACACTGCACCCGGCTTCAAGTACAGGTTCATGATATTCCTCCGTATCAGCCTGTATGCGTAGTCGCTGTTGGTTTCATCCGGACAGCGTTTGTTTACAATTGTGAGAGACATGAAAGATGCTCCTCCTTTACTTGTTTTAATAGTTTTATACCAGAAAAAACGTGGTTTGCCAAGACGGGGAATAAAAGAGACCTGGAAATCCGGGAATTTCCAGGTCCTTATCATATGTGAAGCCATGGGGATTAAAAACAGACGTCCTGTTAAGCGCCCAATATCAGGTTGGCAATGCCTGTGGTAATGAACGGCACATAGGTAACAAGCCCAAGGACCGCAAAGTTGGCAAGGAGGAAAGGCAGCAGCGCCTTTACATTATCTGACAGCTTGTTGCCCGCAATGTTGGTGGCGGCAAACAGGCAGACGCCCACGGGCGGGGTGCAGAGGCCAAGGACCAGGTTCATTACAACCATGACGCCAAACTGGATGGAATCCACACCTACGGAGGTGGCCAGCTGCAAAAGCACCGGGAACAGGATCAGGATGGCTGCAATGGTCTCCATGAACATGCCCACAAAAATCAGGAAGATGTTAATGAGCAGGAGCAGGATGTATTTGTTGTCGGTCAGGCTTAACATGGTGTCTGCAATCATCTTGGGGATGTGCTCCTTGGTCATGATGTATGCAAACACGTTGGCAAATGCAACCAGGGCCATGATGGACGCTGCGCTGGAAAGGGTCTGCTGCAGGCACTGGTAAAAGGTCTTAAGGGTAAGCTTGCGGTAAATGGCAAAGCCCACGAAGGTTCCGTATACAATACAGATAATGGATGCCTCGGTAGGGGTAACCATGCCTCCGATAATGCCCAGCAGGATGATCAGGGTCATGATGATGGCCCAGATGGCTTCCCGCCCTGACTTCAGGATCTCGCTGAAGGAGCTCATATGGTCGCGTTTGGGATAGTTCCTTTTTTTGGAAATGACATAGGAAACCAGAGCCATCCCCCCGCCCATCAGGATGCCGGGGACAATGCCGGCCATAAACATTTTGGATACAGATAACCCGGTCATGGTAGCGGCCATGATCATGGGCAGGGAAGGCGGGATGATGGGGCCCATGCAGCTGGATGCGGCAGTGACTGCCACGGAAAAATCCGCATCGTATCCAAGGTCAACCATCATGGGGATCTCAATGCCGCCCAGCGCCACGGTATCAGACAGGGCCGTGCCCGAGATTCCTGCAAAAATCATGGAAGCCATGATGTTGGCGTATGCCATGCCTCCGGTCAGATGTCCCACCAGCTTGTCGCAGAAATCCATCAGCTTGTCGGAAATGCCGCCCTGGTTCATCAGGTTGCCTGCCAGTGTAAAGCCGGGAATACATAAAAGGGTAAAACTGTCAAGTCCGGCAAAAAACCTTTGTGAAAACGTGGCAATGGGCATGTTGGCTCCCAGAAAGTAGGCAAGTGCCGAAAACCCCAGGCTGAACGCCACGGGTACGCCGATAAACAGGCAGATTATGAATGTGATGAATAATACAGGTACCATGCTCAGCCGCCCTCCTTTTCATTCCAGGTTAGAAGCAGGTTCAGGATTTCACACAGGTATGCCACGGCCATAAGACTGAACATCACCACCAGGGAAAAGTAAACATACTGCATTGGCAGCGTCATTGCCGTGGAAAACATTGGAAATTTAATGAATGCAAAAGGAATCACGGATTTAACCAGCAGGTAAGCGGTAAAAATCAATAATGACACCTTGATTGCAAGGTCGATGACCCGGTTGGCCATGGGGTGTCTGCCCTCCAGGGCGTCATGGAGGAATTCCACGTTAACGAACTCATTGCGGTGGACTGCCACGGCGCACCCAAACCCTACCATATAGATAAAGGAGTAGCGCGCGGCCTCTTCTGTCCAGGATGGCGCGCTTGGCAGGAAGTTGCGGCTGATGACCTGGATCAGTACGCAGGCCACAAAGGTCAGATAAAAAATAACGCCGAAAAAGCAAAGTGTATGGTCGAAAACAGACAGAAACTTATCAAGTCCCTTTTTGAAACTGCTCATTGATTGAAGCACCTCTCTTTCCGTAGTGGGCCGTTTTCCTTATGCATCCGGGTTGGCAGCGGATATTTTTTCATAGAGTGCCTTCTGGCTGTCGGTCAGTACTGCCAGGACCCCGTTTGTCATGGCGTCTGAGAATGCCTTCTGGTCCACGTCCACGAATTCCATGCCTTCCTCAACCAGCTTGGATTCCAGTTCTTCCTCATTCTTCAGGAAGATTTCATGCTCATACTTCTGCATTTCCTTGCCGCCGTCCACAACAACCTGCTGCAGGTCCGCGGGCAGGGCGTTGAACTGCTCCAGGCCCATTGCGATGTAAACCCATGCGCGCAGGTGCTCGGTGCGGATCACATAATCCTGGACCTCGTAGAAGGAGCTGTTCTGGATCATGGCCAGCGGGTTTTCCTGGCCTTCAATGGTGCCCTGCTGAAGGCTGGTGAATACCTCGGCTAACGCCATGGGGGTGGGCTTTGCCCCCACTGCCTCAAATGCGGCCACGGTCATGGCGGACTGAGGGGTGCGGATGACGAAATTGTTCATATCGGCAGGGGATGTGATCTTCTTGTTGGCTGTCACGTTGCGCGGGCCGCGGGTAAAGTAACCAAGGACCTTCATGCCGGATTTCTCCATCAGTCCTTCCAGCTCAGCGCCTGCCTCGCCCGTGAGGACGGCTTCCATATGCTCGTCGCTCTTGATTAGGTAAGGCATGCCGATGATACCCAGGTCAGGCTGGTAGGTCTGCATGGATTCGCCGGTAAATGTGATGTCGCAGCCGCCCTGTGTAAGGATGGACTGGATCATATCCACCTCGGTGCCTAACTGGCTGCTGGGATAGATGTTTACCTGGATGCGTCCGCCTGAATGCTCTTCCACGTATTCCTTAAACTTCTCAGAACCCAGATGCCAGGAATCGCGCTCATCATTGATGTGTCCGATGTTGATCACATAGGTCTGTCCATCATCGGCAGCAGCAGCTGGCGCATCTGTGCCGGCTGCCGTATCACCGGCGGGCGCCGGGGCTGGGGAAGCGGAGGGGGTGCTGGCGCAGGCTGTCAGCGACAGGGCCATTGCGGCTGTTAAAATAAGTGTGAGGCCTTTTCTTGATTTTTTCATATCCTACTCTCCTTTTCTTTCGTGAATTCGACTTGTTTTGCAAAGAAGAAATCATACTGATATACTGCCATATCGAGAGAATGATTTCCATACACTATAATTACAGTTTTGGCACATAAAAAATGTGCATATGTCACAAAAGAAAATTTAAAATATACAAAATACATAATAAACAACAAAAATAAATCGCAATAAAATATAAATATTGCACAAAAAATGCCGAAAAAATAGTTTGAATATTATAATTAAAAACATAAATTAACAGATAAAATAGTGATTTGTTTTACGATATTTTTCCAAAATATGTAAGAAAAACGTTAAGGTTTTGTTAAGGACGGACAACTAATATATTTGTTAAAAAAGCGTTAATAAAATTCCTGGCATAAGACAGGAAAGAAATTAATATTAGACCAAAATAGTGGTAAAGATATGCAACGGTACATTGAATTTATAAACAAAACATGATATAATAAACAAACCTTTGCTGATATATGAGAAATGGATAAAGCTGGCTGCATTAAGGAAACCTAAAGATGATACCCATGTCCGGCTTGGCACGGGTAAGGTCTTTCAGCCGGGAATCAAGAGAGGAGCAGTACCTTATGGAGAAAATATCCACGGAGCAGATTGCATTTGTGATTGTGATGGCGGTCCTTCTGATGTTTATCCTGCCCATGGTACAGTCGCGTACAGGCAAAAGCCTGTCAGAACTGTTATTTGGCGTGGGCAGGAAGAAGAAGCAGGATGGAGCGGACGGGGCACCAAAGAAAAGCGCGGGACGTGAACCAAGGATGAACAACGGCACCAGGAATGATTTGACGGTTTTTGTCTCCCAGCTGTTAAAAACGGCCAATAAAAACGGCATGGGGGTGGTTGCTCCGGGTTTGGTGGAATATAAAGGTAAGACGGCCCAGCTGGTGGCGTTCCTGGTGGCGCCCAGCGGCGTGACAGGTATCTATTGCCTGGGGTTTGGCGGCGTCGTCATGCCCGGGGAAAAGGACGGGCCATGGAAGCAGCATATGAATGGCCAGGACACAACATTCCGCAATCCCCTGGCGGTCTGCAAAGAACAGTATGAGCTGGTCAGGGCTGCCATGGACGAGGCAGGTGTGAAGGCGGACCTGGATATTGTGACTGTTTTCACCAATTCCCGTGTGACGCTTAAGGCCGTGCCTTCTGCACGCATATACACCCAGAAGCAGTTCATGGAGCATCTGAAAAACACGGATTCCCTGAAACGGGGGGACGTGGATGTGAAGGAGATGACCAAGGTTCTTGCCCGGCTGGCCAAGATAAAGGAAAAGAAGGCGGGCAGGAATAAAAAACAGAGGGGGCAGGAGGGCTGACAGGGATTTCCGGATTGGGGATCTTATGATTAGCACAGAGAAAAACGGAATAGAACGTATGGCATTTTTCGGATGTGTGTCCAAAGATGCCATACGTTCTTTTTTTGTCTGCCGCTGTTTTGGCGGTATGGGGCATGTACGGGAAAGGTAATCCTTACATTTGGCTGAACTTACACAAAATAATCCGGATACAGCTTAATAAGCTCTGATTTCTCTACCCGGTGCCTGGTCAGGTGCCGGGTCATCAGCATCTCGGCCAGCTCGCTGTCCCTTCTGCCAATGGCATAGAGGATATTCTCATGGTCCTCCACGATCTTGTCCGGCTTAAGGGATTTGAGGGATAAGGCCCTCAGCCTGTCAAAATGCACCATTTGGGAGTGGATGATACTGTAAGTCTGGGCCTTGCCCACGGACGTGAACAAAAGGCGGTGGAAATCCGTGTCCAGCTCAAACAGGCGGGTATAGTCGCCTGCTTCAAGATGCCTGGTTTCCTCCTCCATGTTTGCGCGGAGCATTTCTTCATGTTCCGGGGAAATGCCTTCGCATACCAGGGCAAGGACTGCATTTTCCAGAACCAGGCGCATGAACCTGGACTCTTCCACCAGTTCATAATCAATCTTGGCAATATAACTGCCGCGCTGGGGCTGGATATCCACCAGCCCCATTTTGCTCAGCTCAATCAAGGCCTCCCGCACAGGGGTGCGGGAAAGCTTAAGTATCTGGGAGAGTTCATTTTCACTGACCGCGCTGCCAGGCGCAAGTTCAAGGGTTATGATGTTGTGCAGGAGAACGCGCAGTGCATAGGAGCGCGCGTTTTCGGAAGGCTGTCTGTCTAATAATTCCATATCCAATCCTCGCTGCTTTTATTTTGCATGTTGGTATTCATCAAGCCTGCATGGTACAGGCGAAGATGTTGCTAATGGTCTGTATCAGAAGTCAAAGGTCAGTACAATCTTGCGGATGGATGGGTCGTGGCTGTCCACGAAGTCAAATGCTTCCTGGGCCTTTGTAAGGGGGAAGGTGTGGGAAACAGCGCCGGACAGGTCAAGCTTTCCCTCGTTGACCAGTTCGATGGCTTTGCCGAACATCTTGTTCTGAAGCCTGGAACCCCTGACATCCAGTTCTTTGGAGGTGATTACGAACTGGTTGATTTCTGTGGGGCTGGTGGAAAAGCCCATGGTCATGACGCGGCCCGCATTGCCGGTTGCCTGAAGAAGGTTGATCAGGGAATCCTTGTTGCACACAGCGTCAATGGATACGGTTGCCCCATGTCCATATGTATACTCCTTTACCTTCTCAAGCAGGTTCTCTTTTAACACGTTGATGGTGTAGGCTGCCCCGTTGGCCTTTGCAGCCTCCAGCTTGTCATCCAGTACATCGGCTACGATGATATGGTCGCAGAGCAGGCGCGCAATCTTTAATATGGAACTTCCAAGTGCGCCTGAGCCGTAAATCAAGAGCATGTCATCCTTCTGAAGCTCTGCCCTGGTGCAGGACTGGATGCCGATGGTGGTGGGCTCAATCATCACAGCGTCTTCATCGGAAAGGGAATCGGGAAGGATGTAGCAGTCAGACTCGGGAACGGCAATGTACTCCCTGTAACCGCCGTCAATGTGCACGCCGCGCACAGCCAGGCTGTCGCATACATTTCCGCGTCCAATCCTGCAGGGATAGCAGTGGCCGCAGCTTGTAACCTGATTGATGATGACGCGGTCGCCCGGCTTTAAGTCCTTTACATTGGGACCCACCTCATCCACGCGGCCAACCATCTCATGCCCGATGACCCTTGGGTAGGTTGCGGCTGCGTTGGTTCCGTGGTAGATGCCCACATCAGAACCGCAGATGCCGGCAGCGGTCATCTTCACAAGTACATTGTCCTTTTCAGTGATGACAGGCTTCTCCATTTCAATCAGCTTTAATTCGTTGGGTTTTACAATCTGTACGGCTTTCATAATCATTCTCCTTTGACACATTTGTTTGATTGTGACTGGTTCATGTAACTGGTTGGTCTAACTGGTTCATGTAACTGGTTCACGAAACGGTTGCTGTTCCATTGGAATTACTTCGTCCAACTACCATACAAGTATACTAATACCCCTTGGACGAAATGTCAATCCATGAAAATAAATTGGCATATTATAAGCGATTTTTACAAATATATACCTGAAAAATTGTGGAAAATTACATATTGAATAAAAGGCCGCTATATACTACCATACTAGATAAGAGACTTTCATTATTTTAATCTTATTTTAAAAGGAAAGGGTAATCAATTATGAAACTGACATTAGAAGGATTGAAAGACAGGAGCGCATGGGAGGCAGCAGGCATCGGACTTCCGGACTATGATATCGAAGCAGTGGCAGCAGAGACAAAGAAGGCTCCTGTGTGGGTACATTTCGGAGCAGGCAACATTTTCCGTATCTTTATCGGAGGACTGGCTGACACCCTGATTGAAAAGGGTGAGTGCAGCAAGGGGATTACCTGTGTGGAGACCTTTGACTTTGATGTGATTGACAAGATATACAAACCATATGATAACCTGGTGCTGGCAGTGACACTGAAAGCAGACGGTTCCACGGACAAGAAGGTAATCGGGTCCCTGACAGAGGCCCTTAAGGCGCAGTCCGGTGTAAAAGAGGAGTGGGACCGGTTAAAGGAGATATTCGTGAATCCGGGGCTTCAGATGATTTCCTTTACCATCACGGAAAAGGGTTATGCCTTAAAGGGGTCTGACGGTAATTACTTCCCATTCATCCAGGCAGACATTGATAACGGTCCGGAAAAGGCAGTATCTGCCATGGCAGTTGTATGTGCGCTTTTGAATGAGAGATACAAAGCCGGCAAGGCGCCTCTGGCAGTTGTTTCCATGGACAACTGCTCCCACAACGGGGAAAAGCTTCAGGGCTCCATTCTTACCATGGCTAAGGAGTGGAACCGGAAGGGCTATGTAGAAGACGGTTTTATTGATTACCTTTCCGATGAAAACCAGGTGTCCTTCCCATGGTCCATGATTGATAAGATCACGCCGCGTCCGGCTGACTCTGTCTGCGCTGAGCTGGAGAAGGCCGGTGTGGAGGATATGGCCCCTGTCATCACCTCCAAGAAGACATACATTGCCCCATTTGTCAATGCAGAGGGACCCCAGTACCTGGTCATCGAGGACAAGTTCCCGGCCGGAAGGCCGGCGCTGGAAAAGGCCGGGGTCTACATGACGGACAGGGATACGGTTAATAAGGTTGAGCGCATGAAGGTGACCACCTGCCTGAATCCTCTCCATACGGCACTGGCTGTATACGGCTGTGTTCTGGGCTATACCCTGATTGCGGATGAGATGAAGGATGAGCAGCTTAACAAGCTGGTCCATGAGATTGGCCCGGTTGAAGGGATGCCGGTTGTGACCAATCCTGGAATCCTGTCCCCTGAGGACTTTGTAAATGAAGTAATTAACGTAAGGATTCCCAACCCATTCATGCCTGACGCACCCCAGAGGATTGCCACCGACACCTCACAGAAGGTGGGCATCCGTTACGGCGAGACCATCAAGGCCTATGTTGCAAAGTACGGCGACGCCAAGAAGCTGAAGGCTGTTCCCCTGGCGCTTGCAGGCTGGTGCAGATACCTGCTGGCAGTGGATGATGAGGGAAATGCATTCGAACTTTCAGCAGACCCAATGGTGCCTGAGCTGACAAAAGCCCTGGAAGGCATTGAGGTTGGCAGGCCGGAGACGTATAAAGGACAGTTAAAGCCAATCCTGTCCAATGCCAATATATTCGGCATAGACCTCTATGAGGCCGGAATCGGTGAGACCGTGGAATCCATGTTCCTGGAGGAGATTGCCGGACCAGGGGCCGTGAGGGCAACCCTTAAGAAGTATTTGGATTAATGACTGAAAGGCAGAGGCGCGTAACAGGGTTACGCTGCCTCTGCCTTTGATTTTGCCGTAAGCTGGTTTATCCGTTTTGACGAATTACATCTTTGGCAGAAACATCCCTTAACCTTTCCACTTCCTGATTTCCAAAAGTCCCGGCACCAGGGCATCCGCGCTTGTCTTGAGGATGATCCGCCCTTTTTCAGCCGTAGCCCCGGATGGGTCCCCGCCAATGCCGATGGGTCTGCCGTCTTCTGTTTTCCAGTCTTCGGACACCCATCCAATGGATACGGGACCGTAGGGCTGAAGGGCCTGGTTGTCTTTGAAGGCAGCTGGGATGCCGGCCTCAGAGGTTTCCAGCTTGACTAAGGAGGGATCCACTGCCATGACCATGGAGGTTTCCATCTCGCCGCCGTGGAAATCCCAGATATTTCCCTCTGAGACAGTTGCTTTTACATCGGGGTGGCTGAATGCGCCGGAGGACAGGAGGAATGGGGAAATCCCCAGCTCGCTTCGCAGTTCCCGGCTCAGTACCTGGGCAATGGGGGCATTGCCGCCGTGGCATATGAGCAGTGCCAGCTTCTTAAATCCATGATGCGCCAGGCTGGCGCATATGTCATATAGCAGATGGTAATAGGTGTCCGGTTTTAATGTGATGGAACCGCAGAAGTTTCTGTGCTCCGTACTGAGTCCCACGGGGATGACCGGAAATATCAGCATGGGGAAGTCCGGGTCTTCTGCTTCCAGCGCCCGGGTCAGGTATTCGGTCATGGCCTGGGCAATGATGTCGTCCGTGCCAAGGGGCGCCTGGTTCCCATGCTGCTCCAGGGCGCCAAGGGGGATGAGGACAATGGTTTCCTCCTTGTCAATCTGTTCCATCTCAAGTCTGGTAAGTTCGCTGTATCTGAGTATCATTTTCTTAATAATCCTCCTATCGGACGTGTCCGCTTCCTGGTTTTGCCGGCTGGACGCCCTTAATGCTGCCTTGCCGGCTGGACGTCTTTAATGCTGTCTTGCCGGTTTCAATGACGGATAAGCGGCCGTCAGCCGGTTAAACAGGAGGTATCCCACAAAATAATTAAGGCCCAGTTTCAGGATGTTGAAGGGTATGGTGGCCATGACGATGAAGGTGGTCAGGCTGGTGATGGCAGGGTTCACGGAAGCAACCATGGAAACCACGCTGTCCAGGGACACGCCCATGGCTTTTGCATATAAGGGCAGGGTGATGAAGGCATTGCAGAAACATGCAAAAGCAGTCCGTATGGCAATGCTTACGGTCAGGCCGGTGATGGCTGCCCGGCGGTTTTTGCCCATTTTATTGTATACAATCCATAAGGGGATGACGAACAGGGCCACGCCAATCAGGTTGGACAGTTCGCCCACGTACATGGAGTTGGTCCCCACGGTAATCAGCTTGATGAGTATCTTGATGATTTCCACCCAGGCAGCAGATGCCGGCCCGAACAGGAACAGGGCCATGATGGACGGGACGTCGCTGAAATCCACTTTGTAAAACGGCGGCATCATGGGAACTGAAAATTCCAGTGACATAAGGGCGCCGGCAATGGCGGCCAGCATACCGGTGTAAATAAGCTTCTGAATACTCCACTTTGATTTCATAACATAAACCTCCTTAGATATCAGGGCCTTCATGGGCCCTAAAGTATGTTTTTGCAATGAAACAAGTCCTTTGGAAAAACTTTTTGTAAAACCTTTGGAATAAAACTTCACAGACACGTTTTCCGCATAAAAAAATCCCAGAGCCATAGGGGCTTGGGATTCATAAACAATTCAATATAAATAACGGCATGTGGTTCATTATCCATATGAATTAAATCGCCTTCTCTCATCCAGACTATACTGTCGGTTTTGGAATCTCACCAAATCAGCCGCCTAAGCGGGTCGCGGACTATACCGCCGGTAGGGAATCACACCCTGCCCCGAAGAACTTATTCATTTGCTGTTTTTAGCGTAGCACAAATGGTATGAGAAGTCAATGGTATGCCTTGTACTTCAGTTGGAAAAACTGCACAAAATTTTTATTCAATGATGTGCAAGTTCACGGTTTACAACCAACGTAGGATGTAGTATATTATTTGCATAAACATAGAACATAGGATGTAGGATATATAAGAGAAATATGTGGACAGACAGAAGGAGGATTATCATGAAAGTAGCATTGGTTTACACAAGTACCACACCGGAACTGATTGAACTGGTTGAAGAGGAGGTGGGGGCAGTGCTTCCGTCGGACACGGAGGTAGTGAGTTACCAGGATCCCTCCATTCTGGCAGAGGTGAGGGATGCCGGTTATGTGACGGCTCCGGCAGCAGCCAGGCTGGTGGGAATGTATATGAAGGCTGTGTCGGAGGGCGCGGATGCAATCTTAAACCTTTGTTCTTCAGTAGGCGAAGTGGCTGATGCTGCTCAGGGGATTGGAAGATATACAGGTATCCCGATTGTCCGGGTGGATGAGGAGATGTGCAGGGAAGCAGTGAGGCAGGGCAGGCGCATAGGCGTTATGGCTACCCTTCCCACTACACTGAATCCCACTAAGAATACCATAGCAAGGGTTGCCAGGGAAATGAACCGCCAGGTAGAATTGGTTGACGCGCTGGTGGATGGGGCATTTGGCCTTGACCAGGAACAGTTTAAGGGTCTGATGAGCGGGTATGCCCAAAAGCTGGCGGACCAGGTGGATGTAATCCTATTTGCCCAGGGTTCCATGGCATACTGTGAAGGGTATATTCATGAAAAGTATGGTAAAGTAGTGTTGTCCAGCCCAAGATTCGGGGCAGCTGCATTGAAGGCCGCACTTGTGAAAAAGGGATTGTTATAAGATTGGGCTTACCGTCCGCAACGAAAGGAGAGGGAAGTATGTTTAAAAGGTTTAAAAAGGCATCTGCAGCCATATGTGCCGCGGCCATGGTATTATCCATGACAGCCTGTGGCATGGCTCAGGATAAAAAGATTGAACTTCATTTTACCCATACACAGAGCCCTGGGTCCATCAGCGACCTGACTGCCCAGGAGTTCAAACGGCTGGTGGAGGAAAGGAGCAGCGGGAGGATTGTGGTGAATATATATTCCAACTGCGGGCTTTCCGGCGGCGACCTGACCAAGGCCATCGAACTGGTCCAGGCGGGCAATATTGATATCCACTCCTGCGCCCCGCCAAACATTGCCAACTATGACAAGAAATTTTATTCCTTCTGGCTTCCGTTCCTGTTCCCCAACTCAGACGACCTGCTGGCCTTCTGCCACAGCGATAAGGTACATGAGGTTGTGAATGGATGGTGCAATGACCTGGAGATGGAGATGCTGGGCATCAACAACGCAGGTTCCAGGCAGATATCAAATAGTAAGAAGGAAATCACAAAACCAGAGGATTTAAAAGGTATGAACATCCGCGTGCCGGGCGCCAATATTTTCATTGACCTGTATAGGAATTATTTTGGGGCAAACCCCACGGCCATGGACTTTTCAGAAGTATATACCTCCCTGCAGCAAAAGACCATTGACGGACAGGAGAACCCCATTGCGGTGTTTGATTCTTCCAAGTTCGCAGAGGTCCAGCAGTATGTCACCCTGTGGGATGGTGTCAGGGATACGACTATCTGGGTCATGAGCCAGAAGACCATGAAGAAGCTGTCACCTGAGGACCAGGCTCTTGTAAAAGAGTGTGCTGCAGAAGCCCTGGACTGGGGCAATGATTACCTGGCCGATAATGAGGAGGCCATTATCCAGAAATTGAGGGAAGGCGGGACAACCATTACGGATCTGACGGAGGAGCAGAAGGCTGAGTTCCAGAAAGCCTGCGCCGGAATCTATGATGATTATGCCCAATCAGTGGGACAGGATGTAATTGATCTGTTCACCGGCGGTTACAAAGAATGACTAGGAGGAGAACGGTATGAATGAAAAAGGCTTTTTAAAGGATTTCTGGGAGAATTTTGAGGAATATCTCTGTTCAGCTGCGCTGCTGGTCATGACACTGGTCACATTCATGAATGTATTTTCCAGGAAAATATCATGGTTTAACATGTCATTCACACAGGAACTGGTGACAACCATGTTCGTGTGGGTGTGCTGTCTTGCAGCGGCAAGCGTGTTCAAGACAGACTCCCATATGGGCTTCAATTATCTGACAGACAAGTTCACCGGTACGGCCCGCAGGGTTTACCGCATGAGCAGGCTTTTACTGTGCACGGCCAACTATTCAATCTGGATTATATGGGGTATACAGATGGTTTACAGACAGTACCATTACAACCTGCTTACCGGCGTTCTGGAGATGCCGCAGTGGACCATTGGGATAGCCATTCCCTTATCCGCTGTATGTTCCATCATCCGCATGGTGCAGTATGAGGTCAGATTAACAAAGGAGGGGAATTAATATGTCGGCAGCGATTCTTTTTGGTTCCATGGCACTGATGATTGGCTTTGGTATCCCCATAGCCATTGTGCTGGGCGTTTCCAGCGCGCTTACCCTTCTGTTTTCAGGGGCGCCCCTGGGGGTCATCCCTTCCATGATGCAGGCCACGGTTCAGAAGTTTTCCCTTCTGACCATCCCCCTCTTTGTGCTTGCAGGCGCAATCATGGACAAAGGCGGTATCTCCAAGCGCCTGATCAACCTGGCGGACAGTATCATCGGACCAGTCCACGGCGGACTTGGGTACGTGGCAGTGGTGGCAGCCCTGTTTTTCGCAGCCATATCCGGCTCCGGTACGGCAACCGTGGCAGCCATGGGTTCCATCCTGATTCCGGCCATGGTAAAGCAGGGATACGATGCAGGCTTTTCCAGCGCCCTTTCTGCCATATCCGGTTCCCTGGGAACCGTCATCCCGCCAAGTATCACTTTCATTATCTATGGCATGATTACCGGTGAATCCATTGGGGATCTGTTCCTGTCCGGTATTGTACCGGGCCTGATATTCGGCTTTGTACTCTGTGTCATGGTATTCATCCAGTCCAAAAAACATGGCTGGAAGGGCGACACACAAAGGGCGTCCGTCAAAGAAATCGGAAGGCTGTTCCTGGACACAATCTGGGGCCTGTTAAGCCCGGTCATTGTTCTGGGAGGTATTTATTCAGGGCTTTTCACACCCACTGAGGCAGCTGCCGTGGCTGTTGTATACAGTCTGATTGTCGGCATCTTTGTATATAAGGAACTGCGTCTTAAAGAATTAAAGGAGACTTTGTTCTCAACCGCCAAGACAACGGGCATGATCCTGTTAATCATCATGAACGCAGGCATTTTCTCCTGGGTGCTGACCCAGCAGGGAATCGCCGCATCCCTCACGGAAATGGCCCTGGCCCTTACGGATAACAAGTACATCATGCTGTTCATCATCAACATTGTATTCCTGTGCGCAGGCTGTGTCATGGACAACACCAGCGCCCTTTACATCCTGGTCCCCATCATCATGCCCATTGCCAAGGCCCTGGATATCAACATGATCCAGCTGGGTGTCATACTGGTGCTGAACCTGTCCATTGGCCAGGTAACGCCGCCTGTCGGACCAAACCTGTATGTGGCTGCTGACATTGGAAAGGTGAAGTTTGAGGTCATATGCCGGAAGATGGTGCCCTTGCTCATCATGTCGCTGATTGCGCTGTTTGCCATTACTTATATACCGGTCCTGTCCCTTTGCCTTATACCGGCATAAACCTCCGGGCTGTTTACAGAAAATTAACACAAGATTGCGCTGAACCAACATATGATGTATACTTATGAAGAAGTACATGAGGGAGGTTCAGCATGGAGAAAACCAGTTTTTTAAAGGAATCTGTCGGAGGACAGTCAATTGTAAATAAGATTGTAGACAACATAACCAATGCTATCATAAATGGAGAACTTAACCCAGGGGATAAGATTCCCACAGAGGCTGAATTGTCAGAGTCCATGGGAGTGGGCAGGAATTCGGTCAGGGAAGCCATCAAGGTCCTTGAGGCTTATGGCGTGGTACATATCAAGAGGGCGGAAGGCACCTTTGTAAGCCAGGAATATGACAGTAAGATGATTTATCCCGTGCTTTACGGAATCATTTTACAGAAGGATTCCACAAAACAGATTGTGGAACTGCGCAAGGTGATTGATGTGGGGCTTCTCCAGCTGGCCGTGGATAAATTAAAGTCCAGGGAGTTGGAGAAATCCCAGATGGAAGCCATTGAACATGCCATGGAGGAACTGGAACGCCAGGCCAATGCGGATACGCCCCAGGTGAAGAACCTGTTTGAGGCGGATGTGCAGTTCCATATGGCCATTGTGGGAATTACGGAGAATGTGATGCTGCAGTCCATCTGCAATTATGTGGACAAGATTACGCGCCGTTCCCGGATGGCGACCATAGACCAGATATTCGAGGCCGGGGAGGCGGAGAATTTCCTGGACATGCACCGCAGGATTGTGAAGCTTCTGCAGGACAGGGATGCCGCGGGAATCTATGCAACCGTGGAAGAGCATTACCAGTACTGGGCAAAAGTAAAGGGTGAGTAGTAGTATAAGCAGATGGTGGTTGCTGCAGGATGACTGTGACTGGACAGGGAGATGTCACGGGAGTCGATGATGCGGCAGCCGCCTTTTTAGTTAGAGGCATGGAAAATAAGAGAAAAATGAAGCCGGAGGCAGGATATGATATACAGGAAAAAGAGTGATTTGGAAGTCAGCCCCATTGAGAACTGCATGGGGGGACAGGGAACCGTGAAAATGGAAAAACTGCTTCATGGGCCAGAGGAAATGCTGGGAAAGGGCAGGGCTTATGTGCGCCATACCTTAAATCCGGGCGTATCCATTGGAATGCACAGACATGAGGGAGAAATGGAGACCATGGTGATTATCAGCGGAAAGGCAGTGCATACCATTAACGGGGAGGAGCAGTATCTGGAAGCCGGTGATATCATTGCGGCACAGCCTGGGGATACCCATGGGATTGCCCAGACAGGCGGCATGCCCCTGGTGCTGATTGCCCAGGTACTGTATGCATAGGATGGGCGGATGGCGTGGATGTATGGCATACGCGCCGTTGTATTGGCAGATAAGCCTTGTATTGGAAAATTAGATGGAAGAGGAGATTGAACCATGACAGATATGGGAAATAAAGTCCTTGTTTCTGTTGCGCCGGTGGCGGCCACGGACAAGGTAATCATACCGGAGAAGATTGCAGAGGATGTATATGATTGTTATAAAGCAGGGGCGGCCATGGTGCATCTGCATGTAAGGGACAGGGAGGGGAACCTGACGCCTGACCTGGCGCTGCTGGAGGAGACACTGGCCATGATACGGAAGGATTCGGATATTGTCATAGAGGTGTCCACAGGAGGGGTTTCCAACCTGACCATAGAAGAGCGGTGTGCGCCCCTTTACTCCGATCTTGTGGAAGCCTGTTCCCTGAACGTGGGATCCACCAACCTGGGCAAGTCGGTTTACTGCAACCCCATTGATGATGTGGAATACTGTATCAGGGAAATGCTGAAGCAGAAGAAAACACCGGAGGTGGAGACATTTGAGATTGGCCACACCTGGGCCATGGAACAGCTGATGAAGAAATATGAGTTCGTGGACCCTGTGCTGTTCAGCATTGTGCTGGGACATGAAGGCGAGGCTCCTGCCACGCCCCAGGCCCTGGCAGCCATGATCCAGATGATACCGGCCGGTACTGTCTGGGGTATCACCCAGGCCCGCAGGACGGATTTCTCCCTTCTGGCAGGCGCTGTGGGCATGGGCGCCAGGACCGTAAGGATTGGCTTTGAAGACAGCAGGTATCTGGATTCCCAGACCCAGGCGCTTACCAACGCCCCCCTTGTTGGAAAAACCGTGAACATGCTCCGTGCCATGGACAAAGAGCCCATGACGCCGGAGGAAGCAAGGAACTTCTTCCGTATAGGGAGATGATGGGTTTGGGCCGAAGAAAGGGAGGATAACTATGTTAGACGCAGATGTGCTGAACCGGTATCCCCAGGCAGATTGCCGGGCCATACAGGCGTTACTGGAAGAAAAATGCCGGGAGGACAGACATAAGATTGTCGTATTGGATGATGATCCGACCGGAGTGCAGACAGTCCATGATGTGTCCGTGTATACGGACTGGTCCTATGAAAGCATAAAAAAAGGCTTTGAAGAAGATATCAAGCTCTTTTACATACTGACTAATTCCAGGGGCTTCACTGTGGAGCAGACCACCAGGGCCCATCGGGAGATTGGGGAGAATGTGGCGAGGGTGTCTGAGGAGACAGGGATTGATTATGTGATTGTCAGCAGAGGGGATTCTACCCTGAGGGGACATTACCCATTGGAAACAGAGCTCCTTGCCCAGGCAGAGGAAACATACCGGGGAAAGCCGGTGGATGGTGAGATTATATGTCCCTATTTTAAAGAGGGCGGCCGTTTCACCATTGACAATGTACATTATGTCAAATATGGAGAACAGCTGGTTCCGGCAGGAGAGACTGAATTTGCAGGGGACAGGACCTTTGGATATCATTCATCGGATTTAAGGGAATACGTGGAGGAAAAGACCAGGGGCAGGTATAAGGCGGAAGATGTGGCATACGTGTCAGTGGAGGAACTGCGCGATGCGGATTATGCAGGAATCACGGAAAAGCTTATGGGGCTTCACGGTTTTGGGAAGCTGGTGGTCAATGCAGTGGATGCATGCGACCTGAAAGTTTTCTGTATTGCCCTATACAATGCCATGGGACAGGGAAAACGGTTCATGTTCCGCACGGCCGCCGGTTTTGTAAAGGAATTTGGCGCTGTCACCGAACGCCCTCTTTTAGGCAGGTCTGAAATGATTGGGAGCAGCTGCAACACAGGCGGAATCATCGTGGTTGGCTCCCACACGAAAAAGACCACCAGCCAGCTGGAGGCATTAAAGCAGGTTCCGGGAATAGAATTCATTGAGTTTAATTCTGACCTTGTGCTGGATGAGGATAGGTTCCGGGAGGAAGTAGAGACAGTCATCCGGCAGGAAGAGGAACTGCTGGGGCGCGGTGTCACGGTTGCGGTGTATACGAAGCGGAAGCTGCTTTCCCTGGATAATGACAGCCCTGAGGCGGCCCTTGTACGGTCCGTGAAAATATCTGACGCGGTCCAGTCCCTGGTGGGACGGTTAAAGGTGACGCCTGCATTTGTGGTGGCAAAGGGAGGAATCACATCCAGCGATGTTGGAACCAAGGCGCTTCAGGTAAAGAAAGCTACTGTGCTGGGGCAGATACGGCCCGGCATACCGGTGTGGAAGACCGGGGAGGAAAGCCGTTTCCCAGGCATTCCCTACATCATTTTCCCGGGAAATGTGGGTGAGGCGGACACACTTAAGGAGGCGGTTGGGATATTGATGGGCAGTCCCCTGGTGACGGACTTGCACAATTGAATAAGAATACAAAAAAGCTACCGGAAAATTATGATGTGACCTGTCAGGCGGACAGGGGCATATCTCAATTCTCCGGTAGTTTTTCGTTGTCATGATATAAAAATCATGTATAATTATAAATATGAGACACATTTTTAAGAAGCCAGCCTTGGATAAATGGGCAATACCGGGCGGAAAATGCGGTGGATTTGTAATGAAAAAGACAGGAGATTGCTAGGGAACTGCAGAAAGATAATGGGGAGGATGGAAAAATGGATGTTGAAACAAAGAAAGCCGCAAATTGGGGGAAAGAAGCTGAAAAAGTCTGCCATGACTTTGATGTATTCTGTGATTATCTTTTGGAAAGGAAAGCAAGTCTTACCAAGGCCACGGGTCATATTGGCAAAAAGGATTGCTTTGAACTGAACCGCCAGCTTTCTGTAAAAGAAGGGTTTGAGCGGCCCACACGCCTTCAAAAAGACTATCCTGTTATCAATTTTTTTTATTATGTTGCAATAAAACACAGGATACTGGAACCGGACTCTTCAGGATGTAATATGCAGCCAGGGCAAAATTACGGATATTACAAAGAGGCTGAGGCTTTAGAAAAATTCCTGCTGATGCTGGCGGATGTCCTTTTTGACGGACGGTTTAATGGAAATGAATTATGGTTTGGTATTAACGTAGAGAGCTTTATGGAGTGGGCGGTGAAAATCATGCCTTGCGCCAATCAGGTATATTGTCTGCCAAAAGAGATATTAATGGGATATGACCTGGGGCGCAGGGACTGCCTTATGACATATCTGGAAGAACTGGGGGTACTGAAGATACATAAGGAAGCCGGAATGGAGGATGGCCGTGTAACACATCCATGGGAAGCAGATGTAGGCCCGCTGTTTGAATTGGCCTATGATTTATACCGGACGGTTTATGACAGCCATGACTGCGGACAGGAGGAACCGCCTGTATTCAGCCTGAGCACATATTGGGAGACACATATATCAGGAGGAAAAGCGTCAGGACTTATAAAAATATTGGAGGAACCGGATATGGATTATAAGAACCAGGTGGTTGACCTTGAAATCAAGGTACGGCATGGAAAATGCATCCGCATTGTGCGTATGAACCTGTCCGATTCCCTCTATGAGCTGCATCTTGCGATTCAGGAGGCATTTGAATTTGATAATGACCATCTATTTGCGTTTTACGCCGGGTATGGGATGCTGAAGGAAACGTTTACCATACCCGAGGCATCTATCTCAGGGGATGAGTATTCCGTATATGAAACCCTGCTTGGGGACCTGCAGTTGCGTGCCGGGGATAAATTTTCCTATCTCTTTGACTTTGGGGACGAGTGGTGGTTTGATATCAAGGCTGTGGCAATCAAAGAGGGTAGTGTTCATGGGCCGGAGCATATTAAAGCGGTCCATGACGCTCCGGAACAGTATCCTGTCTATGAGGATGAATATGAAGACGATATGTAAGAATGGCAGATGACACTATTTGACAAAGGAGTGCAGTCAATGATGGATGATTGGAAAAGTTTATTCCGCCCACATATTTTGGCCCGGGGTCTGGATTATTACGAGTCAGGCGCCGTGGAAGCGTTGGAGCGGACAGGGCACGGATTCCATGCCCGGGTAGAGGGCGCAGAAGATTATGAGGTGGACATATGGATAAAGGACAATAGAATCCATGATATGGAGTGCAGCTGTCCCTATGCCTTGGGCGGGGAGTACTGCAAGCATATGGCGGCTGTTTTATATAAGGCAGAAGAGGGGAAGGGACGGGAAGCGTCTGATAAGACATGGGAAGAAAGGTATCAGGACTCCAGGAAAGAGCTTAGGGATGTAATACAAGGGATTCCGGAAGAAGAACTGAGACATATCCTGGAAAACATGGCACTGGAGGATGAAAGCCTGAGAAACAGGATCCTGACCCGGTATTCCGCAACCATAAGCTTGGGGCAGATAATCAGGTTAAAAAAAGAGATAGAGGATATCGCGTACCGTTATTCGGACAGATACGGTTATGTGGACTGGGAAAGCGCAGGCGGTTATATATCGGAGATGGAATCATTTCTGTATGACAAGGTACAGGCTTTGATTGAAAAGGGCTGTTATATGCAGGCATTTGAGCTTACGAACCAGGTGTTTGCCACCATTGGGAACCAGGATATGGATGATTCGGCCGGCGGTACGGACATGGTGGCAGATGCATGTTATAAAATCTGGCAGCAGATTTTGGAAAAATGCGGCGGGCAGGATAAAAACAAGATGCAAAGCTGGTTTGAAAAGCATCAGTCGGACGGCACTGTGATTGATTATATGGAAGGATATATCGGTGATTTCCTGATGAACGAGTTTCATGACAGGGAACTTTTGCAAAAGAAAATGGAGGAGCTGGACCAGCAGATTGAAAAGAGAGGGGAAAGTACGGATTGCGGCAAATGTTACAGTTCATATCGTGGATTTGAAAATAATATCCTGAAACGTCTGCAGATAATGAAGGATTTGGGGGCTTCAGAAGAAGAGATAGGGCAGTACAGGAAAAAGAACCGCAGATTTGCAGCAGTAAGGATGCTGGAGATTGAGGAATTTATCCAGGCAGGGAAAAACAGGGAGGCGGTCCGTGTCCTGATGGAGAGCAAGGAGTTGGACCGGAAGTCACCTGCCTGGGTCAAAGAGTACAGCCAGAAACTGATAGAGCTTTACAAACAGATGCACATGGATAAGGAATATAAGGAAGAATTGCTGTTCCAGGTGTTTTTTTGCGAACAGGACAGTCTGGATCCTATCGCCAAATTAAAAGAGGTCTGTGAGCCAAAGGAGTGGGAACAGAACCGGGAACGGCTGCTGGAATGCCCGTCCGTCCAGGGTATAAAGCTGTCTCTGTTAGAATCGGAGAAGATGTTTGACCGGCTTTTGGACGAGGTGATAAGCAGCGGTTCCATATACATGATGGACCGGTATGAAAAGGTTCTTAAGAAGGCATATCCGGACAGGATGAGGACTGCCTATGCTGCTTATGTAAAAAAACAGGCTGAAATTGTGAGTGATAGAAGACGCTATAAAGAGCTGATGGCGTATTTAAAGAAAATCGCCTCCTATCCCCAGGGAAGGGAGACCGCCGGTGAGATTGCACGGGAGTGGAGAATGCTTTATAAAAGACGTACAGCCATGATGGATGAGTTGAGGAAGGCTGGATTGTGATGGGGAAAAGGGTGGGGAACAGAAAACACGGAAAAACAGAGAGGTTGAGCGGAAATTATGAGTAGAAGACCAAGAGTCCAATATTCGCTGGATTCAGGAAATATTAAAAAGCTTCCGGAAAATGAGATAAAGATGATTCTCAGGGCAGCAGACGAACTGATAAGTACAGGCGGCAGGAATATGCTGGTTAAAATACTTAAGGGTTCCAGGGATAAGAAGGTCCTGGAACACGGACTGGACAAATGTCCGGCTTATGGGTTTTATCATGAACTTACCATGGAAGAGATATCATACCGGGTAGACTTTATGATTGAGCAGGATTTTATCCGTATTGAGTACTATGACCGGCTGCCGGTGCTGGTATTTTCAGAAAAAGGATGGGCAATCGAAGAGGCCACCTATGCGGAGGAGCTTTATCATCGGTTCTGTGAACAGGTGAAGGCAGAGAAAGGCGGGGCAGACAGCATCCGGCCGGATAGCGGCATTGCAGATGGTAAAGGACCGGATTCATTGATTGAACAGATGAAGACAGTGAATCGGCAGGTGGTATTCGATGTACTTGAGAAAATAAGGGCAGGTAAAAATGTGGATTTTATTCCTGTTCTAGAAGCATGGAAAGCAATTGAGGTCCGTAAGGTAAGGGAACGGATTTCCAGTGTGGAAATATCGTTGACCAATCAGACCAGGATATCCCCGGTTGCATTTCGCAAGGCTCGGGAAGGCGATTGTACACGTTGAAGGGGTATATTGAAGAACGTGCGGCCGCCATCGTCAATTACATCATAGACCACAATGCCACGGTACTAATTAAATAAAAGTCTGTTATTAAGCATTTGAAAGGAACGGTAATGTTCTATTTTAAATGCTTTTATCAATAAAAACCAATAAAATGTTTAAAGACCGATAAAATATGATATAATTATAGTAATTTATATTAGGAGGCGGTAATATGGGATTAAAAGCGGAAAATGTATTTAAACCAGGTGCATATCCAGAGTATACCTATGTATCCCGGAATTATGAAAATACAGGAATATCATATGAACTACGGTTAAAACAGGCGTTACGGACAGCAGGCTGTCTTACATCTTTAATTGGCCCATCGAAGATGGGAAAAACCATATTATGTGAAAAAGTTATAGGTTTTGATAATATTGTCGAACTATCAGGTGCAGATTTTAATGCTAATTCTGATTTTTGGGCGATAGTGGCAGCAAAGGTTGAATTACCATATAATGGTGAAATTACGACAGAGAGAGAACTGACAGAAGGTAATAGCAAGGAAAGTGATGGGAAAAAAGAAAAATATATACTTTCCAAAGATAAAGTTATTCAATATTATAAAGATAATGAGAAAGTATTGGTTATTGATGACTTTCACTATGCCTCTAAAGAAATGCAGATGATAATGGCACAGCAATTAAAAGATGCAATCCGAAAAGAGTTAAAGGTAGTGGTTGTTTCTTTACCTCATAGAGCGGATGATGCAATCAGGCAGAACGCTGATTTGTCCGGTAGATTAAGTTTGATTAATATTGAAACGTGGAAGGAGAAAGATTTAAAAGAGATTGCTCTGTTGGGATTCAAACAACTTAATATAAATATTACAGATGAGGTTGCAGGGCAGCTGGCGATTGAGTGTTTGACCTCTCCTCAGCTTATGCAATATATTTGCCTGAGTATTTGTATCCTTTTGGAAGATAAAAAAGAAGATACAGTAAAGGCGGATATGTTGGAAAGTGCTTATAGGTTTACAACCGTAAACTTTAATTATTCTGACGTTGTGAATGTGATGTCTAAAGGTCCTAATCCGAGGGGTAAAAAAAGAAATTTATTTAAAACTTTAACGGGAAAAGAATTGGATTTATATGGATTGATTGTAGAATCAATTGCCAAAAATCCACCTTTTATGGTAATGGATTTTGAAACACTTTATGATAGAATAATAAACCTCATTCCGGCTGATGCCGCGAAGCCGGGTAGACAGTCTGTAAAGAATCATATGGATAATCTGCAAATCATATTGAAGGATAAAGAGGAGATTTATAAAGCGGTAGATTGGAAAGACGAAACGGTTTATATTTTAGATCCGCTGTTTTTATTCTATTTGAGGTGGGGGAGGATTGATGAATAGTCTGTTGGAGAGTTACATGAATGAGCTTAAATTAATAGAGACTGTAGAGGAGTATGAAGCGTTTAATCATAGACTAATAAAAGATTTACAGCAGGAAAAATTTGATAGCGGAATGATTCAGAGCATCAGAAATAAAGGGATGTATATGACAAATGTGTTTTCTGATACAGTAACTAAAAAAAATATGTTAAGAGCAAAAGAGAATCTTCTGTTCTATTTAGAGAGCGTGTTGTCTGAAAGCCAAGAAAACTTTTCAAATTTCAGCGATGGTTATCTTGAAAAATATTTGAGAAATTTTTACTTGTTTTTAGAGGCATTTAAAGAGATGATACCGGATAAAAGAGCCTCGTTTACCGTAGATGATTTACAAAAGATAAAAATTGAAAACGAATATGATTTACAACACTTGTTATATGCTGCGTTAAGGCCGCTTTATGGGGACATAAGGAGAGAAGTAACAGAAGATTCTGGAGTTGGGGCAATTAGAAGTGATTTAAAAATCCCTTCTTTGAATGCAGTTATAGAAGCAAAGTGTTCTAGAAAATCAATGAATTTGAAGATGTTGACAGAACAGATAGAAGCTGATATTGTACACTATAAAGCCGATTCTATATATTTTTATGTATATGATAAAGAGAAGATAATAAAAGATAGAGCAGTTTTTGAAACATGTTTTAATCGCAATTTTGATGGAAAAAGAATAAGGATTATAATATTACAACCAGTTAATTTGTAAAAATTTTTTTCGAAAATGGAATCACGCATTACTTTATTGTAAGGACTGGAGGAACCTGTTAATGAAAGGCTTGTGGAAAAAATTTGACCGTTTGACATCAAAGTGTTATGCCAATCTGATAGGAGCGGATACCAATACCGATATTTGGGACAAAGCATATGAAGTATTGGGCGAAATCATCCATGAAGGCAGGAGTCAGAACAGCAGTTATATACCGGAGCTATACCTGCTGGACGAGGAGACAGATTATGAATATGATGTGTGTGGCTGGCTTGAGGATTATCTGGACTATCTGGATGTAGGAAAGCAATATGAAAAACTTCGCAAAATTTGTGCAGAACTTATCGGATTGTTTCGATGGGAAGAAGAGAAGCCTTCTGATTTTCGTTTTTACATAGCCTCTTCCCTGGGAGCGGAGGGGAGGAAAGAAGAAGCCCTGGAATTCTGTGAAGAGTGGTACCAAAAGGAGAGCGATAATATATTGGGAGCCACAGCACTGATTTACGCCAGGACTGCAATCAGGGACTTTGAGGGTGCAAATCAGATTGTGGAGCAGTATATACTGGAAGACAGTTCCTGTACAGCTGAAAATGATATTGTATATATTGCGGCAGAACTTCTCTATAAGGTAAGTGGGAATAAGAAAGCAGAGAAAAGGGTGTCACAGGCCATAAAGAAATATGAGGAAGAGGTGGAAGCGTATTTTTCAGATGTGGGTGAGAGCGACCTGGATTTTATTTTGGATGACATCAACGATGAGGATTTTCCTTTTAATTAGGGTGACAGGGCTTGGCGGTCTCTGATATATGGAGGGTCATATCAGGGGGATCCTGCGAAATGACTGCAGATGTTAAAAATAGTTTCAAAGAAAACTGAACAGGATGTGCTAATCCCAGGATTTTCCGCATATGATGTAAAAAAATCCTCAGGAGACTCATTTTGAAGGAGTATATTGAAGAACGTGCGGTAGCCATCGCCAATTACATCATAGACCACAATGCCACGGTAAGGCAGACGGCGAAGAAATTCGGGATAAGCAAATCCACGGTACATAAGGATGTAACTGACAGGCTGGAACACATCAATCCGGGGCTGGCTGCCCAGGCAAGGATTGTACTGGACGTAAACAAGTCCGAGCGCCATATCCGGGGAGGGCTGGCTACCAGGGAAAAATACCAGCATAGGCTGGTAATCTGCAGTAAACAGGAAGATTAGGCTGGCTAAGAAAGACCATTGGACCGGGTCAGGAAAATCCCAGGTGTGGTCCGGACATGAAGAGAGACACGCAAACCGCCCGTATGGCGGGATTTGCGTGTCTCTTTCTTAAATCTTATTTCCCCACCGAATCAAACTCCCGGCAGATTTCCTCCGACGGCGCAGCGGTTGCCAGTGAGACAATCACAATGGCTGCGCAGGCCACCAGGAACGCGGGAAGCAGTTCGTAGATGTTCCAGGCGCCGCCAAGGGGACGTACGCCGTATTTCCATACAAATACCATGATACCGCCGGAAATCATGCCGGCCAGGGCGCCCTTAAGGTTGCTGCGCCTCCAGAACAGGGCGAACAGCATCACCGGGCCAAAGGAGGCGCCAAAGCCGGCCCAGGCAAAGGATACAATGGTGAACACGGAGCTGTTAGGATTCCATGCCAGTACAATGCTTACCAGTGCAATACCCACAACCGTAAGACGGGCGGCCAGCATGGATGTTTTGGAATCCATCCTGATTTTCAGGAAATCCTGAAGCAGGTTCTGGGATACCCCGGACGCAGCTGTCAGCAGCTGGGAGTCAGCCGTGGACATGGTACATGCCAGGATTCCGGCCAGGACAACGCCTGCAACGATGGATAACAGTAATCCATGGCGGCCCAGCAGGTCGGCCAGACGGATGATGACGGTCTCCGACTCGGAACTGGAGGAAAAAGTGGGGATGCTTCCTGCAACGGAGGCGCTGTAACCGATGATTCCAATCAGGATTGCCACAAACATGGAGATGACCACCCAGACCGAGGCAATGCGCCGTGATGTTTTCAGCTTATCCTCATGGCTGATTGCCATGAAGCGCAGAAGGATATGAGGCATCCCGAAATATCCCAGCCCCCAGGCCATGGTAGACAGTATGGTGATGAATCCATAAGGGGAGGCCGTATTGTCAGCCATGTTGTGGATATGGGTCATGCTCAGGTATCCTGTGAGGGAACGGGCATTGTCCGCCACCGCATCCCAGCCCCCGGCAACACTGACACCAAAGAATACAATGATGACCAGGGCAATGCTCATGACGATGCTCTGAATCAGATCCGTGGTGGAGACAGCCATAAATCCGCCCAGGACCGTGTAGCCGATGATGACAACAGCGCCCGCAATCATGGCCACGTGATAGTTTACGCCGAACAGGCTGTTGAACAAGGTGCCCACGGCCTTAAATCCCGACGCCGTGTATGGGATGAAGAAGATAAGGATGACAAGGGCGGCAATGCACATCAGTATGTTTTTCTCATCCCTGTAGCGTCTGGAAAAGAAATCCGGAATCGTGATGGCGTCACAGGCCACGGAATAACGGCGCAGCCGCTTTGCCACAATCAGCCAGTTCAGGTATGTACCAACCGCAAGCCCAATGGCGGTCCAGCCCGCGTCGGCGATGCCTGAAAGGTATGCCACGCCCGGAAGTCCCATAAGCAGCCAGCTGCTCATGTCCGATGCCTCGGCGCTCATGGCCGTTACCAGGGCTCCCAGCTTGCGGCCCCCCAGATAAAATTCATCGGCCGAATCCCCGCCGCCTTTTTTGCTGAAATAAAATCCTACGTAGACCATGGCTGCCAGATATAGGATGATGGCTGCCAGGATCCCTATTTGTCCTGTACTCATGTTTTCCCTCCTGTTTTGCAATCAATTACAGCTCATGCGCCATATGTACGGTACATCTTGGATAATGTTTATGATATATCTGCAGATTTGTAATATGTGTACGATACATATGAATTGCATGGCGCTGCATCATACTGGCCATTACACACAGTTCCCCGGAACCTGTCAGCCCGGGGAGAACAGAAATAGCCATAATGTGCACATTATAACATGAGGTATAGGAGAACGCAATACAGAACAAAGTATAGACTGAATACTAGACGAAAAAAATATAAACATCAAAAATTACTGATAAATAAAGGAAATATTGGCTGTACGTTATATCAAATAATATACATTCGAAAAATAGAATTTATTTTCCTGGCCAACTTTGGCCTTAAGACTTCCCTCTTATAAAGCGCCTTCCCGGTGTTCCAGGAAGCTGCTCAGGAATCCGGGCATGACCGATACGCTGTACCTCCTAAGGGGGTATTCCCCGCCGCACAGACACCAGTCATAGAGGATTGCGCGTTCCGATAATGCATACAGCTTCACCATTTCGCTGACGCTGGAGCCAGAACTTAATTCGCCGCTGTCCTGTCCGTGGGCAATGATTTTGCGCAGGAGTTTGTAATAGGTACGGTTATGGTCCAGCAGATGCTTTTCGCCGGCAGTGACCAGCTGGGTGGACAGAAGCCGGGCCAGCAGGTCCATGGATATACTGTTCTCAATCATCCCGAACAGCTCGCTGTTAAGGAACAGCAGCCTGTCCATGGCGGTCATCTCCGGTTTTTCTGCCAGGATATCGGTAAGCTCTTCATATTTTTCATCAAATAACAGGCTTAAGGTGCTTAAAAGGGCATCCTTGCCATCGAAATAGTGGTAAAAGGAGCCCTTGGATGTGCGGGACAGTTCAATGATTTCCTCTACCGTGGTATCCTCGTATCCCTGTTCATAGAACAGCTTCCACGCAGCGCCTACAATCTTGCCCCGGGTGCCCCGGGCGTTTTTTTTTGCCATTGGTGATTCTCCTTCATATGTGTTAGGGCGTGTCTGAAAATTCATTCCCGCCATCTGCACGCCCCACTTCGCGGCATATTCGGCCCCAATTCAGTCAGCGTAGCCCACTACGCCTCCTTCATCGGGGCCAAATCTCCCACAAAGTGTGACGCACAGCTGACGGAAAGCAATTTTCAGACACGCCCGGTTATTAAATAATTTAACACACCCTGACATGTTTTACAATGAGGGATGGTTATCCTTTCACAGAACCTGTCAGTCCTTCCACAAAACTCTTCTGCATCACGAAAAAGACAATGGTCATGGGTAGTATGGCAATTAATATCCCGGCCATCTGTACCGAATAGTCCACCACATAATACTCAGCGGCCAGGTCGGATATGAGGAGGGTCATGGTCTTTTTTTCCGGGGATTGAAGCACCACAAGGGGCCACAGATAATTATTCCATGAGGTCATGAATGCATAGATGGCAGCGGCCGCATAAGTGGATTTCATGTTGGGCATCACTATTTTAAAGAATATGTAAGTATCCCCGGCGCCGTCAATCCTGGCTGCTTCCAGCACGTCATCCGGAAACGCCTTGAAGTTCTGGCGGAAAAAGAAAATCAGGAACACAGAGCTTATGGCGGGCAGGATTACCGCGGTGGAGGTGTTGACCAGTTTCAGGGCTGCCATCATCTTAAACAGCGGGATCATCATGGCTGAAAAAGGAATCATCATGGCCAGAAGATAGATGGAATAAATCCGTTCTGACCATTTGGTGCGGAATTTCTCAAAGCCATATGCTGCCAGTGAAGTGGCCAGAAGGGAGAACACAACGGTTATAAGGGCGATTTTGATTGAGTTGGCAAGGGCCTCCACAACCTTGTATTTGCGGAAAAGGTTCCACATATTAACAAGGAAGTACGGCCCGATGGTGAGCTTTCCCTGAGCCAGTTCGTTGGATGTATTGGTAGCGCCTGCCAGGATCCAGTAAAAAGGAAATATGGATACAAAGGCCGCGATGATTAAGATTGTATAAGATACTGCTTTACGTATGGTCCTATGAGTCATATTCAGCCCACCTTTCCTTTCTTTTCCCTGGTCACAGCAAACTGCAGCATGGATAATGCGGCCACAATCAGTACCACTACCCATGAAAGGGCTGCCGAATATCCGAAGTTTGCCGAATAGACAAAGGAATGGTTATAAATGTATTGGGAGGCGGTCATGGTCGCGTTGGAGGGGCCTCCGGCCGTGATGTTCACCACCTCGTCAAACAGCTGGATTGTGCCGATGGTTGAGGTGATGGATGTGAATAATATGACTTCTTTTAACTGCGGTATGACCACATAGAAGAACTCCTGCAGGCGCGTGGCCCCGTCGATGCGGGCAGCCTCGATTGTGGTATAGGGGATATTCTGCATGCCGGATATATAAAACATCATATTATAGCCGGTCCATCTCCAACACAGGGCAATGATGATCGAGACCTTTGCCCAAAAGGAATGGTTCAGCCAGTTAATGGGAGATGCAATCAGGTGCACGGCCATGAGGAAGTGATTGACCAGGCCGTCAATCTGGAACAGCATTTTAAATACCAATGAATAGGCTACCAGTGAAGTGACACACGGCAGGAACAGCGCCAGCCTAAAGAAGCCCTTAAAGCGGATTTCCTTGGAATTGAGGAGATTCGCAAATAATAAGCCCAGAATCAGCATGATGGGGACCTGGATCAGGAGAAACAGGAAATTATGGAGCAATGCCTGCCAGAATATGGTGTCCTTCATCAGACGGGCAAAATTCCCCAGACCGATAAAGGTACTGTCCAGGCCCTTATAATTATGTGTGGAAATATAGATGGAATATATTACGGGATAAACCATGAATATAAGGGAAAACAGGATGCTTGTCCCGGAAAACCGGAACCATTTCCCCTTTGGATGTATACTTTTTGCCTTCTTCATCTGCCGCCCTCCAAAGTCATGATACCGGAGAGATGGACCCTCCGGTATGGTCTGGTGCCGCCCGGCGGCACCGGTATGTATGTCTGGTTACTGCTGCAGGCAGTGGATCCTAATTGCCAACCTGCATGTCAAATGTTTTCTCTGCTTTTTCCAAAGCCTCATCCAGTGTCAGTTTGTCGTCAAAGTAATCCTGGGTCACGGTGCGCAGGGCATCGCTGGTCTCGTTGGTATACATGCCGTAATCCACGCTGGGCACCAGTTCGCCCCAGTCGGCAAAGTCCTTATATATCTTTGCGCCGTCAAAGAAATCGCTGCCTTCTTCGTATGCGCTGCCGTCAAGGGATGGGAGATAGGTTGCAACCGCGCCCTGCTCCTTCAGAATCTGCTGGTAGAAGTCTATATTTCCCGCATAAACAGTTTTTAGGAAATCAATTGCCAGGTCCTTGTTCTTGCTTTCCTTCAGCACCACCCAGCTGGAGCCGCCGATGTTGGAATACTTGGTTGCATTGTCCACTGTTTCCAGCACAGGAATGTTGGTATAACCCCATTTGCCCTTCATTTCAGGTACGCTTGTCAGGGTTGGTATGTACCACACCGCAGAAATATGTGCTGCCACGTCGCCTTTTTGCACGCCGCCGATTCCCTCAGCTGACCAATAATCCACAGGCATGATTAAATCGGCCTTGTAGAGTTCCTTTAACACGCCCATCATTTCACGGACAACCGCGCTGTCCGTAAAGTTGGCGCTTCCGTCCTCCTTGGTGAGCCATTCCCCGGCAGACTGCAGGGCAATCTGGATATAGTGGGTTCCTTTGTATGGAGTGAATACCACAAAGTATTTCCCGGTGGCTTCCTTTACTTTTTTGCCGATTTCTATGAATTCACTCCAGGTCAGGTCCTTCATGTCCTCTTCCGTGAAGCCGGCCTGCTCCAGATAGTCCTTCCTGTAATAGAGTCCTGCGCTGCCGCTGTCAAAGGGGACCCCGTAAACCTTGCCGTCCACGGTATAGGCATTGACCTTATACTGGGCAAACTGGCTGAAATCAATGGCGTCCGTCAGGTCGGCGTATTTGCCTTTATAATTGTTCAGGAAGCTTTGTGCGCTGTAGTCGCCCATGAGCAGGATATCAGGCATGCCTTCTGAAACACCTGAAGTGAATGCTGTAATGGATTTTGTTTCCACTGCGTTTTCTTCCACTTCAATGATGTTCAGGTTAAAGTCAGGATGCCCGGCCTTGCGGTAATATTCAGCCGCTGTATTCATTGCCGCGATGTTGAAGTTCTGGTCCCATGCCCAGATGGTCAGTTCCTCCGGTGATCCGGTTTCCTGGCTTTGGGAAGTACCGGAATCGGCTGCCTGGGTGGTGCCTGCCGCCGGTGCTGCGGGCGCCTCTTCCTTGGGCGGAGCCACACATGCCGTGGAAACGGCCATGATGGTTAACAGTGCTGCTGCCAGTCTTTTTGTTTTTTTCATACGTTCATCCTCCTGTGTGTTTATTCAATCCTTATAGTTACCTTATTGGATTCTAATTTAGATGTCCTGGCCCAAAGGGTTACCTGGCCGGGTGCCCCGGTGGTCCTGATCCAGGCCGCAATGCATCCGCCCTGCATGGTGGTTGAGGCCGGCCCGATGATTTCAGCCGGGCCCTCTATGGCAAACTCAATGCTGTCCATCATATAGTCCAGGCTGTTTCCGTATTGGTCAAGGGCTTCGAACACGACCCTTGTCACGTCATATGGTTCGTCCTCTTTCTGGGCCTTCAGCACCGTATCGTCTGCGGTGCATGAAAGCTGATGCGGAAACGGGTTCTTGGCGAATTTTTTTGTGATGGCCGGCTTTCCGTCCACGTATCCCACAAAGGTGGCGTCCTCCCAGCCCCATTCATCCCAGATATTGTTCTGTATCCGGTCCATGTACATGGGGGCATGCTTTAAACCTGCAAACTGCCTGCGGTGGGGGAACAGGCGCCTTGCCAGTTTGTCCCCATAATAAAATTCCACATAATCGCAGTTGGTAAATACGTACATTGGAAGGAATCCGCATTCGTCAATGTCGCCGTTTACCCACAAGGTTGCGGGAACCATGACAACGCCTTCGGACGGATCTTTCTGGCTCTGGTAAACAGCCGCGGTCCATTTCTTGGCAATGCGGAACATGTCGGATACTCCGTGATAACATACCCGGTCGCCGGGGCCGAACTGGTAATGGGTGTTATAGTCAAAGGCACACCAGCCGATTGCCCCGCAGATGCGGTCATCCAGCGCAACCTCATCATGGGCCCATGCATGACGCAGCGCCATGTCCACCCGGTGGCTAGTGTCATCCCAGCGTTTGGTGGGATGGAAGGCGCCGGTAAACTCTGAAATCAGGAAGGGCACGTCATAATTCAGACCGGTTGATATATTCTGGTCCCTGTGGCGTCTCTGGGAATGGCCTGTCTGGAATTCATTCATCACATAGACGTCTTCCTGGAAATCCGCCCGCTCTATGTATTTGACCCCTCCTGTGGGCCGGGTGGCATCCATGTCATGGGCCTGTCTGTTGGTCCTCTCGTAAAGTTCAAAATCATTCTGGGATTCGTTGATCCTTACGCCCCACAGAATGATGGACGGATGGTTAAAGCCTTCCATGATCATGTCATGGACGTTCCTGACGCAGAGGTCTTTCCATGCATCATCCCCGATGTACTGCCATCCTGGGATTTCCTCGAAGACAAGAAGGCCGATTTCATCACAACGGTCCAGGAAATGGGAGGACTGCGGATAATGGCTTGTCCGGACAATATTGACCCCGATTTCATCTTTCAGGATATCGGCGTCCTTTCTCTGGGCCCTTTTCGGCATGGCATAGCCCACATAAGGATAGGACTGATGGCGGTTCAACCCAACCAGCTTTATCTTATTTCCGTTGAGGTAGAATCCTTCCGGCTTAAACGATATGTCCCTGAAGCCAAAACGTTCCGTGATGAGGGTGTCTCCCAGCATCAGTTCCATTTCATACAGGTGCGGGTTTTGCGTATCCCATAATGTGATGTTTTTTAAAGGGCCTGTGGAAAAATCAAGAACCTGTTTTCCGGTTTTTATATCAACAATGGACTCCGATTCATGGACGGGCTGGCCATTATCCAGAAGCCGGAGACCTGCCCTGACATCCGGATGGTCTGCGGCGGAGTTGAGGAAGACTTTTACATCTGCCCGGATATTGTCTGAAAGCACGTCCACAGGAGCCACGTGCATGGCTTCCACATATACCGTGTCTGAGACAATCAGCTCCACTTCCCTGTAAATGCCGCCATAACCCAGATAATCCACCAGGTATCCAAAGGGAGGGATATCCTCGCGCTCCGTTGAATCCACTTTGACTGTAAGCCAGTTTTCACCATCCCGGAGCGCGTCTGTCAGTTCCAGTTCAAAGGCAGAGTATGCGCCCTTGTGTTCGCCCAGGCGCTGTCCGTTAAGAAAGACCTCGCCATAATTGGCAATGGCGCCGAACCGGATGAATACCCTCTGGCCCTCAGCCGGTTTCCAGCTAAACTGTTTTTTATAGCAGGATACGAACTGATAACAGCCCTCATCAAAATAATTGAACGGGATTTCCTTGTTGGCATGGGGAACCGTGACAGCTGTCATTCCCTCCAGGCTGCTGTCCCCTGCATCGCTTTCGCGGAATTCCTCTTTATAGTACCATTGGTTAAAGGGTATAATTTTCTTCATGTTTTTCACCATTCCTTTCGCTTCGCTCAAGGCACAAATAAGTCATGAAA
>ENA-UOJP01000878-UOJP01000878.1-human-gut-metagenome-genome-assembly--contig:-C102-NODE-878-length-45739-cov-28.696918_pt1 | contig 45739 bp, 41 predicted proteins | sample MGYA00242353_ERZ723900 | MGnify/ENA metagenome assembly ERZ723900
GATTTCTGGTTTCTGAAAAACGTTGCATATTGATCCCCTTTCCTTGTGGTTCCGTGATTTTTATATGACAGCCTCCGCATGGCGCGAGGCGTGGCAGCACAGGTTGACCGCCACTGGAATACTGGCTATATGGGTGGGAAAATACTCGATATTGACGGCCAGGGCGGTGGTACGGCCTCCTAATCCCCCAGGACCGATTCCGGAATCATTGATCCGCTCAAGGGCTTCCCGCTCCAGACCGGCGTAGCGCGGATCCGGATGGCAGGTTCCCACACCGCGGATCGTCGCCTTCTTGGCCAGTAGAGCCGCCTTGTCCATACTGCCGCCCACGCATACGCCCACGATCACCGGGGGACAGGCGTTGGGACCAGCCAGTTGAACGGTCTCTAAAATGAAGTCCAACACGCCAGCCACCCCTTCGGCCGGAGTCATCATCCGGATTCTGCTCATGTTTTCACTTCCGAATCCTTTCGCGCTGGCAGTGATACGGATCCGGTCTCCGGGAACGATGTCCGTATAGATGATGGCGGGCGTGTTGTCCCGGGTATTTTTCCGGTCAAAGAGCGGATCGTCCACCACGGACTTGCGCAGATATCCCTGGGTATAAGCGCTTCTCACGCCTTCGTTGATGGCTTCCTCATAATGACCGCCGGTGATGTGCACATTCTGGCCGACCTGAGCAAAAATAAAGGCCATTCCGGTATCCTGGCAGATTGCCATCCGCTCGGCGGCGGCAATCCGGTTGTTATTTGCAATATCACGCAAGACTTGACAGCCGATGGGCGACTCCTCGTTTTTTAATGCCTGTTCAACCGTCCTGGATATGTCGTCGCCGATCTCATAATTTGCCTTCAGAAATAAATCGCGCACCACTTCTTTGATTTGATCTGCACATACTTCCCGAACCATATGCCTTCCCTCTCCACATCTCGTCTATCTTACATTTAATTCGCGTTTGTACTGTTCCTGACCGGTCACATACAGATTGGCGCCCTTTGAGTCGATGGCGACAATCGCAGGAAAATCCTTAACCACCAGCCGTCGCAGCGCCTCCGGGCCCAAATCTGCATATGCTACGATTTCCTGGCTGACAATGGTTTTGGAGATCAGAGCAGCGGCGCCTCCTGTGGTGACCAGATATACGGCTTTAAACTGTTTCATGGCTTTAATCACGTCATCGGAACGCCGCCCTTTGCCGATCATTACCTTCAGTCCCAGTTCCAGCAGCTGGGGAGAATAGGCGTCCATCCGGTAACTGCTGGTAGGTCCGGCGGAGCCGCATATTTTTCCAAGAGGAGTGGGGGCCGGTCCCATATAGTAGATGGCCTGGTTGCGCACGTCGACCGGCAGCGGTTCTCCGGCCGCCAGAGCCTGAATCATCCGTTTATGCGCAGCATCCCTGCCCACGTAGATGGTGCCGTTCACCAGCACCCGCGTTCCGGCCCTTAAGGTTTCAATGACAGAATCATCTGTGACAGGCAGGTTTAAGCGAATGATTTTTTCCATGTCCGCACCCTCCGTTTCCAAGTGTTAGTCAAATCTTATCACAGATTGAAGAATTATAAAAATACGGATTCTGAATAGAAACTATATGGTTTTTAATTAGCTTTCCGGAGGGGAGATTTCTGAAAAAACCATACAATATTATTATAGCTTGTATTTAATTCGTGTATTTTTATTGGCATTTTTTCTGTGTTATACTGATCTCATTCGAAGTGAATCACAGTAACATCAAACGGTTTTCTCAGGAAAGGAATCTGCTTATGAACCCAAATCAGGAAAGAATCGAATCACTCGTCTACAAAACGGTTCTGCGCGCATGTACGGAAATTTCGGAGGACGTGCTGCAGATACTGGAACAAGCGTATGAGCGGGAGACAAACCCCACTGCGCAGAGTATACTGGCGGCTATGCTGGACAACGTCCGGATCGCTGGGGAGAAGGACAAAGGGATCTGCCAGTCTCCGGGATATCCCACCAGCTGGTTGTCTTTTGGCGATGTCAATATGCCTCTTGGCGTGGCTTGCGCCGTGGAGCGGGCCGTGGTGGATGCCACAAAGAAAGGATATCTCCGCCCCAGTCTGGTAGATGCGGTGACACGGCATAACGACGGCACCAACACGGGCCTGGGCATACCCAATATTGAATATGAGTACAATCCCGGGCAAACATACATCGATTTTATCATCAGCTTCAAAGGATGCGGGGCAGAGCTGGGCAACGCCATGCAAATCATGCCGCCGGCTAAATTCGGTAAAAACTTTTCCGGTCTGAAACGCTTTATTGTGGAAACGGCTCTGGCTGCAGGCGGGAAGCCCTGTACTCCTTTTGGAATCGGCGTGGGTCTGGGCGGTCAGATGGATATTGCCGCAAAGTTGAGCAGAAAGGCGATCAGCTGCAGGCGATGGGACGATACGAATCCGGACCCGGTTCTGGCTGGGTGGGAAGAGGAACTGAAGGAGGCGATCAACAGTCTTGGAGTGGGCGCTGCGGGAATCGGCGGGGATACTTGCTGCCTGGCGGTAAAGATCGCCAAGGCACATACCCACACGGCAGTTCAGCCCATTGCCATCAATTTCCACTGTTGGGTCGCAAGGCGGGCCGGATTCCGATTGTACGACGACGGCCGTCTGGAAAAATTACTGTGAGGGAGGGACAGGAATGGAAAAGAAACGTTTAACCACACCGCTGAGTGAAGAAGATGTGCGCAGTTTGGGGGTCGGGGATGTTGTATATCTCTCCGGCAGTATCCTGACATGCCGGGATATGGGACATCTACGGTTGAAAGAACTGTGTTCCCAGGGGGCTGCGCTGCCGAAGGATATTCACGGCGCCGTACTGTTCCATGCCGGACCGGTAGCGTTAAAAGACGAGGCGGGGGATTGGTATGTGGATATCGTGGGACCGACTACCAGCATCCGAATGGAGGCCTATGCCGATTTCGTGGGCGGTCTGGGAGTGCGCGCTTTGATCGGAAAAGGCGGGATGGCTGAAGATACGGAAAGAGCCTGCGCACAGTACGGATACGTTTATTTCCAGGCCGCGCCAGGCTGCGCCGCTAAACTGGCGGAGGGAATCCGGAAGGTCAACGACGTAAACTGGATTGAGCTGGGGATCCCGGAGGCGATGTGGGATCTTGAAGCCGATTGTTTCGGTCCTCTGGTGGTGGGGATTGACACGAAAGGCAACAGTATCTACCGGAATATCAGGGAGAAGGGCAGAGAGCAGATCAACAGGCTGTACCCGTCTGAAGGCTGACGGAAGAGACGAAAAAGGAGGTCCAGGTGATCGATTCATCTGTGGCCTCCCTTTTTCGGTTAAATCAGATAATTGGCCGGATCCGGCGGCGGTAAAACTCCCAGTTGATCTTCCAGAGCGGCGCCTATTTGATAGAGCAACGCCTCGTCGCCCCATCGTCCGATGATCTGGACGGCACAGGGAAGGCTGTCGCTGTTCATACCGCAGGGAACCGAAAGGGCCGGGATTCCCAGATAATTGCAGAACCAGGTGTATCTCGAATACATAGGATGGATGGCGTGGTTTCTGCCGTTCAGTTCGATGTGGTCCTGCCCCAGGGCGCAGGGGAACACCGGAATTGTGGGAGTGAGCATAAAATCGCAGCCCTCCATAAGTTCTGAGAATAATTGTTCAAACTTGTCTTTCAATTCCACGGACCGGTAATATTCCTCCGCGGAGACGTGCCCGGCTTTCAGGCGCTTATAAGTTTCCGGGTCCAGCGCGTCCGGGTGGTTGTCGATCACCTGCCGGTTATTGTACTGGTTGCCCGCCATGAAGATGATCTGATGGGCCGTCCAATAATCCGACAGATCGGGAAGCGCCGCCTCTTTGACGCGCACTCCCTCTGTGCGCAGAATTTCTAAGACCGAGAGAAATTCCTTGGCGATCAGCGGATCGGTATCTGCCAGACAGAAGTCCAAGGGAACCAAAACACTCATGCCGCGCAGGGGCGTTCCGATCAGGCGGGAGAAGTCCTCTGCGGGCCTGTTCAGGGAATATTTGTGGCGGGGATCATATCCACCGGCACAGGACAGTACGGCGGCGTTGTCGTCCACCGTGCGGGTCAGAGGCCCAAGGTGGTCGCACAGGTGGCTGGCGGAAGCGGTCCCGTAGTAGCTGATGCGCCCGTGAGTGGGCTTTATGCCCACAACTCCGGAGCAGGCGGAGGGAATGCGGATGGAACCGCCCTGATCCGTTCCAATGGAAAAGGTGGAGAGGCCTGCGGCCACGGAGGCGCCCGACCCACCGCTGGAGCCACCGGCAATGTGGCGCGGATTTCTGGGATTGCGTACCGGGCCAAAGCTGGACACCTCGTTGGTGGGCCCCATGGCCAGCTGAGACGTGTTGGTCTTGCCCATGAGTACGGCCCCGGCGGCTGTAAGCCGTTCCACCACGGCAGAATCCTCCGAAGCGATATTGTCGTAATAGGCCTCGCACGCCAGGGTGGTGGGTGTGTGAGCGACATTGATCAGATCCTTCACATTATAAGGAATTCCGGTCAGAAGCGTGGCCGGGGCTTTGGACATAAAGATCGCTTCTGCGCGCCTGGCCTCCGCCAGCGCGCGCTCCGGGGTGAAACGGATGAAGGAATTGATGTGCGGCTGGGAGGCCTCTGCCGCGCGCAGCAAATACGCTGTGACTTCCACCGGCGACAGTTCCCTGCTTTGGTACAGCTGGTGCAGTTGCCGGATCGTACAGGACAACAAGAAATTGTATTCCTCACATTGCTTAGGCATTTCCATATCCCCTTTTCATGATTGATAAGGCCAGTATATCACAGCGTTGGGTATAAAAAAATTATGAGTATTTTATATTTGCTATAATGATATTTATATATCAGATTGCTCCAAGCCATTGATTTCGCTGAACATGTTTCTGGAGAAATCCAGGAATGTTTCCGCCATGGCTGATAATTTACGTCCTTTAAGATAAGCGAAACTGCGGTCGATGGACAGGGGAGAATCCCCCACGGGGCAGCAGCAGTAGCCTTCTTTTCCATAGTCGTACCGAAGGGAGGAGGGGACCACAGCTACCGCCACGCCAGCCTCCATCCACATCAGCGTGGCCACCCGGGTGGTGCTGACACAGAAAAAGCTGGGGGTCAGTCCCTCCTTCACAAACGCGTTGGTGAGGATTTTGCGGAAGCCTTTCGAGATACTGAGGGGAACATCCTTCAACATGGAGATGGGAATTTTTTCCAAATCAGGCGCAAGCCAGGGATTTTCTCTGGGGTAAACTGCGACCATCTGTTCGGAGAGCGTGAGGGCGGAACTGAGAGTGGGATAGTCGCTTCCCGACGCCCGGATAATGCCGACTTCAATGATTCCGTTATTTAACAGCTCCACCAGCTGTGCGGCGTTGACCTCGAACAGCTCATAGGTGATTTCCGGGTACTGTTTGTTGAACGCCAACAGGAGATTGGTGATGTAAGCATCCGGCAGAGCCGGGGACATACCCAGCCAGAGCGTCCCCTTTTGACCCTGAACGCAGGAGGCGATTTCCTTTTGGGTGGTGTCCAGAAGTGTGAGGATGGATTTACTGCGGTTATAGAGAATCTTTCCCTCGTCCGTCAGATCCACGGAACGGGCATTGCGGATCAGAAGTTTTGTGTTATAAAGGGTTTCCAGCGTCTTGACCTGATTGCTGAGCGCGGGCTGGGCAATCATCAGTTTTCGTGAGGCGGCGGAAAAATTGCCGCTGTCGACGATTTCAACAAAATTTTTGTAGTATTCCAAATTCATAATATTACACCTCTATTTATGTTATGGTCATCAAATAGACTATATAGTAAAACTATATAAAAATCAATATAGAAACTATGCAAAACCAATATTTTTATTATAAATTTGTCCATGATATAATGCAATTAGCTCAAAAAAAGTTGAAGCAGGGGGGATAAATTGTGAGAATTGTGAGAGAGGCGGTGGCTGGAACACTGGAGTCAAGCGATGTTCTGGTACGGGTTGAACCCTGTGATCACTGTCTGGAGATTGTGATTGAATCACCTGTAAGACGGCAGTTTTATGAGGACATAAAAAAGGTTGTGGATCTGACGCTGGCTGACTTTTCCGTGACAAAGGGCCGGATTTGTCTCAATGACAGGGGGGCGCTGGACTGCGTGATCGCGGCCAGGCTGGAGACCGCCATATTGCGGGGAGGTGAGAGGCAATGAGACGTACCATGTTGTTTCTGCCGGGCAACGCTCCCAATATGCTGATAAACGGTGATATGCTGGGAGCGGATAGTGTCATTTTGGATTTGGAGGATTCTGTGGATCCGGGGCAGAAGGATGCAGCACGGGCGCTGGTGCGCAATGTGCTGCATCAAAAGCTCTACCGCAAATCCGAGGTGATTGTGCGGATCAATCCGTTGGATTCGGAATTTTGGCGGGAGGATATCGAAGCGGTCGTGCCCAGCCGCCCCAGCTTGCTCATGCCTTCCAAGGTGGGGAGAGCGGAGGATATCAGGGAATTGGACGTGTTTATCACACAGGTTGAACAAAAATGCGGAGTAAAAACCGGGACGATCGGATTGCTGCCGCTTTTGGAGACCGCGGAAGGGATTGAAAATGCCCGTGAGATCGCATTGAGCAGCCAAAGGATCGTCGGGCTGTTCCTGGGCGGAGAGGATCTGACGGCAGATCTGCATGCCAGGAGGACCAAAGAGGGCGGTGAGATTTTTTATGCCAGAAGCAGGATCGTCTGCGCAGCCAGGGCCTGCCGGATCGAGGCTTATGACACGCCGTTTACGGATGTGAACGATGAGGAGGGAGTGCGGCGGGATGCGCAGCTGGCCCGGGATCTGGGCTTTATTGGGAAGGCAGCGATCTCTCCGAGGCATGTGGATATTATCAACGAAGTCTTTACCCCGTCTGAGGCGGAAATCGATTACGCTCACCAGATTCTTGAGGCCATCGCGGAGGGCGGCAGACTGGGAAAGGGGGCTGTTTCCCTGCACGGGAAAATGATCGATGCGCCGGTGGTTAAGCGGGCAATGCAGATTGTGGAGATGGAAAACGCAATGGCTGGAGGTGGTTTGGTTGACTAAGAGGGTGGAGACAATCGGGCAGGCTGCCGTCCTGGCGGGACTGCGGGACGGAATGAGGATTTCTTTCCACCATCATCTGCGGAATGGAGATTACGTTCTCAACCGCGTGATGGAGGCAGCCGCTTCTCTGGGGATTAAGAACCTGACGGTAAATGCAAGTTCTCTGTTCGACATCCATGAGCCTCTGATCGGTCATATCCGAAACCGTACGGTAACCGGGCTGGAGGTTAATTATATGACAGGCCCGGTGGCCAGGGCGGTGTCGGAGGGGATTCTGGACCAGCCGGTGATATTCCGAAGCCACGGAGGCAGGGCGGGCGATATGGATAACGGCACGCTCAACGTGGATATTGCGTTTATTGCGGCTCCCTGTGCGGATGAGATGGGGAATTGCAGCGGAAAATACGGCCCATCGGCCTGTGGGTCTCTGGGATACGCATGTTCGGATGCAGTCCACGCGAAAAAGGTTGTGGTGATTACGGACCATTTGGTTCCCTATCCGCTGCAGGATGCGTCAATCCAGGAGGGATTTGTGGATTACGTGGTGTGTATCGACCGGATTGGGGATGCCTCCCGGATTGTCTCAGGGACGACCAGGATCACCAGAGATCCCGTGGGCTTGAAAATTGCAAGGCTTGCGGCGCAGGTAATCATTCATTCGGGGCATCTGAAGGACGGTTTCTCCTTTCAGACCGGAGCGGGTGGAATTTCCCTGGCAGTGGCAAAAGATGTGCGGGAGGCGATGATCCGTGGCCATATCAAAGGCAGTTTCTGTATGGGCGGGATCACAGAGTATCTGGTGCGTATGATGGAGGAAGGCCTGTTCAGCACCATTCTGGATGTTCAGTGCTTTGATATGGGAGCGGTAAAATCGCTCCGCGAGAATCCGGGGCATCAGGAGATATCAGCCAGCCGGTATGCCAGCCCGGCCATGAAAAGCTGCGCGGCGGATCATTTGGACGTGGTCGTCCTGGGCGCAACCCAGATTGATCTGGGGTTTAATGTCAACGTGCACACGGATTCCAACGGGTATATCATCGGAGGCTCCGGCGGGCACTGCGACACCGCGGCGGGAGCTAAGATGACGGTGATCGTAGCGCCCCTTATAAGAGCCAGGATTCCGCTAATCGTCGAGAATGTATTATGCCGGTCCACGCCGGGGCACACCGTCGACGTGTTGATAACCCAGTGCGGCATCGCGGTAAACCCCAACAATCCCGATTTAAGAGAACGGCTTTTGCGCGCGGGCCTTCCGGTGACTTCTATTGAAAAACTGAAGGAAACAGCGGAAGAAATGTGCGGAAAACCTAAGCTCATCCGGGGAGAGGGGCGCGTAGTGGCGGAAGTCTTATACCGCGACGGCAGCTGTATGGATGAAATCCATATGGTGCAGCGCTGTTGAGAAGAGAGCAGGAGGAAAGGGCAATGGGATTTAATTTCGATGAGATTGTGGACAGAAGCGCGGCCAGCTGCACCTACAGTAGTAAATGGGAGCGGTACAGCGGACGATTTGCGGAATTTGACATCGACGAGGAGAATTCGCTTCCGATGTGGGTGGCGGATATGGATTTCAAATGCATCCCGGAGGTGACGGAGGCCCTGCACCGGCGGGTGGAGCATGGGATATTCGGCTATTCCAACGAGAATACCAACGACGTGTTCCGGGAGGCGGCCAGAGAGTGGTTTTCCAGGCGGTACGGCTGGGAGTGCCCGGCAGAGTGGATGCTGTACTCCATGGGAGTAGTCACCGCAATCAACAACGTGATCCAGGAGTTCACCCGGGAGGGGGAAGGCGTGATCATCCAATCCCCGGTGTACTATCCATTTGCGGCAGGGCCGAAGAACAATCACCGTCGGGTAGTTGAAAATCCGTTGATTGAGGAAAACGGCGACTACAGGATGGACTATGAGAATCTGGAGCAGTTGGCAAAGGATCCCAACAACACGCTGATGATTTTGTGCAGCCCTCATAACCCGGTGGGGCGGGTATGGAAGAAATTGGAATTATTCCAGGCATTGGAGATTTGCTATAATAATGGGGTGATAGTATTTTGCGATGAGATTCACGGCGATCTCATCATGCCCGGGCAACAGTTCTGTACCTGCGGAAAATTTCCTGAGTTTTACAGTCAAATGATTCTGGCCCACAGTCCCAGCAAGACCTTCAATCTTGCCGGTCTCACCTCGGCGCTGCTCACCGTACCCGATGATCAGAACCGGAAACGCCTGGCACACCGCATCTACGACATCAACCGGATTCCGTCCACTCAGAATTTCGGGCCAGTGGCGGGGGCCGCAGCGTATAATCATGGCGACGCGTTTGTGGATGAGGTGATGAAGTACATATATGGCAATGTGGAATTTGCCAGGGAATATCTGGCGAAACACCTGCCGCAGATCAAAATCGTTCCGCCCCAGGGAACCTATCTGATTTGGTTTGATTTCCGGGGCACAGGATTGCAGGAGGAAGAAATATACCGCCGGGTGCTGGAACAGGCCAGAGTGATCGGGGACATTGGAAGATGGTTCGGCGAAAATGGGGGAGGTTTTGTGCGGTTCAACTACGCATGTCCCCGGGCTTATGTAAAAGAACAGCTGGAGCGTCTGCGCACGGCGTTTTGAGATGCCGGACGGAGTGGGAGAAAAACTATACGATTTTATTATAAATGATATCAAATAATGGTATTTTTATTCTCAAGTTAGAGGGTTTATAATGTGAATATCAATAAAAATTTAGAATTTAACAAGAATTGATGATTGTTGTTATAAAATCAGCTGAATTTTTTGCCGGAAACTGATTTTATAATGCAAGGATGGGAGGTCTCTGTGCTTGAAGTAAACAAAGTCGACATGTTTTTCGGCGGTCTGGTCGCCCTCAAAAGTGTCAACATGACGGTCCCCAAGGGAGAGATACACGGTTTGATCGGCCCCAACGGGTCGGGAAAAACCACGCTGATCAACGTGATCACCGGCTTCTACGCTCCTACTGCGGGGGAAGTGATCTTCAACGGCAAAAAGATCAGCGGCCTTGCGCCTAATGTGATCAGCTTAAGCGGGCTGGGGCGAACGTTCCAAAACGTCAATCTTTTCCCTGAGATGACGGCTCTTGAAAATGTGATGACCGGTTATTGCGTCCGCACGGGCTACAATCTGGCCTCGGCCATATTTGAGACCAGGCGGTACAAGCGGGAGGAGCAGGAGGCATACGAGGAAGCGGAAAAACAGCTGGAATTTGTGGGTCTGATTGGAGAACGGGATACGCTGGCCAAGAATCTACCCTACGGGAAACGCAGGCTGTTGGAGATCGCCAGGCTTCTGGCTACCGATCCGCAGCTGGTACTCCTGGATGAGCCGGTGGCTGGTATGAATGAGCAGGAGAGTGAGGAGGTGGCCCAGTTGGTGCACAAGATGCGCCAGGAGGACAACCGGACAATCCTTCTGATCGAGCATCACATGAAATTTGTGATGAGCCTCTGTGACCAGCTGACGGTACTCAGCTCCGGCTCTGTGATTGCCGAAGGACGGCCAGAGAGCATACAGAACAACGAGGAAGTGATTGCATGCTATCTGGGGAAGAGGAGGTAAGCCGATGCTGGAGATTAAAAATATAACCTGTTATTACGGGGTTATATGCGCGTTGAAGGATGTGACCATCACGATTCCGGATGATGGAATCTATGCGATTATCGGCGCCAACGGGGCAGGCAAATCCACCCTTATCAATTCCATCGCCGGTCTTGTCACGCCGGTGTCCGGGTCCATTGTGTTTGACGGGAAGGAGATCACTTCCATCCCCACCAAGGACGTTATTCGGACGGGCATCGCCTTGTGCCCGGAGGGAAGGCGGATTTTTAAGAATATTTCCGTGTATGAAAACCTGGTGGGCGGCGCTTACATCATGAAAGATAAAAAGCGCATTGAGGAGAATGTCAACTATGTGTATGAGCTGTTTCCGCGGTTGAAGGAGCGCCACCGGCAGTTGGCCGGGACCTTGTCGGGAGGGGAGCAGCAGATGTTGGCCATGGGGCGGGCTCTGATGACGGATCCCAAGCTCCTGCTGCTGGACGAGCCTTCTATGGGGCTTGCGCCGAACCTGATTGATTTCACCTTTGAGACCATGGTCCGAATCCACAGAGAGCGGCATATTCCGTCCCTGGTGGTGGAGCAGAACTCGGAGATGGCGCTGTCGGTTGCGAACTACGCATATGTGCTGGAAGTCGGCAGACTGACGCTGGAGGGAACCGGGGAGGAACTTCTGGCCAGCGATGAGGTAAAGAATAAGTATCTGGGGGCATAGTGGGATTGTTTCCTGCCTGGGGCAGCGAACATACAACAAAAGCGTACAAGGAGAAGAAAACTATGAAAAAAAGAAGATGTTTGGCAGTTCTTTTATCAGTGGCAATGATCGCCGCCATGACCGGTTGTGGGAAACAGAGCGGGGGAACAGAGGCAAAAAGCGAGGCCCAGGGCAGTTCGGGCGCGGGTGAGACGTCAAAACAGGAAGAAACCTCAGGAGGGTCCTTCAGCGGAAAGCTTTACATCGGCAGTATTGACCCCATGACCGGCGGGGCTGCAAGCTACGGCCAGGAGAAGATCCAGGGGGAGACTCTGGCGGTGGAGGAGATCAACGCAGCGGGTGGAATCCTGGGGATGGAAGTGGTTCTGATTTCCGAGGACAGCGCCTCTCAGGCGGCTCAGGCGGCAACCGTTGCAACAAAGCTGATCACACAGAATGAGGTGGTGGCGATTCAGGGGGCGCAGACCAGCTCGGAGACCATGGCGATACTGGATATCCTGGCAGAGTATGGGGTACCTGCCGTGTGTCCGGCCACATCACCGAAAATCGGAGCTTCGGGAAATGCGTTTATCAACCGGTGTTCCCCGGACGACGGATTACAGGTGGAAGCGCTGATCAAATATGCGGGTGAATCTCTGAAGCTGAACAAGATTGGAGTGTTGTATTCCAACGACGACTATGGAAAGGGCGGCTATGATTCGGCAGTGGCCTGCGCGGACAAATACGGCGTGGAGCTGGTCAGCGATTCATTTATGGGCGATGATCAGAACTTTTCCGCTCAGCTCACCAAGATCAAGGATGCGGGCTGCGAGGCAATTCTGATGTGGTGTCAGCCCACACCGGCTTCCCTGATCATGAAGCAGGCCAACGATATGGGATGGTCTCCCCAGTATCTCTGCGGGCCTGGCGTCAACGATCCCAGATTGTTTGAGCTGAGCAACGGTCTGTGTGACAAGGCGATCCTTTCCACCAGCTTTTACGCCGACAATCCCGACGAATATGTATCTGCCTGGGTGGAACGGTACCGCCAGCGCTGGAATATGGAACCTTCCCTGACTGCGTCCCTGGGTTACGACGGAATGATGATCATCTTTAAGGGCATTGAGGCGGCCGGAAGCGCGGAGCCAAAAGCCATCGCAGAGGGAATCCGCACGCTGAAGGATTTCCAGACCTTAAAAGGCATGGCGTCCGTGGATGCGGCCACGGGTAATCTCCAGAGCCCGGTGTATCTGGTAACTGCGAATAATGAAAGCCGTACATATGATTATTTCGATACGGTTAAAATTGATTAATTGTATGGTTCGTACAGCCCACAGCATATGCCGCTGGGCTGTACGGGTATACGGGGCAATCAACACATTGCGAGGTGGAGTATGGGGTTATTGATTTTACAGCTGGTCAACGGCATCACTTACGGTATGTTTTACGGGCTTGCCGCCCTGGGCTTGTCCATGGTATTCAAAGCCTTGGGTTACATGAACTTTGCCCACTCGGACACGATCATGATCGGCGCGATCCTGCTGTTCTGTTTTATGTCGTATTTCAGCATCCCATATTGGGCGGCCTTTCTGCTGACCCTTTTCATTACCATGCTGTACGGCATATTGACTGAGAAAATCCTTTTTATCCGGTTCAGAAAAACATCGCCCATCACGTTTATGCTGGTCTCGATGTCGCTGTCCACAGTTGTCAAGAATGTGGCGCTGCTGCTGTTCGGCGCGTTCCCTCATGGACTGGATTTCAAATTTACCGATGCATCCTTTGAGATCGCCGGAACAAGAATCTCCTTAAACAACTTTGTGATTTTTGTAATCATAATCCTGATCCTGGTGATTCTGCAGCTGTTCTTCGTCAAGACAAGGTTCGGGCTGGCGATCCGCATGGCCCAGGAAAGTCCGGAGACGGCTGCCGCTATGGGAGTCAACGTGCTGGCCACCCGCGCCGCCACCTTTGCCATCTCGGCAGGGCTGGGCTGCGTGTCTGGTATGCTGATCGGGCCCATGTATACCATCTCCGCGGAGCTGGGGGCGCAGGTATCGTTAAAAGCGTTTATCGCGGCAGTAATTGGAGGCCTGGGAAACTTTGTGGGCGCAATTTTCGGAGGTGTCCTGGTGGGAATAGTGGAATGTCTGGGGGCGACCTACATTTCCTCAGGGTATAAAGACATTATCGTATACACAGCGGGGATTGTGGTGTTAGGATTCTTCCCGTACGGCATATTCCGAAGAGTTAAGACAAAGCATTGACGGGGAGGGATACATGATGAAATTTTTGAAGGATCGCGGGATGCGCAAAAACATGATCAGAGCCATATTTCTGATCGCCTTTATTATGGTATGCCTCTCCAGCAGCTATTACACAATCATTGGAGTACAATGCCTGATCAACGCCATTGCCGTGCTGGGCCTGGTTCTGGTATCCGGCTATACGCGCCAGATCCATCTGGGCCAGGCTGCCTTCATCGGACTGGGCGCATATACATCAGCGGTGCTGATGTCCAAGGTGGGCATGAATTTCTGGCTGACGATTCCCTGCGCCCTCCTTCTATCCATGCTGGTGGGAGTTCTTCTGGGGATCCCTACTCTGAAATTGCGGGAGGGACCATACCTGGCAATGGTGACTCAGATTTTCGGCGAAATTATCTTTGTGCTGCTGATTAACATGGAAGGAGTGACGGGAGGCTCTTACGGACTGGCAGGATTTGGAAAACCGTCAATCGGTTCATTTAAAATCGACACCAAGGTAAAGCTGTTGTTTTTGACGACAATCTTTTTTATCATCTGTTTTTTCGTCACTGCCCGGGTTACCAGGTCAAAATACGGACGTTTTTTCATATCGATCCGCGAATCCCAGGAGGCGGCGCTGTCTGTTGGTGTGAATACCACAAAATTCAAACTGCTGGCCTTTGTGATCTGTTCCGCGCTGGGCGGACTGGCAGGTGTGTTCTATTCCCAGTGTCTGGGATTTTTAAGTCCGGAGCAGTTTCGCTGGAACATTTCGCTGACGCTGATTTCAATGGCTATTATCGGTGGAATCGGCGATATCGACGGAGGCGTGCTGGGCGCGATTGTATTGACCTTTCTGCCTGAGCTGCTGCGGGATTTCTCGGCGCAGTGGCGCATGATTACCTATGGCGTTCTGTTGATTCTGGTGCTGACGTTCCTTCCGGACGGCGTGATCTCGCTGATCGGTAAGAAACCATCAGAGATCAAAAAAATGCTGAAGGAGCGCACGGAGCTGCTGTTTACCGATGAGCGGGCTAAGAGAAGAAAACAGCTGAAAAAGACAATTCGAACATAATATCAGAATATGAAAATGGTAAAGACCCGGCCCCGGGCGGCGCAGACGAACATGCGCCGTCCCGGACCGGGGCTTTTTTAACAGTCATCCCGGCCACACCAAAACACAAACTTTACAAATCCCCGCGTTTTCGTTAATATTACACTATAAGGAAGCCACCCCACAATTTATAACCTATTTGCGGCCTCCAAAAAGGAGAGAGAATGGACAAAATTGAACAGAAAATCGTAGATTTAATCGAGCGGCATAAAGATGAGATTATCACCATCGGAAGAGATATCTGGAACGAACCTGAGCTTGGATACAAGGAATATCAGACGTCCGGAACGTTCTGCCGGTATCTGGAAAAGTTTGGAATCGAGGCGGAAACCGGGCTGGCAATCACGGGGGCCAAGGGTTATTTAAAGGGAGACGGCGCACCTGGGCCCACCGTCGCTCTGATCGGGGAAATGGACGCCCTGCCTATGGCGGACAGTCCCTACGCCGGGCGGGAGACAGGGGCGGCCCACTGCTGCGGGCACAATGCGCAGATGGCGGGCATGATGGGCGCGCTGTATGCGCTCTGCGACGCCCAGGTGCAGGAGGCCATGGACGGCAACGTGGTGTTTTTCGCGGTGCCGGCCGAGGAATTTGTGGAGATGGAGTTCAAACACGGGCTGATGGAGGAGGGGAAGATCGCCTTCGGAGGAGGAAAATCAGAGCTGATCCGGGAGGGAGCCTTTGACGACATCGACGTTGCGGTGGGACATCACATTGCGCCCGGTATTTCCCTGGCGCTGTCCAATCACCGGTCCAACGGTTTTATGAGTAAGATCGTCCGCTTTCACGGAATACCGGCCCATGCGGCGGAAGCGCCCTGGAGCGGGGTGGACGCGCTGAGCGCGGCGGCCCTGGGAATCCAGGCGGTCAACGCCCAGCGGGAATTTTTCCGGGATCAGGACACCGTGCGGGTGCACGGCTTTATCTCCAAGGGTGGGGAGGCCATGAACGTGATCGCGGACAATGTGACCATGGAATATTCCGTGCGGGCCAACAATATTCCGGCCATTCTGGACGCCAGCCGCAAATTCGACCGCGCCATGCGTTCCGGCGCGGTGGCCACTGGCTGCGGCGCGGAGATCATTACGATGCCGGGGTATCTGCCCGTTATGCCGGCCGGGGATACCCGGGCCGTCGAGGAGGCCATTTCGGCCGCGGCGGGCAGCTATGAGGTGGCAACGCACGATCCGGGCATCGTCATGGGCGGATCCACGGATTTCGGCGAGGTGTCGCAGATTCTTCCGCTTCTGCAGTTCAACACGGGCGGCTACACCCACGAGCTGCACAATAAAGAGATGCACCCTACCGACGAGTATCTGGCCTATGTGGTGACCGCCAAGGTATTTGCCCTCACGGCGTACAACCTGCTGAAAAACAACGGCGCATATGCCAGAGCGCTGATAAAACAGCATGAGGCGGTTCTCACAAAGGAGTCTTATATCCAATATATGGAAAAACACAACCGGGTGGAGACGATTCCGATGGAGCCGGTTGTGATGGAATAACGTATGTGCTGGAATAACGTTTGTGCGCCGGACAGCAGGTTTCCGGACCGCCGTTGACAGGGTTTTGTGCAGCCCCGGATTCAGATTCTGTTGGCCTGGGGATCGGGGATCGTCAGCACGGCCCGCAGCCGGGATAGATCCGTCCGGGGAGAATCAATCAGTGAGGAAAAATGGGAGGAACAACCATATGGGATTTAACGAAAAAGTGCACGCGTATATCGCAGCGAAGTTTTATGTGTATCTGACGGAAGCCTTTGGAGAGCGGGGGAAAATGGCGTTTATCCATGCCACCCAGTATTACGCGGAGCAGCGCGGGCGCCGGATGGCCCAGCGGGCGATCCGGGACGGCAAGGAGCTGACGCCCGCCAATTATTACCGCTATGGAGAATGGGTGGGCACGGAGGATATGAAAGCGGAAGGCTGCGGCAATGCCATGACCTACCAGTCCTACCGGCCGGAGGCGGTGATGCACATCACCCAATGCCCCTGGTGCGCCCAGTTTAAGGAGATGGGATTAAACGCCACGGCAGGCGCGGAATATTGCAGACACCTGGACAATTCCATTGTCCGGGGCTTCAACCCCTATCTGACCTACGAGGTGGATCAGACCCTGCAGACCGCCGATTACTGTATTCACAGGATGAAGGACGTGGATTTTGACGGGGACACGGATTTGAGCAAAAAGCCGGAAAATCTGAGAGATTTTGAATACCACTGCGCCCATTCCTACTGGGCTTACAGCGAGGTGGCCGCTGCCATTTTTAAAAGCGGGGGAGAGGCTGTGAGCAATAACGTGATGTCGGATTTTGCACAGGATTACGGCAGAGAGATGGCGGATATTCTGGCCGGATACCGCTACACCAATTTCAACGTATGCGATTAGGAAATCGTATAACAAATCCCCAAAGAGCACAGACTGTTCTTTGGGGATTTGTCTTTGCCGCCCCGCCGCGTGTAAAAATCGCGGCGCTGTGGCTGGGGCGCAAGCCGGATTCCCACAGCCCGGACCTGCCTGAGGATGTGGCGTTTCGGAGAAAACCGGATATCTGTGAGGAGAGATCGTATGATGAAGAAAAACGCAAAACTGTGGTTGGCTGTGGTGGCTGGGGCCGCTGTGCTCGCCCTGTCCGCCTGCAGGGCGAAATCCCCGGCCCCGCCGTCCGCGCAGAGCTCCGGCGCTGGCAGTTTTGCCGCAGGGGAAGGCCGGGAAAATTCCGGTTCACCGACGATGGGTTCCGAGGCTCCGGACAATCCCCCGTCCGCCGCCCCGGCCGCAGAGGGACAGGCTGCGAAGTCCCGGCTGCGCCCCCGCCTGGAGGACGACTATTACGAGTACGTCAACTGGGATATTCTCAGCAAGACACGGATTCCGGGGGATTCCAGCTCCTGGAGTTATCTCTACCAGCTGAACCAGGACGCCTATGCGAGACTGGATCAGCTGTTAAAGGAGACTGTAAAGAAGCGCCCGTCCCTGGAAATGGGATCCACGGAGCAGAAGATCGCGGACTTTTATCGGACTGCGCTGGACGAGGACGCCCGCGCCGCGGCCGGGTTTGGCGGTCTGGCCCCTTACCTGGAGTCCGTCCGCAGTGCCGCTACCATTCCCCAATACCTGGAAAGCCTGTCCCGACTCCGCCGGGACCTGGGGCTGACCAGCCTGATCAACGTCCAGAAAACCGAGGATCTGCGTGATTCCAGCCGGTATGTGTACTGCTTTTTTCAGCCGGATCTGGGACCGGGGAAGGAGACTCTGGAGGACGGGACCATGGGATCGTTTCTGGACGAATACCAGGGTTATATCGGGCGGGTGATGGAGTACAGCGGAATGGAGCCAGGGGACGCGAAAAAGGCTGCGTCCGAAATTCTGGCGTTTCAGCGGGAACTGGCCGCGGCCACGCTGCCGCTGAGCCGCAGGCAGGACCCGGATGTCTATTACAATCCGTACACCGCAGCCCAGCTGCAGCAGCTTTTGTCAAATGTGGACGTACCGGCTTACCTGGACGCCCTGGGAATCGCAGACCGTGACTTTTACGTGGTGACAGATGTGAAGGCGCTTGAAGCCTGCAATGACTGGCTCACCGAAGATCACCTGGAGCTGCTGAAAAATTACACCGTGTTCTGCCTGTTGAGCGACATGAGCCTGTATCTGACGCCGCAGATGCAAGGCAACGCCCTGGCCTGGCACAATTTTCAGAACGGAATCGCGGAGATGAAGGACGCGGAGAAGCTGGCGGGCGAGATGACGCAGTCCATGTTCGGCTTTGAGTTCGGCCGCCTGTATGCGGAACAATGCTTTTCCGAGCAGGACAAGGAAAATGTGACCGCCATGATCCGGCAGATTCTGACCGCATACAAGAAACGGATACTGGCCCTGGACTGGATGGGGGATGAGACCAAGGCCAACGCGGTGAAAAAGCTGGATTCCATGACGCTCAAGGTGGGATATCCCGACCATTTTACCGACGTCCACGCTACAGCCAGGATCACCCCGCCGGAGCAGGGCGGGACGCTGATCGGCAACGTCCTGGCGCTTATGCGCGCGGAGGCCGCGTTCGACCTGGAGGAAGGGAAAAAGACGGTGGACAAGGAAAAATGGGCCATGACGCCCCAGACGGTCAACGCATACTACAATCCCTCGGGCAATGAAATCGTATTTCCGGCGGGAATCCTGCAGGAGCCGTTTTACAGTCCCGAGGCGGATCTGGCCACCGACATGGGCGGGATCGGCATGGTGATCGCCCACGAGATCAGCCACGCATTCGATTCCTCCGGGGCTATGTACGACGAGAAGGGAAATTACAAGATGTGGTGGACCGAGGAGGACCTGGAGAACTTCCGGGCCCTGGCCGGGAAGGTGGCGGACTATTACGACGGACAGGAGGGATTTGAGGGCCGTTTTGTAAACGGTGAGCAGACGCTGGGAGAGAACATCGCGGACTTGGGCAGCCTTTCCTGCGTCACCTCCATTGTGGGGGACGACACGGACGGACTGCGGGCGCTGTTCACCCGGTTTGCCACCATCTGGGCCTCCAAATATACGGACGAGGCCATGATCCGGCGGCTGAACACGGATGTGCACTCCCCGGCAAAAGTCCGGGTCAACGCGGTTCTGCGCAACACCGACGCATTTTACCTGGCCTATCCTCAGCTCAGGGAGGGTGACAAAATGTATCTCGCGCCGGAACAGCGGGTTGGAATCTGGTAGAAAAAGGTTATCCGGTCCGGTACTGGGCGCGCGTTTCGTTTAATGCAAGGGGCCATCGCCGCAGCCTGCGGGCGGTGGCCCCTTCACAGCCCCGGAGTTTAGGGGGACAGCATTTGGCAGTATCGAAAAGAAACCAAGTATCTAAATGGAACCTATCCCACTTGAAAGTGCGTTCTTCCCTCAAAGGCCGTACCGGTCTATAATACAGTCATAGGAAACGGCCGGTTCCTGACGGAAACAATCATTGATTTGAGGGAAAGGATTGAAACTTCATGAAAAAAGTGATAGAATTTTTGCAGGCAAATCCGGTGCAGTATCTGGCAACCGTGGGCAGGGATGGGAAGGCAAAGTGCCGCCCGTTTATGTTCTGCTTTGAGAAGGACGGGAGGCTCTGGTTCTGTACCAACAGCCAAAAGGACGTTTATCAGGATATGCAGGCCAACCCGCAGGTGGAGGTGAGCGTGTCCGACGCCGGTTTCGCCTGGCTGCGCCTGAACGGCAAAGCGGTGTTTGAGAACAACATGGAGGTGAAGGAAGCCTGCATGGCCAACCCGATTGTAAAGGGGCAGTACGCCAGGGCGGACAATCCGATTTTCGAGGTGTTTTACCTGGAAGATCCCCACGGCGTGATCGCTGATTTTTCCGGCAATCCGCCCTATGAATTCTGATCTGAAATTACATAAACACAATCTCTTTGGGGCAGGTGAAATTCCTGACCGGTGGTGACAGTCCACGAGCGGCGGCCAATGGCTGCGGTTGATCCGGTGAGATTCCGGAACCGACGGTATAGTCCGGATGGGAAAAGAGGAAAAACGGCAATCGATGCCGCAGCGTTGTGTCTGGATGACAGGCCACGCCCGCAGGCGGCGTATTTGGCGGCATTCCGGCCCGGGAGATGAGATCCCGGGTCTTTTTGTCGTATGCAATGGGCCGGGGGTTCAAACATGAAGGAGGCGTCAAGATGGAACAAACATGCCAGGATGCAGCGCGGGAAGTGCTTGCAGAGAAAACAGCAGCAAAGAGCAGGGCCGGAGGCATCGCGGTCAGGCCCCTGGTTTTGAGCGCATTTATGGGAGCCGTCAGCGCGGTGTTGATGGCGATGGAATTTCCGGTGCCGCTGGCGCCGGGATTTGTGAAAATGGACTTTTCCGACCTGCCGGTGATTCTGGGGGGATTTATCATGGGGCCCCTGGCCGGAATGCGGATCATCGCGGTGAAGATCGGCCTGAGCTTTCTGCTGAAAGGCACCGTCACCATGGGCGTTGGAGAGCTGGCGAATATGATCGGCAGCGTCAGCTACATGCTGCCCGCCGTGCTCCTGTACCGCAGGTGGCACACCCGCAGGGGAGCGGCTCTCTCCCTGGCCGCGGCCACAGCCTGCGCGGCCGCCTCGGCTCTGCTCTACAACCTGTTCCTGATCTTTCCGGTCTATGCCCGGCTGTACGGCATGAGCATGGACAGCATCGTGGCCATGGCAAGGGCCACCTCCCCGTGGGTGACGGACCTGTTTTCCATGATGCTGTTCTCCATGCTGCCTTTCAACCTGTTTAAATACGCCAGTGTCTCCGTCATTGCGTTTCTTGTCTATAAGCGGTTGAGACGGCTGTTAAAGGGCTGGTCGGACTGAGGTCAGTTGATTTTCTTTTTGTAGCCGTCGCCCCAGGCCACCATGCTGTCCAAAATGGGCTTTAAGCTGTAGCCGGTCTCCGTCAGGCTGTATTCCACCCGGGGCGGAACCTCGGCATAGACTTTTCGACTGACCAGCCCGGCGGCCTCCATGGCCCGAAGGTGGCTGGTCAGGACCTTCTGGGTGATCCCGGTGACCGAGCGCATGAGTTCATTGAACCGCTTGGTGCCGGTCAGCAGGTCACGGATGATGAGCACCTTCCACTTGTCGCCGATCAGCTGCAGGGTGATTTCCACGGGGCAGTCCGGCATTTTCCTGGTATTCGCTTCCATCGGTCAAACACCTCCTTGGTATCCAAATGACTGTTTGGAACTATTATATACCATTACGGGACCGCCGGCAAGTCTAACAGTATACTTTTGATACTATGCCACTTTACAGTGCGTAATTTACGGGGAAGAGCGGCGGCGGTAAAATGGGGGAAAGGATATGAAATCAGGAAAGGATGGAGCGTTATGGAAACCAGAGATTATCTGCGGATATTAAAAGATGAGATTCATTCCACCGTGTTCGCCACAGTGGACGAGGACGGTCTGCCCGTGACCCGGGTGATCGATATCATGCTTGTGGATGAGGACAGCCTGTATTTCATCACAGCCAAAGGCAAGGAGTTTTACCGGCAGCTGATGAATCAGCGCTATGTGGCGGTCAGCGGCATGACCGGCGGCGAGGGCTCCATGGAGAAAAAAGCGGTGTCCGTCCGCGGCCGGGTGGCGAATATGGGAGGGGGCCTGCTGGATCAGGTGTTTGCGGAAAATCCCTATATGGCGGAGATTTACCCCACCCGGGAGAGCCGTCAGGCGCTGGAGGTGTTCCGGCTGTACGAGGGCCGGGGAGAGTATTTCGACTTATCCGCCAAGCCCATTATCCGGCGCAGCTTCCGCTTGGGGGAAGTGGACGGACCGGGACAGCAGCAGGAGGGCTATCACATCACAGCGGACTGCGACGGCTGCGGCCTTTGTCTGTCCCAATGTCCCCAGAACTGCATCGACAGCAGCCGGACGCCCTATAAAATCCAGGCGGAGCACTGTCTGCACTGCGGAAACTGCGTGGAAATCTGCCCGCGAGGGGCGGCCAGGGGAGGAATTAAATGAACGGGAAGGTGGAGCTGATCCGGGAAAAGCTGCAGGAGGCGCAGGCGGTGGTGATTGGAGCGGGCGCAGGTCTCTCCGCCGCGGCGGGGCTCACCTACGGGGGAGAGCGGTTCCGGCGGTATTTCGGGGATTTTATCCGCAAATACGGGATGACAGACATGTATTCCGCCGGTTTCTACCCCTTTGAGACCCAGGAGGAGAAGTGGGCTTACTGGAGCCGCCATATTTATTACAACCGCTACGACCAGCCGGCGGGAAACGCCTATCTGGATCTGTGTCGCCTGGTGCGGGACAAAGAATATTTTGTGCTGACCACCAATGTGGACCACCAGTTCTGGCTGGCCGGGTTTGATGACCGGCGGATTTTTGCCACCCAGGGGGACTACGGGCTGTTTCAGTGCGCCAGGGCCTGCCATCAGACGCTGTACGGCAACGAGGCTCAGGTCCGGGAGATGGTGGCCCGCCAGAAGGATTGCAGGATTCCCGCGGAGCTGGTGCCAAGATGCCCGGTTTGTGGAGGAAGGATGGAGGTAAATCTCCGCTGTGACGGGAATTTTGTGGAGGACGGGGCCTGGGAGCGGGCGGCGCTGCGTTACCAAAACTTTTTACAGGAAAATAAACGGCGCAGGATGGTGTTTCTGGAGCTTGGGGTGGGGATGAACACCCCCGGCATCATCAAGTTTCCATTCTGGCAGATGACCGCCCGGCGGCCCCAGGCGTTTTACATCTGCATAAATCTGGATCAGGCCTGGGCGCCGGAAGAGATCCGGGACCGCTCCCTGTGCCTGAACGGGGATATGGGTCCGGTTCTGGAGGCGCTGGCGGGAAGGAGGGAAATGGGATGACACAGAAGGAGCGGCGGCTTTTTCTCATCCGGTCACTGCTGGAGGAACAACCGCAATACCAGAAAATGGAAATACCCGGAGACGAAGAGGAGCAGAAGCGCCTTTTGCGCTCCCTGATGAACCTGCGCCATCCGTCCCCGGTCCAGCCGGAGTTTCTGGATGTGCAGGACGCATATCTGAAGGAGGAAACGCTGCGCCGGGGGATCGTGGACTGCCGGGAGCTGGCTGCGGCGGGGGCGGAGGGTGTGAAGCGGCGGCTGTTTCTCTGGCAGGGGGACATCACCAGGCTGAAAGCCGACGCCATTGTGAACGCGGCCAACGAGGCCCTGCTGGGCTGCTTTATTCCCTGCCACTCCTGCATCGACAACATCATCCACACCTGCGCCGGAGTCCAGCTGCGGCTGGCCTGCCACCGCCTGATGCGGGAGCAGGGGCGCCCAGAGCCCACGGGCCGGGCGAAGATCACGCCCGCCTTCAATCTGCCCAGCCGTTATGTGCTGCACACCGTGGGGCCTGTGATTTCGGGGCCGCTGCGGGAGCAGGACTGCCGCCTGCTGGCGGGCTGTTATTCGTCCTGCCTGGAGCTGGCCGCGAAAAACGGCCTGAGATCCGTCGCGTTCTGCTGTATCTCTACGGGCGTGTTCCGCTTTCCGCAGGAGAAGGCCGCCGAAATCGCGGTGGAGACGGTGAAACGGTTTCTGGAACAGGACGATACGGTCAAGCAGGTGATTTTTAACGTGTTCACAGACCGGGACCTGGAGCTCTACCGGAGACAGTTAAAAAAGTGAGAAATTTAACGAACCAGGCCGCGCAGGTGCGGCGGTCTGGGCAGCGGACGGTTGTTTTAGCGGCCGATCCGCCGGTAACATGCCGTCGGTGGCGTGCCGCCCGTCCGGCACGTCCCAATGGATTTAACAAAAGGTCCGCCCGGCCTGCGGGATCAGTAGGCGAAAAGCTCCTGGCCAGGCGGCTTTCACGCTGCCCGGCCCAACCGCTGCAAGTAATTGTGGCGGTTTTTTTGCGCCCTTGCGGAAGAAAATTATAAAAATTTACGAAAGTGTTGGGAGTCCGACAGACATCATCCGCCAAGCCTGTTATAATTTTAACTAGCAAAAGGAAACGAGGTGGAGAGAATGAAAGCGGAGGAACCGAAGTTAAAGTTCTGGGGAAGTCCGGCGTTCGCCATGCTGCCCTTCGGGCTGTACATACTCCTGGGCGGCATATTTTCGGTGGGATATCACTATTATTCAATGAAAGGCCTGATCTTTGCGGCCGTGATCTCCCTGCTGGCCGGATTTTTCGTCTGCAGGAACAAGGGAAAGTATTGGGACTCCGTGGTTCACGGTCTGGCTCAGTACGGGAATTCCAGGCTGATCTTCATTTTCCTGATCATCGGCATTTTCTCAAAAATGATGAACACCGGCAAGATCGGAAACGGTTTCATCTGGCTGAGCTTAAACCTGGGGATCCGGGGAAGCGCCTTCGTGGTGTTCAGCTTCCTGGCTTCGGCGGTGATCTCCATGGGCGCGGGCGCTCCCATCGCGGCGCTGTTCGCGGTGATCCCCATTTTCTACCCGCCGGGGATTCTCCTGGGAGCCAGCCCGGCCATGCTGACCGGAGCGCTGATCAGCGGCATTTTCTTCGGGGACGCCTTATCCCCCAGCTCCCAGGTGATCAACACCACGGTGATGATCCAGCACGACAAGGCCACGGGAAAGCCGGCTGAGCTTCTGGCCACCCTGCGGCAGAGAACGCCCTACATCCTGCTTGCCGGTGCGGCGGCCATGGTGATTTTCTTCATCTTCGGCGCACAGGGCGGAACCATGGGGGACATGGCCCAGATCGAGACGTTTTCCCAGGCAAAGGGACTGCTCATGCTGATTCCCATCGCGGTGCTGCTGGCCATCTGTTTTAAAACGGGTAATTTGTTCGTGGGACTGTCCTTCGCCATTGTGACCGGCCTGGTTGTGGGCTTACTTGGCGGGCTGTTCACATTTTCGGATATCGTGTCCATCGACTACGCCACATCGGGGTTAAAGGGAATGATCTTCGAGGGCATTTACGGCATGCTGGACGTGGCGGTGTCCACCATCCTGCTGTACGGCCTCATCGCGGTGGCGGTGGACGGCGGAATGCTGGAGAAGTGCTGCAACTGGATTCTGTCCCGGAAATTCACCAGCACCAAGCGGGGTGCCGAGGCCGTGCTCATGGGCGGAACCATTGTGATCAACATTCTGCTGGCAGGCTGCGTGCTTCCCTCCATCCTGATGTTCGGGGATATGGCGGACCGGATCGGGCAGGAGAGCAGTATTTCCCCGGAGCGCAGGAGCATCCTGCTGACGGCGAACGCCACCAACTTCAGCTCCATCATCCCCATCAACAGCGCCTTTGTCATGGGGAGCGTGACCATCATCAACGAGATGGTGCAGAACCACAGCTATCTGCCCCATGTGACGCCCTTCGCCATTTTCTGCTGTTCCTTCTACTGCCTGATTCTCACGGGAATCTGCGTGTTCTGGGTGGCCACGGGAATCGGACGGGAGCCGAAGGCGTGCAAGAAGCTGGATAAAATGACGGCAACCAATCATGTTTAAGTTTTTTATAGATAGGAGATGGAATTTATGGATTCAATTTATGATCTGATCATCGTCGGAGGCGGCCCTGCCGGTCTGTCGGCGGCCATCTACGCAGGAAGATCCGAGCGGCAGACCCTGCTTCTTGAGAAGGGGAGCTACGGCGGACGAATCAACGATACCTACGAGATCCGCAACTATCCGGGCACCATTGTGGACAGCGGCCAGCACCTGATGGAGCGGTTCAGAGAGCACGCGGCCAGCCATCCCACGGTGGAGTTAAAGCGCACCACGGTGACAGGTATCCGCAAGGAAGGCGACCTGTTCGTGGTGGAAACCAAGCGCAGAGGGGATTTTAAAGCCCACAGCGTGGTCCTGGACCTGGGCACCCGCCCAAGGGAGCTGGGAATCAAGGGCGAGCAGGAATTTACCGGCCACGGCGTGGCCTACTGCGCCACCTGCGACGCGGAATTTTTCAAGGGCAAGGAGATTTACGTCCTGGGCGCGGGGGATCAGGCCATCGAGGAGTCGGATTACCTGACCGGCTTCGCCTCCAAGGTGACCATCATCGTGCTCCACGAGAAGGGACATCTGGACTGCAACGAGGTGGCGGCGGAGCACGCTTACAAGAATCCCAAGATCGATTTCGTGTGGAGCTCCACCGTGCAGGAGATTAAGGGCGGCGACCACGTGGAATCCCTGGTGTTAAAGAATGTGGACACCGGCGAGATCCGGGAGGTGAAGGCCGACGGGCTGTTCTTCTTCGTGGGTATGGTTCCCCAGACCGAGATGGTCCGGGACATGGTGGAATGCGACCGCAGCGGCTACATAAAGGTCAACGAGAAGATGGAGACAAATGTACCCGGCCTGTACGCGGTGGGCGACTGCACCCAGACCTTCCTGCGCCAGGTGATCACCTCGGCGGCGGACGGCGCGGTGGCGGCCGTGGCTTCGGAGCGGTATGTGAAGGAGTTAAACCAGATTCAGGACATTTTAAGCCCGGATTCGGGAAATGTGGCGTTTTTGTTCTACAATCCCTACAGCAACGAGGAGATTCAGGCGGTGGGTGAGCTGGAGAAGAAGCTGGCCGGCGACTGGAAGATTTACCGCCAGGACATCACCCGGCAGAACCTGCTGTACCAGAACCTGAAGGTGGAGAAAACCGTGTCCGCGGCATTTTACCGGAACGGCGTGCTGGAAGAGGTGAAGGCGGCGGAGAACTGTTAAGCGCGCTGCCGCCGGAATTAAAAGCCGGAACATGAAGCGGCGCAAGCCGTGCAAACGGTGCAAACGGTCCGGGGACAAAGGGCCGGGACGCCCGGGAAGCTGAAAATCAAAATGATTTTAAATTTATCATATTAAATATAGTTCAGGAGGATATGAATTATGGGACAACCACTTGTTTTTCCACACGGAGTTACAATTTACAACCCTGAGAAATGCTGGAGCGGGTACACGATCGTTCCGCTGATCAACGACGGCGTGCTGCTGTTCGACATGAACGGAAATGAGATTCGCCGCTGGAACATGCACGCAATGCCGCCCAAACTGCTGCCCGGCGGGTATGTGATGGGCCTTTCCGGTTACCGTCATCCCGATTACGGCATGCAGGACGGCGTGAACCTGATGGAGATTGACTACGACGGCAACATCGTGTGGGAATTCGACCATTTTGAAAATATCGACGATCCGGGGCGGGATCACCGCTGGATGGCCCGTCAGCACCACGACTACCAGAGAGAGGGCAACCCGGTTGGCTACTATGTGCCCGGCATGGACGCAAAGCCGCTGGAGGGCAACACCTTAATCCTGGTGCACCAGACCATCCGAAACCCCAAGATTTCCGACAAGAAGCTGCTGGACGACGCCATGATCGAAGTGGACTGGGAGGGAAATATTCTCTGGAAATGGTCCATCAGCGAGCACTTTGACGAGCTGGGCTTCGACGAGGCGGCCAAGAACGTGCTCTTCCGCGATCCCAACATGCGCTCCTCCGACGGAGGCGTGGGCGACTACCTGCATGTAAACTGCATGAGCTACTTAGGGCCGAACAAGTGGTACGACCAGGGCGACATGCGCTTTAAACCTGAGAACATTATCTTTGACTGCCGCGAAGCCAACATCCTGGCAATCCTGGACAAGGAGACCGGCAAGATCGTATGGCGCATCGGACCGGACTTCAACGCCACCCCGGAGCTTAAGAAGCTGGGCTGGATCATCGGCCAGCATCATTTCCACATGATCCCCAAGGGCCTTCCGGGCGAAGGAAACCTGATGGTATTCGACAACGGCGGCTGGGGCGGCTACGGAGTTCCCAACCCGGCGGCACCCATCGGCGCGAAGAACGCCCACAGGGATTACAGCCGCGTGCTGGAGTTCAACCCCATCACCCTGGAGATTGTCTGGAAGGTGACGCCCAAGGAGCTGGGCCACGCGATCCCCACGGACGCCAGCAAGTTCTACAGCCCCTATGTCAGCAGCGCACAGCGTCTGCCCAACGGCAACACCCTGATCACCGAGGGCTCCGACGGCCGTCTGATCGAGGTGACGCCGGACCACGAGATCGTCTGGGAGTGGATTTCCCCGTACTACACCCACAACGAGAAGGGTCCGAAGAACAACATGATTTACCGGGCTTACCGCTATCCCTACAGCTATGTGCCCCAGGAGCCGACCCCTGTGGAGGTGGAAATCAAGCCCATCGACAACGTGACCTACCGCGTTCCCGGCGCAGGCGCCTTCGGAGCGAAAAAAATCATTGATATTCCCGGAACTTTGCCGTATTATCAAGATGTAGCCCTCTGTGTCGCCACGGACGACGAGGAGGATGTGACCAAGCGGGAGAAGGTATTCCAGGTTGATACCTCCTTCTTCAAGCCGGTGACCATCTCCACCTGGAACGACGAAGTGCTGAAGGTGAAAGACAAACCGGTGCTGGTGCTCTTCGGAGCGGAGCGCTGCACACACTGCAAGGCCCTGCATCCGGTTCTGGAGGAAGCGCTGAAGGAAGAGTATGAGGGACAGTACGAGATCCGCTACGTGGACGTGGATGCCAACCAGGATCTGGTGGACACCTGCCACATCGGAGGGATCCCGGTGGTGGCGATCTTCAAGAACGGAGAGGAAGTACAGCGGTTCAACGGCGAGAAGGATTACGACGACCTTTGCGACATTCTGGATAAACCGCTGGCATAAGATTAAGATAAGGAAATGAGTTAGAGGCGAAGAGGAGCTGTTTTTGACAGCCCCTCTTTGTGGCACGTTCAGGGAGGTTTTTGTATGCATGATTATTTTACAATAACTGGGAATTCTTGCAGGATTCCCTTTGCGGATCTGTGCAGGAGAGATGCCAGATACCAGTCCTATTTTACAAAAAAGGAGTATCAGGGCTCCCAGTGCATTCACCCGCAGGGGACGAAGATCAACCATTTCGGCATCGTGGTGTCCGGAATCCTGAAAGCGGTGGACAATACCCTGGACGGGACGGAGATGTGCCACGCTTATTTTGAACCCAAGGACATTTTCCCGGAATTTCTCTACTTTTCCGGGGAGCGCTATTACACATATTCGCTGTACGCGGAGAAGAAATCCACGGTGATTTGGGTGCCGGTCTACGTGATGGAGGAGATGCTCTCCAAGGATCAGCAGCTGATGTACGCGCTGCTGCTCTACATCTCCCAGCGGGGATTGAAAAACCAGCTGTACCTCCACTGCCTCAATTACCAGACCATCCGGGAGCGGGTGGCCTACTGGATCGTGGGCATGAACAATCTGGCTCCCAACGAGGCGGTTCATATGCCCTGTTCCCAGGCGGTGCTGGCCAACATGCTCCACGTGAGCCGGGCTTCCCTGAATCAGGAGCTGAAGCTGATGGAGAAGGAGGGCTTTTTTAAGATTGTGAAGAAAGAGATGCGCGAGGTGGACATGGGGCGGTTAAACGAGCTGCTGTAAAGGGGGAAGTACAAATGACGATCAAAGAGGTAAGCGAACAGTACGATATTTCAGCGGACACCCTGCGCTATTACGAGCGAATCGGGCTGATTCCGCCGGTGCCCAGGACACAGAGCGGGGTCCGGGACTACGACGAGGCCTCCTGCCGCTGGGTGAATCTGATGAAATGCTTCCGCAAGGCGGGCGTCCAGATCGAGGCGCTGATCGAGTATGTGGCGCTGTTTCGGGAGGGGGACCACACCGAGGCGGCCCGCAAGGCGATTTTGGTGGAGCAGCGGGATCAGCTGGTGAAGCGTATGGCTCAGATGCAGGAGTCCCTGGACCTGCTGGACCAGAAGATTGAGAACTATGAGCGGGGCATCGTGCAGGTGGAGCGGCAGATGAAGCGGTAGGGCAAAAAGAAAGTCAAAATACAGTGTTTTGATGGAAAAAAGTCAGAAAAAAGTTATGATTTTATTGCATTTTTCAGGTATCATAGAAAGAAAAGGGAAGGAGAAGGCAACGTATGAGAGGGATAAAAGGCGCGGCCGCCTGCCTGCTCGCGGCGGCATTGACTGCGGCGCTGCCATTTTCGGCAATGGCGGCAAACGGAACCAAGATCACCAGCATTTCCCTGCGCATCGAGTCGCATATCACGGCAGGGGACAGCAGTTCGGATGTGCGCGTGACCAGCAATTCCAGCCGTTACGATGTGGATGAGGTGGAGGTCACCAACGAGCCGAAGGACGAGTGGGAGGGCCGGGATAAGCCCAAGCTGAAGGTCACTCTGACGGCGGGGGACCGGTACTATTTTCCGTCCAGCGGCCTGACCAAGAGCGACGTGAACTTGAGCGGGGACGACGGCAAGGTGACTTCCGTCAGCAGGTCCGGCTCCTACACGTACTACGTCAACATCACCCTGGACGCGCTGGACGACGAAAACGACTATGACCTGCACGTGGACGGCCTGGAGTGGGACGATTCCGACGGAAACGCCTACTGGGACGACGCCGAGGACGCCAAGCGGTACGAGGTGCGCCTTTACCGGGGCGGCAATTCGGTCACATCCGTCGTTTCCACCTCCGATACCAGCTATGATTTTTCCAGCCATTTCACCCAGAGCGGATACTATTATTTCCGGGTGCGCGGCGTGTACAACGCCTCCAACAAGGGCAGCTGGGAGGAGTCGGATGAGCGGTATGTGAGCTCGTCGGAGGCGGCGGACATCCGGCGCAACGCAAGGAACACCTCCAGCAGCCCAACAAGCTCCACAAGTCCCAGCACTTCCGGCGGCCCGGGAGTTTACTCGGGGGCGTGGCTGAGGGACGACGTGGGCTGGTGGTACTGCAACGCGGATAAGAGCTACACTACCAACAACTGGCAGTATATCAATAACTATTGGTATTTCTTCGATGAGCGGGGATATATGAAAACCGGATGGATTCTCTGGAATGGGAAATGGTATTACTGTTGCGAGAACGGGGAGATGCTGCACGACACGACCACGCCGGATGGGTATTATGTGGGGAGCGATGGGGCGTGGGTGCAGTGATTGACAGATGATTCATAGAGTATATGCTGAAGAAAGCGCAAAATCAATATAGTCTTGACACATATTAGGCAGCGGTGGTATGATAATATCAGCAGAGAAAAGATGTTGTGTGCATTGTAACACAAGCGAATCCCCGAAGAGCGGCAACCCTTCGGGGATTCTTTTTCCTTTTAGGGAGGGAATATCCCAGGCTAGCTGTTGATCGTTACGTTCTGTCTAGCCATTTGCCGATGTAATAGCAAGTCACACCGGCCAGGACAGAAATGAGAAAAGATGTTATGTATTGCATTGCGCCACCCCCTTTCCACTGGAAAGAGTCAACAGCAATTTCATTATACCTGCTCTTAAATCGTATTACAAGTAATCAGGGAAATAACAGGATTATTATGGTTCAAGACGTGTACGTTACTGCTTTTACAGAAGAACATGACGGTTGTATTTGCTTTACTGATATTGAAAGTGCAAAATTGGGCCTTGTTACCTTTGCTTCAGGTGTTTCTGAATGGGGAGCTCAGACAGCAGGCGTAAGCATTGCGGTTTTATCGCTGCTTTATAGGACCACACATAATTAAACATCATAAGTCAACCATAAAAAAGATAAAAGGAGGTATCCCCATGAAAGCACTATTAATCAACGGCAGCCCCAACCAGCTGGGCTGCACCTACACCGCCCTCAGCGAGGTGGAGCGCATTCTGAACGAAAACGGTATCCAGTCGGAGATTCTGTACCTGGGGAAGATGCCGGTTGCGGGCTGTATCGCCTGCGGGACCTGCGAGCGCACGGGGCGCTGCGCCTTTGACGATTTGGTCAATCAGGTGGCGGGGCGGCTGGACGAGTTCGACGCCATTGTGGTAGGATCACCGGTGTATTACGCCGGGCCGTCGGGCCAGCTGACGGCATTTCTGGACCGCCTGTTCTACAGCGCGGGCGGGCGCATGGCGGGAAAGCTGGGAGCCAGTGTGGTGTCCTGCCGCAGAGGAGGCGCCACCGCGGCCTTTGACCGGCTGAACAAGTATTTCACCATCAGCAACATGCCGGTGGTGTCGTCCCAGTATTGGAACCAGGTGCACGGCAATGAGCCCGGGGAGGTGGAGCAGGACCTGGAGGGCCTTCAGACCATGCGCACCCTGGCCCTGAACATGGTCTGGCTGCTCAAATGCATCGAAGCTGGCAGGAAGTGCGGCGTACCGGCGCCGGAGTACGAGCCGAATGAGTGGACGAATTTTATCCGGTAATTGTGAAACGCCCCTTTTGGGGGAATGCACAGGGAAATGTAAATGTACAGGGAAATGCACAGAACAGGCGCGGGGAATCATCCCTGCGCCTGTTTTAGCGTGCGCCCATTGTAGCGTGTGTCCATTTTACTGTGCGCCCATTTTACCGTGCGCCCATTTCGCCTGCGCCGGTCTTAAACCCGCCAGAGCGCGAAACAAAAACCGCTCCTTCATGCGATCGCAGCCCCAATGCCCCCCTTATTGACTCCCAAAGGCCGCGTTTACACTTCCGAAATAATCCTGCACAGCTTAGAGTAAGTTGCCCGGATATCCGCGTCCAGGGAGGCGTCGGTTATGATGCCGGTGACCTGGTTGAGGTCGGAAATCTTGTACGCGGAAATGCGGTTGAATTTTGCGGGCTCGCACAGGTAATACACCTCCGAGCTGTTTTTCATCACCGCGCTTTTGCTGTTGGCCTCGATGTCGCTGGAGGTGGACAGGCCGAATTCCAGGTCGATGCCGTTGGCGCCCAGAAACGCCTGGGTAAAATGCAGCTTGGAGATTTGCTCCAGGCTGGTCATTCCCTCGATGGTGCGCGCGCTTTTGATGTAATTGCCGCCGATAATCACCAGGTTATAGTCGCTGTGCTGGGACAGCGCGTTCATCACGTCCAGGGAATTGGTCACCACCGTCAGATTGGCCGACGTGAGGCGCTGGGCCATCAGATTGGTGGAGGTGCTGGTTCCCAGAAAGATGGTGCTGCCCGGGCGCACCAGGGAGGCCGCAACCCGCGCCATCTCTTTTTTCTCGCTCAGATAGAAATTCTTTTTTTCATTGTAAAAGTAATCCTTGTTTGCCGCTCCCTGCAATATGGCGCCGCCATGGGTCCGCTTGATGAAGCCGGAGTTCTCCAGGGACGTCAGATCGCGGCGGATTGTGGACTCCGAGACATTGTACTTCCTCGCAAGCACGGACACGGATACCTTTCCGTCCGACTGGATTTTATTCAGAATGGATATCTTTCTCTCTTCTTCAAACATACTGATCTCCCATCCGCCGCCGCTGCCCGCGGCACTAATCATAATCAAATATTCCCGGGAAAAAAACGGCCGGCAGCGTTTTTCCGCCCCCTGGATATACTTATATTACCAGAAATGAGCACAAATGGCAATATCATGCTTGATTAAATGATTGAATGAGCGTTAAAAACTTGAAAACGCGCGCATTATGGTAATATATCCTCGTAATCGATAGTAAATGAGCAAAAACAAGCATGCAGGAGGGTGGAAGTTATGAGTAAGAAAATTGTTGCAATCACAGCTTGTCCCACAGGAATCGCCCACACATATATGGCCGCGGAAAAGCTGCGGAACGTGGGAAAGGAACTGGGCTATGAGGTGCGGGTGGAGACGCAGGGTACAACCGGAGCCCAGGACGCGCTGACCGCCCGGGAGATCGCGGAGGCGGACGGCATCATACTGGCGGTTGACAAGGAGATCGACGAGAGCCGGTTTGCGGGGAAAGCGGTGCTCAAGGTCAATGTGGGCCAGGCGATCCGGGAGCCGCAGAAGATCATGGAAGATGCGTTAAATGGGATCGGAACCGTTGTGGTGGCGGGGGAAAACGCTGCGGCGGCGGAGACTGCGGGCAGCCAGGGATCCCTGGCAAACAAGGGATTCAGAAGCGTTTATAAACATGTGATGGCCGGCGTCTCCTACATGCTCCCGGTGGTGGTGGCAGGCGGTATTCTGACGGCGATTTCCTTTGCTTTCGGAATCTACGCGTTTCAGGAGGAGGGGAGCCTGGCGTGGGCTTTTTATCAGATCGGAGCGGCGGGGGCGCTGGGATTGATGGTTCCCGTGCTGTCCGCGTACATCGCCCACTCCATCGCGGATAAAGCCGGTTTTGCGGCCGGTCTTGTGGGCGGTTGGCTGGCCGGACAGGTGGGAGCCGGGTTTATCGGCGGTATTCTGGCGGGCTTTGGGGCCGGTTATCTGACGCTGTTTTTGAGCCGGAAGCTGCCGTTTCCCAGAAGCCTTCAGGGTGTGAAGGATATTCTGGTAATTCCGATTTTATCAACCGCCGTTGTGGGCCTGATGATGATCTACGTGATCGGAACGCCGATCAGCGCCATGCAGGCGGGGATCACGTCCTTCCTCACCAGCATGAGCGGCAGCAGCATCGCGGTGCTGGGAATTATATTCGGGCTGTTGTACTGGGATCTGGGCGGACCGTTCTCAAAGGTTCTCTACGCCTTTGCCATCGGTATGGTCGCGGAGGGCGTGTATGAGCCCATGGCGGCGGTTATGGTCTGCGGAATGGTTCCGCCCCTTGGAATCGCACTGGCGACCTTCGTGCGCCCGGCGCTGTGGAACCAGGACCAGCGGGAAGCGGGAAAAGCGGCTCTGTTTCTGGGATTGAGCTATATCACGGAGGGAGCGATCCCCTTTGCCACGGAAAATCCCAAGGTGATTCTGCCGGCCTGCATGGCGGGCGGAGCGGTGGGCGCGATGGTGTCCATGGCGCTGAAGGCGGGGATCATGGCGCCCCACGGCGGCATTTTCCTGTTGTTTATTCCCAATGCAATCACAAACGCGGTTGCGTTTCTGGCGGCTTTGGCAGCCGGTTCCGTGGTCACTGCGGTGTTGATCATCCTGATGAAGAGCGTCAGAACCGGAAAGGCCGGGTGATCCGGCGAGGCCGCGCGGCGGGAAGGCCCCGGCAAACTGTAGGAAAGGACAGGAATCATGAGCGGTAAAGGAAAAAATGATAAAAGCGTGGCGGAAATTGTGGAGGTAAGCAAAAAAATCCCCTGCTGCAAACCGTTGGCGGAGCAGATCGAAATTATGGAAGCGTACACGGACGCGTTTATCAAATACAGCGGGCAGTCGGCGGCGCGCAGGGAAATCGAGTGCATGAAGGTTTTATTTCCACGGATGTTCCGTCCGATGGAACCGGAGGACCTCATAGTGGGAAGGAGCGACGTGCTGCCCATCGGCTTCGGCTGCGTGACCTCGGTGGGCGGGGTGGGCCATTACTGCGTGTTCAGCAAAATGGAGCAGCTGCGAAAGAGCACGGAGGACCGGGCTCTGATTGAACGCCTGAACCGGTTGGAACGGTTTTGGGATGAGAACGACACCAGAAGCCTGTTTTACAATGAAACGCTGACGGAAAACACCATCGGAAAATTCGTGGACGCCAAGTATCCGGCTGTGATCACGGCCCGGCTGAGCGGAACCTACCTGGATTACCCGAAGCTGATCCGCCAGGGAATCCCCGGCCTGGAGCAGGAGATTCGGGAAAACCTGGAGCGGGAGACGGAAGAGGAAAAACGGGACCTGTACGAGTGCTTTTTAGAATGCCTTGGGATTCTGCGCGCTTCCATCGCATTTCACAGGGACATGTGCAGGGAGGAGAAGGACCGCGCGACCGATCCCGGGCGCAGACGGCAGTTGCAGGTGCTGGAGGGCGCGCTGGAACACATTCTGACGGACCGGCCGGAAACCATGGTGGAGGGGATGGAACTGGCCTGGATCTATTCCCTGCTGGCCGGTGTGGTCAATTACGGCCGCATCGACGACTATCTGGGCGAGTTGCTGAAGCGCGATCTGGACCGCGGGCTGTATACCGGGGAGGAGGCGGTGGCTTATATCTGCTCCTTCTTTAAACTGATGGAGGCCCGCAGGACCAATGTCAACGGCCGCGTGGTTCTGGGGGGAAAGGGCAGGAAACAAGCGCAGGCAAAGGATCTGTTCTGCAAGCTGGCCATCCGGGCCCTGATGATCAACCGGGACATTGAACCGCAGTTTACCCTGAGAATTTACCAGGGCATGGACCGGGAGGTGTACGACCTGGCCATCGAGGCCATCTCCACGGGCTGCACCTACCCGCTTCTCTACAACGACGACGTGAACATTCCATCGGCCGGGAAGGCCCTTCGGGTGGATTCACAGACGGCGGAGGACTACGTGCCCTTTGGCTGCGGCGAGTTTGTCATCTCCGGACAGAGCATCGGAACGCCCAATGTGCTGTTGAATCTGCTGAAAATCCTAAATATTTCCCTGAACGGCGGTATTGATCCCTGGGACGGGAAGGACAAGAGCGGAGGCCTGACCCTCCTTCCGCCGGAGAAAATGGACACGTTTGACGACGTCTGGAAGCAGTACGCCGCGCTGCTTGATTATTACGTGGAACGGACGGCCAGGGCGCACCGGTATTCCTACGATTTTATGAACGGCCGGATGAAATTTCTGTTCACCTCCCTTTTGATCCGCGACTGTATTGCCAGAGGGAAGGCGGTGCTGGACGGGGGCGCCGGATATCTGGGGGGAACCCTGGAAACGTACGGGAATATCAATGCCGCCGATTCCCTCACCGCCGTCAAATACTGGGTGTTTGACAAGAAAAAATATACACTGCGCCAAATTGTGGACGCCGCAGACAAAAACTTTGAGGGGGAGGAGCTGCTGCGGCGGGATCTGCTGGCCGCGCCGAAATATGGAAATGACGACCCATACGCGGACGACATCGCGGTCCTGCTCCACGAGTATATCTGCCGCAAGGTAAGCGACCAGGCAAAACCCAACGGGTTTCACTCCTACAATGTGGTGGTGATCAACAACCAGGTGAACACGGAGTGGGGGCGTATGACCAGCGCGTCGGCAGACGGACGGCTGAACGCCATGTACATGAATAATGGAAATAATCCCCAGGGCGGAGCCGACAAAAACGGACCCACGGCCATGCTCAACAGCCTGGTGAAGATGCGAACCGATATTCACGCCGGTTCCGTCCAGAATATGAAGTTCAGCCGCTCCATGTTCGCGCAGAAGCGGGATCTGGTCAACGCGCTGTTAAAGACATATTTCCGCAAGGGGGGCGGGCAGATCATGATCTCGGTGGTGAGCAGGGGGGAGCTGGAGGACGCGTACCAAAACCCGGAGAAGTATCCCAATCTGCTGGTGCGGGTGGGGGGCTTCAGCGCCAAGTTTGTGAATCTGGAAAAGGACGTGCAGCGGGAGGTGATCTCCCGGACACTGAATTAGGAGCGTGCCGGTCATGGGGATTGTGTTTGATATACAGCGGTTTTGCGTAAATGACGGCCCTGGAATCCGCACGGTGGTATTTTTGAAGGGATGTCCGTTAAAATGCCTGTGGTGCCATAACCCGGAATCCAACTCCATCAAACGGCAGCTGTACTGCGAGTGGAACCGCTGCGCCCACTGCGGAACCTGCGCGGCTGTCTGCGGGCAGCGCGTCCATGAGATGGATCACGGGGTTCACCGCCTCCGTTTTTCCGACTGCATGCTGTGCGGGGCGTGCCTGGAGATTTGCCCCCAGGGCGCGCTGGGGATATATGGAAGAGAGAGGTCCGCCGGGGAGGTTGTGGCCGAGGTGATGAAGGACTGCGACTATTATGAGGACTCGGGGGGCGGAGTGACCATCAGCGGAGGGGAGCCCATGGCCCAGGCGGACTATGTCCGGGAGCTGTGCAGGGCCCTTAAGGGAGCTGGGCTTCACGTCTGCATGGAGACCAGCGGCTTCGCGCCCTGGGAGGCGTACCAAAGGCTTTTGCCTGATGTGGACCTGTTTCTGTTCGACTACAAGGCCACGGGGGAGGAGCTTCACCGGCGTCTGACCGGCGTGGGACAGAGCCTGATTCTCGCGAATCTGCGGCTGCTCCTGGAAGCGGGGAAAAACGTGCGGCTGCGCTGTCCGGTTATACCCGGCTACAACCTTTCGGAGGAGCATCTGCGGGCCATCGCCAGCCTGAGCCGGTCGGGCGTCTCCGCCGTCGACATGATCCCCTACCACGATATGGGGAAGGGAAAGGCGAAAAATATCGGTTCCGACCTGTATTTGAGCGATGTGCGAACACCTGAGCAGGCGGAGGTGGAGCGCTGGATCGACGGGATCGTCCGGTACGGCGGAGTTCGGATATTTCAGGCGTGACGGCGCTGGGGGAGGTTTTTAACATCTGGTTTCCAGCGCCTGAAAAAAACGAAAAAACCATTTGACTTAGAGTGCACTCCAAGGTGTAAGATACCGGATAGAAACGAGAAACATACCCACCAAGGAGGTACAAATGGAAAAGTCAAAGGTATATTTCACACCGGAAATCACGCCCCAGGCCCTGGTCCGCATTTACCGGGCCATGGGTGCAGAGCTGAAGGGGAGCGTGGCGGTAAAGATTTCCACCGGCGAGCCGGGCGGCCATAACTTTTTAAATCCCAACCTGATCAAGGACCTGGTGCAGGAGTTAAAGGGCACCATCGTGGAGTGCAACACGGCCTACGAGGGCAGGCGCAACACCTCGGAGGCCCACTGGCACACCATGGAGGAGCACGGGTTCACGGCCATCGCGCCCTGCGACCTCCTGGACGAGGAGGGGGACATGGCGCTCCCGGTGGAGGGCGGTAAGCATCTGCGGGAGAACTACGTGGGAACCCATCTCAAGGAGTACGGCTCCATGCTGATGCTCAGCCATTTCAAGGGGCACGCCATGGGCGGTTTTGGCGGCGCTCTCAAAAATATGTCCATCGGCGTGGCTTCCGCCCGCGGCAAGGTCTGGATTCACACCTCTGCTACCAGCCTAGTGTTTGAGGACGCGTTTACGGCGGACCACGACTCCTTCCTGGAGTCCATGGCGGACGCGGACAAGGCGGTGATGGACTTTATAGGGCGGGAGAACATCGCCTACATCAACGTGGCCAACAACCTGTCCGTGGACTGCGACTGCGACGCCCATCCCCACGACCCGGAGATGGCGGACATCGGCATTTTCGCTTCCTTAGACCCGGTGGCTCTGGATCAGGCCTGCGTGGACGCGGTTTACAATTCCCCGGACAGCGGCAAGGCGGCGCTCATTGAACGGATGGAGAGCCGTAACGGCATCCACACGGTGGAGGCGGCCCAGGCCCTGGGGCTGGGGCGGCGGGAATACGAGCTGGTGGTGTTGGACTGATCAAATTCTTTGCAGACCGCCTGAACTGTTAACGGAATTATAACGGAACGATATAAAAACCGGCACTTGTATCTCAGAATCGTTTGCTGTATAATATTCCCACATGTAAAAAGTAAAGAGGGATAATACGTGACGACACTGACGAAACGGGAGATATTGCGGGCGTTTTCCGATCTGGCTTCGGAAAAGCCTGTGGATAAAATAACGGTAAAGGAGATCACCGATCAATGCCAGATCTCCAGAAACACGTTTTATTACCACTATCAGGACGTGTACGAGGTGCTGGAGGAGTATTTACGCCTGGAGTCCCAGCGGATGGTGGAGCGGCTTGAGAAGGATTTGAGCAGCTGCAATCCGGAGGAGTTCATCGTGCGGGGGCTGGACAGTATGATCAGCCACAGAGCGCTGTTTTACAACCTGAACCAGTCCTCCGGCAGCGAGGTCAAGCGATACATGGACCAGGCCGTTTCCGCGATCTTCGAGCGGCTGGTGGATATCCTGTCCGAGGGAATTCCGGCCACGGAAGAGGACAAGGCGCTGATCAGCCGCTTTTACCAGTACGCAATCAAGGGCTTTATGATGGAGTGGCTGGAGAGCGGGGAGAAGCCGCCCATACAGCGGACCCTGCATCGTCTGAACGTCATTTTCGGAGATGATGTGACGGAGGCGTTAAAGCGCAGCGTGGAACAGCCGGAGTAATATAGCCCGCGGCGGGATGCGGGGAACAAATTTGGGCAAATAGGGGCCCGGTGCACAAAACTTGTGCACCGGGCCCCTATTTGTCTATTGTCTGTTAGACAAATCAAACTATAATGTATGATTATGACTGCCCGCAATGGCACGCCATGCAGAGGAGGTGAGACAGTGTGCCGACACAGAAATTTTTAAATCTGAGCAGCTGCAAACAGAAGATGATTTTGGAGGCCATGCGCGATGCATTTCTCAGCGGACCCTACATAGAGATCACGGTGAGCGGGCTGATCCGCCGGGCCGGTATCTCCCGGGCCAGCTTTTACACGTATTTTGACGGGAAGGACGATATGTTTTCCTGTATGCTGAGGACGATGGAGCGGGAGGTGGAGGAGATGCTGCTGGATTCCTTCCGCAGTCAGAAGGGAATCTTTAACGACAGCATGGAGCGGCTGTTCCGTTTGCTGACGGAAAATGATGTGGGACGGATGTATTCACAGGTCGGCAGGCATATTCTGGAGGATGAGGGCTGCAGACCGGCCTTCGTACAGGTGGAACAGGAATATTACCGGGCGGGAAAGTGGAAGAGCCGGGGCAGGGCCTGTTTTGAGGTTCTGGACCGGGCCCTCTATCCGCGGTTGGATGAAGATGGGCTGGCCTGTGCGTTGGACATGGGGATGTCGATACTATACAAGGCGGTGCTGCTGTATTTTGACCAATGCTCCGGGCTTTTAAAGCTGGAGAAAGCGGTGGAAAAGCAGCTTGGCATATTGGAACAGGGAATCAGGGCGTAGGAAGCATAGCCCGGACAGAAAGGAAGATGAGTGTGATGAAGAAGAAAACGATATTGATTGCGGGAGCGGTCGTCCTGCTGGCGGCCGGAGGGATTTTCTTCCGCGTGATGAAAGGAATGGAAAAACCGGCGGAGTACGAGACGCGCCCCACGGTGTCCGCAGAGGTTCCCCAGACCGGGGATATTGTTTTGTACACGGATTTGACGGGCACGGTGGAGCCCCAGTCCCGGGCGGCGGTCATGCCGAAAATCGGCGGCGAGGTGCTTGAGGTGTATTTCCAGGCCGGAGATCAGGTTCAGGCAGGGCAGGCGCTGTTAAAGATCGATTCCGACGCGCTGACCTCCTTAAAGCTTCAGATGGAGTCGGCAAAGGTGGCGGCCGACGAGGCGGCCCGGGAGTACGGGCGGATTGAGCCGCTCTACGCCGGAGGTTACGCGTCCCAGCAGTCCATGGAACAGGCCAGGGACGGGGCTGAGAGCGCCCGGCTGGCATACGAGGCCGCCAAACACCAGTATGATCTGCAGCTGGAGTACACTTCGGTGACCGCTCCCATAAGCGGAACGGTGGAGACACGGAATGTGGAACCCCACGACCATGTTTCCACCGGCACCGAGGTCTGCGTGATCTCAGCTGGGGACCGGGTGCAGGTGGAGTTTGGCATCACAGAGAAAACCAGGTCCAATCTGGCGGCCGGGGACACGGTTGCGATCTCGAAAAACGGCATGGACTACAGCGGCCGGGTGACGGAGATCGGTTCCATGGTGAATCCGTCCACCGGGCTGTACGACGTGAAGGCGGAGGTGGACCAGGCGGACGGCCTGACGAGCGGCACCAAGGTCAAGCTGACCGCGGTGATCGACCAGGCCCGGGGCGTGATGACGGTGCCGGTGGACGCGGTGAACTACGCGGCGGGCCAGCCGTTTGTGTACTGCTATGAGAACGGCGTGGCGAAAAAGACGATGATTCTCGGCGGAATCTACGATTCGAAGCGTATGGAAGTGAAGTCGGGACTTCAGCCGGACAGCCAGGTGATCACCAGCTGGAGCAACGAGCTGGTGGACGGAGCAAACGTCCTTCTGGAAGAAGCGCAGCAGGAAGCAGGTGAGTAGGGATGGTAAATATCACAAAATTTGCGGTGAAGCGGCCGGTGACCATTGTGCTGTGCCTGATTACCATCGCTTACTTCGGACTTCAGTCCCTTCTGGGAACCAAGATTGAGCTGACCCCGGAGATGGAGCTGCCCATGCTGGTGGTGGGCACCGTGTACGCGGGCGCAAGCCCGGACGACATCAACGATCTGATCACCATGAAGCAGGAGGACGCCATCTCATCCCTCGACGGGGTGGACACGGTTCAGTCCTTTTCCCAGGAAAATGTGGCCGTCGTGCTGGTGCAGTACAAGTACGGCACCAACATCGACACCGCCTACATTAACCTGAAAAAGGCCATCGACGGAATCCGCAGCCAGATGCCGGACGACATTGAGGAGCCGAATATCCTGGAAATGGATATGAACGCCCAGCCGGTGGTCACTCTGGCGGTCAGCGGCCAGGTGGACGAAAACCTGTATACATATGTGGACAACAATATTGTGCCGCAGTTTGAGAAGCTGAGCTCCGTGGGCGAGGTGTCCCTGTCCGGCGGCCAGGAAAGCTACATCCGGGTGGAACTGATCCCGGAGAAAATGGCGCAGTACCATCTGAGCATGTCCGCGGTGGCGCAGATCGTGGGAGCCGCGGACTTCACCATACCGGCCGGAGACGTCCACGTGGGCCGGCAGGACTTGGACGTCAGCGTGGGAAACGACTACGATGACGCAGAGAGCCTTAAGTCCATCGCAATCCCTCTGGCGGGCGGGGACGTGATCCACCTCTCAGATGTGGCCAACGTGTACAGCGCCGTCAAGGACGCGGATTCCATCGGGCGCTACAACGGGGACGACGTCATTTCCCTGGGAATCAAAAAGCAGCAGAGCGCTACGGCCATCGACGTTTCCAGGGAGGTTATGAAACAGATTGAAGCCATACAGGTGACCAACCCAGGAATCCACATCACGGTGATCAATGATTCCAGCGAGATGATCGAGGAGTCCATTTCCAATGTGTTCCAGACCATGATCGTGGCGGTTCTGCTGTCCATGCTGATTCTGTGGCTGTTTTACGGGGATCTGAGGGCGTCCGTGATCGTGGGAACGTCCATCCCCATCTCCATCGTGCTGGCGCTGATCGCCATGAGCGCCATGGGATTTTCCCTGAACGTGATTTCCCTGACCTCCCTGGTGCTGGGCGTCGGTATGATGGTGGATAACTCCATCAACGTGCTGGACGGCTGTTTCAGGGCCAAGGAGAAGATGAACTTTTACGACGCCGCCATCGAGGGCAGCCGCACCATGATCGGCGCCATCACAGGCGGTACGGTGACCACCTGCGTGGTGTTTTTGCCCCTGGCGCTCCTTTCCGGCCTGTCGGGGCAGCTGTTCAAGCAGCTGGGCTTTACCATTGTATTCTGTATGATCGCCTCCCTGTTCTCCGCGGTGAGCATCGTGCCTCTGTGCTTTTACCAGTGGCATCCAAAGGAAAATGACCAGGCGCCGGTAAACGGGATGGTGAAATCCATGCAGAGCTGGTACCGCAGCCACATGCCGTCCATTATTCCCAGGACGAAGCTGGTGTTGGGAACCAGCGTGCTGTTTTTGGTTCTGGCGCTTCTCATGGCTTCCCGGCTGAACATGGATCTGATGTCCAGCGTGGATGAGGGCATCGTGCAGATGACGGTCAAGACCAAACCGGGCCTGTCCGTGGAAGCCATCAATGAGACGCTCTCCGGGCTGGAAGAGATGGTGATGAGCGAGGAGGACGTGGACCATTACCTGGTGACTTACGGCTCCAGCGGCCTGAGCATGGGCGGAAGCAGCGACGTCACCCTGAGCGCGTATCTGAAGGACGACCGGAAATTGTCCACCGACCAGGTGATCGACAAATGGCGGCGTGAGACGGAGCGCTACAAAGATATGTCCGTGACCCTGAAACAGGGCAGCACCACCAGCTCCGGCTCCATGAGCAGCGGCGATCAGATCGAGATCGATTTGCAGAGCACGGATTATCAGGCCTTAAAGGCCGCTGCCAACGACCTGACGGAGCAGCTGCGGCAGCGCCGGGACGTGATGCAGGTTCATTCCTCGGTGGAAAACGCAGCCCCGGTGGTCAAGGTGGACATCGACCCTGTATCCGCCCAGGCGGAGGGGCTGACGCCCGCGGGCATCGGTTCGGCGATCTACAGCAATTTGAGCGGCATCAAGGCGTCCACCATCCGTGTGAACGGCGAGGATGTGGACATCAAGGTGGAGTATGCCAAGGACCGGTATGACACTATCGATAAATTGCAGGGAATGATGATCAACACGGCCTCGGGCACGGCTCTGCCCCTGGAGGACCTGGCGCAGATCCGCTATGAGGACAGCCCGCAGCAGATTTCCCGCAAGGATAAACAGTACCAGGTGTCCATCACCATGGAGCCCCAGGCCGAATACAAGAAAACTGCGGAAAAGGATGTGAAAAAGTTCGTGTCCCAGTGGAAAATGCCGCCTGAGGTGGAATTGGCGGCCAACTCCCTGGACGAGATGATGGGCGAGGAGCTGGGCGCTCTGGGAGGCGCTCTGGTGACGGGCGTGTTCCTGATCTTTATCGTCATGGCAATTCAGTTCGAGTCGCCCAAGTTCTCCCTGATGGTGATGACCACCATCCCCTTCAGTCTGATCGGCTCCTTCGGCCTTTTGTACCTGGCGGGCAGCCCCATCAGCATGGTTTCCATGCTGGGCTTCCTGATGTTGGTGGGCACGGTGGTGAACAACGGCATCCTCTACGTGGAGACGGTGAATCAGATGCTGCCGGAGATGCCCCTTGACCAGGCGCTGGTGGAGGCGGGAGCCATCCGAATGCGTCCCATCCTGATGACCACGCTGACCACGGTGATCTCCATGGTGCCCAACGCCCTGGCCTACGGCAAGGCGGGCAAGATGATGCAGGGCCTGGCGCTGGTGGACGTGGGCGGCCTGCTGGCGGCAACGGTATTGACGCTGATCCTGCTGCCCACCTACTATAAGCTGGTGTATAATCTGGGCAGACGGAGCCTGGGCGGCGAGGGAGTGATTATGGCGGATTAAGGGATTAAATATAGAAACGGCAATCGCCCGAATGGGAACTGCCCGGATTTCCGGTTGTGAGAGAAATCCGGGCAGTTTTTGGGGTGCGCCCGGCGGCGCACGTTTCTAACCGGTGCAAGTCCGGAATCCGCCCGGTAGTGGGAAGGATATAGCCGAAGGCAAGGGTGTCCATCGTGAGGTGGAATCTGAAGGAAGCTGGATATGGGGAACATACTAACCCATGGGCAAATCTCTGGTCTGACGAACAGAAATCACATCAGGCTATGCATGAGGGTAAGACTGCACAGCAAGCCGAAGCCCAATAACTACACGGAATCATGTATGGTAAATGTGGCAGATAGATGGAGAGAAAGAAACGTGTGGTACCCGGGGAGGTCTATGCGGTATACCCTGAAAAGGACAACCATTATCGAGAGATAATGCTGAACGCATAGAAGTCAGCAGAGGTCATAGTAGTCGAGAGATGAAGGACCGAATCAATAGGAGTCCTTAGTACAACCGGGAAAGGAGGAAAGAACATTGGGTGCAGAAAACAGAGAAAGCTGCTCGCAAAGAGATAGCGCGGAACGTGAAGGGTATGTGAGAGCGCACCGTTCTTTCCGCCGGATATGGAAGGAACGGGACAGTGCACAACCGGAGCTCTTGGAGAAGATACTGGATAAGGACAACCTGAACAGAGCTTTCAAGAGAGTAAAGGCAAACAAGGGTGCGCCGGGAATCGACGGAATGACCGTGAAAGAAGCCGGAGCATACCTTCGGGAGAACCAGAAAGAGCTCATCGGGAGAATTAAAAGGGGGAAATATACTCCCGACCCGGTAAGA
>ENA-UOJP01000881-UOJP01000881.1-human-gut-metagenome-genome-assembly--contig:-C102-NODE-881-length-45607-cov-6.623880_pt1 | contig 45607 bp, 49 predicted proteins | sample MGYA00242353_ERZ723900 | MGnify/ENA metagenome assembly ERZ723900
CAGGGGGAAGTCGCCCATGAAGATCTCCTGCTCCTTGATCTCCTCGGTCTCCTTATTGCGCAGGCGGACCTTTACCTTCAGCGGCGCGGCATAGGTGGCGTCCCGGGCCTTGCACTCCTCCACGTCATACTTAGGGTCCTCGTCCATCTTATAGTCGATGAACGTCAGCTCCAGATTGCCCTGATAGTCCGTAATCGCACCTACGTCGGCAAATACCTCCCGCAGGCCGGTGTCCAAAAACTCCTGGTAAGACGTCTTCTGGATCTCCAGAAGGTTCGGCATGGGGACGACTTCCTCATACCGAGCGAAATTCTTACGAAGGGTCTTGCCGTAATACTTGTCTTTGGCCATCTCTCATTCACCTTTCTTCCGCCTCCCCCGCCCTGTCCGGCGCGGGGGGGCGAATTGTCTGACGCAGAATGTGATACGCAAGGCTACGTTGTTAAAATTCTTTTCCCACACTCTTGCATCGCCATGGGAAATGTGCTATCCTATCACCAGAGTTCAGGATGGGGGAATTTCCCTTTCTCGTTATATAAGCGGCTTATTCTACCATAGAGTTTTATTTTTGTCAAGGGTTTTTCCGGGCGGCGGCCCGGTTTTTTTGTTGTCCTGGTGATGCTACGCATCCTGCCTGCGCCGTTTTTTACGGGGCATCTATCTGAACGAGGGGCAGCCCCGCAGCATCCTAAAATCAGACAAAGTCTAGGTAAAAAGGTTGGTGTCACACAGAACCAGGCCGGACAGCTTTCTATCCCGCCGCCAAATCCGTGCCGGCAGTCTAGCGAAGGCCGCGTAAGCCAGCCCCGGGAATTATGTATAGAGAGGCAGTTCGTCCGGCGCAGTGGACTCTAAGCCTCCTGGAGCTGGCCGCCTCTTCCTCCGCGCGCTTTGTCCAAAATATTTTTAAGGAAGTCATAAAATCCAAGGATTCTGCGGGCTCTGTATGAAACGTGAAACTCCGGCCTATGGGCCGGAGTTTCCATTCCTAATCATAGAGCTCTTCGTCGTTATAGTCGTCGTATTCGGAGCTGAATTTCTGACGCAGGCGCTTTTTCATGCCGCAGCACCCCACGGTCAGATCGTGCCAGCCGCCGATCAGCAGGCAGACAAACGCGGCAAAGGCCAGACTGGCGCCGACAATTTTCATCACCATCCGGGCGGTCTTGCTCATGGTACACTCCTCCTAAGTTGATATGGATAGGGATATCATACACCATTCCGCGAGATTTTACAACTATTTTTCTTGGACTCCATAGGGGGTGAACTCCACCCGCTCCAGCCCCTGACTCTCCACCACCCCGGGTTCCTGGGAATTTTTCATCAGGTAGCGAATTTCAAACACATTCCGCTCCGCATTGTAGACAACAGCAGTGGAGGTTACGCCCCGGTCATCGTGATTCGGCAGGTTTTTCGTACTGAGACGTCCCATCCAGATGCCGTCCGGGCGCCGCTGGAAGATATGCACATCCTGATGTCCATCGCCGCCGTAGGTGACATTATTCACCAGCTCCATACCGCCGTCCTCATCTAAATCCACAGAGTAGTCCTGTGGCGGACCCCATCCAAAGCTCTCGGCAATCTGCAGCACCGAGCCGTCCTCCACGGCATAGTACGTCCGCAGGCTCCAGTCCTGGGCTGGGTCCTGGACGGCCAGCCCCTGCCGCTCTGTCAGCCGAAAGCCGGAATAGCCCAGGATGTCGGTAAATGCCTCAGCGCTGATCCGTTCTGCTGGGACCGCCAGCGTCTTGAGGATGGTCTCCTCTCCATCCACCGTCACTACAATCTCCACCGCCTTTTCTGTATTCCCGCTGTCCCGCAGGGTCACTTCGCAGTCTCCGCAGCTCTCCGTCCAATAGCTTTTCCCGCAGCCGGTCAGCAGCACTACCGCGCACAGACAGGCTGTCAATCCACGTCTCATCCGATCCCCTCCCTGCATAGTTGCTTCATTCTATTCAGAAAGGCGGGAAAAATAGGCCTGCTGCGGCCAGCTTTTTTCACTGGGACCTCCAGGATGCATCAGGCCATGTGCCGGCGTCCTCCATTTTGCCGCCCGCAAATACGCCGGCAGAAAGAGTGGGTTCTATCCGATTAAATGTGAGTCCTGCAAATGGGCCACCCGGGCCTGCAGTTCGTCCAGCGTGCCAATACCGCCGTCCTCCCGCCGCAGGGCTGTCTGCACCGCAGGCGGAAGCGTTTGAAAATATTCATAGGCCGACAGGTCCTGGTCCAGCAGGTCTGTCAAACAAAGATAGTGCTCCATGCGTTCACCTCCGGCCATAGTCTGCCCGGAAGAATCCTGATAGTGAGGCGTATTTTATGGAAATCCGGCATATTTTCGACGAAAAACACACATTTCTTCCTCTGCTGCTTCTTGGCGACGAACAGGAGGACATGATCGCGCGGTACCTGGGCCGCAGCGACCTATTCGCCCTGTACGACGGCGGTATTCTCCGCACAGTCTGCGCCGTAATGGACGAAGGCTGCCACACCTTTGAAATCAAAAATTTGGCTACATCCCCAGCGAGCCAGAGGCGCGGCTACGGCTCCGCGATGGTAGCCTTTGTCGCCCGGCGCTGTCAGGAATTAGGTGGGCAGCGTCTGCTGGTCGGCACCGGGGACAGCCCCCTAACGCTTCCCTTTTACCGTGCCTGTGGTTTTCGTGAAAGCCACCGGGTTCCAGATTTCTTCCTGAAGCACTACGACCACCCCATCTTCGAAGCCGGGCAACAGCTGACGGACATGGTGTATCTCTCCATGCAGCTCTGATCCTCTTCCCACCTCTTTTCAAATATGCTATAATGTTTTCCTAACATCGCTGTCCGCCGCCTCCCGTGGGGCAGCAGGATCAGGGGGGAAAGTGATTCCATGTATTTTTATCGTACCGGCGGCGTTCTGGCCGCCTCGTTTCTGCCCAAGCTGCTGCCGGAACCAGCGGTGCCGGGTAGTCCCAGCCTCTTTCTATTCCAGCGTGACCCACAGGAAAGTCCCGCCGCCCTCCGGGTGACGGACACCCGTCAGCTCTCCCAAGGGGGCGTGGATGTCTCCTGGCTGGACCCGGCCCGTCGTGGAGCTGCGCCTGATTTGACACCGGAGGTGACCGCCGCCATCCACGCAGGCACATTGACGGCGGTGAATTTCTCTCACCCCCGTTGGCGGGATGCGTTGTCTTTCTATAAGCCACGAAAAGGGAAAAAGCGGGTGCACTTGCTGGCGGTGGGGGACGTGGGCGGCACGCTGCTCACCGCCCTGAAGCTGCTGGGCGGCAGCGTAATCTCCTCCATCGGCATCTGCGACCTGAATGAAAGGGCCGTGGCCCGCTGGAATGCGGAGCTGGGACAAATTTCCTGGCCCTGGGACTATGAGTCCCTGCCGGAGGTAGAGCCGGTGGAGCCGAACCACCTCTTTGACTGCGACGTATTTCTCTTTGCCGCCACCAGATCCATCCCACCGGTAGATAGTGGCATCCAGGACGTGCGGATGGCCCAGTTGGAGGCCAATCGCCCCCTGGTGGAACAGTTTGCCAGGCAAGCCCGGGCAGCGGGCTTCCGCGGCCTCTTCATCGTCCTCTCCGACCCAGTAGATCCCCTCTGCCAGTCAGTATTCTCGGCCTCCAATCGGGGGCCGGACGGCCGCTGGGACAGCCTTGGGCTCCTGCCGGAGCAGGTGCAGGGTTTTGGTCTGGGTGTCATGAACGCCCGGGCGGCATTCTTCGCCAGACAGGACTCCCGTTTCGCCACTTTTCTCACTGACGGACGCGCTTTCGGTCCTCACGGCCGAGGGCTGGTGATCGCCAATTCCCTGTCCCACTATGACAACGCGCTCTCCCAAGAGCTGACGGAACTAACAGAGAGCGCCAATCTCCGCATCCGGGAGCTGGGTTACAAGCCCTATGTAGCTCCCGCTGTGTCCTCCGGCGCCATGCAGTTGCTGCTGACCCTCCGAGGAGAGTGGCACTGCGGGTCTGTGTGCTTGGGCGGGATCTGGTTCGGTGTGAAAAACCGCTTCACCCCCCACGGGCTGGAGACGGAGGCCTTGCCAATGCCGGATGCTCTCTTTGCCCGCCTGCGGGAGACGGAGGCCCAGCTCCGCGCCCTGGTCAGAGAGGAGCTGAGGGAATGCTAAGTGTTGTCCGCCCCGGCGGGCGCGCCTCGGAGCGCTTTGAAGAAACGTTGGCATACGCTCTGGAAAAGCACTGCTTCAGTGTCACCACATGTCTGCCGGCTCCTATAGAAAACCGCCGGCTCCTCTTTGCCGTTCCGCTGAACGAAAGCGGCATCAATTCTGCGTATTACCAGCTGCTGGCTTTTCTCCGCACCCATCCCGGCTCCCTGAAAGGCTGTGTGGGCGGGGTGCTGGTGGACGGCCCAGGAGACCTGTATACCAAGTCCCTGGGCCGGGAGCTGGCACTGGCGGCCAGCCTCGCGGGCTGCACCTTTCCGGGCCGGCCGCTGGTGGAAGCCACCGGCGATCTGAGGAACTTCACTGTCCAGGCCAAAAACGCCGGCTGCTCTCTGGAGAAGGCCTACCGCCTGGCAGCGGCAGACCTTGTGGACCGGGTGTGCACCTTTGCCCCGCCCCGGCATAAGCGCCCACGGCTGCTGGTACTCCACGCCTCCAGCCGCGCCACCTCCAACACCTTGGCCCTGTGGGGCCAGGTGCGCGCCCGTCTGGGGGATGCCTGTGAGATCCAGGAGATCGGCCTACGCAACGGCACGCTAGAGGACTGCGCCGGCTGTCCTTACACCATGTGTCTGCACTACGGAGAGCAGGGAGAGTGCTTTTACGGCGGCGTCATGGTCCAGGAGGTCTATCCCGCCATCCGGGAGGCGGACGCGGTGGTGCTGCTTTGCCCCAACTATAACGACGCCCTCTCCGCCAATCTCACCGCCGCCATCAACCGCCTGACCGCCCTCTATCGCTCCGCCCCCTTCACCGACACGGCGGTGTTTGCCATCGTGGTGTCCGGCTACTCCGGCGGGGATCTCGTGGCTAGTCAGGTGATGGGAGCCATGAACATGAATAAGGGCTTCTGGCTGCCCTCGCAATTCTGTATGCTGGAGACTGCCAACGACGCAGGCACGGCCTTGACCCTGCCTGGAATTGGTGAGAGATTAGATCATTTTGCAGAAAGCATCTTGCATCAGCTGATTGGATAAACCAATATTCATTTGATGCCATCAATCAGCAGACCCGCACACTTTTGTGCGGGTCTGCTGATTGTTACGGCTACCATCCATATTCAGGTTGTTCTCGGCGGAATCATAAACTCCCCCTCAGCCAAAGTAAGAGTGCGTTCCCGTCTCAATCTCAAACTCCGTCACCACATTTCCGGCGCTGTCATAGCCGGTCGCCCAGGCATGGCGGCTGGAGTCATAGGGCCAGGCAGCGATGGTATGGGAGAGCAGAAAGTGGCGATGGCCCTTCCATTCCAGGAAGTCCTCCGGCCCCGCCGTCAGGCAGGCCGCCTCCTCCCACTCCTCGGTCCCATCCTCATGGTAATAGACACCCCGAACGCTGACTTCTACCCGTTCGATGGCAGGGTCGTCTACCCGGCCATAGTAGTAGCAGACGGTCTCCTCCCTCTCGTCCCGGCTCATGGTCATCTCCCCGGCGTAGAGAGGTTCGCCGGTGGTGCAGTCCAATGTCCATCCAAAGCCTCCCATCCAGCCGTAGAGCGATAGGTAAGTATCTGCCAGAGTCACGGCGTCCTCGGCGGCAGTGAGATAGACCAGATGGGTCCTGTGAATCTCCGGGGCCCAGTCCCGCGCCAGTACTCTGCCATGGGGCGCTCCTTGGCGCTCCTCTACCTGCCGGATGCCCTGGATGGGCAGGAGAAAGCCGATCTGCATGAAGTGGTTCACCACCAGCAGGACGAGCAGAAAGATAGCGAACCGCCGCAAAACCCACCGCCGCCGGACGTACAGCTTCTCCCGTTTGGGTGTTTCCTGCTTACTCATGGCTCCACCTCCGGCAGCGGGATCTCCACAGTGATGCTCTCGCCAAATCGCTCGTAGCGCAGTGTGATCTGGGAGTCTCCCGGCTCCACCGGTAAGTAGCGCAGCGTATAGTCCGCCCCAAAATTGCTCTTGCCGCCGCCTCCCATGTTATGCTCCGGAGCCTCTCCCCGCTGGTCCTCTAGAACCACGTTGTTCAAAAGCTGCCCAGATACTACACCGCCCGGAATCCGGTCATAGGCCGCCATCGCCACCTCCACCGCCCGCACACCGTCCCGGATTCCCACGGAGACCCGGTAGACCCGCAGGACATCGTTACCCACTGGAATCCGAATGTCCGGCCGCTCCGTAGCCAGAGCTTCGTAGCTGCTGAAAGTCTCATCCGGTACCGTTCTGGCTTGTATACTCCATAAAAGATTTGATAAAATACCCAATCCCAGCAGCGCCTGGATGCACAGCACAACGGTCAGTGCCACCGCCGCCCGGCTCAAAAGTACGAACCCCCAGCCGGTGTACTGCTTGTTCAGTTCCCGCCCTACCTCTTTCGGGTCTCCCATCAGGGCCACCGTCCGCTCCTCTGCCAGTGGCTCGTCATATCCAAGGTCCAGCAAGGCACAGATATGATCCTCCATATGGGCATCGATCTCCGCGCGGATCGCCCGCCGCTCATCCTCTGTCACACGGCGCAGAGCGGAGAGCACCGTGTCCGTGTACTCCCGCCGGGTCATGGGGCCGGATTCAGGCCCAGACTGGACCGCAGCACCGCGTTGATGGCGCTGGAATAGGTCTGCCAGGACTTCGCCTCGCTTTTCAGAAAGGCGGCTCCCCGCCGGGTCAGATGATAGTACTTCCGCATCCTTCCCGTGGGAGCCTCCTGCTGATACGCCTCCACCAGCCCTTCCCGCTCCAAACCGTGGAGCACCGGGTAGAGTGTGCCCTCCTTCATCTCAAAGGTGTGGTCCGAGCGGCGGGCCAGCTCCATGATCATCTGGTAGCCATACATATCCTCTCCCGCCAGCAGGGAGAGCACCAGCAGGTGTGTGTGGTCTATCGTCCTTTTTTTCATGGCTCCTCCTTGTCTTTCAGCGCCTGTTCCAGCGCGGCAACCCGTTTCTCCAGTTCTTCCACCCGGTCCGCCTGTCCCTCGAACAGCCGTGCCAGTACGGTCACTACCAGGGCGCAGAGCACCAGCGCTCCCCAGGTGTTCTGCAACAGCATCCCGCCGCCAAACAGCAAAAAGCCCCAGATCAGCACCAAACTGGCTGCAAACGTCCCTAAAACACGCTTCAACAGAACTCCCCCTCCGGCAAATACATCGAGACTCTATGCATTTCTTAACAAAGAGTATACATAGAAACGCAAGGTATGTCAAGCAAAAAATAACAGCCTTTCAGAAGGCTGCTACTCTTCAAAGTACTCGCCGCATACCACGCTGAAAACCATGCGGGCAGGTGAGGAAAACGCTTACCCGCCCGCACAAACAGGACTGGAATTACGGGCTCTCAAGCTCCAGGATTTCCCGGGCATGGGAACTGAGATGCGGTTCCATCCACCTGTAAGAGAAACGGAAGGTCTGAGGGCCCAACGCATAAGCCGCCAATTCATAAGGAGAAAAAGTCACCACCATCCCCTCCTGATCAAAAGAGACCGCGGCTGTACTCCAGTTAGCGGCAATCTCCCGATAATCCTCCCAGTATGCCTCTGCCGGAATGGTACCGTCCTGCGCCGGCTCGCCCGCCTGCCGGATGATCTCCTCCGTCACCGCTGCCTGCAGGTCCTGTCCCTCCCCCAGAAGCTGCGGTTCAAAAAATGTCCCCTCTTCCAGGTCAAAGTTCCAGGCCATCATCCAGGTATTGGGATGGGCCGCGCCATCTATATGGCTATAGTAAACACCAAAAACACTGATTAGATGCTCTGTTTGATAAACGCTGCAGTCCAGCTCCAGCACATACCCGCTTGTCCACTCCATCTGCTCCGCCCTGCGCCAATCCAAATCCGCCTGTGCTTCCTGCGTCAGGCCTTCAAAGTCCTCAGCAGTTACCCAGGTAGAAAAGCGGTCGTTAAAGGCCGCCGCCATCGCCAGAGCCTGTTCCTCTGCCGGTGTCTCCGCATGCTCAATCACAGTACCGTCCTCACGCGCCGCCCGCAGTGTTGGCAGTGTATAGCTGTAAGAGACCAAGGGTGTGCCATCCTCAGCAAAGGAGGCATCCTCCCAAGTTTCTAGCTCCGCCGTATAGCAGATGGCCTCCTCCGCCGTGGATTCCAGCATCGCTGTCGGCGGCAGCGGCGAATTTTGAACATTTTTGACCGCTGCGGCGGAGGAACAGGCTGTCAGCAGAATCGACATCATCAAAACAAGCAGTGTTGGCATAAGGACTCCTTTCCAAGGGGAAATTCACAGGATCACAGGCCCCTCCCTCCAGGCACTGCCGCCCTTTGCAGCGGCTAGGTCAGGATAAGCCAGTGTATACAGGTCCGCCGCGCGAACCTCCAGATGAAAGAGCGCCTGGGCGTGCCCGCTCAGGCATCGCACATCGGCGGGCTTCGTCAAAACAGGCACCGCCGCCGTCCTGCGCATCTGGGCCAGCAGCCCCCGGCCGGCCGCATTGGCAGCCAGAACCCGCAGGTACGGAACCCGTTCTGGAACATCAGAGGGAGTCAATCCCAGATAGGCCCACAGCACAAGCCTCCGCAGGCGGGCATAGGCGTATCGCTTGGTTTTTGCCGCTTCCAGAAGCTCCAAGAGGGTGGCGGCGCTTCGGCTGGCGCGGTACAGGCGGTTTCCAAGGCCCTCCCGTCCGCTGTCCAGGGCAGCAAAATCCGTCTCCTCCCTGGACCTCAGGCGGGCCAGAACCGCCCGCTCACAGACCTCAGAAAATATGGGGGCCCGGCCAGCTGCCTCTTCCTCCCGATACGCCAGGGCCATGGCCGGTGTCATCAGATCAAGCGCACGCGCACTCTCTCCCGCCCGCAAAAGTGCTCGGATGGCAGAGGCCGAGGGATGCTCCCCCTGTGGGGTCTCACAGTCGTGGGCATCCCCTGTCCGAAGAACCGCCAGCGGCCGGATTCCGGACCGGCGGGCCAGCAGAGCCTTGCAGTATTCCACGCCCAGATTGTTATTAGGGCTCTTCAGCAAGGCGGCCCGCTGTGCGCCCAGAATTGTTTCCGCCGCCATCTGACGGCACACGGCAAAGGGCAGTCCCTGATCTAAAAAGCGGCGCAAATGGCCGCGGTAGCACTCCGAGCGCAGGCACGCCGCCGTCTCCATCAGTGCCGGTATGTCCGCGCACTCGCTGCCAAAGGCCAAATATGTCACAAGGCCCGTGGACTCCAGAATCTCCACAGCGCCATCAGCAAATCCCTCTGCCGAGGAGATTGCCCAGGGCAGGGGAAGCTCCAACACCAGGTCCAGGCCGCTTTCCACCGCAGCCCGCGCCCGGGCCTGCCGGCCAAGCAGGGCAAAATCTCCCCGCTGGACAAAGTTCCCGCTCATGACGCCGATCACTGCGGTATCTGCTCCCAAGGCAGCCCGCGTCTGCCGCAGCAGGTGCAAATGGCCGGTATGCATGGGATTGTATTCTATAATCATACCCGCAGTTTCCACAAAATTCACCCCAATTTGATAACAAAAAAATGACATTTCGGTAAAAATAGTGGTTGTCACCGAAAAAAACTCTGCTATAATGTGGTATAGTGGCCTGATTTTGGAGGCCTTGTGGCAGTATTTTATATGATTTCGGGAGCGGCCGCAAGCCCTCCCAAAAAAGAGGAGAGGTAATCCATGAACATTCTTGTTATCAATGCCGGCAGTTCTTCCCTCAAGTATCAGCTTCTCAATCCTGACAGCGGCATGCTCTTGGCCAAGGGCCTGTGTGAGCGCATTGGGATTGACGGCAAATTTACCTATAAGCCTCAGGCGGAGGGTAAAGAGGTTTTGAAGGCCGTGGACGTTGCCATGCCCACACACTCCGAGGCAATCCAGGCCGTGCTGAACGCTCTGGTGGACCCCAAGAACGGCGTGGTCGGCTCCATGAAGGAGATTGATGCCGTCGGCCACCGGGTGGTGCATGGCGGCGAGGCCTTTGCCGGCTCCGTTCTCATCACCGACGAGGTGATGAAGGCCCTGGAGGACTGCATCCCTCTGGCGCCCCTTCACAACCCCGCCAACATCACCGGCATCAACGCCTGCACTGCCGTCATGGGCAAAGAAGTTCCTCAGGTGGCCGTGTTTGACACCGCTTTCCACCAGACGATGCCCCCTAAAGCGTATATGTATGCCCTGCCCCACGCCTATTACGAAAAGGACAAGGTCCGCCGCTACGGATTCCATGGTACCTCGCACAAGTACGTCTCCACTCGCGCCGCGGCCATGCTGGGCAAAAAGCCTGAGGAGGTCAAGCTGATCTCCTGCCACCTGGGCAATGGCTCCTCCGTTGCTGCCGTGGACGGCGGCAAAAGCGTGGACACCTCCATGGGCTTCACCCCCCTGGCGGGCGTACCGATGGGAACCCGGTCCGGCGATGTGGATGCGGGCATTTTGCAGTACCTGATGAACAAGTACGGCATGGATATTGACCAGATGCTGGACGTGCTGAACAAGAAATCCGGCGTGGAGGGGCTCTCCGGTGTCTCCTCTGACTTCCGGGACCTGGAAAATGCCGCAGAGGAGGGCAATGAGCTGGCAATTCTGGCCCGGGACAAATTCGCCTATGAGGTGAAGAAGTATGTGGGCGCCTATGCGGCGGCTATGGGCGGCGTGGACGCCATTATCTTCACCGCCGGTGTGGGTGAGAATGACGGCGGCATTCGAACTGCCATCTGTCAGGGACTGGAGTTTATGGGGGTGAAAATGGACCCCGCCACTGCCGGCATTCGCGGTGAAGAAGCTGTGCTCTCCGCGCCCGATTCCAGTGTCAAGGTCCTTCTAATCCCCACCAATGAGGAATTGATGATCGCCATGGACACTGCCGCTATCGCATCCGGCAAATAATTTGCCGGGAGACAGGAGATGTTCCATCTCCTGTCTCCCGGGTATCGGCTAGGGGGGCCTCATGAATATTCAGTTTGCCTCTGTCGGTGACAGCGCCGATCTTTTGGAGATTTATCGAAAATACATCGATACTCCCATTACGTTTGAATATACGCTTCCCACTCTGGAAGACTTCTCCCGCCGGATTGAAGAGGCCCTCCAGTTCTACCCATGTCTCATCTGCCGGGAGGAGAACCAAGTCCTGGGGTATGCATACGCCCACCGGCAGGCGGAGCGTGCCGCTTATCAGTGGAATGCGGAGCTATCTATCTACCTGGACCCCGCCTGTACTTCTCGCGGTCTTGGCCGGAGGATGTATGCGATATTGCTGGAGCTTTTGCGGCTTCAGGGCATCCGTACCGCCTATGGCTGTGTCACCTTGTCCAATGAAAAGAGCAATCGTCTCCATCTGGGAATGGGGTTTTCCCTGGTAGGTGTCTACCACAATGCCGGCTATAAGTGCGGCCGCTGGTGGGATGTAGCTTGGTACGAAAAATCTCTCGCTTCCTATGGAGAGGCACCGGCACCTCCTCATTCCGTTCATACGCTCTCTCCCACAGAACTCTCCGCAGCTTTGGGCCTCGCCAGAGGAGAAGGAGCCGCAGTCTAAAAAGTCTTTTTCAGGTTAAGGAAGTTCTCACATCTTCGCAGCGCTCAAACGACTTCTGATACAGCCTCCCTTTGGATATCTCCCGCAGTTCTTTATCCTCGCCAATCAACACCGGAAGGTGTCCCCGCAGCCTGAAACAGCCGCCGTCGGCTGTTTTTTTCATTGCCCTCCGCTTGATTCTGTGTTACACTAGATGATCATATCTTTAGGGAAGGAGTCCGCTTATGAAAAGCATCAAACCTGGCCGGGGTCCATCGGCCATGGGAGCTATGGGCTCGATTATTGCGGTTATTTTTGGAATTTTCTGGACCATTGCTGCTGCCTCCATGGGCGCGCCCTTCTTTTTTCCCCTGTTCGGCGTGCTGTTTATCATCATGGGCATTGTGCAGGCGGTGTACAACTTCAAAAATGCCACCGGGGAGCACCGCTTCTCGGAATTTGACATTGTAGACGGCGCGGAGGAGCCAGATCCGCTGGAGCGGCGGTTCCACAGCGAAGGACCAGAGTCTTCCGCTTACCGTTTCTGCCCATACTGCGGCGCCAGACTGGGTGCAGAATTTGAATTTTGCGGCAAGTGCGGCAGGCGCCTGCCGGATGATCAGTGAGGTGTCTCCATGAGAATCGGACTGCAATTCGCCATGCCATCAGAGCTTCGAGCCCTACCGGAAATCTGCGAGCCTTTTGAAACGCTTTCCGGCGTACCTTTTTTTGAAATTGAGCCGGATATCATTGCTTGTGCCGGAGGTGTCGGGAAGGTCAATGCCGCCATGAGCGCGGAAATCCTCTGTCTGAAATACGGCGTAGACCTGCTTGTAAACGCCGGCGTGGCCGGCTGTACCGGAGACTTGCCCACCGGAAGTCTGGTTGTGCCCTCCGCTTTTTTGCAGCACGACGTGGACACCACCGCTGTGGGAGACCCCATCGGCTTGGTTTCCACGGTGAACCAAGTGGAGTTTCCCACCTGGAGACCAGAGCACTGTGTGGCGCTTCTACGCTCGCTGGGCGTGGACGCTGCCACCGGGCGAACCGCCACCGGCGACTGGTTTGCCGTGAAGAGCAGCCGGGCGGCCTGGGTGCGTGATACCTTCTCCCCCCTGCTGGTGGAGATGGAGGGCTGTGCCATCGCTCAGGTCTGCCTGCGAAATCAGGTCCCCTTTACGGCTTTGAAATCTGTATCTGACCACCTCTTCTCCGACCGTCAATCGGAGGAGTATTTTGATTTTTCACAGGTCTTGGAACATTTGGGGAGAATTCTCCTTCCTTTTGCCAGACTTCTGCAGAGGGAATCTCTCTCATAACAGCAGGTACCGTCTTGATTCCGGGCCAGCTAACACAGCGGAGCTGTGGCACTGCATGGTACGGTATCTGAGCCGGTCGTTGTTCTGCTGACTCTTCCTATGTGGGAAAACAATTTCGTTGGGAGGAAAAGCCGGTATGACGAAAGCACGGGCTGTCCGGGTCCTCTTTTATCTGCTGGGTCTGCTGACGTTGGCCTTTGGCCTCACACTAAATACCAAAACCGGCTTTGGCGTGTCGCCGATTGTCTCTGTCGCCTATACGGTCTCCTCTATTTGGGAGCTGAACTTTGGTAATGTGATGTTGGCTGAGTATGTGGTGTTTGCAGCACTGGAAATTGTGCTTCACATCCTGATGTGGCGCCAGAACAGGATGTCTGTTTCACGCTTTCGGTCCATCCTGATAATGGACCTGCTGCAACTTCCGCTGACCCTCCTGTTCACCCGCTTTATGAATCTTTTCTCCACCGTCCTGCCGGATCTCACGGCGGATTGCTCTTTCTTGGGCAGCGTGGCCGGGAGACTTCTTGCTCTCCTGACCGCCGTCGTTTGCACCGGCGTCGGCGCTGTACTCATCCTAGACATGCGGCTGATTGCCAATCCGGGAGATGGTATCGTCCAGGTTCTGGCCGACTTTTTCAACGCGGAGGTGGGCCTGACAAAAAACTGCTTTGACGCTGGAAATCTCTTGGTGTCTATCTCCCTGGGCCTGTTTTTGTCCGGCCGGCTTACCGGCGTCGGCCTGGGTACGGCGGTGTCCATGGTGTGCGTGGGCCGGGTGATGGCGCTGTTCAACCGGTTCTTTTTGGAGAAGCTGCATCAAGCTGCGGGCATGGCGCTCCCTGCCTTAGAAACTCCTGTATGATCCCGCCTCTGATGTTTCCGCCTCCACGGTAAACACCTCTTCAATGGAAACGCCGAATACCGCCGCGATGTTCCACGCCAGCACCAGAGAGGGATTATAGCGTCCCTTTTCCAGGTTGCCAATGGTCTCCCGCCGGACACCCACCATCCGGGCCAAATCCTCCTGTTTGAGCCCCAGCCGGGCCCGATGCTCCTTCATCCGGTTACGTATCACGGCCCAACCCCCAGCTCTCCCGCAGTTCTCCCCAGGCGCACAGCAGAGAGAATACCACCACGGACAGTGCCCAGCCGGCAGTGCAGCCAGCGGTCAGGGCCCGGTCCGGAGAGGCCGCCCCCAGTGTCAGCATCCCCAGCGTGACGGCGGCCATGCTCAGCATCCCCACAACGAAGGCTCTAGCCCCCGCCCGGGCCATCCGCGCCTCCGTCATCTCGTCGGCGGGCAGAAAAAAATACTGGAAATCCACGGCGAAGGCGAAGAATGCCAGGAAGCTTCTGGTCTCCGTAAAGACACCCACCAATCCCAGCAGGGAGAGAACTCCCAGCATTCCATACAGTTTCTGTTTTTTCATCAATCGCACTCCTTCTTTGTGTCGATTCAATGTGGTATATTTCGCTTATAATGTTATAAATATAACACCTTTTATAGAAATGTCAAGTCCATGCTCTAGTTTTCATTCCACTGCACTTTTTCTGCAAAAAAGGGGCTTTTTCCCTGAAAAGCCATTGACAAGGTACTCTTTGGCTGATATACTTGTTAAGCCGCTTTGAATGGGTATGCAAGTGTCCCAGGAGGACCGCCCCCGACAGCGAGCCCGTAAATGAAGGAGTTGAAACAAGCATGAACGCAATTATCGTAACCGGCGGCAAGCAGTACAAGGTGGCCGAGGGCGACGTGGTCTACATTGAAAAGCTGGACCAGGAAGCCGGCGACACCGTGAAGTTTGACCAGGTTCTGGCCGTCATCGACGGCGAGAAGGCCACCTTCGGCACTCCCGTTGTGGAGGGCGCCTGCGTGGAGGCCACCATCGTCAAGAACGGCAAGGGCAAGAAGATCCGCATCTTCAAGTACAACGCCAAGAAGGGCTACCGCAAGCGTCAGGGCCATCGTCAGCCCTACACCAAGGTCGAGATTCAGAAGATCTCTGTCTGAGTATGACCACAGTTCAATTTCGCATGGAGGGTGGCCGGATTACCGGCTTTGATGCCGTCGGACACAGCGGCTACGCCGAGGAAGGCACCGATATTGTCTGCGCCGCCGTCACCAGCGCAGTCCGCCTGGTGGAGGCTACGGTCAACGATGTGCTGGGCCTTGCGGCTTCCGTCAAGGTGCGGGAGAAAGACGCGGCGATTCTCTTTCGTCTTCCCGGGGGACTGGACCCCATGACAGAGAATACCTGCCAATCCCTGCTCACCGGCCTGATGGTCTATTTCACCCAGCTCCATGACGAGTATCCCGACAATGTGGAAGTTTTGGAGGAAGACGAGCCTTCCTCTCCATTCTAGAAATCTATCAGAAAGGATGGTCCTATCATGATTCGTATTGGTCTTCAGTTCTTCGCTCACAAAAAGGGCGGCGGCTCCACCAAGAACGGCCGTGACTCCGAGTCCAAGCGGCTTGGCCCCAAGCGGGCGGATGGTCAGTTCGTCAAAGCCGGTAATATCCTGGTTCGTCAGCGTGGTACCCGCATCCATCCCGGCATGAACGTGGGCATCGGCACGGACGATACCCTGTTCGCCAAGGTGGATGGTGTGCTCCGCTTTGAGCGTCTGGGCAAGGATCGCAAGCAGGCTTGCGTGTACGAAGCTGAATAAGTGAGAAAAAGCGAGGGTCAGAAGACCCTCGCTTTTTTCACGTCCGGCGCACCTGTGGAACCCAAAAAATGGATCAGGTATCTGAAATCCCCAGCAGCTGTACCGGTGACACCCCCAGTGCCTTTGCCAACAGCAACAGCTCGTAGTCCGCGATCACCCGATCCCCCGTCTCCATCCTGCTGATGGCCTTCTGGCCAATACCGTAGCCCATGAGTTGGAGCTTCGCCGCCAACTGCTCTTGAGACAGGTCTCTTTTCGTTCTCCAAGCCCGCACCTGGGGGCCTGCCACGTTCAGCGTCTTGCCATATGGATTGATCTTCATGGCTCTCCTCAGTCATCTTTAGAATACTTTTTCTTGACAGTATCATGCTTGGTCTGCTAAAATTATTCTAAAAATGACTAAATTGGAGGAAATTGTCAGTATGGCAACAAAATACGCTCCCAGACACCGCCACCGGCGCGTCCTACCCCTGCGCTTCCTGCCCGCTATCTGCGCGCTGTGCCTTCTGCTGGGCTTTTTGCTGGGGCGAGGCGTCCAGGCCCTTTCCGTCGGTGATCCCCTCTCGGCGGGGACGATGGGCGCGGATGCAAAGGACTGGGTGCGTCCAGAGGGCGCCTGTCTCACCAGCGGTACGCTGATTCTGGTCAGCAATGAAGTGCCCTTCTCCTTTCCGGAGGAGCAGGCACTCTGCACCGTTCTGGAGGAGAAGAACGACTGCTACCTGGTGCGGGACAGCACGGTACAGCTGGCGCCGGAGGCGATGGAGGCTTTGAACCAGTGGATGGAGGACTTTCTCGCCCAAGGCGGGAGCAAGACTGTGAACGTGGTGGCAGGGCACCGGACGGAGGCGTTTCAGCAGCACCTCTTTAACCAGTCCGCTGATCGGAACGGACTGGAGCACGCCCAGCACTATGTGGCCCTCCCCGGCCGCAGCGAGCACCATACCGGCTACGCCCTGGACCTCTCCCTCTATTTCTCCGACGGCACCAGCGCTGACTTTGACGGCACCGGCTCCTATGCCTGGCTTGCCCAGCACGCGGCAGACTATGGCTTTGTCCTCCGCTACCCCGCGGACAAGGAGTCCGTCACTGGCATCTCCTATGAGTCCTGGCACTACCGCTATGTGGGGCGGCCCCACGCGCGGGTAATGGCAGACAGGGGCCTCTGCCTGGAGGAATACCTGGACCTCCTGCGGCAGTATTCCAAGGACGCTCCTCTCTCCGTCACGGACGATGGCCGCGCCTATCAGGTCTATTTCTGTCCGGAAAACGACCCGCTGGTCCCCGCTGGCAACGCTTATACGCTCTCCGGCAACAATGTGGACGGTTTTCTTGTCACACTTCTCTCATAGTAGCCTTTTTCTTCTTGACGTACCGCACTCTTTTCGCTAGAATAGTTGAGATTGGACAAACTGATTTGAGGAATAGCGAGGTGCAACATGGCCACATCCTTCATTGACAAAGCCCGGATCACCGTGAAAGCCGGCAACGGCGGCAACGGCGTTGTCTCCTTTCACCGGGAAAAATATGTGGCTGCCGGCGGGCCGGATGGCGGCGACGGCGGCCGAGGCGGCTCTATCATCTTGCAGGTGGATGATCATATGTCCACCTTGATGGACTTTCGTTATAAGCGGAAATACACCGCCCCCAACGGTGCAGACGGCCAGGGAGGACGCCGCAGCGGGAAGGACGGCGCCGATCTTGTCATCCGTGTTCCCCGGGGCACTCTGGTGCGGGACGCGGAAAGCGGTGAGATCATGCAGGACATGTCCACCTCCGAGCCCTTCACCCTCTGCCGGGGAGGGCGAGGAGGCTGGGGCAACAGCCATTTCGCAACCCCCACCCGCCAGGTCCCCCGCTTTGCCAAGGCAGGTCTTCCCGGCGAAAGCCACGACGTGGTGCTGGAGCTCAAGCTTCTGGCAGATGTGGGGCTGGTGGGCTTTCCCAACGTGGGCAAGTCCACACTTTTGAGCGTGGTATCCAAGGCACAGCCTAAAATTGCCAACTACCATTTTACCACCCTCTTCCCCAATCTAGGGGTCGTGTGGGTAGAGGATGGCGTCAGTTTCGTTATGGCAGATATCCCCGGCATCATTGAGGGTGCCAGCGAGGGCGCAGGCCTGGGCCACGACTTCCTGCGGCATGTGGACCGCTGCCGCCTGCTGATCCACGTGGTGGACGTGTCCGGCAGTGAGGGAAGAGACCCGGTGGAGGATTTTGAGGCCATCAACGCTGAGCTCCGGCAGTACAGCCCGGATTTGGCCAGCCGCCCCCAGATTGTGGCCGCCAACAAGGTGGACATCCTAGACGACCCGGAGAAGCTGGAGAAGCTCCGCACTCATGTGGAGGCCCAGGGCTACACGCTGCTGGAGATCTCCGCAGCGGCTCACCAGGGCACCCGGCAGCTGGTGCAAAAGGCAGCGGAAATGCTCTCCGTGCTGCCCCCCGTCACAGTATATGAAGCAGAGTATGTGCCCAAGCCCCCGGTGGTGGACGCCTCCGCCCCATTGGATATTCAGCATGAGGACGGCGTGTGGTTCGTAGAAGGTCCCTGGCTACAACGGCTCATGGGCAATGTCAACTTTGCAGACTACGAAAGCCGCATGTGGTTTGATAAGACCCTGCGGGAGTCTGGCCTCTTCCAGCAGCTGGAAAGCCTGGGGATTCAGGATGGCGATACGGTTTCCATGTACGATTTTGAGTTTGAATATCAGCGGTGAAACATGAAGCGGCGGAGGTCCACAGACCTTCCGCCGCTTCGTTATCTGACCTTTCCCGGCAGCCCCCGCAGTAGCCATAGCCGCAGGCCGCTGGCCATCTCCCGCATAGCGCAGAGCTTATCCGCACAGCAGACCACCGCACTTTCCCAATAGCAGGGCGGTATTGGAGTCAGCGGAAACATATGCCGCCGGATAATATCCGCCTCCACCGGGTTGAGTCCAAAATCCCGCTCCGCATTCTCCATCGCCAGCCGGCCATGACAAAAACCGTGCAGCCGGTGCGCCGGATCAGGCACCCGCCAGTTATAGAGAAAATAGTCGTGAAGCAGGGCCCCGCGGACCAGGCTTCGCATATCTATATGCAACCCCAGCCGCGCAGCAATCCAAACGCTCAGGAGCGCCACTGCCACAGAGTGGTCAAAGCAGTTTACATAGCCATGCTGCGGGATACTCCGCTCTCTTTCCATCCCCGGGGAGGTCAGAATGTCTCTTCCATGCTTCCATAACAGCTCCTCCATCTCCGTTCCGCCTCCTTTGCTGATATCTCATGATACCCAGTCACCCGCCTCTTGTCCAGAGAAAAGATGCCTAGAGATAGCCACAATATTTTTTATATATTTGTGCAAAATCAGCTGTATATTTCTTTCTAATTTGGAAAATCCATGGAATTTATTTTTTTCTCTTGACACAGAGCACTATTTGGGCGTAAACTCTGCCCAAGCAAACCGATGACGCAGACGAGTACACGGATGTCCTTTTTCCAAGAGAGCCGCCGGTGGTGGGATGGCGGTAAAGAGGACCCCGCCGAATGGACTGCAGAGGGCGGACTGAACGGGATTCCCAGTAAGTACCGACGGGCTTTTCCCCCGTTACCAGGGAAAGACGTGTGTTGGCACGTCGCCGAGTGGGCGAGCTTTCGCCAATTTGGGTGGCACCGCAGAAGTTTCAGACTTTTGTCCCAAAGAGACCTACCAGGGCTCTTTTGATGGGATGAAGGTCTTTTTTTGATGTCTCCCATTGGAATGGGCCGATTTTGAAAGGAGTCAGCACCATGGAAAACAAGAACATCCCCTACAAGATCTATCTCTCCGAGGACGAGATGCCGAAGACCTGGTACAATGTGCGGGCTGACATGAGTCATAAGCCCGCTCCCCTGGTGAATCCAGGCACCGGAGCACCCATGGGCTTTGAAGACCTGCGCCCTGTGTTCTGCGACGAGTTGATCCGCCAGGAGCTGGACAACGACACCCGAGAAATTCCCATTCCCCAGGAAATCCGGAACTTCTACAAGATGTATCGCCCCTCACCCCTGGTCCGGGCCTACTGCCTGGAGGAAAAGCTGCAGACCCCTGCGAAAATCTACTATAAGTTCGAGGGCAACAACACCTCTGGCTCCCACAAGCTGAACTCTGCTATCGCCCAGGCATATTATGCCAAGGCACAGGGTCTCAAGGGTGTCACCACGGAGACTGGCGCCGGACAGTGGGGCACGGCTCTCTCCATGGCCTGTGCGTATCTGAATCTGGACTGCCAGGTATACATGGTCAAGGTCAGCTATGAGCAAAAACCCTTCCGCCGGGAAGTTATGCGGACCTATGGCGCCTCCGTGACCCCCTCTCCCTCCGAGCTCACCAGCGTTGGCCGCGCCATCTTAAAAGAGCATCCCGGTACCACTGGCTCCCTGGGCTGTGCCATCTCCGAGGCAGTGGAGGCCGCCGCCAGCCAAGACGGTTATCGCTATGTACTGGGGAGCGTGCTCAACCAAGTCCTGCTGCACCAGTCCGTCATTGGTCTGGAGACCAAGGTCGCGCTGGATAAGTACGGCGTAGTGCCAGATATCATTATCGGCTGCGCCGGCGGCGGCAGCAACTTGGGCGGTCTGATCTCCCCTTTCATGGGCCAGCAGCTCCGGGGAGAGCGGAACTACCGCTTCATCGCGGTGGAACCCGCCTCCTGCCCCAGCTTTACCCGGGGAAAGTTCGCCTACGACTTCTGCGACACCGGCAAGGTCTGCCCTCTGGCCAAGATGTACACCCTGGGCAGCGGTTTCATTCCCTCTGCCAACCATGCCGGAGGCCTGCGTTATCATGGCATGAGCCCGGTTCTCTCCCAGCTCTACCACGATGGGTACCTGGAGGCCCGTGCCGTGGAGCAGACCAAGGTCTTTGAGGCGGCTGAGCAGTTTGCCCGGGTAGAGGGCATCCTTCCCGCCCCTGAGTCCAGCCATGCCATCCGGGTGGCCATCGACGAGGCCCTGAAATGCAAGGAGACCGGCGAGGAGAAAACCATTCTCTTCGGTCTGACCGGCACCGGCTATTTTGATATGGTGGCATATGAGAAGTTCCACAATGGCGAGATGACCGACTACATTCCCAGCGACGAGGAACTAGCAGCCAGTTTCGCGCAGCTGCCTCAGCTGTAAAAACACACCCCCTGCTTTTGCCAACCATAGAGGGCCAACAGCTGCCGGGAGCGCCTATATAGGCGCTCCCGGCAGCTGTTTTTGGAGACAGGCAGTTTCGCCTCATGGGCCCCTTTGGGGAAAGGAAAGCACTTGCATTTCCTCGGATACATAATGTCCGAAAATCTCTTGACTGCCCGCAGTCTAGATAGCCGCGCTCTCTGCTTGCCTGTGCTTGCTCCGCAAAAAAACAAGTATGCACAGCGTAATCTGAACGGCAGTGGAGGCCGGCGTGGAGAGGCCCAGGTGAAACAGCGATTCCGGAAATGCCCGACTCATCAAAAATGCCATCGGCAGACGGACGCCCAAAGCGCCGATCATCCCCTGCGCCATCACAAACAGTGTCCGCCCATGGCCATTGAAATAGCCGATGAAGCAAAAGAGGAAGCTGGTCAGCAGGCAGTCGATGGCATAGGCCTTCAGGTATTCCGCCGCCGCCGCGATCACCTCCGTATCCTTGGCAAAGATTCCCGTCAAAACATCGCCGTGGAAAAAGGTGCCCCAACACATCACAAGCCCCGCCGCCAGCGAGGAGAGCACTCCATACAGCAGAACCCTCCGCGCCCGGTCTTCCCGGCTGGCACCCACATTCTGTGCAACAAAAGCCGTCATGGACTGCCCGTAGGCAGAGGGCACCATCATCACAAAGCCGCACAGCTTTTCCGCCACGCCAACGCCCGCAGAAGGGATGGTCCCCATGTGATTCGCAATGGCAATAATGACCAGAAAGGAGATGTTCACCAGCAGATCTTGCAGTGCTACTGGACTTCCCAGTTTCACGATTCTGCCAATCACCGTCTTGTCAAACTGGATGTCTTCTCGCTTCATGATAAAAGGCAACGATCTGCGGCGGATGATCAGCAGTGACAGCACCACACTCACCGCCTGGGCTAACACTGTGGCAATGGCCGCGCCCGCCACCCCCAGTCCAAAGCCGCCCACCAACAGCAAATCGCCGGCAATGTTGCACACACAGGCAATCGTTACCGTGATCAGGGGCATCCTGGAGTCTCCCAGCCCCCGAAAAATGCTGCCCAGCAGATTATAGGCCACGATGAACAGCGCGCCGGAGGAGCAGATACGAAGATAGGTCACTGTACCAGAAAACGCATCTGTGGGAGCGTGCATCAGCACAGCAAGCTGCGGTGCGGTCGCAAGCAGGATGGCGGTCATCAGCAGTGCCACTACTGAAAAAAGGCAAATGCCTCCTCCTACCGCTTTTCCGGCCTCCTCCGGTCTTCCCTCTCCGATTCTCTGTCCCAGCAGCACAGTAACGCCCATGGAAAGCCCTGTAACCACAATGGTCACTGTCTGCATCAGTTGGCTACCTGTAGACACGGCGGAGATATCTGCGGCTGTGCCGAACATCCCTACCACCTGCAGGTCCACCGCGCCGTACATGGTCTGGAGCAGCAGCGCCAGCAGTACCGGAATTGCAAATTTCAGCAGGGCCGGCAGGATGGGGCCCTGTGTAAAATCATGCTTTTTCTCCATAGCTACCTCCCAAAGAAGGGCAAAGAAAAAGCCGGACAAGATATCCAGGCGCCACCTGGCATCTTATCCAGCTCTGCGGCTGCGGCCGCAAGCCCTCCGATGAACGGTTTTCATCTTAACATCATCCAAATGCTTTGTCAAGCCCTGTCGCCATGACTTCCTGCCCGGGCTTGCCCTCTAGTTTCTTTGAGCAAATCCCTCCATATGTCAAAATCTCTTCCGCAGCGGCAGTGCTGGATGTTCCATTTGTGTCCGCGTTCGATGAGGTTCGGCATCTGATCCAGGAGGGGCCCCTACTCCCCCTCATGATATGGTTCCAGACGTCGGCCTCTTTCAGACGTTTCCCTTTCCCCATCAGCAAAACAGGATGACCAGAGAAGCCATGCAGAATTCGTTGAGCAGTGAGCCAGATTCAGCAGCATCTTCCACTGTCTCCTGTGTGCGGAGGCCTGCCGCCTCTCCACCGCTTTTTTCATTCCTCGCAGGCCATCCCCATGTATGACGGCTTTCCGCGGGGAGTCTGGCCGTTATGATTCCTCTTTCTTTTTCAACGACCATCTTTTCAGCAAAGGCTTTTTCTCCTCCTGAATGCCCTCCAAAACCATGCGCAGATTGCTTTTAAACAGGATTCCCAGAAACCGCAGCAGGCCGTCCCGTGTCTCCTTATCCAGTTCTGCCATGGCCTTGGCCATGGCGCCGGTGGCTTTGAGACTGTCGGTTTTGAGGTCTGTCAGCGTCACCGCGCCAGTGGCGCCTAGAACACTGAAAAGCGCATCCACAAATTTTGCCCGCTGTTCTACCGGCATCTCATGGACCCATTTGCGCAGTTCTTGGTCACTCAGATGTGCCTGCCGGCTCACTTGATGCAACGTCACAAAGTGGTCGCCCATCACCTGCCAGGAAAAGCCATCATGCTGCAAAAAACCCAACTGATCGCTGTCCACCACCGTGTAATCCTCTTCGTGCTCCAACAGCATTCCCACCACAGAGGACTTGGGTACAATAGAATAGATGCGCTCCGCAATACGGCGGTGCTGAGGCAGGTCCAGCAGGTCCGTGTGGAAGCCAGGGCCATCATTGGACCAGACGGCGGCAATGCGCCTCTGCACGGCTGCCGGACAGAACACCCCGGCGTACACTGCCAGATTTCCTCCTTTAGAATGTCCCCCCAGCCGGAGCTTTTTCCTGGGAAACTGCCGGGCCACCTCCTCCACATATTGAAGCGCTTTTTTCTGAGCCGGAACCTCTGGCATACAGGCCAGCTCAAAATCCTCCCGCCAGCCGGCCAGCGTGTCATCCGTTCCTCGGAACGAGAGATATAAGCGCCCGTCCCCTGTCTCAATCGTCAAGGCAGCGAACTGCTCCCCCTTGCCCACATCCAGCCAGTCCACAAAGCAGTTCAGCCGCATCTCTCCAAACCGGCGAGAGTCCGCCATGCGCCGCAGCATATTGGGAATTTCATCGGGCACCAGCACGCCCATGTCGATCTTCTCTCCCTCCTGAAAGCGGGAAAAAAAGCTCTCTGCCGCATACCGCAGCTCCACGCTCTTTCCGCTCCCTGGGGACGGCACAATCTCCTGAAAATCCACAAAGGACAGCTCTGATAAAATCAGGTTATCCACTTCGTTGAAGGGGGACTGTTCCAGGGTCAAATCCCCCCTCCAATCCAAATAGTCCATCAGATTTGCCATTTGTGTACCTCCTTCGCATCTGGCAGATAGCTTCAGTATACCCCATCTTTTCCATCCGCCACAAGGGCCGCTATAAATTTTCCCTCTTCTGGTCTATCTCACCTCCCTGCCTCATAGGATATTCCATCACAACCGAGAGGTGGGCAACATGACAACACCAAGCCAAAATGAAGTGCTGCTGGAGGGAACCCCTCTGGCGTCGCCGGAGTGGTCCCACGAAAATCACGGCACACACTTTTACCGCTTTTTTCTGCAGGTCCCTCGTCTCTCCGGCACGCCGGACATCCTGCCAGTATTATTGGCGGAACCCCAAGCAAGCCTGATCGAGGCGGGTATCCCCGTCCGCATTCAGGGCCAGATGCGCTCGTTCAACAATCGCTCCGGCGTTGGGAATCGCCTGGTCCTGACAGTCTATGGGCAGACCATTCAGCCGGGATCAGGTGAGTCCTGCAATCACATTGTTCTCTCCGGCTCTTTATGCAAGCCTCCCATTTTCCGCCGTACCCCTCTGGGCCGCAGCATCTGTGATTTGATGCTGGCGGTTCCCCGTCGGTATGGCCGGGCTGATTATCTGCCGGTGATTGCCTGGGGACAGCTGGCAGTCCAGGCCAATGAACTGCAGGTAGGCGACGCCATCTCCCTGGAGGGCCGGGTACAGAGCCGTACATATCACAAGATCACCGATGCCGGCGCAGAGGAGCGGGTTGCCTACGAGGTGTCTATGATGCACCTTTTAGCCCCTTCCTCCATCACTCCTTAGTGGGGAGCCAGTTTCATAAAAAGGAAGCGCAAGACCGCACTTGTCAGGGGCGGACCGCACCACTTGATTGTGTGGACATGAGCCCTGCCAATCGCCTTTTGTGCTTCAATTCCTATTTTTAAAAGCCGGAGAAGGAACTTGCCTTCTCCGGCTTTTTTCATCTATTTCATGAGCTCATACATCACCGCTTTAATCGTGTGCATCCGATTCTCCGCCTCGTCAAAGACAATGGACTGATCCGATTCAAACACTTCATCAGTCACCTCCATGGCATCCCGTCCAAAACGCTCGCCCATCTCACGCCCCACTTCCGTCTTGTGGTCGTGATAGGCTGGCAGGCAGTGCATGAAACGGCATTGCGGTCCGGCGTTGTCCATCAGGGCCTTTGTCACCTGATAGGGTCCCAGCGCTGCGATCCGCTCTTCCCAGACCTCCACCGGCTCTCCCATGGAAACCCACACGTCCGTATAAAGTACATCCGCACCGCGGGTAGCCATCATGGGGTCCTCCAGAAATTCCAGCACTGCGCCGGTCTCCCGGGCGATGGCCTTGCAGGTCTCAATCAGGCTCTGTTCCGGCATAAATGCCTTAGGTGCGCAGGCCACAAAGTGCATCCCCATCTTGGCGCAGCCCACCATGAGGCTGTTGCCCATATTATAGCGGGCATCGCCTAAATAGACCAGCTTCACGCCTTGCAGGCGTCCAAAATGCTCCTGAATGGTCAAAAAATCCGCCAGAATCTGGGTGGGATGAAACTCATTGGTCAATCCGTTAAATACTGGCACACCGGCATACTCCGCCAGTTCTTCCACGACTGTCTGTCCAAAGCCACGGTACTCAATGCCGTCGTACATCCGGCCCAGAACCCGGGCAGTGTCCGCGATGGACTCCTTCACGCCGATCTGGCTGCCGGTGGGGCCCAGATAGGTGCTGCCCATCCCTAAATCCTGGGCCGCCACCTCAAAGGCACAGCGGGTGCGGGTGGAGGTCTTCTCAAAGATCAGCGCCACATTCTTTCCCTCCAGATAGCGGTGGGGAATACCAGCCTTTTTCTTGGCCTTCAAATCGGCAGCGGTCGCCAGGAATTGTTGAATCTCAGCGGGAGTAAAATCCAACAGCTTCAAAAAATGGGTGTGATGTTCCATATTCTTCCTTTCCATGAGCGCCCACGCTGGCTGATTGGCACTGGCGGCGCTTCATTCTTAAAAATCAGCCCAGGGTTTCCCTCATGATGGCCAGGCCTCGGTCCATTTCCTCCTTGGTGATCACCAGCGGCGGCAGCAGGCGCATGCCGGGACCGGCGGTCAGCACCAGCAGCCCATGCTCAATGAGCCTGGCGGCGATCTCCTTATTGGTATATCCGTCCCGGACCTCGATGCCGATCATCAGTCCCATGCCCCGGGTCTTCCCAAAGCAGGGCAGTCCCATGGACTCAATCTGGTTTTGCAAATATGTGCCCTTGTCCTGGACATCCTCTAAAAAGGCATCTGTCAGCGTGTTTTGTACCACGAGACCCGCTGCGGCACACACAGGATTTCCGCCGAAGGTGGTGGCGTGCATCCCGGGGCCTAATACGTCCCGGCACTTTTCGTTTGCCAGGATGCCGCTCATGGGCAGTCCCCCGGCAATGCCCTTGGCAAAGGACACCACATCTGGTGTTACACCATACTGTTGGAAGGCAAACAGCGTTCCTGTCCGGCCGACGCCAGTCTGCACTTCGTCCACCAGCAGCAGCCAGTCCCGCTCCCGGCAAAGCCTTGCAACTGCCTGCACGTAGTCCTGGTCCAAGGGCAGCACGCCGCCCTCCCCCTGGACAAGCTCCACCATCACCGCGCACACATCTTCCCCGGCCTCGGCTTTCAAAGACTCCAGGCTGTTGGCGTCGGCATAGCGGAATCCCTCTGTAAAAGGAAAGAAATAGTTGTGAAAGACCTCCTGGCCCGTGGCCACCAGGGTGGTGATGGTGCGGCCGTGAAAGGAGTTGTTCAGGGTGATGATGGTGGCACGGCCTTTGCCATACTTGTCAAAACTGTACTTTCTTGCCAGCTTGATCATACCCTCGTTGGCCTCTCCGCCGCCGTTTGCAAAAAACGCACAGCTCATACCAGTACGCTGGCACAGAGTCTGCGCCAGCTTGGCCGGAGGTTCTGTGTAGAATAAATTAGAGATATGGCCTAATTTATTGGACTGTTTTGCAATTGCGTCTACCCAGGGCTGATAGCCATATCCCATATCTGAGACGCCAATCCCGCTGGTGAAGTCGATGTACTCCCGCCCCTCCGGGTCGTAGAGCCGCGCACCCTCCCCGTGGTCAATGGCCACCGGAAAGCGGCCGTAGGTATGCATAATATACTGATCTGTCAAAGTTCTGATTTCCTGACTGGTCATGCGCTGTGCGCCTCCTTTTTCAGCATGGTGCCGATTCCCTCATCGCTGAGCAGCTCAATCAAAATAGAGTGGGGAATCCGCCCGTCCAAAATATGCACCCGCTCCACACCGCCGGCAATCGCATCCACGCAGCACTCCATCTTGGGAATCATGCCGCCTGAGATCACACCGGAGGCTACCAGACCCGGGACCTCGTAGGTATGGACCACGTGGATCAGCGTTTCTTCGTCCTGGGGGTCCCGCAGCAAGCCCCGCACATCCGTCAGCAAAATCAGCTTCTCCGCATGAAGGGCTTCTGCCAGCTTGGCCGCGGCGGTATCGGCGTTGATATTATAGGCGGTGTCGGCATCCATTCCCTGGGCCACGGTGGACACCACCGGAATATAGCCAGTGGAGAGGGCGTTGATCACCGGGTCCGGGTTCACCTCCATAATCCGGCCCACCAGCCCGTACTTCTCATTCAGACATTCCGCCTGGAACAGCTCTCCATCCATGCCGCAAAGTCCCACGGCCCGACCACCCAGCCGGTTCAGCTGGGCAACCAGATTTTTGTTGACCTTGCCGCACAGCACGGACTGCACAATATCCATGGTAGTCTCGTCTGTATAGCGCAGCCCGTCCACAAAATGAGTCTCATGCCCCACCCTTTTGAGCATCTCACTGATCTCAGGACCACCGCCGTGAACCACCACTACCCGGATTCCCACCAAGCTCAGCAGGATGATGTCACACATGACAGCCCGCCGCAACTCCTCAGAGATCATGGCATTGCCGCCATATTTGACAACAATGGTCTTTCCAGTAAACTTCTGAATATAGGGCAGAGCCTCCACCAAAGTCTTGGCCTGCTGCGCATGAGAGGACATGTTGATCAAACCTTTCCGCTTTAATTTCAACTGACTTCCGGACTTAAGTCCGGTAATCTCCATTGATCTTGATATAATCATAGGTGATGTCGCAGCCCCAGCAGGTGCATGCACCGTTTCCCTCACCCATGGCGACGGCAATCGTCACATCGCGTTCCGTCAGGATTCGCTTGGCGGCCTCTTCGTCAAAGTCCAGCCCCCGTCCCTGGGCACAGACGGCAACGCTGCCCGCCGCACTGATAAAGGATACGTCCACCTTGTCCGGATCAAAGGCCTCTCCGGAATAGCCCATTGCACAGAGGACCCGGCCCCAATTGGCGTCGGCGCCAAAAATGGCGGCCTTGGTCAAGGTGGAGGAGATCACCGACTTTGCAATCCGCTCCGCCTGCGCCTCGTCAGTTGCGCCCTCCACGGTGCAGGTGATCATATGCTTGGCACCCTCGCCGTCGGCGGCGATCCGGCGGGCCATTTCCACGCACAAGGCCCGAAGCGCCTCCAGGAAGGCATCGTAATCCGCTCCCTGACTGGTGATGGAGGGGTTTCCGGCAAGGCCGTTGGCCAGCACCAGGCAGGTGTCGTTGGTGGAGGTGTCCCCGTCCACGCTGATGCGGTTGAAGCTGACTCGAGTGACCTCCAACAGTGCTTCCCGAATCATCTCTGAAGAAATGTCGCAATCAGTGGTCAAAAAGCACAACATTGTACCCATATTAGGATGAATCATGCCGCTCCCCTTGGCAATGCCGCCGATACGGACAATCTTTCCACCGATGCTAGTTTCCACCGCCGCCTCCTTTTTCACCGTGTCGGTGGTCATGATGGCGTGGGCTGCCGCATCGCTCCCCTCTGCAGAGTGAACCAGAGTCCTGCAGAGCTCCGGTATGCCGTTTTCAATCACCTGGACGTTCAGCGTCTGACCGATAACGCCAGTGGAAGACACCAGCACGTCCTCCGGCGCGCAGCCGATGGCGGCCGCCGCCGCCGCGCACATCCGCTCCGCGTTTTCCTCGCCATTGGGAGCACAAGCGTTGGCATTCCCGCTGTTGGCAATCACCGCCCGGGCTCTGCCATCCGCAAGATGCCGCCGATCCACATGGATCGGCGCCGCCTTGACGACATTCTTTGTGAACACCGCGGCTGCGGCACACTCCACGTCGGAGACAATGAGGGCCACGTCCTTCTTCCACGCGGCGCGGGTCTTGACCCCCACATGGATGCCTCCCGCCCGGAAGCCCTGGGCGGCGCACACGCCCCCGTCAATGAATTTCATAGGTATTCCTCCTTCTTGGGAATCATGCATTTACAGGTTCAGTCCCGTGGTCTCCGGGAAACCCAGCATCAAATTCATGTTCTGCACCGCCGCGCCGCTGGCCCCCTTGCCCAAGTTGTCAAAGAGGGCGGTGACGGTCGTGTGGGTCTCGTTCCCGCACACCACCAGCGTCAGCGTGTCCCGGCCTGCCAAGGTGGTGGCGGCCAGCATGGGGGTCTCTCCGCCCAAGGGCGCCACATGGATGAAAGCCTGGTCTCGGTAGTAATCCGCCAACGTCTCCCAAACCGCCTTCGCGCTCTTGCCGCAGGAGAGCAGGTCGTTGTGGAGGGAGATCGTGGTGGCCATGCCCTTGTAGTAGTCGTCTACAACCGGGCTGAACACCGGCGGGCGGGTCAGGCCGCAGCGAAGCTGCATCTCCGGCAGGTGCTTGTGGCGGAGGTTCAGCCCATAGATCCGGGGGCTGTACAGCGCCCCGCCCTTCTCGCCCTCATATTCCGCGATCATCTTCTTGCCGCCGCCGGAGTAACCGGTGAGGGAGAAGCAGGTCAGGGGGTAGTCCTTTGGGAGCACCCCCATGGCCGACAAGGGGTAGACGCTGGAGATGAAGCCGGTGGCGTGACAGCCGGGGTTGCTGACCCGCTTGCTCTTGCAGATCAGCGCGCGGTGGAGCTGGGACAGCTCCGGAAAGCCGTAGGCCCAGTCCTGCGCGGTGCGGTGGGCAGTGGAGGCGTCGATGATGCGGGTCGCCGGATTCTCCACCATGCTTACCGCCTCCCGGGCAGCGTCGTCCGGCAGGCACAAAAACACCAGGTCCGCTTCGTTGAGGAATTTCTTCCGCTCCGCCGGGTCCTTGCGCTTATCCTCGTCGATGAGCAGCAGCTCAATGTCCGCCCGGGCCGCCAGACGATCGTAAATCTGGAGGCCGGTGGTGCCCTCCTTGCCGTCAATATATACCTTGGGTTTCATGGGGCCTCTCTCCTTATTTGGAACGGGCCTTGATGAAGGCCGTGATTTCCTCAATCTGCCGCTTTGTCTCGCTGACAGCGGGTCCGCCGTAGCTCCCTCGCAGGGCCATGCAGTTCTCCAGATTCAGTGCGTCATAGACGTCCGATTCAAAGAGGTCCGACACCTCCCGCAGCTCCTCCAACGTCAGCTCCTCCAGGGTCTTGCCTTTTTGCCCGCAGGCGGCCACCAGCTGCCCCACCACTGTGTAGGCATCCCGGAAGGGCATACCCTTTTTCGTGAGATAGTCGGCGCAGTCGGTAGCGTTGATAAAGCCCTTTCCCGCCGCTGCGCGCATGTTGTCGGTGTGGACGGTCATGGTGTCCAGCATGGCGGCGAACACCGGCAGGCACATCTCCACTGTGTCCACGGCGTCAAATACCGGCTCCTTGTCCTCCTGCATGTCCTTGTTATAGGCCAGGGGCAGGCCCTTCATCACCGTCAGCAGGCTCATGAGATCGCCGTACACCCGGCCTGTCTTGCCCCGGACCAGCTCCGCCACGTCCGGGTTCTTCTTCTGGGGCATGATGGAGCTACCGGTGGCGTAAGCGTCGTCCAGCTCGATGAACTTGAATTCCCAGCTGCACCAGAGGATGATCTCCTCGGAAAAACGGGACAGGTGCATCATCAAAATGGAGAGGGCCGAGAGCAGCTCCAGCGCGTAGTCCCGGTCGGAGACGCCGTCCAGGGAGTTGCCCATGGGGGCTTCAAAGCCCAGCGCCCTCGCGGTCTGATGGCGGTTGATGGGATAGGTGGTCCCTGCCAGAGCGCCGCTTCCCAGAGGGCACTCGTTCAGTCGCTCCGCACAGTCCTCCAGCCGGGTGACGTCCCGTCGGAACATAGCGGCGTAGGCCAAGAGGTGCTGGGCAAAGGAGATGGGCTGTGCCCGCTGCAAATGGGTGTACCCCGGCATGACGGCGGTCTGGTACTTCCCGGCCTGCCGGCACAGCACCTCCATCAGGCCTAGAATTTCCCCCGTAATCACGGGAATCTGCTCCCGCACATACATCCGAAAGTCCAGCGCCACCTGATCATTTCGAGACCGGGCGGTGTGGAGCCGCTTGCCGGCCTCACCGATGCGGGCGGTGAGCAGGGCCTCCACGTTCATATGAATATCCTCATTGTCAGCGGTGAAGGCGATTTTCCCCGCCTCTGCGTCGGCCAGGATGCCTCGCAGCCCCTGGATAATGGCGTCGGTGTCCTCCCGGGAGATGATTCCCCGGTCCGCCAGCATGGCGGCATGGGCCATGGAACCGGTGATATCCTCCTTGTACAGCCGCTGGTCAAAGGAGATCGATGCGTTCAGTTCATTTACAAGGGCGTCGGTGTCCTTGCCGAAGCGCCCAGACCAGAGTTTCATCGTGCTCGTTCCTTTCATCCAAGAGACGGGACGAAGATGCTTCCCCGTCCCGCTCCCGTATTTTCTATCGTCATGTTGAAACGTTCCCGCCATTTTTTGATCATGTTCTGCGGGACATATTCCTGTTGAACATCCCCCAGTCTCGGCAAGCCCAGATGGGCGATTGCCTGGAACGCCGCCCGTGAAGATCGCTCACTGGCATGGAGGCCCCTCGGGAGATCAGAGCTTTCCCTGCTCCCGCAGCGCCAGCACCGTGTCGGGCAGGCCCCAGAGGTTGATGAAGCCCGTGGCGTTGGTCTGATCGTAGGAACTCTCGTTGAATGTCACCAGCTCCTCGGAATACAGGGAATCCGGAGAGGTGATGGAGGAGGTGATGATATTGCCCTTGTAGAGCTTGAGCTTCACCGTGCCGGTGACGTGCTCCTGAGTCTTGTCGGCAAAGGCGCTCAGAGCCTCCCGCAGGGGGGTAAACCACTTGCCGTTGTAGATGAGATCCGCAAAGTCCACCGCCAGCTTGCTCTTCATGTGGGCAGTGTCCTTGTCGATGGTGATCATCTCCAGGCACTGATGGGCCTTGTAGAGGATCGTGCCGCCGGGAGTCTCATATACGCCACGGTCCTTCATGCCCACCAGCCGGTTCTCCACAATATCCAGCAGGCCGATGCCGTTCTCGCCGCCCAAGCGGTTGAGCTTGCGGATGATGTCGCTGGCCTTCATCTTTTCTCCGTCGATGGCCACCGGCACACCTTTTTCAAAGTCCAGCGTCACATATGTAGCCTGGTCAGGGGCCATGGCAGGACTCACGCCCATCTCCAGGAAGCCGGGCTTATCGTACTGAGGCTCGTTGGCGGGGTCCTCCAGGTCCAGCCCCTCGTGGCTCAGGTGCCAGAGGTTCTTATCTTTAGAGTAGTTGGTCTCCCGGGAGATCTTCAGCGGCACATTATGGGCCTCAGCGTAATCGATCTCCTCGTCCCGGCCCTTGATGTCCCACTCCCGCCAGGGGGCGATGATGGTCATGTCGGGGGCAAAGCGCTTGATGGTCAGCTCAAAGCGGACCTGGTCGTTGCCCTTGCCGGTGCAGCCATGGGCGATGGCGTCCGCGCCCTCGGCCTTGGCGATCTCCACCAGCTTTTTAGCAATGATGGGCCGGGCAAACGCGGTGCCCAGCAAGTACTGCTCATAGCTAGCACCCATTTTCATGGAAGGAATGATGACATCGTCCACCATCTCATCCACCAGGTCCGCCACGTACAGCTTGCTGGCGCCAGTCTTAAGCGCTTTCTCCTCTAGGCCCTCCAACTCGTCGTTCTGGCCCACGTCGCCAGCCACGGCGATGATCTCAGGGTTGTTGTAGTTCTCCTTCAGCCAAGGGATGATGATAGAAGTATCCAGACCTCCGGAATAGGCCAGCACAATTTTTTTAATCTCTTTCTGTTTCATGGCGGAAATCCTCCGTTCGTCTTGTTTGATGATGAATGCATTATACTCCCATTATGAATAATTATTCAAGCGTCATCTTGCACAACATTTCTGTAGACATTTGGTTAATTTTGCATACTATTACTATTCTATAATTTGTTTTTTCAAGGCTATCCCTTTGTGCCCCTCTCTGCCTTTTGCTTATTACGCCCACGGCAGGCAATTCTATTTTTGCATATTTTTTCGGATATATTCATTTTTTATGCATTTTTGCCATTCCATTGCACCAATATCCAAACTCTTGGAGGATTCTGTTACAAATTTGTGCACAAATTAGTTTCAAAAAACGACAAAGCAATTGCAAACAGATGCTTGATATGATAGAGTATAAAAATGGATAATTGCTTTTGCAATTAACGCAGGAGAGGGAATGGTATCGTGAGAAATACGACAAGAATTGTTAACCGGGATCTTGTATACAATGACATCCTGGATAAAATTCAATACTGCGAATGGACGCCGGGCATGCCAATCAGCGAGGCCATGCTCTCCGAGCTGTTTCAGGTCAGCCGGACGCCAGTTCGGGAGGCGCTCTTTTTGCTCTCACAAAATGGTTTTGTGGACATTCAGCCCCAAGTCGGCAGCTTTGTCTCCAAAATCGACATTAAGCGGATTCGGGAGATCCAGTATCTCCGCTACTATGTGGAAACCCCCATTCTGACGGAGCTTGCTGTGAAAAAAACACCAATTCCAGAGAGTCTGGAGAAGCTCTTGCTGTTAGAGGAGTTTTCGGCCAAAAAAGAGAAGTGGGCGGACTGTGTGCAACTGGACTATTCCATTCACGAGGAGCTGTTTACTCTGGCCAATCACCAGGAGATCTGGAATCTGATTCGTCCAGAGCTACCTCATTATACCAGAATCCGCTTTTTTGAGTCTAACCACACGGAGTTCAAGGGCGATCCGCCCCGGACTCTGGTCGAGCATCAACACATCATTTCCTGTATCGCCAACGGGGATGTCAACGGTCTTCACGAGGCGTTGGATTCTCACTATCATCATATTGTAAAGCCCAACGACAAGTACAAAACTGTGAATATCCAAAGCTACCAGTATGAGCGCATCTTGCAGTATCCGGATTATTTTATCAATTTGGATATGTTGAACAGCACCTGAAAAACGCATCGGCCCCGCAGAAGACTTCTGCGGGGCCGATGTGTTTCTTTGACCCTTTGTTTAAACCATGGTTTCCGGTCGTACAATCTCGTCGAATTCTTGGGCCGTCAGCAACCCCAACGCCAGCACAGCATCTTTCAGGGTAGTACCATCCGCCAGGGCTTTTTTCGCACACATGGCCGCTGCCTCATACCCGATGCGCGGCGTCAGGCAGGTGACAAGCATCAGAGAATGGTTTAGGTTTTCCCGCATCCGCTCCGCGTTGGGAATAATCCCGTCTACACAGTGCCTCCGGAAGGAGTCCATCGCGTCCGCCAGCAGCTGAGTGGAGAGCAGGAAGTTATAGGCCGACACCGGCAAAAACACATTCAGCTGGAAATTTCCTTGGCTTGCGGCCATGCCGATGGTAGTGTCATTGGCTATCACCTGTACGGCAACCATGGTGACGGCTTCGCACTGGGTGGGATTCACCTTTCCAGGCATGATGGAGGAACCCGGCTCGTTCTCCGGGATGGACAGCTCGCCCATGCCGCAGCGGGGACCGCTGGCCTCCCAGCGGATGTCATTGGCAATTTTCATCAGGTTTGCCGCTAACGCCTTCAGCGCCCCGTGCGCGAATACCAGTGCGTCCTTACTGGTGAGGGCGTGGAACTTGTTCTCATCCGGCAGGAAATCCAGACCAGTCAGCCGCCGCAACTCTCCGCAGACCGCGTAATCGTAGCCCGCCGGCGCATTGAGACCAGTACCCACGGCGGTTCCGCCGATCGCCAACCGCTCTAGTTCCGGCAGGGCCAGCCGCAGCATTCGGCAGGGCACCGCCACCAGCTCCCGCCAGCCGGAGACCTCCTGGGAAAACTTCAAGGGCGTGGCATCCTGCAAATGGGTGCGCCCGATACGAATCAGCTCCGGGTATGCTTCCTCCAGCCGCCGAAAAGCCGCCTCCAGCCGCTCCGCCGCGGGCAGCACCTGCTCCGTGACACTCAGGGCCGCCGCAATATGCAGCGCGGAAGGGAATGTGTCGTTACTGGACTGAGACGCATTCACGTGGTCGTTTGGATGCAGCGGGACGCCCCGCTCCGCTGTCAGATGCGCAATCACCTCATTGACGTTCATATTGGTCTGGGTGCCGCTGCCAGTCTGCCAGACCACCAGTGGGAACTCCGCCTCCCACCGTCCTGCCCGAATTTCCCGGCAGACAGCGGCAATGGCATCCGCCTGAGGGCCAGTCAGCTTGCCCGCAGCTGCGTTAGCCATAGCGCAGGCCTCTTTGAGATAGGCAAAGGCTTTGATGATCTCTTTGGGCTGATGCTGGCCGCCGATCTGAAAATGTTCAATACTGCGCTGTGTCTGCGCTCCCCAGTGGTGCTCTGCCGGCACAGCGATCTGGCCCATGGTGTCGTGTTCCATCCGGGTATTCATACAATCCCCCATTTATCCATTTTTACCATTTATTATAGTGAGAACACCCCATAAACGCAAGAGCAACCATCTTGTTTTAGATTTTTTAGGAAGTTCTTTCATGGCCCTGGTAAGGGATGAAAAATCTATAGGGATTGCGATTGGTCATTGTGCTCTTGGCAGCTTCCATCAGGAAGATGCGATCATAGTTACCTTCCCGCAAAAGACCCGGTTCTCTGTCAGCCCTTGTCCCCTTAAACATATGGGTACACAGCCTTCTCCTCCCTAAAACATAGACCGCAAAATGCCCGGAGCTTTGCAAAGCTCCGGGCATTTGTCACGCTTTCTTTCCGTTCCAGGTGTTTGGGCTATCGTAGGGCCGGTAAGCAGATGTGAGCACCTTTTCAAAAATCGGCGCATCCGGATTCTCTATCCGGCTGAGAATCTGCTCTCCGGCGGCGCGGCCCAGCTCCTCCACCGGCTGTACGATACAGTCCATCTGGCTGGAATAAAGTTCGTAGAAGTTGGAATCATAATCTACGAAGCTCACCAGGTCGATATCCCTGGCCAGCTGCAGGCCCTTTTGATGAAGGTAAATAATCGTCTCCGAGGCCATCAGCCCCTGGCAGACTACAATGGCGTCACATTTTTGCGCCAACAGGTCGTCCAGACAGCTCTGCACGCTGTTTTCCATGGAATCACCGTAGAGTACCAGGCTCTCCTCCTGGGGCAGACCGCAGTCCTCCACCGCCTCCTGATAGGCAGAAATCCGCTCCTTTGTAGAGGAGAGGCGGGGCAGACCGCCTACAATGCCGATCCGCTGCGCGCCTTTCCCAGAGAGCCGGCATACACTGCGATAGATGGGCTGAAAATTGGAGACACACACCGAAGAATATTTCTTTGCCTCAAAGGTCCGGTCCACCAGTACCACCGGAAATCCGGCCGGGATCGTAGCGTCAAAACGGTTGAAATCCTCCATGGTGCTGGCTACCAAAATGCCGTCCACAAGGCCCGCTGTCAGCAGGCGGAGGCTCGTCTCCTCCCGGTCGGCATCTTCTTTGGTATTGGCGATAATCAGATGATATCCATGCTCCGAGAGGTAGTTTTCCACTGCCTCAATCATGGTACCGAAAAATTTGTTGGAGATATCCGGCACAATAAAGCCAACCGTCTGCTTTTTCCCCGTCCGGAAACTGCGGGCGGAGGCATCTGGTGTATAGCCAAGCTCCCGAATCGCCTGATAAACCCGCTCCTTGGTCTCATCGGAGACATAACGGGTATTATTAATCGTGTGAGATACCGTGGCAGTGGAAACGCCGGCAAGCCTGGCCACATCGCTGATTGTTACTTTCATACCTGTTCACCTTTTTGCGTAACCGCACATTTTCTTGCGCAATCAATTAGTTTGACCTTAGTATAGGCCACACGTCTGCATCCGTCAAGCCTTTTTCCCTCTCTTTTGACAAAAGATTTGTGTTTTTTTCTCGTTTTTGATCAAAGTTTACAACTTACACCCCGGATTGTTATTTGAAATGACGATTGTCAAAATTTCCCCGTTGTGATAATATAATTCTCGATTTCAGTAGTCAAAAACGTTTACGCAATCGTTTATAGATTCTTTTTATAGAGTGTTCGAAAGGAGTTTTTTCGATGAAAACCAAAATTGGTATCAATGGATTTGGCCGGATCGGTCGTCTGGTCTTCCGCGCCGCCCTGACCCACGACGATGTGGAAGTCGTGGCTGTGAACGACCCGTTCATGACACCCGACTACATGGCCTATATGCTGCGCTATGACTCTGTCCATGGCAAATTCCCCGGCGAGGTCTCTTATGAGGACAACGCTCTGGTGGTGGATGGGCACAAGGTCACTGTGTTCACCGAAAAAGAAGTGGGCGATATTCCCTGGTCCACTGTGGGTGCCGAGTATATCTGCGAGTGCACTGGCCAGCACCTGACCAAAGAGAAGTGCCAGGGCCATATTGACGCCGGTGCCAAGCACGTAATCATGGGCGCCCCCTCCAAGGATGACACTCCGATGTTTGTTATGGGGGTCAATAACAAGAAGTACACCTCTGACATGACCTTTGTCTCCAACGCCTCCTGCACCACCAACTGCCTGGCTCCTATTGCCAAGGTTTTGAATGACAAGTTCGGCATTGTGGAGGGGCTTATGACCACGGTCCACTCTGTCACTCCCACCCAGAAGCTGCTGGACGGTGCCTCTTTGAAGGATTGGCGCGGCGGCCGCGCGGCCACTGGCAATATCATTCCCTCCTCCACTGGCGCCGCTAAAGCCGTGGGCAAGGTCATCCCCGAGCTCAACGGCAAGCTCACTGGCATGAGCATGCGGGTTCCCACTCTGGATGTCTCCGTCGTGGACTTAACTGCTAAACTGGCGAAGCCTGCTACCTATGAGGAGATTTGCAAGGCTATGAAAGAGGCCTCCGAGGGCGAGCTGAAGGGCGTGCTGGGCTACACCGATGAGCCTGTCGTCTCTTCGGACTTCCTGGGTGATTCCCGGACCTCCATCTTTGATGCTGATGCTGGCATCGCCTTAACTGACACCTTTGTGAAGGTCGTTTCCTGGTACGACAATGAATGCGGCTACTCCAACAAAATGGTGGAGCTGATCAGCTATATGTCCTCTGTGGACCATCAGTAAGTTTTCCCTCTCCCAACAGGAGCGCCCAAGTACAAGACTTGGGCGCTCCGAATTTATGTCTTCTCATAAAAAAGCACAACCCCCCATTCGTCCTTTGCGAATGGGGGGCTACCGATTGCTTACTTCGTACAATAGATGATACCTCGTGCTTTCTTTGGTACCGCTCGGATGCTGGGATCTCTTCAGATGACGTTTGCCTCAGAATTTGCCAATCCATAAAATCGCGGGACACGCAGACGTCTGCCAGGGACTGCTCTCGTGTAGCTCATCATAGTGAGATGCGTTTCGTATTTGGGAAATTTGCTGAGATGGCGCTTTCCTTCAAAGCTCTCGACTCCGAACGATGCAAGAATTTGGTTCTGTGTTTCCCTGAGCTAACTAGCCCATTGGACTCACTCCCTTCCTGTGTCTATAACATACAACATTTCCTCCTATTTGTCAATGGTATTTGTCTATTTTTTATATTTTAAACAAAAAATCCAAGGTTGGAAGAGCAATTCGCACAACAGCGCTTCGGACACAGCCCCCTGTCCTGTCGGAATAGATAATACTCTGAGCTGTGTTTTATTTTGTTGGCATTCCAACATACTTTCCATTGCAATTTTGTCATACTGGGTGCAGTCAAAGAGACCACTCTATGAAAAACCGCAAAAAAGCGATTGAAAATCGAAAAAGGAGATACACTATGGTACGGAGAATCATTGAAATTGATCAGGAGAAGTGCAATGGCTGCGGCGCCTGTGCCGCAGCCTGTCATGAGGGTGCCATCGGCATGATAAACGGCAAGGCAGCCTTGCTGCGGGACGATTACTGCGACGGCCTGGGTGACTGCCTGCCCACCTGTCCCACTGGCGCCATTTCTTTTGTTGAACGGGAGGCCGCCGCTTATGATGAGGCAGCTGTGCTGGCCAACAAATCCTCTGCTGCCGGCAAACAGGCTGCCGGCTGTCCTGGCAGCGCGGCCATGCGCTTTGCCTCCGCCTCTCCGGCAGCTCCTGCCGCGCCAGCCGGAGTACCGGTTTCCCGCCTGGGCCAATGGCCCATCCAGATCAAACTGCTGCCGGTGGAGGCCCCCTTCTACGCCGGCGCCAAGGTGCTGATCGCGGCAGACTGCACGGCCTTCTCCCGGGCGGATTTCCATGATCGTTTCATGCGGGGACGGATCACGATGATCGGCTGTCCTAAGCTGGACGAGGGCGACTACGCTGAAAAACTCACGGAGATCCTGCGCCGGAACGATATCAAGGAGGTTACTATTGTCCGTATGGAGGTTCCCTGCTGCGGCGGACTTCAGCGAGCAGCGGAAACCGCTCTGCGGCAAAGCGGCAAGTTCATCCCCTGGCAGGTGGTGACACTGGGCCGGGATGGAAATATATTGGACTAAACATGGGAGGAATCCACAATGACTGCAACAGTGAATGAAAACTGCATCAGCTGCGGCCTGTGCGCCGGTACCTGTCCGGAGGTCTTTCATATGGGTGAGGACGGCTTTGCCCATGGCAGCGAATTTGGCAGCGAGCTACTGGATGTAGCGCAGCAGGCCCGAGATGGCTGTCCCGTCAGTGCCATCAGTATTGAGGAATAAGCGGCCCGGATATCCATCCGCCCTTTTTCCTCAATCTCGGCAAAAAGAGGCCGGAGCGAGATTCGCTCCGGCCTCTTTTTCATGTGTTGTCCCGGCTGATCGGCTCCCGGGCAATCAACCTCCATAGAGCCTTGCCGTTGAACGGGATCAGAGGATAGAGATATCCCTTCCCCACCAGCGGTTTTGTGGTAGCCAACAGCACCAGGATACCAAGGCATCCAAGTACAAATCCCCAGACATCAAACAGCGCTGTAATCAGCAGCAGCACTACCCGCAGCAACTTAAAGGCATAGCCCATCTCATAGCTTGGCTGCGCGAAGCTGGCAACAGACACAAACGCCATATACACCAGTACTTCCGGCCCCAGCCATCCGGCCTGAACAGCAAAATCTCCCAAGATCAGCGCGCCCAGCATGGAGAAGGAGTTTGAGAGCGAATCCGGCGTATTCAAAGACGCCAGCTTCAGCACATCAATCAGAAATTCCACCACCAGCAGCTGCCACAAAAGCCCCAGAGATGCCGGTTCCGGTGAAGAGAGGAAGTCCAGCCACTCTGGGAGCCGTCCCGGCTCGCTGACCATCAGATACCAGGCCGGCGTGATGAACATGGAGATCAAAAATACGATGATCCGCAGAATACGAAGGTACGTTCCAACCAGCGGCGGAAAGTAGAATTCATTGGCCTCCTGAGTAAAGTCAAAAAAGGTCGTGGGCAAAATCATTACCGAGGGGGAGTTGTCCACCATCAGGACAATATTTCCCTCCAAAATGCTGGCGGCGGCACTGTCCGGCCGCTCGGTGTAGCGAACCTTGGGGAAGGGATTGTACCACTGCTTGGGGCGAATCGCCTCTGCCACACTCTCCTGGGCCATGGTCAGGGAATTCACATCAATCCGCTTGAGTTTCTCCCGCAGCTCTGCCAGCAGCTTTTGATCCACCTTGTCGTCCAGATAACACAGCACCGCATCGGTGTGGGATCGGCTGCCCAGCTGGTGTCCCTCCATCGTCAGGTGGGGGTCCCGGATGCGGCGGCGCAGCAAAGCCATATTGGGCACCACCGCTTCCACAAATCCGTCATGAGAACCACGAAGCACCTTGCCGTCCGGGGGTTCTCCTACACTTCGCGCCGGGTACTCCTTGGCATCCATCAGCGCGCCACCGGCCAAGCCCTCCATCAGCAGCAGAGATTTTCCCAGCAGGACGGAGGTTACAATCTCACTCGCGTCAAAGCTGACGTTGGTTTCGGAGAAGGTGATGAAGCGGTCTGCAAACTCCTGCATCTGCGTTAAATCCTTCACCTGTTCCGGCATCAGCTGCAGCCAGAAAGCCCCCATTCTCTCCAGTGTTCCATCCATACCATAGCCGTCAATGACCCATAGGCGAGCCCGGCGGTTCCCGATGATATAGTCTCTGCTGACAATATCACTGCTGCGGCCCACCCCTAGCGTCTCGTTAAACCAGTCTACATTTTCTTTGTAGCTGTTTGTGAGTTGTTCCATATGCCACCTCCGATAATCGGAGGTAGTATGTGCCAGAAAGAGGGGCCTTTATACGCCGATTCCCTTCCCACTTTTGAAAGCGAACCGGAAGGTCCACGGGGTTTTCAGATTATTGATAATAGACTCCCAGCACACGCTCATGGGGCTCAGTGAATTCTCCCAATTGAATATCCACGCCGATCTCAAAGGCCCGGTCCCAGGGGAAGCGGTAGTTTTTCAGGGCAATGCCGCCCCAGCCCCGCTCGGCATAGTTAGGGGGCAGATCCGAGATGAAGTTGCTTCGCTCCAGATTCCGGATCACCGGTGCTGTGGCCGCCGCCATGCCGCTCTCCAGCCGGCCCAGGATGGCCTCTCGGTCGATGTTCGGCAGCCAGAAGTTATTGGGGTCCCCACCCAGGTCGTTTCGGATGTAGGCCAGCAGATCCTCACGAACGATATGCTTGTAGCAAAAGTCCTTGAGAATGCTGTCCGCCACCGTCCGCAGGAAGGCCCGCTCCGTGGCCTCTGTCTGCTCTCCGCTCCGCAAAAAGGCATACCGGGCCACGCCGTGGCTCAATGCCGTGCCGGTGACAATGGCCATATCCAGGAAGCCGGCGTAGCTGACGAGCCAGCCCAGCTGGACCTCCTTGGTCAGCATTTCATGGAACATGGTCCCGTAACTGCCGTTGCTGGCATCGATTAGAATGGTGGGAATCCCACTCTCCTGCTTGTTTTTGAGAAACTCCACCAGCTCCCGGCAATAGGTCTCCGCCTGTTCCGGGTCCGCCGGCTGGGTCAGCACGAGTACCAGCAAATCGGCATACAAGATCACATCCTCTTCCTTCAGTCCAAAGAAAGCAAGGTGCTCCTCCATAATAGTCTCCAGGGACTGGTAGTCGTAGTCACAGGCGGGCCGGTCCTCCGTACCGCCGAAATAGGAGACAGACACGTTAGCCCCCTCCCAGCCGCTTTCCTCCAGATAGAGCTTGGCCACCGCCTTGAAGGCCAGGTCATCCACGCCGGAGAGGAGAGCGTCCCCTTCCCGCAGCAAAGAGCGCAGGTAAGCGATCTCGTTTTTCTGGATGCTGTTCTCCTCAGAGGAGTCGTCAATGCCGATCAACACATGGATGTTCTCCGCCTTCAGTCCTGTCACCATCTCCATCATCGTATGGGAAAGCTCCAGCTTCCGCCCTCTGGCGGCCAAGTACTCCCCTGCCTCCGCCTCCGTCAGGCCATAGACAGCCAGATCCAGTGTCTCTCCGTCCGCGCCCAGGCGGTAGCTCTCCTCCACGGTACCCAGGACCAACGCCTCTCCGGCCAGCTCCGGCCGGGGCTGGGCGCCGTAGGAACGCAGGGCGTTGTAGTCCTCCAGCGTACCGTCCTGGTAGCCTACCGTGGGAGCCAGGCGCATGACGCTCTCCAACAGCCAAACCTGATTATCCGCATCCTCGGCCAATGTGGAAAGCAAAAGACCCATCAGCTCGTACTCCGAGTATGTCTCGGCCATCTCGCCCCCCTCGGCTCCCGGCAGGGAGATGTCCTCGTGATTGTACATCGCCCGGGAGTTCACCAGCCCCCCCGAAAGGAGCTGGTCCATGGAGAGCACATAGCGGTCACACCCCGCCGCCTCCCGGTCCAGCACCCACCGGAAGAGTTCCCCCCGATCCCCAGACTGAGTGCCGTTTTCATTACAGGGCTGACCGTCCAGCGCCGTCCGGTAGTCATCTCTCTCCGGCATACTCAGGGTATAACCCAGGGACTCCGCCAGATATACTACCCGCTCCACATTGTCTGGTCGGTCGTCCAGGGGCACATAGGCGATCTCCGGCCCGTCCGTCTGGGCCACCTCGTTGTCCCAGGGCTCCGTCCGCACCGGGCCGCAGCCGCTCAGCATCAGGCAGGCCATGGCCAATGCCAACACTCGTCTCATCATGTGCGTTCTCCTCATTTTCAAAAGAGCGGAGCCCATGGCCCCGCTCCCTTTCTCTTTTTCACTGCAAGCGCATGATTCCATTCGAAAGAGCAGCCCAGATCACACAGTTCTCTGGTTTGTGCCCATCAGGGTTCCCACTCATCCCGCCGCAAGTGCGTCCACCGTTCTGCGGGCCGGGGAGAGCCAGGGAATCTGCGCTCTCCTTCATATCAGAGGCCAAATGCCCCCAGGTTCAGTCCGCCCGTGACGCTGTTCATGCTCTGATCCATAGCCTCGCCGGCCTGCCGCAGCGCCTCGTTAACAGCGGACACCACCAGATCCTGCAGCATCTCCACGTCCTCGGGGTCCACGGCCTCCGGCTTGATCGTCACAGCCAGAACTTCCTTCTTGCCGTTTACCCGGGCCTCTACCACGCCGCCGCCCACACTGGCAGTAAACTCCGTGGCCTCAACCGCCTCCTGGGCGGCGTTCATCTGCTCCTGAACCTCAGCAATTTTCTGCTGCAGCTCCGCCTGGCGCTGAGCACCAGACACCTTGCCGTTGGTAAATCCCCGGCGTGCACTGTAACCCATGTTGATAAGCTCCTTTACTTAATTTCAATGTTGTCAAATTGACTGCCAAACTTCAGCAGGTTCTGTAGATTCTCCTGAGGAGATGCCTGAGGCGGTGGACCGATATGGAACACCAGCCGCACCGCTGTCCCAGCGGCAGTGGCAGCCTCCTCCAACAAGACGTTTTTCACCCGGTCATTGTCCAGGCGGCCCTTGGTGATCTCATCAGGGGCATAAAGTGTCAGCTGGTCGCCCTCCAGCACGCCGGTACACATGTCCAGAAATACCCGGTACATGGGCGGCAGCCGGCCCTTGCAGCTCTCCGCCAAGGCCCGCCACCAGCCGCTGCCCACGACAGTATTGGTGGCTGACGGTTCCTTTGGCTGTTCCGGTACGCTCAGCACTTGCTCTTCCGGCTCCTCTGGCCGCGACATATCCGCTTGTGTCAGCGCATCCGGCTGTGGGGCAGGTGTTTCCTCCCAAGGAGGTGCGTCTTTTGCTGTCAACCGAGTCGGTTCCTCTGTTCCGGGAGCTCGTCCCTTTGCCAGCACCTGTCCCCGCTCCACCGCGGCCTCCAGACGCTGAATCCGGCTGACAAGCGCGGTCACGTCACCCGAGAGACTCTCGTCACACAGCCGCAGCAGACACAGCTCTGCATCTGTGCGGCGGTTTGTGCTGTAATAGAGGTCTGCCGTCGCTTTTTGCAGTGTCGTCGCCAGATAGAGAAGACGGCCCGTGGGAATCTCTCCGCCCAGCCGGTCCAATGTGGCCGAGTCATACCCACCGGACAAAAGTGCGGCCCCACCTTCCGGGGCTGTTCTGCGCAGCAACAGATCCCGCACCAACACAGATAACTCTCCCAGAACCGCGCCCACGTCCTTGCCGCTCTGGTAGAGTCGGTCCAGCAACAGCAGCGCCGCCTGAGCGTCCCGCCGCAGGATATTCTCCAGGAGCTGCGCAGTCTGCAGATTTCCCGCAAGACCCAGCACCTCCATCACGGCGGCACTGTCCACCAGGCCCCCGGATGCGGCGCACTGGTCCAGAAGGCTCAGTGCATCCCGCAGCGCACCGTCCGCCAGCCGCGCCAACATCTCTGCGCCGTCCGCCGTCAGTTCAATGTTCTCCTGTTCCGCAACATAGTTCAGGCGCTCTGCAATCGCCTCCGGGGTCATGCGCTTAAAGGAGTAGCGCTGGCACCTGGATAAAATGGTGGCAGGTACCTTATGCAGCTCTGTCGTGGCCAGGATAAACATGAGGTGCTCTGGCGGCTCTTCCAGAATCTTCAGCAAAGCGTTAAACGCCGCCGTGGAGAGCATGTGGACCTCGTCTACAATATAAACCCGCTTTTTTACATGGGCCGGAGAGTAAATTGCCTCGTCCCGCAACGCCCGAACCTGGTCCACGCCGTTGTTAGAGGCGGCGTCCAGCTCCAGCACATCCAAAAAGCTCCCGCTCTCAATCCCGACGCAGGAAGGACATACGCCGCAGGGGTCTCCGTCCACCGGATGCTCACAGTTGACTGCCTTCGCCAGAATTTTGGCACAGGTAGTTTTACCGGTTCCCCGGGTACCCGTAAAGAGATAGGCGTGGGAGGTCCGATCCTCGGCCACTTGGCGACGCAGGGTCTCCGTAATATGGGATTGTCCGACCACATCGGCAAAAACCTTGGGCCTCCACTTCCGATAAAGCGCCTGATACATGGAGTTCCCTCCCCCGAAACAAAATAAATCCTCTGCATGAAGCTGCGGAGCCGGCACCCTCGCGGCACATGGAACGTCCCGCTTAATGCTGCTCGGTTCCCCGCCTGACATGATTCACGGGCATCCATTGC
>ENA-UOJP01000889-UOJP01000889.1-human-gut-metagenome-genome-assembly--contig:-C102-NODE-889-length-45393-cov-19.029600_pt1 | contig 45393 bp, 49 predicted proteins | sample MGYA00242353_ERZ723900 | MGnify/ENA metagenome assembly ERZ723900
GGAGATAAGCGGGATCGAACCGCTGACCTCTTGAATGCCATTCAAGCGCTCTCCTGAGTCCATCGGTTACATACCCCCGTAACCGGGCTTCGGAGATGCGCTTCAATACGCAGTCTGTCACCACCGCTGCTGTGGCCGAAGCTAATCGGCCTATACTCTCTTTCCTGCTGATTATGATATAATTCTGATGTCCTACAAGAGAAAGAGGGTGTAATATGGAAAAAGAGTACATACCTGATGAGCCATATTGGTATCAATTTGGAAAATGTGTTTTTATTGTGGAACCTTACTACAATAAAAGTGGCGAAAGTATGGAAGACATCTTGTTGAAGTTACGATGGCTGGTCCGGATGAAAAATGCGGGATAAAGGTCGCAGGAAAAACCTAATATCGCGGTCAAAGCTGTTGCGCAAAAGGCTTATCCAAATAAGATCGCCCTAAAATCTTAGAGAGATATTGTTAATATCTCAGAGTCGCTTAAAAATCACCTATGCAACAAGATGATATCCAATTAAGCTTTTTTCAATAACACCTGCTACATACAATTTATGAATACCACTCAAGATTTCTTGCTCAGAAAAACGCTTAGATTTTTCTTCAGACCAATTCTTAAACCCAATAATAATATCTTCCGGTGTCATACTACCAGTTTGCTCAATTAAAAAGCAGATAGTGGATAAACACTCCAATTCGTGATCACTCTTTATAGCATTAACAAAGTCACAAGCTTTCTGAATGGGTATAAACAAATCGTTTATTGTATTATTTACAGATTCACTTACTATTTTGTTATATAAAATGATCTTTGCTTCTTCTGTGGTCTGTGTTTTATGATATTTCTGAAATTCACGAATTTTTTGACTTATAACATCGATTGAGTGATCATATGGCCCATATTTATATGCGGAGAAGCCAAAATATTTTTTGTGGGAGAAAACATTTACGAAGTACGCTGCTTTTTGTAATCTAAATTTGTTAAATTGATGCAACTGGTGTTTTATCTCCATTAACACAAGGGCTGATGCGCTGAGTTTGGGTTCTTGCACAGGCAAAGAAGAAAAACTCTTTGATGGTTCATAAATATATATATCAACGAATTGTGCAACAGGCTGCATCTTGTCGACAATAACTTCTTTTACATTTGTCCATATGAGCCCTCCGTTTCCACTGCCAAGAGGAGGTATCGCAATGCTTTCAATGTTGAGCTTACTAATCAATATCAATAATTCATCCAATCCAGTTTCAATATATTCAATCTTGGATTTTTCACGCCATTTATTCTTTGTGGGGAAGTTAATAATAATCTTTCCACACTCTCTAAAATAATGAAGTTTTCCGGGCTTTAATTGTCCATTTTTGCACGCCTTAATATAGTCAACATTATTCTCCGGAAATCGCAACTTAAACTGATAAGCTATACCCTTTCCCATATATCCTTCACAGTTTACTGTGTTGACCAGGGCATCGGCATTTGATTGAAGTAAATCTCCAGTCGTGTAAAAAAGCACAGAGACACCTCCCCTCTAAATTATATAACTTTAACTAGTTTACGGAAACATTCTGGCATTAACAGTTATTCGCACACGATTTGAATTTGGCGCTTGCATTATTTTCCTCTTAGTTTCTTCACTTGCAACAAAAATACAAGAGAAGGCTTCACATGGAATGTTATATGGCACAACACATTCAGCCATACAAGCTTTCTTAATCTCTGGGTCGCGATAATCTCGTCCACTTTCTCTATCTAAAATGTCCCAGCGGATTAACTTAAATCCTTCATCATACGGATAGATGTCTGGTTCGTCTTTATCTAATGGATGGGAAGGAATGATATAAAACTTATTTGTTTTATGCAGATCTCTAGAAATTGTAATTATTGCCATATTCTCTGCGCCATAAGTTTTACATATACGACCATCGAAGGGATTCTTAGAATAAAAATGGAAAAGAACATAATTAGACAATGCACTTTTATATGATTCTCGTTTACTTAATATCTCTGGATCTGCGATATCGTAGAACTTTGCTCCACCTTGTTTTTCCAGTTCTTTTCGAGGCATTAGACCATATTCCAAAATTGAAGGAATATTGTCAATATGAGTAATATGATACAATAACTTCCCTTGACTTGGAGCAGTGCCCATAAAACTCGCCTCCATAGCATTAAAGATTAAGTGACAAGTATATCATAGCTGAATTCCAAGAAAGCGTCAATCATTATATTGAATTCGCTTTTGCCTAACTGGACTACAGGCGGCGTTTTTTGATAAAAATCTGAAAGGAGGCGATAGTCGCCCATTGGCCAGCCATGAGGCTGGCTTTTTCTATTTCACGAAAAGGAGGTTTTTGATTGCCTGACAACAACCATATTCCCGATTCAGGGAAAGTAAACGAGCCCCCCAAGGCTGGGAACACAGAGCCTATTAAGGCCGATCCGCCTGTGGAGGAACAGCCCGCCCCGGTAAAGACGGAGCCCCCTGCGGTGGAGGACGCAGCTAAGACAGCGCCCCCTCCCGCAGCGGAAAAGCCCCCCGAGAACAAGGAAATCTCCGGCTCTACGGCGGAGCAGCCCGCTCCCGTCAGGGAGGACGTGCCCAAGGATAAAGAGGCTCCCGCCGCTGGGAAGGATACCCCGCCCAAGGGAAAGAAGCCCCTTGATAAGTCCTTGCCGGAGGACAAGCAGACCACGATTCCCGGTATGGAGGCCCCCGCTGGGAAGGTAGTGGATTTTGCCGCCGCCCGGGATGGGGCGGCCAAGGGGGAGCAAACAGACAAATCGCCGGATACCCCCAAGCCCCGCCGTGGGCGTAAGCCCAAGGAGGCCACTCAGGATAAGGATGATCCATCGGGCAAGGTTCGGGACAAAGTGTCCCGAGGCAAGCGCGGCAAGGCCGCCCCTGAGCGGGACGCTCCCGGAGGCGGCTCTGCCGCTGATGCTCCCGCCGTTGAGGGGGATACCCCTGCCGCAGATGTAGAGGCCGCCTTTGGGCTGAAGGACGCCACCCGCGCCACCAAGGAGGAGGTCGTTTACCTTGACCTCTCCGAACTCCACGCCTTTAAGGATCACCCTTTCAAGGTGCGGGAGGATGCGGAGATGCAATCCCTGGTGGAGAGCGTCAAGACCGGCGGCGTGAACCAGCCCGCCCTTGTCCGCCCCCGTGAGGGTGGCGGCTATGAGATCATTGCGGGCCACCGACGCCAAAAGGCCAGTGAGCTGGCCGGTTTTCGGAATATGCCCTGCATTGTCCGTGAAATGACGGATGACGAGGCCATCTTGGCTATGACAGACGATAACCTGCGGCACCGGGATCATATCCTCCCCACGGAGAAAGCCAAGGCACTCCAACAGCAGGTGGATGCCATTTCCCACCGGGGGGTCAAACTCCAAAATGTTGCCGAGGGCGATATTGGTAAACGTTCAACGGAGATTGTGGGTGCCCGGAATGGCCTAAACTATAAAAAGGTCATGCGGCTGATCCGCTTGAACTATCTGGTGCAGGAGCTGAAAGATAGGCTGGATGGGACGGCAATAAACGCGGACGGCAAGCCCGCAAAGAAAATCGCCTTTACCCCCGCTGTGGAGTTGTCCTATATCCGGCCCAAAAATCAGCGGCTCATCGCGGTGTCCATCGAGGGGGAGCAGGCGTCGCCCTCTGTATCCCAGGCAAAAAAGCTCCGGGAACTGGATGAAAAGGGCTTGCTCAACGGAGATGTCATTGATGGAATTTTAAGCGAGGAAAAGAAGGAGGTCGATCAAGTGATTATCAGCACACAGGAACTCAATAAATATTTTGGCCAGGAGGTCACTCCCCAGCAGATGAAAGCGCAGATCGTGGCGCTGCTGGACGAGTGGAAGGAAAAGCAGCCACCTGAGAAGAAAGCGGAACTGGAGAAGTAAGCCTTTGGGACGCTTTGTCCCAAGGGCTTACTTCATTTCTACATTATATTAGGAGGTGCGATTTTGAACATTTATCACCATACCCCCAGGCGGCTCATGGCGCTGGTGCTGGCCCTGGTGCTGTGCATCGGCATGGTGCCCAGCGCCTTTGCCGCTCAGGAGGACAACTATCACAATCCGGCAGAGAATTGGATTGAGGCGCTCAACCGCACCAACGAACTGGATGCCAATTCGGTGGTGACGATTGAAACATTTAACTGCTGCGAGTGCGGGCAGGCCACTTCGTTTGAAGTGTTCCGCGTGCCGGAGTACACCCGCAACGGGGAAACAGCCCTGACCCGCAACGTCAAGTATTCAGATGGTACTTGCCTGGACGGGGAAAGCAAGGGCGACCTGCTGGACGGCACCCCCGGCAAGGATGCCTACTACACCGGCTACCACTGGACGAAAGCGGTGTGCCAGACTTGCGGCACGTTCAATACCAACATGGGGGCCACCAATTACTCCTGTGGTAAAAATGTGTATTGGCTCTATGACTGCGCAGCGGATTTCTTTGAGGAACTGCCGGAAACGCAGACCATTGAGCAGGTAGACAGCGAGTATCACCGCGTCACCACTACTAGCGGGGAGTATTGCGCGTTCTGCTATGGCACGTTCAAGGAGGAAAATTCCACCCTGGAGCGCCACCACATGGAGGGCAGCATCCGCCCGGAGTTGGCCCATGACCGCTTTGTGGAAATGGACACCTGTGCTGATTGCGGCTATTCCGAAACCGCCTACACCGCCGCAAAGAGTGTCGTGGCGGACTACTTCGGCGTGGTGGACGGCCAGCCCCACACCGTCACCGTGTCAGATCTCTCCGACGCGGGCGTGACCACGGCGATCCGCTATGGCAACGAGGCAGGCTCCTGCACCCTGACTTCGGCCCCCAACTACACGGAGGCCGGGGATTATCCCGTGTATTATGAAATCACCTACACCTTTAAGGACACCAACATGGTGGAGGACGGCGTGGCCTTTGTACATCTCCGTGACGAAACAGTTGCCGGGGACGGCTCCTGCTCCTGCGGCTGTGGCAATCCCGATTGCGGCTGCCAGAACCCGGATTGTGACGGCTGCTGCTGCGATGATAAGGGGTGCGGCGAGAACCACAACTGGACGCTGCTGGACAGCGTAGACCCCACCTGTCTGACCCTGGGCTATGACCGCTATCTCTGTGTCGAGTGCGGCATGATTGAAAAGCGGGACTATGAGGCGGCCCTGGGCCACGCCTACCAGAGCTCTGTCATCCGGGAGGCCACCTGCGAGGTGCCCGGCAAGACCCTGGACATCTGCCAGCGGTGCGGCGATACCAAGGAGACCTCCATCCCCCAGGGGGAGCATGAGTTCTCTATTTCCACCATCTCCGCCACCTGCACCAGCCCCGGCTACACCCTGCGGGAGTGCGCCGTCTGCGGGGAGCGCCATATCGAGGACATCACCCCGGCGCTGGCCCACAACTATGTGAGCAAGACCACCCCGGCCACCTGTGAGGGCGGCGGCAAGACCATCCATCTCTGCGAGGGCTGCGGCTCCAGCTTTATCACGGATTACACCGACCCCCTGGGCCATAGCTGGGACGAGGGCAAGGAGATCACCGATGCCACCTGCACCGGCGAGGGTATGACCGAGTACACCTGTGTCCGCTGCGGGGCCACCCGTCTGGAGGGCGACGCGGCGGCGGGCCATGTGCCCGGCGCTCCCGCTACCTGCACCGAGCCCCAGCTTTGCGAGAAGTGCGGGGCCGTGATTGCCAACGCCCTGGGCCACGACTACCAGGAGGAAGTGATCGCGCCTACCTGCGAGGGCATGGGCCATACCACCTACATCTGCTCCCGCTGCGGCGATACCTATGACGGGGACTACACTGACCCCACCGGCCACACCCCCAGCGACTGGATTGTAGACGTGGAGCCCACCACAGATTCCGAGGGCTCCCGGCATAAGGAGTGCGAGGTCTGCGGAGAAACGGTGGAAACCGAGGAAATCGAGAAGATCTACAATCAATCCACCACGGACGAACACGGCGAGGCCATTGTGGGTGGGTATCTGGTGACGGTCAGCGACACCGATACCAAAAATCCCGTAGCCGGGGCCACCGTCACGCTCCGCGCGGATGAGTCCCTGTCCATCCGGCTGCCCTCTGGCCGCCTGTTGGACTATGACGACCAGACCACCATCCCTGTCCAGCTCGTCAAGGACAAGTCCCCTGTTTCCGGCATGGGTATCGCCGTCACTGACCGCAACGACAATTTCAGCAGCGGCAAGACGGATACCGCCGGGCAGCTCACTGTCCCCGGCGGCTCGGATTCCACCAACGAGGACGGCAAGGGCACCGTGGGCTGGGAGGACGAGGACGGCGACCGCTGGACGCTGACCGTCACCGTGGAGGACTATGAAACCAAGCGCCCGATCCCGGACGCCGGTATCTCCATCGGCTCCACCGGCAATATCACCGTCACCCTGCCGGACGGCGAGGACATGGACGAGGACAACCGCATCACCGTCACTGTTACCGACCATGAGCGCCAGCCCCAGGAGGGCCTGTCTGTCATCGTGAAGGGCGACCTGGGCCAGCGGGAAAGCGGCGAAACCGATGAGGCGGGCCAGCTCACCGTGCCCGAGGTGGCGGAGCTGGAGACCCACGGGGCCTATGTGGTGGGTTACACGGACGGCACCTTTGGGCCGGGCCGGAGTATGCGCCGCAGCGAGGCGGCCACTATCTTTGCCCGCCTGCTCTCCCAGCGCCTGGGTGAGCCCATCACCGCCCCCACGACCGCTACCTTCCCGGACGTGCCCGCCGATGCGTGGTACGCCGGGTATGTGTCCTACCTGACCCGCTATGGCGTGGCGGTGGGCTACACGGACGGCCTGTTCCACGGGGACGAGCCCATCTCCCGCGCCGAATTCACGGCTATGGCGGTGCGGTTCTTTGATGCCTACGGGGACGGCGACCAGGAGATCATGGAGGACTACCAGGACTTTTGGGATGTGTCCCCCGGCCATTGGGCGGCGGGCTACATTGAGGACGCGGCCCGGCACGGCTGGGTGGTAGGCTATGAGGACGGAACGTTCCAGCCGGAGGATGAAATCTCCCGCGCGGAGGTCGTTACCATCGTCAACCGCCTGCTGGGGCGCGAGGCCGACCAGGACTACATCGCCAGCGGCCCCCGTGGGCTGGTGCGTTTCCCGGACGTGCCCAGCAGCCATTGGGCCTACTATGACATTCTGGAGGCGTCCAACCACCACGAGGCGGACGTGTCCGGCGATCCCGAGGTCTGGCAGGAGAAGTAAGGAGCCCTGAGACACTTTGTCCCAAGGCTTTTGTGCTCGTCCATCCCGGAGCTCTGGCGGTATATATCCCCCGTCGCCGCCGTCCTTCCGGCGCAGGCGGGAGCGGGCAGTCAAGGGGGCGGAACGCCCCGCCGCTCTGCGGCGGCTTGCCCTTGACGGCTCGCCCCGGCTGTGCTATCTCTCGCGGCGCGGCGGGGGTATATCCTCCAGAGCCACCCCCCGCCCATGAATGGGCGGGGATGGGGGTGGGCTGAACGATCCCAAAGAGCATCTACATTTTAATGTATAACAGGAGGTATCTGAACATGAAAAGACCCCTTGCTTATATCACCGCCCCTTGGAAGGGCGACATAGCGGACAACGCGGAGCAGGCGGCGCAGTATTGCCGGGCTGTCTACGAGGCGGGCTATGCCCCCATCTGCCCCACGCTGTTTCTGCCCCTGTTCCTCAATGACCCGGTGCCCCAGGAGCATAAGGACGGCATCGACATTGGCCGCGACCTGCTCCGGCGCTCCCGGGTGCTGGTGGTCTGCGGCCACATCGTCACGGAGGAAATGAAAAACGACATCGCCATCGCCCAGCGGCTGGGGATCACGGCCACCACCCTGGAAGGCATTTTGACGGTGAAAGGCCAGGGGAAACGCTGATGCCCTCGCTCTTTGAGGCGTATATCACCAACCTTGGCAAGTACACCGAAGGTAAGATGGCAGGCGAAACGCTGAACTTCCCTACCACCACGGAGGAGGTGCAAGCCCTCCTAAAGCGCATCGGCGTGGACGGGGTACGCTACCAGGAGTTCTTCATTACCAGTTTTGACGGCGATGTGCTGGGGCTCTATGACTATCTCACTGAGTATGAGAATATCGACGAACTCAATCATTTGGCCTGTCTGCTCTCGGAAATGAGCCAGAGCGATTTGGAGAAGTTTGAGGCCATCATTGACGGCGGAGAACACACCTCCGACGTGAAAGACCTGATTAACCTGACGTACAATCTGGACTGCTACGATTTTTACCCCGACGTGGAGGACGAGGAAGCCCTGGGACGGCTGTATCTCCAGGAGTTTGAGGCTGTCCAGGTGCCGGAAAAACTGGTGGATTACATCGACTACGAGGCATACGGGCGGGATGTCCGTATCAATGAGAACGGGCATTTTGCCCCCGGCGGCTATGTGCGGGGCGGCTGGGATTTTACGGAGGTCTATCACGGCATCCAGGACATCCCTGCCGAGCACAAGGTATTCGCCCTGCCCCGGCTCAATATCCGGGAGCAGATGGCAGCCTATCAAGAAGTGATAGACCGCTCCTCTTTAGAGGGGGAGAGACATCCGCCCACCAATGCCCGTGAGGATCGGTAGCCCTTTGGGACACTTTGTCCCAAGGGGCTTTTGTCATATCTGGAGGAGGTGATTGACTGGTAGACGAGGAAGTGTCCCGGCGCACCATAGCGGTCTATGTGAAGGCGGGCAAGCTGACCACCCGGACGCTGGCCCTGGCGCTGCAGGCGGCGGGGCGGCAGATTCGCAAGGCGCACCAAGCCCACCAAACACCCCACGGCAGGCAGACGGTACGGAAACTGATGGCCCACGGTGCGAACACGAACAGCGCCCCCGTGGAGGCCCCGGCCCTCTTTGACCGGGTGGCCCGCAAAATGAACGTGGACTACGCTTTCTACAAGACCAAAGAGGGGAAATACCTGCTGTTCTTCAAATCCGGCCAGGCGGACGCCATTTCCGCCTGTTTCTCGGAGTATTCCCATCTGGTGCTCCGCCGGGGGAGATCCCGCAAGACGCCCATCATGGAGCAGTTAAAAAACGCCCAGGAGCAGGTGCGGCAGCAGCCCCACCGTGAGCAGGAGCGCGTAAAGGAGATGGTACATGAAGATCGGTAACGTCAAGAAAATCCTTTTACCCAACCTGCCCTACCTGTTCTTTTTGTGGGCTTTTCTGAAAATAGGCACCGCCTACCGGCTGGCCCCCGGCGCGGACTTCGCCCACAAGCTCATCGGCCTGGGTCAGACCATCGGCCCGGCCTTTGCCGACCTCGCCCCGGGGCTCCACCCCTTTGATTGGCTGGTGGGGATCGTCGGGGCGGCGGCGCTCCGGCTGGTGGTGTACGCCAAAGCAAAGCGGGCAAAGAAGTTCCGCCGGGATGAGGAGTACGGTTCGGCGCGATGGGGCGGCCCCAGAGATATTGAGCCGTTCACCGATCCCAAGTTTGAGAACAACGTCATTCTCACCGGGACGGAACTGCTCACCATGAACACCCGGCCCAAAAATCCCGCCAACGCCCGCAACCTCAACGCCTGCGTGGTGGGCTCGTCCGGCTCCGGCAAGACCCGGTTCTGGCTGACCCCCCAACTTTTGCAGGCTCATTCTTCCTATGTTTGTGTAGATCCAAAATCCAGCGTCTTGTCCCAAGTCGGTTCTTTTTTACAGCGGCGTGGGTACAAAATCAAGGTGTTCAACAGCATTGATTTTTCAAAATCCATGCACTATAACCCCTTGGCCTACGTCCGCAACGAGGCGGACATTCTAAAGTTTGTGAATACCTTGATTGCCAATACCAAGGGCGAGGGCAAGGAAAGTGACCCGTTCTGGACAAAGGCGGAAACGCTGCTCTACTGCGCTCTCATCGCCTATATCATCTTCGAGGGCCCGCCGGAGGACAGGAATATGAATACTTTGGTGGATATGATCTCCGGCATGGAGGTCAAGGAGAACGACGAGGACTACATGAACGCGGTGGACTATATGTTCAAGGGCCTGGAAAAGCGAAAGCCGGATTGCTTTGCGGTCAAGCAGTACAAAAAGTACAAGCTGGCCAGCGGCAAGACGGCAAAATCCATCCTGATCTCCTGCGGGGCCCGCCTCGCCCCCTTTGACATCCCCCAGCTCCGGGAGATCATGGCCTATGACGAACTGGAACTTGACCGCATGGGCGACAGGCGCACAGCAACCTTTTTCTGCATCAGCGACACCGACAGCACCTACAATTTCCTGGTGGCGCTGGCCTTTTCGCAGATGTTCAATCTGTTGTGTGAGCGGGCGGACAACAAGTACGGGGGTCGCCTGCCCCATCATGTGCGGGTGCTGTGGGACGAGGCGGCCAACACGGGACAGGTGCCAAACCTGGAAAAGCTGGTGGCCGTCATCCGTTCCCGGGAGGTGTCGCTGACGCTCTTTTACCAGCAGTTAGCGCAGTGCAAGGCCATCTATGACAAACACGCGGAAACCATTTTAGGCAACATGGATTCCGTGGTGTTCCTGGGAGGCCGCGAGAGCTCCACCATCAAGGAGATCTCGGAGAACTGGCTGGGCAAGGCCACCATCTATATGCAGACGGACGGGCGCTCCAAGGGCCAGTCCGAGAGCTATAACCTCAACACCCAGCGGCTGGGCCGAGAGCTGATGACCCCCAGTGAGCTTGCCACCATGCCCGGTGACAGGTGCATCTTGCAGCTCCGGGGCCTGCCGCCCTTCTATTCCCCTAAGTACGATTTGAAACGCCACCCCAACTATAAGTTTACGGCGGAGGCGGACAAAAAGCGCAACGCCTTTGACCTGGACAAGCTGATCCGCCGTAGGCGGCGGCCCGGTCTGGACGAGGTGTGCGAGGTGTTCCAGGTGGACGAGCCGATCCCGCTCACGGAGGAGGACGAGGACATCCTCAACTATGACGATGTGGACGACCCGGACGCCTTTTAAGATAGATACCTTTTTATTATTGTTCCTTTGGGACAAAGTGTCCCAAGGCAGCGCCGCCAGTTTTGGCGGCTTAATTTTTTGCCCGGAACTATCCGGAGAAATGGAGGTTTTATGGAGTTTTTCAGTTCCGCGATCACTACTTTGCAGACCCTTGTTGTGGCTCTGGGCGCTGGCCTGGGCGTGTGGGGCGTCGTGAACCTGCTGGAAGGTTATGGTTCCGACAACCCCGGCTCCAAGTCACAGGGAATTAAGCAGCTTATGGCTAATTAGATGTAACAAAAGCGAAGAAAGGAAAAGCACAATCCAGACGGAACCGGCGGTGCGGTCAAGAATATTGTGAAAACACAAGATTTCTGTTATAATGGGTGCAGAACACTTGACGATGGAAAGAGGGGCGGGACGCCTATGCACATTAGCTATCAGCCACTATGGAACACCTTAAAAGAGCGTGGTATGAGAAAAGAGGACTTGCGGCTTGCCGCCGGTCTGACTACAAATATGATTGCCAATATGGGAAAGGGCGAGCATATCAGCATGAAAACGCTGCTCCGTATTTGTGAGGCCCTGAATTGTGACATTTCAGATGTGATTGAGTTAGCACAGAACGATACCAATATGGGAGGATTAACATGAATAAAAAAGAAATTGTGAAACATTTCTATGAAGTTATTGTTTCAAGCAATTTGCTTGAGGAATTTTACAAGTATGTTTCAGAGGATTGCGTCCTTATTAGTGGGGATAGAAAAATTCCTTTAGGACTGGAAGGTATGAAAGAACACCTTGTAGCCGTAAAGCAAACATATCCAGACTATACCATGCGGATACTGCGGCAGTACGAAGATGGAGATTACATTATTTCTGAATTTGTCATGGAAGGAACCCATGAGGGAGAATGGATTGGGATAAAGCCGACACACAAAAGACTGTCTTTCACAGGTGTTGATATTGATAAAGTAATAGATGGTAAGATCGTTGAGCATGGCGGAGCCGTCAATACTTTTGAAACCTTATACGAGCAGCATATGATAAAACCCGTATAGGGAAAACTTATCGGAGGATATATGGAATCTAAAGTTGACGATAATTGGTTTACTATTGAGCAAATAGACCGTGATACATTTTCTATTAGCGAATACAAACACTGGGAAGAAACACATTGCTATCTATTATGTGGAGAAAAATGCGCTATTCTCATTGATACAGGCTTAGGCGTTTCTAATATCAGAAAAATTGTGGACAGTCTAACAGAACTGCCTGTTATGGCAATTACTACTCATGTTCATTGGGATCACATCGGCGGGCATAAGTATTTTGATAATATCGCTGTATATGAAGCGGAAAAGGACTGGTTATCCGTCAGGTTTCCGATACCGTTGCAAGTTGTAAAGAACAATTTAACAAGACTTCCTTGTAATTTTCCAAGAGATTTTGATATTAACGCCTATCAGATATTTCAAGGTATGCCACAAAGAATCTTGCAGGATGGACATTTTCTGAATTTAGGCGGACGGGAAATTCAGGTTATTCACACGCCGGGACATTCTCCCGGACATTGTTGCTTTTACGAGCCAGAAAGAAATTATTTGTATTCCGGGGATTTGATATACAAAGGAAGCCTTGACGCATTTTACCCAACTACTGATCCGCAACTATTTTATCAATCCATAAGGCGGATACAGAAATACAAAATAAAAAAAGTTCTGCCCGGACACCACCAGTTGGATATTCCTGTTTCTTTGATAGGTGACATTGAAGCCGGATTTGCACATTTATCGAGAGCCGGAAAACTCAAACAGGGAAATGGATTGTTTGAGTTTCGAGACTTCCAAATTCATATATGATTCAAAACTGCCGTTGCAGGAACACCCGTTCCAACAACGGCAGTTTTCATTTCCACGGCCTACGGCGGAATTTGATCCCGGAATTTTTAATCAGCGGCGATCTTTTGAACAACCTTTTTAAGGTCGTTCTTTCCTCGTCTGTGAGCCGCTTGTATTTTAGCTGGAACGCCTTGCAGAAGATTTCCAAAAATTCCTGCACCCTATCGCCAGTGGACTGCATGGCCTTTCGGACTTCCCTTATCAGTTCATCGGCTGGCGTGGTATCCGGCGCACTCTCCATATCGTTCTCATGGGCTTTGCGTATATCGTGAAGGATAGCGTCCCATGTTTTGTGTGTCACATGGCAGAAAAAATCTTCTTCCTCTATCTGACCGGCTTCCAGAATTTTCAGGGAACGGTCTGCGGCAGCTTCAGGATGTTCTTCCAGTATCATTGCCCGGACAGCGGCCAGCGCACTGTTGATGTCATGGAACCGCATGGTGGCCATTCCGTCCACATAGATTTCTGCGTCAGCCATCAGCTCCGTAAATTTTTCGTGGGACATCATCTCGCAGAGCAGCCGGGTATTGATCCGTCCACTTTTCAGAAGCGCCACGGCTTTATCGGTCAAATGCAATTCAGACAGCGGGGTGTTGATCTGCTCCCGGTTTTCTGTCCGGCAGAACAGATAGTCAATGGACACCTCATAAAAGTCTGCCAGTGTGATAAGGTTGCCGTGATTGATTTCCTTATTTCGGTTTTCTTCATTTTCATAGCTGGCTAAAGCAGATTTTGAAATGCCGGTCTTTTCCGCCAGTTCTTCCAGCTTCAAGCCCTTTTCGACCCGTAAATCTTTCAAGCGTTCTTGCAAAGAAACATGGTCTTTCATCGGTTTGCCACTCCCTTCCCATGTGGTTTTCGAGCATATATAGCTATTATACCATACCGTTCCGAAATCGTGGAAATTTTCGATTTTGGGGCGGTATTCCTATTTTCTGGACATACGGGAAAGGGGTCAAAAATGAGCTATGATTAAGTCAGTTCATCGATGGATTATTCCAATCGAATGACCGGCCTGATGGGATATGCTCCCTGGCGATGTAGCGCAACGACCTGCGGCAAGGAGTTGGAGGAACCTTGACCGCAGCGAGCGTACCAACGGGAACAAAACGCTGCTGTGAGATTCAGGGGCAGGAACGACATCAGGGAGACCCGGCAGAACTGACACCAAAACGCTACCCAAACATGACAAATGGGCGGGGCGTAGTCTGCCCTGTCCGTGATACTATGGGGCTTTTCCAAGCGGCTCTATGGCCGCATTTTCCTTGAGAATCGCCCCGAAACATGACACCAGAAACCGCTATCCGCCCATCTCTACCGTTACGGCTGAAATGGGCGGATTTTCTATGATAGGAGGCACCATGCCGAGAATGAGCAAGAAACGGAAGTTGGAGCTTTCCTTCTTCCTCAATGACCGGGGGCGTGTGACTTACAACGACCTGTGCCGGAAGTGTCAGCATGAGTGCAAACAGAGCTTCCGGGCTGTCGTGATCGACTGCCCCCATTACCTGTCCAAACGAGCCAAGCGAAAGGAGAAAACCGACTAAATGGAATTTGAATTTATGACCGCAGACACCGTTCTGCCGCCCTGTATGCCACTTCCCGCCGCCATGCTGCGGCTGCCGGTCAGCAGCACCGCAAAGGTCATGTATGCCCGCCTACTGGACGCCACCCTTACGGTGGGTACGGAGGATACCAACGGGATACTGTTTGTCCGTTTCCCCATTATGGAGCTGGCGGCGGCCTTGTCCCGAAGCTCCGTAACCGTCAAGCGTTCCTTGAAAGAATTGGAGGACGCCGGACTGATCCTGCGGGTGCGCCGGGGTGTGGGAGAACCGAACCGTATTTACACGCTGCTCCCCAAGAAGGAGGGCTGCCGTGATGAATGAAAAGCTGGAAAAACTCAACCGGGAGCTTGCCAAAGGCGAAGCCAGACTGCGGCGGGCGCAGCACGAAGAAAAGATACTGGCACACCAGATAAAACAGCTTACCCGGAAAGAACGGACGCACCGGCTTTGTACCAGAGGAGCTATGCTGGAAAGTTTCCTGATAAGGCCGGAAGTGCTGACGGACGATGATGTGATGGACATTCTGAAACAAGCATTTTCCCAAACTGGCATGAAAGAAACTGTTGAAGAAAGCGTGAAACGGAGGGTAGCCGGGGAATCCCTTACGGAGTAAGGGCGCAACTATACACCGGTCAAGCTGGTGTGTTGTGCCCTGCCGGGGGCTTCCTGCGGAAAGCAGATGATTGACAGCACACTTGCGGCTGCTTCCAATCATCACAGGGGACGCTACGCTTCCCCTGCGCTGGCTGCGCCAGCTACCCCTTTGTGGACTTGCCGCCCGGAAACATCTTGCGCTGCAAGCTGTTCCCGGCCGACAAGTTCTATAATTTTATGATGAGCAAAATGGAAAGCGTACTTGACATTCTGCGTGGCTGTGCTATACTAAAAACACGGAAAGTAAACTTTCCATCAGGAAGGAGGCTCGCATGAAAAATCGACTGGAAGAACTCCGCAAACAACGAGGAATCAAGCAAGAAGATTTGGCAAACGCATTAGAGGTATCACGCCAAACAATCGGCTCTTTAGAAAACGGACGCTACAATCCGTCTATTCAGTTGGCATTCAAAATTGCCAGATACTTTCATATGACGATTGAGGAAATTTTTATTTATGAGGAGGATGGGCAATGAAATCTAAAATTACAAATTATGCAACTATTATTATGGGATTACTTCTGCTGGCGGTGAGCTTGTACCTGATTAAAACAAGCAATGATCCGCAGGGAGTAATGAGAACATTACCCTATGTCTGTATCGGAGTTGGGTGTGGCTTGTTTGGGCATGGCATGGGCAATGTGATTTCTGAACGAGCCATTAACAGTGCCCCCGAATTAAAAAAGAAACTGGATATTGAAAAAAATGATGAGCGTAATGTGGCTATTGCAAATAAAGCCAAGGGAAAAGCATTTGATGTGATGACCTGGGTCTTTAGTGCTTTAATGGTATCATTTGCCCTTATGGGGATAGATACGGTTGCTGTACTTCTACTTGTTTTTGCATACCTTCTTGTTCACGGCTTTGCCATCTACTATCGCTTTAAGTTTGATAAAGAAATGTGACAAGGAGGAACCAAAATGAAAGATATGAAACCATTTATCGTTGAGATTGTATTTGGCATTATATTGATTGGCGTAAGTTTTTTTGTGAAGAACGACTACTATTCGACTATGGTTTTTTCTATGGGATTTGGCCTTATAGCAGCTTCTGTTGCTCAAATTATTCGCATTACCTACTGGAAAAATCCAAAGCGACAGGAAGCATATGAAGCAAAAAAACAAGAAGCTCACATCAATAGTGTGGATGAGAGAAAACAATATTTGCGAATGAAAGCAGGTCATATTACTTATCAGATTATGACACTTTTGCTACTTATCCTTTCACTTATACTGGCATTGATTAGAGTAGATGTATGGGTAATAGCGATGATCTTTTTGCTTTTTGTCGTTCAATGGGTGATTGGGATTATCGTGTACCGGACATTGGAAAAGAAGATGTGATAATGGTTGAAACATCGAACAACTGAATACCAGCCGCCCACCAGCGGCATCACCGAGCAGGAAATCAGAAAAGGTTTCCTGCTTTTCTTTTACCCAAAATGAGGTGGCAAACCACCACCCCATCCAATCAACCACAGGAAGGAGGAAGCCGTTATGCCCTGTCCCCACCATGATATAAAAATCGTCCAGCGCAGCAACCGCCAGTCAGCCGTAGCCGCCGCAGCTTACCAGAGCGGCGAACGGCTGTTTTCCGAGTACGACCAGAAACAGAAATACTATTCCGAGAAACGAGGGATCGTCCACACAGAAATCATGCTGCCGCCCCACGCTCCACCGGAGTACGCAGACCGCAACACTTTGTGGAACGCCGCCGAAGCTGTAGAAAAACAATGGAACTCCCAGCTTGCCCGGAGAATCGTGCTTGCCATACCGAGGGAAATTCCCCCGGAGCAGCACGCCGACCTGATCCGGGACTATTGCCGGGAGTTTTTTGTTTCCAAAGGCATGATTGCCGATTTTGCCATTCACGATAAGGGGGACGGGAATCCCCACGCCCACATCCTACTGACCATGCGGGCAATGGACGAAACCGGGAAATGGCTTCCCAAGAGCCGGAAGGTTTATGACCTTGACGAGAACGGCGAGCGTATCCGGCTCCCGTCCGGGAACTGGAAAAGCCACAAGGAGGACACCGTAGACTGGAACGACCAGAAGTACGCCGAGATATGGCGGCAGGGCTGGGCGGCTATCGCCAATCGCTATCTGGAAGCCAATGACCGCCCGGAACGCCTTGACCTTCGTTCCTATGAACGGCAGGGGCTTGATAAAATCCCCACCGTCCACATGGGGCCAGCGGTCAGCCAGATGGAGAAACGAGGGATACAGACCAACATCGGCAATCTCAACCGGGATATTACCGCTGCCAACCGGCTTATGCAGTCCATCCGTCAGATGGTGCGTCACCTGAAAGGCTGGATCGCAGACCTGAAGGAGAAAAAAGCCGCCCTGCTGGAAGCCTTGCAGGAAGCGAAGGAACCCACCCTGCCGGAGCTGCTGGGCAAATATCTGGATTTGCGCCGGGAGGAGCGCACCAGCTGGACGAGCAAAGGCCAGCTCAAAGGCACTGTGAACGACTTCAACAAGGTCATGGACGCTATCCGCTATCTGCGGGAAAAAGAGCTGTCCACCGTGGAGAGTTTGGACACCTATCTGGATACCGTCAGCGGGCAGGCCGTTTCTATCCGGGCAGAGATGAAGCCGAAGGAAAAGCGCATGAAAGAGATCGACACCATGCTTTCCCATATCGCCAACTTTGAAGCCCACAAGGCAGTTCATACAGAATATGCCGCCATCCGGTTTAAGAAGCCAAAGGAACAGTTTGCCGCCGCCCATCGGGACGAGCTGGACGCCTATAATGCCGCTGTCCGCTATTTCAAGGTGCATTTGGAGGGAACCAAGTACAGCACCAAAAAGCTGAATGAGGAACGGACGCAGCTTGCCGGAGAGGTGGCCGAGTACAGGGAACGCCTGTCGGCGATGCAGGAGGATGTAAAGATTCTCCGGGATGTGCGCCACTGGCTCAATCAGGTGCTTCCGTCCGAGCAGTACCGCCAAACCGCCAAACCAGGCAAGAAACCGTCCATCCAGCAGGCAGTCAAAGGTCGGGCGCAGCGTATCCGGGAGGAACAGGCCGAGAAACGCCAGCAGCCCCGCACAGAGAAAAAACAGGATATGGAGCTTTAACAGGCGCTTGCCATTTTCTTTTCGAGAATGACAGGCGCTTTTCTTATTTTCAGGAGGATTTAGTTGAATGTATTTGAAGCTGTCAAGCAGTCTGTTACCACCCGGCAGGCTGCCGAGCATTTCGGAATCCGGGTGGGACGAAACGGGATGTGCGTCTGTCCCTTCCATGCCGACAAAAACCCAAGCATGAAGGTTGACCGGCGCTTTCACTGTTTCGGCTGTCAGGCAGACGGGGATGTGATCGACTTTGTTTCCCGTCTGGAAGCTGTCAGCCCCAAGGAAGCCGCCCTCATACTGGCACAGGCGTTTTCTGTCCCCTATGAGAACAGGGAGCCGCCCCACAGGAGCCAGAGGAACCCCCGGCAGGAAACCCCTGAACAGCGGTTCCGCCGTATGGAGCGTTACTGCTTCCGGGTGCTGTGTGATTACCGAAACCTGCTGTGCCGCTGGAAACGGGATTATGCCCCCAAGACGCCAGACGAGGATTTCCACCCGCTCTTTGTGGAAGCCCTGCAAAAGCAGGACTATGTGGACTATCTGCTGGATGTGCTGCTCTCCCCGGACATGGAGGAACGGGCAGCCCTTATCATCGACTGTGGAAAGGAAGTGAGCAATCTTGAAAGACGAATGGCAGAGCTTGCCGCCGGAGATACGGCAGGCCGCAGAACAGACCATGCAAGAAGCACCGCCGCCCCGGAGCGTTGAGGAAGTCAAAGCCATGCTGGAAAGCACCGAGAAAGGCGGCGTCCGCAACAGTATCCGAAACTGCCTGACCGTCTTTCAGAATGACCCGCTACTTTCCGGGGCAATCGCCAAAAATCTCTTGACCGAGCGCACCGACATCATTAAGCCCATCGGCTACAACCGTACCGGCACCGCTATCACGGACACGGATATGAACTATCTGCTCCTGTATCTGGAAGAAACCTATGGGCTGACCAGCGAAAAGAAGATTGCCGCTGCCATCGGGATCGTTGCCAATGAAAACGGCTATCACCCCATCCGGGACTACCTAAACGGCCTTTCATGGGACGGAACCGAGCGTATCCGTACCTGCCTGCACCACTTTTTAGGAGCCGACAGCGACCAGTACACCTATGAAGCCCTGCGGCTGTTTCTGCTGGGAGCCATCCACCGGGCATTTCATCCCGGCTGCAAATTTGAAATCATGCTCTGTCTGGTGGGCGGTCAGGGAGCCGGAAAATCCACCTTTTTCCGGCTGCTGGCTGTAAAAGACGAGTGGTTTTCCGATGACCTTCGCAAGCTGGACGATGACAATGTGTACCGCAAGCTGCAAGGCCACTGGATTATTGAGATGTCGGAGATGATCGCCACCGCCAACGCCAAGAGCATTGAGGAAATCAAGTCTTTTTTGAGCCGACAGAAGGAGGTCTATAAAATCCCATACGAAACCCACCCGGAGGACAGGCTGCGGCAATGCGTGTTCGGAGGAACTTCCAACGCCCTGGACTTCCTGCCCCTTGACCGTTCCGGCAACCGGCGCTTCTTGCCGGTCATGGTGTACCCGGAACAGGCGGAAGTTCATATTTTGGACGATGAAGCCGCTTCCAGAGCCTACATGGAGCAGCTATGGGCGGAAGCCATGACCATTTACCGCAGCGGAGATTTTAAGCTGTCTTTCAGCCCCGAAATGGTACGCTATCTCAAAGAACACCAGCGGGATTTCATGCCGGAGGACACCAAGGCCGGGATGATCCAAGCCTACCTTGACCGCTACACCGGCAGCATGGTGTGTTCCAAGCAGCTTTTCCGGGAAGCCCTGAACCACCCCTTTGACGAGCCGAAACAATGGGAAATCCGGGAGGTCAACGACATTATGAACCATTGTGTCACAGGCTGGCACTACTTTTCCAATCCCCGGATGTTCCCGGAATACGGCAGGCAAAAGGGCTGGGAGCGTGAAACCCCGGCAACGGATACCAGCAACGGAGCCGAAAAAATCCCGGAGGGATTTGTGGAGGTCACAGAGCAGATGGAACTTTCTTTCTGAAAATCCCACCCCGTTGCCGACTTTGTTGCACTCCCGTTGCCGGGCTGGTTGCCGGGAAAAGCCCCGTAACTGCGGGCTTTTTCCCCTATCAGCAACCAAAGCAACAGAAAAATAAAAGAAAATATAAATTGTAACCAAACCGCCAGACAGAGATGGTTTTGAGGTTTTTTGAAGCCCGTTGCCGGACTTCGTTGCCGACCTTCTCCTTGTCTGGCTATTCTATTATGGAGGATAACTGCCTATGGCAAAAACGAAAACAGAGATTCATGTTACCACAGTTTTTGACGGCGAGCTGGACGCAGCGGATGTCTTTGTGAGCCTGATTGCCCAAAAATATGGGCAGAATACCGGCAAGGAAAATCTTGCGAAAACACAAGATTTGGGATATAATAAAGACGAGGTTCAGAAGAACCGTGTTCCGTCTGGATTGTGCGGGTAAACGGTTATGATGAACGGATATGAATACACAGGCATGGACGCAATTCTGGCGGGCAGCTTCCGGGTGGCCATCTATTGCAGGCTTTCCAAAGACGATGACCTTGACGGGGAGAGCGCCAGTATTGCCAACCAGCGGGATATGCTGGAAAGCTACTGCGAAAAGCAGGGATGGGAGGTTGTGGCAGTCTATCAGGACGATGGCTACACGGGGCTGAACATGGAGCGCCCCGACCTGAAACGGATGTTAAAGGCCATCGAGCGCAGGCAGATAAATCTTGTGATAACGAAAGATTTATCGAGGTTGGGCCGAAATTACTTGCAGACCGGCACACTGATCGAGGACTTCTTCCCTCGTCACGGCGTCCGCTATATCGCCATGAATGACGGTATCGACACCATGCGGGACAACAACGACATTGCGCCGTTCAAGAACATCCTGAACGAGATGTACAGCAAGGACATTTCCAAGAAGGTACATTCCTCGTATCTGCTGAAAGCCCAGCAAGGCCAGTTTACCGGCTGTGTGGCTCCCTTTGGGTATCGGAAAGACCCGGAGGACAAAAACCACCTGCTGGTGGACGAGGAAACCGCCCCTATTGTCCGGCAAATCTTCCTTTGGGCGCTGGAAGGACACGGCCCCAACTTCATCCGGCGCAGGCTGGAAGAACAAAAGGTGCCTTGCCCTACATGGTGGAACCGGGAACGGGGCTTCCGCAATGTCCGCACCAAATGGGAAAAGAAAGACCCGGAAAACGGGCGGTATATGTGGGATTTCTCCGTGATAAAGGACATCCTGATGAATCCCGTTTATACCGGGGCGATCGCTTCCCAAAAGAAGGACTACCGCTTCAAAATCGGCACCATTGGCGAGAAGAAGCCGCAGGACTGGATCGTGGTGGAGCAGCGGCACGAACCGTTGATTGACAGCAAAAGTTTTGCCATCGTGCAGGACAAGCTGAAATCCCGCCAGCGCCCCCGTCAGGACGGGGAAACCAGCCTGTTTGCCGGGCTTATCAAGTGCGGCGAGTGCGGCAAGTCGCTGACCATCCGCACCACCCACGCCAAGCACCCGCAGCAGATTTACGCCTGTAAGACCTATGGGGCGTTTGGCAAGAACCATTGCACCCAGCACCGGGTGGAGTACGACACCCTTTACCACCTTGTCCTGAACAAAATCCGGGAGTGTGCCAAGGCCGCCCTGACCGATGGGGAAGCCATTGCCGGGAAGCTGAGCAACACCTGCGAAGCCGAGCATAAAGGCCAGCGGGAAGCGTTGGAGCGTTCCCTGACAAAAGACGAGGAACGGATTGAGGTGCTGGAAAAGATGGTGCTGCGGCTCTATGAGGACATGGTTGCCGGGCGGATCAGCGAAGCCAACTTCAATCTCATGCTGGACAAGACGCAGAAAGAACAGGCCGAGTTGAAAGAACGGGTTGCACAGGGGCGCAAGAAGCTGGCCGATGAAATGCGGCTGGCGATGGACGCCAAACAATGGGTAGACGCCATTCAGGAATATGCCGACATCACGGAGCTGGACGCAGCCACCTTAAACCGCCTGATTAAAGAAATCGTTGTCCATGAACACATCGACAGCGATAAGACACGACACATTTCTATCGAAATTCACTTCAATCTCAAACCCATCCCGGAGGTGGAACAGGTCAAGGGCTGACCTGTTCCCGCCGGGGCGGTTCTAAAACAATTCCATATATTTTTTGACACGCCGCCGCCCGCCATCGAGCAAGGTTTTACTCTTAATTAGGGATAAAACAGCTTATGGCCGGCGGCGGCATCATCCTGCTGGGCACCACCCTGATCCCTGTTCTGAGCACCCTGTTTTAAGGCTGGCCGCCTATGGATTTTCTCACCGACTGGCTCACAGGCTGGCTGAAAGACCTGCTCATTGACGGCATCATGGGAAACCTGGGCGGGCTGTTTGACAACGTGAACGCCTCAGTCGGGGACGTGGCGGCACAGGTGGGAACCACCCCGGCGGCGTGGAACGCCGGGGTGTTCTCCCTGATCCGGCAGCTCTCCGAGACGGTGATCCTGCCGATAGCGGGCATGGTGCTGACCTTTGTTGCCACCTATGAGCTCATTCAGATGCTTTTGGAAAAGAACAATATGCACGAGGTTGACGTGGCGAACATCTACAAGTGGATGTTCAAGACGGCCATTGCCATCCTGATTCTTTCCAACACTTTCAATATTGTCATGGCGGTGTTCGACGTGAGCCAGAGCGTCATCGCGGATGCCAGCGGGCTTGTCCAGGGCTCCACAGACATCTCGGCGGATATGCTGGCAGAGTTGGAAACCACGCTGGAGGGCATGGGCATCGGCTCCCTGCTGGGGCTGTTCATGCAGTCCATTCTCATCCAGGTGTGTATGTTCGCGCTGAACATCATCATCTTTGTCATCGTGTATGGCCGTATGCTGGAAATTTACGTCATGTCCAGTTTGGCCCCGCTGCCGATGGCGACCCTTGCCAACCGGGAGTTGGGCGGCATGGGGCAGAACTACATCAAGTCCCTATTCGCCGTGGGATTCCAGGGGCTGCTCATCCTGGTGTGCGTGGCGATCTATGCCGTGCTCGTCCAGGGCATCGCCACCAGTGGCGACCCCATCGGCGCAATTTGGGGGGCTATGGGCTACACGGTGCTCTTGTGTTTCATGCTATTCAAGACGAGCAGCATCGCCCGGAGTATCTTCGGGGCCCACTAAACTTTTGAAGGAGGATTGATTTATGCCAAAAAACCAGGCGGCCCCTATCACCCAGGACGCTGCCATCCAGGAAATGAACCGGCTGCTGTTTGAGGCCCCCATCGCGGAGCTGGCGGAGAGCCAGGGTATCAGCATTGACGAGGCGGTAAAGCTCCGTGTGGAAAAATCCATTGAGGCTGCTCCGCTGCCCATTGAAGTGACGGTACGGCCCATCGAGCCGATGGGCTCCCTGCGGGGCTATGCCAGCGTCAATATCGGCGGCATCGTGGTGGACGATTTCAAAGTGGTGGACGGCAAGAACGGGATGTTCCTGAGTCCCCCCAGCAAGGAGTCCAACCGGACGCGCAGCGGCTACCGGGCCACGACGCGGGTAACGAGCCGGGCCCTGCAGGAGCGGCTGGACGCCCTCACTGTGGATGCCTACAACGCGGCAGTGGAGCAGCTTGTGGCCCGTGTTAAGGCCCTGCGCCCCGCCCCCATCCGGGAGCAGCTGGCGCAGGCGGCCCAGGCTGCGGACAAGGCCAACGCGGAGCGCCCGGCCCCGGACAAGGGCAAGGAGGCCAGGGATGACAGATAGGGCCCCTTTGGGACAAAGTGTCCCAAACGGCCCGGCGGCCCCGGTGGAGTCCGGCATCTACTTCATGGACGGCATCGCGGGCCTGCGCTCCCTGCCCCAGCACTCGATTGACCTGCTGCTCACCGACCCGCCCTACGGCACCACCCGGAATTTTTGGGACGTACCCCTGCCGCTCCCCGAGCTGTGGGAGGCGGTACGCTGGGCGGTAAAGCCCAACGGGGCGATCCTGTTCTTCGCCCAGTGCCCCTATGACAAAATACTGGGGGCGTCCAATCTAAAAATGCTCCGCTATGAGTGGGTGTGGTACAAGAGCCGGTGTACCGGCTTTCTCAACGCCCGGCGGGCCCCGCTGAAAAAGACGGAGAATATTTTGGTGTTCTACCAAAAGCTCCCGCTGTACCAACCGCAGTTCGAGCAGGGCAAGCCCTATGAGCGCATCTGCAAGAAGGGCTCTCTCAGCTCCAACTACGGTAAATATATCCCCAGCGGGAACGGCTCCCCGGACGGACGGCGGTTCCCTGGGAACGTGCTGGCCTTTGCGTCTGTCCAGCACACCATCCACCCAACGCAAAAGCCGGTGGAACTGTGCGAGTATTTCATCCGTACCTACACCCGGCCCGGCGAGCTGGTGGCAGACATCTGCGCTGGCTCCGGCACAACGGCGGTGGCCGCCGTCAACACAGGCCGCCGCTACATCTGTTTTGAAACAGCCCCGGCCATCTTCGGCACCGCCGTCCAGCGTATCCGCGAGGCGGAGGAGACAGTGGCGCGGGGCGGGAAAGGAGTGTGAGCCATCAATCAATATTCTGTGATCTACGCCGACCCACCCTGGCGGTATTCCGCCAAGAGGGTGCAGGGGGCGGCGGAGCACCATTACCCAACCATGAGTATCAACGAATTATGCGCGCTCCCGGTGGCGGAACTGGCCGCCCCGGACAGCGCGCTTTTTTTGTGGGCCACGTTTCCCCAGCTCCCGGAGGCCCTGCGGCTCATCCGGGCTTGGGGCTTTACCTACAAGACCGTGGCCTTTGTATGGCTGAAACAAAACCGCAAGTCCGAGGGCTGGTTCTACGGCCTGGGCTTTTGGACGAGGGGCAACGCGGAGGTGTGCCTGCTGGCGACCAGAGGCCATCCCAGGCGGCAGGCGGCCAACGTCCACCAGTTCATCATTTCCCCCATCCGGGAACACAGCCGGAAACCGGACGAGGCACGGGAGAAGATCGTGGCCCTCATGGGGGACGTACCCCGTGTGGAGCTGTTTGCCCGGCAGTCACCGCCCGGCTGGGACGTGTGGGGGAACGAGGTGGAGCCCTCGGCGGGCCTTTGGGACACTTTGTCCCAAACTGGAGGTGATTGAAATTCCCTATGTAAACGTACCAAACGACCTTTCCAAAATCAAAACGAAGGTGGCGTTCAATCTCACCAAGCGCCAGCTCATCTGTTTCGGCTGCGGGGCTGCCGTAGGCATCCCGGCCTATCTGCTGGCCCGGACCGTGATCGGCAACACCGGCGGCCTGTTCCTCATGCTGGGGGTTATGCTCCCGGCTTTTCTTTTGGCGATGTATGAGCGGGACGGCCTGCCGCTGGAGAAGGTGGCCCGGAACATCATCCGGGCCAAGTTCCTGCGCTCCGGGCATCGGCCCTATCGAACGGATAATATCTACGCCCCTTTTACCCTGCGGGGCGCGATGGAAAAGGAGGATGCGATTGCAAAAAGCAAGCACGCAAAGAAAAAAGCCCGCAAGGGCTGACCGCCGGGGCCGGGGCATGGTGTCCGCCCAGCAGACCATCCCCTATGTAGCGATGTACCCGGACGGGGTGTGCCAACTCCCCGGCGGCCTGTTTACCAAGGCCGTGGAATATGAGGACATCAACTACTCAGTGGCGTCCTCGGAGGATCAATCCGCCATCTTCAATGGCTGGAGCGCCTTCCTCAACTACTTTGACAGCGCCCTGCCGTTCCAGCTCTCCTTTGTCAATCGACGAGCCCACACCGCCAGCCGGTACAAGGTGAATATCCCCATGCAGTCCGACGAATACGACAGCATCCGGGGGGAGTTCGTGTCCATGCTCAAGCGTCAGATCGCCAAGAGCAACAACGGCATTGACCGGGCCAAGTACATCACCTTTGGCGTGCCCGCCGGTTCACTGGGCGAGGCCCGGCCCCGGCTGGAGCGTGTGGAGGCCGACGTGGTGGGAAACCTGCACCGGCTGGGCGTGCAGTCTAATCCCCTGGACGGGCGGGAGCGGCTGGCGGTGCTCCACGGCCAGACCCATCCGGGGAGCCGGGAGCCGTTCCGCTTTTCGTGGAAGGACATTCCCCGCACCGGCCTTGGCACCAAGGATGCCGTTGCCCCCAGCGAGGGCTTTGACTTCTCCCAACCCCGCCTGTTCCGGGTGGGGCGGTATTGGGGCGCGGCGTCCTACCTGCAAATTCTGGCGTCTGAGCTCTCAGACAAGCTGCTGCGGGAGATTCTGGAGCTGGATGCGGAGCTGACCGTCACCATGCACATTCAGACGGTAGACCAGCTCAAGGCCATTAAGACCATCAAGGGCAAGGTCAGCGACATTGACAAAATGAAGGTGGAGGAGCAGAAGAAGGCGATCCGGGCCGGGTATGACCCGGACATCCTGCCCCCTGACCTCATTACCTTTTCCAAGGACGCCGCCGATCTGCTCTCCGACCTGCAGTCCCGCAACGAGCGGATGTTCCTGCTGACCTTCACCATCATCAACCTTGCCCCCACCCGCCAGCGGCTGGAAAACGACGTGTTCACGGTTAACGGCATCGCACAGAAATACAACTGTGCCATCAAGCGGCTGGATTGGCAGCAGGAGCAGGGCTATGTGTCCTCGCTGGCGCTGGGCTACAACGAGGTGGAGATCCAGCGGGGCATGACCACCAGCTCCACCGCCATCTTTGTGCCCTTTATGACCCGGGAGCTCCGCATGGGCGGGCAGGCCCTCTACTATGGCATGAACGCCCTTTCCCACAACATCATCATGGCTGACCGGAAGAAACTAAAATCGGCCAACGGACTCTATCTCGGCTCCACCGGCTCCGGCAAGAGTTTTTCCGCCAAGCGGGAGATCATCAACGTGTTCCTGGCGACTCAAGACCGCATCATCATTGTAGACCCGATGGGAGAATATGCCCCGCTGGTGCGGCGGCTGGGCGGGCAGGTCATTGAGATTGCGCCGGACAGCCCTCACCATATCAACCCTATGGACATCCAGCTCGACCTGGGCGGGGACGAGAGCCCCCTGTCCATGAAGGCGGACTTCCTGCTCTCCCTGTGCGAGCTGGTGGTGGGCGGCAAGGACGGCCTGCAGCCCATTGAGAAAACCGTCATTGACCGCTGCGTGCGGCAGGTCTACCGGGAGCTGGCCCTGGGGATCGGGGACGGGAAACCGCCCTTGCTCCAAGACCTCTATGAAGAGCTGCTCCGGCAGCCGGAGCCGGAGGCCCAGCGGGTGGCGACGGCCCTGGAGCTCTACTGCACCGGCTCCCTCAACCTCTTTAACCATCCGACCAACGTGGACTTGACTTCCCGCGTGGTGTGCATCGTGCTCAAGGGGCTGGGGGAAAACCTGCGGAAGATCGCCATGCACATCACCAACGACTTTGTGACCTCGGCGGTGAATACCAACTTCCACAACGGGATTGCAACGTGGTGCTACTTTGACGAGTTCCACATCCTGCTCCGGGACGCCCTCACCGCCAGCTACTTTGTGGCCGTGTGGAAGATGCTCCGCAAAAAAGGCTGTGTCCCCAGCGCCCTGACGCAGAACGTGAAAGACCTGCTTGCCAGCCGGGAGATCGAGGCCATTCTGGACAACACCGACTTTATGGTGCTATTGGCCCAGGCGCAGAGCGACCGGGCGATCCTGGCAAAGCAGCTCGGTATCTCGGAGCACCAGCTCTCCTACATCACCCACTCCAACCCCGGCGAGGGGCTGCTGTTCTATGGCAGCACCACCATCCCCTTTGTGGATCGGTTCCCCAAGGGGGAGATTTACAACCTGCTCACCACCCGCCCGGAGGACTTGAAGAATGAGCAGGGAGCGTGACGGGGGCCGGGAGCCCAGGCAAGACCCGGCATCCCGGCTGATCTCCGACAAGGAGCAGGCGGGCAAGCTCTCAGACCCCCTGCGGTTTGGGGCGGAATGGGAGCCCGAGCCCGGCACGCCCAAGCAGCGCCGCCCAGATTGGAAAAAGACATCCGCCCGCAAGGTGCGGGAGGCCACGGGGGAACCAGAACGCCGGGAGGATGCCGTGCCCCAGCGGGGCGATTTCCAGCCGGTGTCTGATTCTGTGGAGGGCGCTGCCCCTCTGGATGGCCGGGCAGATCGGTTCCCCCCTGACCGGGCGGCGGAGCCGGTAGCCCCGGATGATCCACGGGAGGCCCCTTGTGGGCCGGAGCATACCGAGCCCCGCCAGGGTCCAGCGGCCCGCCTGCGCTTTGAGGGCGAATCCCCCGCAGACGATCTGGGTGAAACCAATGCCAAGAACTCCCGGCCTGCTGGCCGGAGGCCCGCCTATACCCCAGGGAACGAGGGCGCTACTCCTTTGGGACAAAGTGTCCCAAAGGACGGCGGCGGGAAGTTCCGTATGGAGAGCAGTTCTGAGCAGGTCAATCGCGCGAAATTCCGCATGGAGCAGCGGGAGGCCAAGCTGGACAAGGCTCGGGGCAAGCTGGTAAAGCAGAAACCGCCCAGGAAAAAGAGCCTCATCCGCAAGGCGGCAGGGGCCGCTGGGTGGACGTTTCATGGCTTTGTCCACGGCAAGATTTATGAGAATGAGCATGAGAACGTGGGTATCGAGGGAGCCCACCGCTCCGAGCTGGCGGCGGAGGCGGCTGGCCGGAAGTTGTACCGCTATGGTAAGCGCAAGGTGCGGGAGCACCCCACCAAGGCCGCCCAGCGGGCGCAGTCCAAATTCACCAAGGCAACGGCGGACTACCACTTCCGCATGGCCGCCCAGGAGCATCCGGGGCTGGGAGATAACCCGCTGTCCCGGTTCTGGCGCAAGCACCAACTGAAAAAGCAGTATCGAAAGCAATTCCGCAAACGGGCGCAGGAGGCGGCCAAGTACGGCGGCACCGCCGCTGCCAAGACCGCCACGGTGACGGAGAAGGCCGCCGCCCACACCGTTGGCTTTGTCAAACGGCATCCCGTGGGAGTGCTGCTGGTTCTGGCCTGCCTGCTTATTGTGGTGCTGTTTCAGTCTTGCGTGTCCTCGCTGGCTCCATTGGGCAGCGGCGCGGGCGGTGGGATCGGGGCCACCACCTACGCCGCCAGGGACGAGGACATTCTGGCGGCGGAGGCGGCCTACTGCGATATGGAGGCGGAGCTGCAAGCCTACCTGGACAGCTACGAGAGCAATCATAGCTATGACGAATACCACTTTGACCTGGACGAGATCGAGCACGACCCCTATGTGCTCATCTCCATCCTGTCCGTGCTCCACGAGGGGGAATGGACGCTGGCCGACGTGGAGGGCACGCTGGATGACCTCTTTGACCGCCAGTACATCCTCACGGAGCGGGTGGTGACGGAAACCAGGTATGACGAGAACGACGAGCCCTACACCTGGTACATCTGCTATGTGACCCTGGAAAACTTCAACCTGTCCCATCTGCCGGTCTACATGATGAGCGAGGAACAGATGGCCCGGTACGCCCTCTACATGGCGACCCTGGGAAACAGACCCGATTTGTTTCCAGGCTCCGGCTATGTGGACAAGTACACCCAGCCGGGCGAAACGTATGAGGTACCCGCCGAGTACATGGGCGATGAAAAGTTTGCCGCCCTGCTCACCGAGGCGGAGAAATATGTGGGCTATCCCTATGTGTGGGGCGGCAGCTCCCCGGCCACGTCCTTTGACTGCTCCGGCTACCTGTCGTGGGTGCTCAATCAATGCGGCTGGAATGTGGGCCGCCTTGGGGCCCAGGGGCTCTACGACTACTGCACCCCTACCAGCGATCCCAAGCCCGGCGATCTGGTGTTTTTCGTGGGCACCTATGATACCCCGGGCGTTTCCCACTGTGGGCTCTATCTTGGCGACGGGATGATGCTCCACTGTGGAGATCCCATCGGTTACGCAAACCTAAATTCAAGCTACTGGCAGGCGCACCTGTATGCCTACGGGCGCTTGCCATGATTGGAGGATGATAACATTGGCAACCAGCAAGAGCGCGAAAATCCAGGCCGAGATTGAAAAGGTCAAGGCCAAAATCAGCGAACAGCAGGCTCGGCTCAAGGAGCTGGAGCAGAAAAAACTGGAAACGGAAAACACCGAGATCGTGGACATCGTGCGGGGCATGAGCATTTCACTGGATGAACTGCCCGCGCTGCTCCAGGCTATCCGCTCCGGCGCACCTTTGGGACAAAATGTCTCAAAGTCCGCCCCTACCACTCAGGAAAAGGAGATTGAGGAATGAAGAAATACCGTGTCCTGATGGCGGCGCTGTGCGCCGCCTTTTTGCTGTGCGGCATGACCGCTCCGGCCTATGCCTACTCGGACGAGCCCACCGGGGGCTATGAGGAAACCGATCCCGCCCCCACGGATGAGGACGCCACCGTAGAGGAGGCCCCCGCACCAGAGCCCACCATTGAGCCCGGCGAGGGCTTTTCAGAGGAGGGCCAGTTTGTGACCCGCGATCTGCTCTACGACGAAAACACCAACAAGCAGTTTATCACTGTCCAGACCAAGGGCGGCAGCACGTTCTACCTTGTCATTGACTACGACAAGCCTGTGGACGAGGAGGGCGAGCAGTATGAAACCTACTTTTTAGGCATGGTGGATGAGGCCGACCTGCTGGCCGCCTTTGAGGAAACCGGCGGGGAGCTGCCCACCTGCTCCTGCACGGAAAAGTGCGCGGCGGGGGCTGTGAACACGGCTTGCCCTGTCTGCGCCACCAACATGACCGAGTGCGTGGGGGTGGAGCCGGAGCCTGAACCGGAACCGGAGCCTGTGGAAGAGCCCGAACCGGAGGCCGAGGGCGGTTCCCTGGGGCTGCTGGCGATGGTGCTGGCTGCGGTGGTGATCTGCGGCGTCGTCGGGTGGTACTTCAAAATCTACCGGCCCAAGCAGGAGCGGGCAGCGGCCCAGGCCGAGGAGGACTACGGCGACGAGCCCGAGCCCTATGACGATCCCGAGGAGGACTATGACCCCTACGGCGAGGACGAATACGGCGATGAAGAGGAAACGGGGGATAAATCTTGAATTTTACCAACAACCACCTGGAGCGGGAAATGAGGCGCAAGCCCCGGCAGGAGCAGCCCGATTCGGCTCCGGCCCCCCGTGGCTCCCGGTGCGCCGGGTGCCCCTACTGGCAGGGTATCCGCTGTATGACCTGTTTCCGCGCCCTGCTGCGGCGCGGGAGGTGAGGCGTTGCCCCGTGAACTGACCCGTGAGGAGAAAAAATCCATCCGGGCCCTGGTGACAAGGTGGTGCGCCAACTACGACCGGGACTACGGATGCTTACCATTGGAGTGTGAATGTTATATGCTGATGAAGTGCTGGACGGGCCCCATGTGCCGCTACTTCCGGGACGCCGTTCTCCCCATTGATTCGGCCCTGGCGGTGCAGCTTGCCCAGGAGGGGCCGGTGGAGGAGCTGCGTATCTGCCCCCTGTGCGGCAGGGCCTTTCTCCCCAAGCGGCGGCAGCTCTACTGCTCCCAGGCGTGCCAAGCCGAGGCCAACCGCCGCAAGAGCCGGGAGCGGATGCGCAGCCACCGCCGGAAACAGGGGTACAAGCGTTACGATTAAAGCCCCGGAAACGCCCTGATGACGGGGCTTTCCGGGGCTGCTTTTAAGGGGGCCGGTATGATTTTACGTCCGGCCCCCATTTTCACGGATATTTCAAACATCTTGTGCCAGCGCCCCTTTGGGACAAAGTGTCCCGAAGGGGCGCGGCGCGTGGAAGGAGGCAATATGGACAAAAACCAAGGCTATACCATTCTCCGCGTTGCCATGCTGGAAAATGGCAGGGGCTTTGCCCTGGGGGAAAACCCCAAGGCCCCATCCCGCTATGTGACCTGGGCCTGCTATGACGATGAACACGACCAGCGGCAGTATGAATGGGGCCACTATGGGGATGACTTCGCCGCGATGGAACAGGATTTCAACCGCAGGCTGGTGGAGTACCAGATGCAATTCAAAGTCCGCGTTGTCCAGGTGGAGGCCCCTGGGCTCTACAAGTATTACTCTACCCAGCGGCCTGTGGACATCGGCACATTCCCGAAACCGCCCCGCAATGCCCCGGATGAAATCATCAACTACGGCCAGCGTGTTCCCGTAGAGGGCAGCGCGTTCTTGGCCTGGGGCCATTTGACCTATACCCGGCCCCTGACGGAAAAGCAGGTGGCCGACTATGAGTTGCGGCCCGCCCCCGATGTGGCCGAGTTGTGCCAGAACAGCGGCAGCCGTCCCCGTCCGATCTCTCAGCAGATGAAGGACGCCCAGGCCCAAGTTGAGGCTGACCGTGGCCCGGCGGTTCCGAGGAGGGACGCTCCCGACCGGGGCGACCGTTAGGGGGTGGCCGGATGCCGAAGTATTATCCCATCAGCGAAGAGGCGGCCCGGCGGGCCAACGACCTCAACAGCTACCGTGACTACAAGCCCGGCTCCGCCACGGCCAGTTATCAGGCTCAAGTGGATGCCGCCTATCAACTGGCAGAGGAACAGAAACAGCGTGTTGATCCCATGTACCATGAGAAGATTGACTACCTTGCAGACCTCTATGCCCGCAAGCTGGCGGAAAATCTCAATCAGGCCCATGCCATTGATGCCCGTGTGCCCTCGATCCTAGTTGCCGGAGGCGGCAACTTCCCCGTGCAGAAAAAGCTCAAGCAGAACGCAGCACGGGATAAGAACATGGGCGAGTATCAGCATATCCAGGGCCTGCTGGACAAGATACGCTCCACCGGCACGGCGGGTATCTCCGCCGATGACCGGCAGGCGGTGGAAAAGCTGGAGGCCAAGCTGGAGGGGCTCAAGGCCGACCAGGAACACATGAAAGCGGTCAATGCGTACTACCGCAAGCACAAGACCCTGGACGGCTGCCCCGGCCTAACCGACGAGGGGATCGCCAAGCTCCGGGCCTCTATGGAGCGGGACTGGCGGAAAGACCCGGTGCCCTATCCCTCTTTCCATCTCTCCAACAACAACGCCAACATCCGCCGGGTGCAGCAGCGCATTGACGATCTGAAAAACTGGGGTGACTTTGTGGGCTGGGAGTTCCCCGGCGGCAAGGCGGAGATCAATGAGGGGGAAAACCGGCTGCAGTTGTTCTTTGATGAAAAGCCCACCGAGGAACAGCGGCAGGAGCTCAAACACAATGGATTCAAGTGGGCCCCCAGCCAGGGGGCGTGGCAGCGGCAGCTCAACCGCAACGCCATCTTTGCGGCAGGCAGAATAGACTTCCTGCGCACCGAGGACGGTCAGAGCCCCGTCCGGCTCCAGCCCTTTGCTCGGCAGGAACGGGAGGAGCCGTCCCGGTGAGCCGGAACAGGCGGCGGCCCATCCACCTGCACGTTATGGTGTCTGAGGAGGAGCTGGCGCTGCTCCAGGAGCGCATGGCCGAGGCCGGGGTGCGAAACATGGGGGCCTTTGTACGGAAGATGGCCCTCAATGGGTATGTGCTCCACGTTGACCTGGGGCCGGTGCGGGAGCTGGTGTCCCTCCAACGCCGGTGTTCCAACAATCTCAATCAGGTGGCGATCCAGGCCAACACCTACGGGGGCATCTACCCCCAGGACATCGCCATGCTGCAAAAGGACTATGCCGATCTGTGGGAGCCCCTGTCCGAGTTGCTGAAAAAGCTCTCTCAGGTGGTGGAAATGTAAATGGCCGGGGAGCGGTGTGCCGCTCCCCGGTTTGCCCGGCTTTGGGACAAAATGTCCCAAGGCCGGGCAAGCCGGAGGCATCCTTTACACCCTATTTTCCCGGCGTTATAATATACATATAGAGGGAAAATGACGAGAAATCCAAGACTTTTTAGGAGGTTTTCATCATGCGTATTATCTTGAAAATCGCCGCGTTCCCCTTTGCCCTGGCCTGCTCTGTCCTCGCCGCCGTGGTCGCTCTGGCGGCTGGTATGTCCAACGTACTCTTGGAGGCGCTGGGCGGGCTCTGTCTGATCTGTGCCCTGTTCGCGTGGTTTATCCAGGGCAGCGGTCACGACGGCCTACTCATGCTGGGCATCGCCGTATTCTTCGTCGCGCTGGGCCTGCTGGCCGACGCTATTGCCGATGGGCTTAGTTCCCTTGCTGGCTCTCTGTGGGGTGTTGTATTTGGATAAGAAGATGAAAGAGTCCTGCTTGAACTGCAAACATAAGGCCGGATGCCTGCAAAGGAGCACAACCATTTTCATGCTGTTCATCGCCACAGGCCGGGACGAGATGGTGCCCGAGGCTCAAAAGAATATGAACATCCGTGCGTCCTGCAACCGTTGGGCCCCGGCGGAGCGAACTGAATGACGCTTGCCCTTTGGGACAAAGTGTCCCAAACATAACCGGCGGCCTTGTGGCCGCCGGTTTTTCTGTGCGGAAAGGGGGAATACCACGGCCACAACATTCATCAAACCACACAAGCAGGCCCCGCGCCGGACGGCTCTGCAAAGCCTGAAAGACCGCTTTGATTATGGGCTCAATCCTCAAAAGCTGGGGGCCGTGTCCGCTTACCTCTGCGATCCCGCCACGGCCCACGTCGAGTTCCTGCTGGTGAAAAGCCAGTATCAGGCGGAAACGGGACGGGAGGTGGAGCGCGGAGCTCTGTGCTATCAGATCCGGCAGGCGTTCCCCAAAGGGGAGATTACCCCCGAGGAGGCAAACAAGATTGGCTATGAAACGGCCATGCGCTGGACAAAGGGAAAGTATCAGTTCTTTGTCTGTACTCATATCGACAAAGGCCATGTGCATAATCACATCTATTACAATTCCACCGCCTATGACCGCTCCCGGAAGTTCCGCAACTTCATCGGCTCTACCTTTGCGCTGCGGCGGCTCTCTGATCGGGTGTGCATCGAGCATGAGCTCTCTATCATTCAAAATCCCAAGCTGCACAGCAAGGGGCGCTTTCTCCACTATGGCCAATGGATGGGCGGCATCCGGCAACCATCACAGAAAGAACAACTCCGGGCTATCATCGACGAGGTGTTGACCAAGCCCCCTGCCGATCTCCCGGCCTTCCTCGCAGCGATGGAGGCGGCGGGCATCCAGGTGCTCCACGGGCGGGGCGGTGTGATCTCGTTCCAGCTCCCCGGCTTTGAGCGGCCCGCCCGCTGGCGGAGTTCCACCTTGGGGGACGGCTACGGCCCCGAGGCTGTCCAGGCCGTCTTGGAGGGCAGGGCCCCAGCCCGCGCTGGAGGCGGTGGGGACACCCGGCCCAAGGCACGGCGGGTCAACCTTGTCATTGATATTCAGCAGCGCATGGCCCAGGGCAAGGGGCCGGGATATGAGCGGTGGGTCAAGCTCTACAACCTAAAGCAGATGGCCGCAGCCCTGCAATTCCTCCAGGAGAATGGCCTGACCGACTATGACGAGCTGGCGGTCAAGACCGACGCGGCGGTAGATCGTGCCCACGCCCTGGCCGGGGAGCTCCGGGCCGTGCAGGAGGAACTGGGCCGCACGTCGGAACTCATGGGGGCTGTGGTGCAATACGCCAAGACCCGGCCTGTATTCGACGGGTACAAGGCGGCCCGGTACAGCAAAAAATATCTGGCCCAGCACGAGGCGGAGTTGGCCGACTACCGGGCGGCTCGGGCCACCATGAATGAACTGCTTGACGGCGAAAGGCTCCCCAAAATGGATGCGCTCAAAAAAAAGCGCCGGGAGCTGGCGGAGCAGAAAAAGGCCCTTACCGCACAATACCGCACCGCTCAAAAGGAGATGCGGGAGATCGTCACGGTCAAGGGCAACATTGACCATCTACTCAACCTCACCGGCGGACGCGCCGATAAGGAACAGGCCCGGTAGGGCCGGTTCCGCAGCCTGACCTTTGGGACATTTTGTCCCAAAGGTGCCGGGTTTGGGGAGGCTCCCCAACAAGCATTTTCGCAGGGCCTCGCCCCTGCGAAAATGGGAAGTGTGTCCACACTTGCCTTGCTTGCTGTTTTGCGCTCCCCCGAAAATGGGTGCAAAAAACGGAGGCTCTTATTTCTGAACCTCCGTTTCTCTGGCTTTCTTGAGCCCTTCGGCTGTGGCTTCCATGACAACGAGTTCTTTTTCATTCATGGAGTCTAAAAGTACATCAATGTGTTTTCGACAACTGTTTCCGCCGCGATTTCCCTCTGTATAGAAAAACTGATCTACTGAAATATCGAATAGCGTAACGAGCTTAAAAAATAAGTTGAAGCTGGGGTGCTGGCCTTTGTTCTCGATGTTCATAATGGTTCGGTCGGTCTTGCCGACCAGTTCCGCAACATAGGCTTGCGTCCATCCCTTGTCCTCTCTGGCCTGTTTCAGTGCCAGACCGAGCCCATGAAAGTCAAACCTTCTTTCATCATGATTCATTCTCATATCACCCTATATCATTGTACATTTCGGGTTAGATTATGAGAATGTAATTATATTTAATGTTAAGTGCTATTTTATTTCTGTTTTATCGACTTGTATTGTTCGAGCAAAAGAACTACAATAGAAAAAATGGAGGTGCACTATGGACTATATGACTCTGAAAGAGGCAGGCGAAAAATGGGGTGTGACCCCTCGACGGGTAAACTATTATTGCGCCGATGGTCGTATTCCCGGTGCCGTGAAGATGGCGACAATCTGGCTGATCCCCAAAGATGCGGAAAAGCCCGTGGATATGAGGACAAAACAAGGAAAGGGATTAAAAGATGAATAAAATACTGCTCTTAGAGGATGATGTAAGTCTGGTAGATGGCTTGGTCTACTCTTTGGAAAAGAATAATTTTGATGTTGAAGTTGCCCGAACTGTATGTGAGGCAAAACAGTACTTGTCCGAGCTAGACAGATATGACTTATTGATTTTAGATGTCACCTTGCCAGATGGAACTGGATTTGATGTATGTGAAAAAGTAAGAAAAGAAAATCAGTACATACCGATCATATTCTTGACTGCATCGGATGAAGAAGTCAGCGTAATCCGCGGATTGGATAGCGGCGGAGATGATTATATCGCCAAGCCTTTCAAACTGGGGGAATTGTGTTCCCGTATTCGGGCTCTGCTGCGCCGAGCTGGGGTCTCCAAAAGCGGAAAAAACACTTCTATTAAATGTGGCGACATTAGCATTGACCTATTAGGCAACCGAGCAACTTTACAGGGGAAAACATTGGATCTAACAAGCGCCGAATATCGCTTGCTATGTCTGCTGGTCAAAAATGCAAATCGTGTCGTGACAAGGGCCATCATTCTAAATGAGTTGTGGGATGATACAGGCAATTTTGTAGATGATAACACCCTGTCAGTTTATGTGCGACGGCTTCGTGAAAAAGTGGAATCTGATCCATCACATCCTGAACACCTCATAACAATCCGTGGGTTTGGCTACCAATGGAAAGAGGTGTCTGAATGAGTTTATACCGTGATAAACAGATTAAAGGCTTCTTGCTATTTTTAATCTCATTTACTCTGCTGTTTATAGGTATAGGAATCGCTTTAGCCATCTATCAGGTAAACAATTTAGAAGTGCTATGGCTTATGCACGATGAAGCGGTTGTATCCTCGCTTTTGGAACATGGAGCTTCTAAAGAAACGATTGCAACTGCTTTTACGAACACAGAAATCAGCGAAGGCGGCCGTTCATTATTAGCGGCTACGGGTTTGGGAAAACAAGCAGAAATCAATATGCGGCCCTTTCTCAACCAATTTCAGCAATCTACTGTCTGCATTATGCTCTGTGCTATGATGTTTTTGCTCTTTATGCTTGCCATAGGAATGTTCGTTTTTTTCTGGAAAAGAAAGCGATTGTATCAGCAAGCAGACAGAGTATTGACAAATTACATCAACGGGGATTACTCCTGCCATTTACCACAGAATTATGAGGGAGGCATTTTCCAAATATTTTCCTCGGTGGAACAACTTGCAACCATGCTACAATCGAAAAATGAAACAGAGCATAGGGCAAAAGAGTTTTTGAAAGATACCATATCGGATATATCACATCAACTCAAAACACCTCTCGCGGCCCTCGCCATGTATCAGGAGATAATTGAGAACGAGCCGGATAATGCGGAAACGGTAAAGCAGTTTGCTGCTAAGATGGGAATTTCTCTAAAACGCATGGAGCAGCTCATCTTATCAATGCTGAAAATAACCCGGCTGGATACGGGAAACATCGTTTTTGAGAAAAACAAGTGCCGTGTGTCCGAGTTGATTGCACATTCGGTCAATGAATTAACCACAAGGGCCAAAAATGAAAACAAAGAAATTCAGATAGCGGGTGATGATGAGCAACAGCTTATTTGTGATATGGACTGGACGAGTGAAGCGATTGGAAATATCGTGAAAAATGCTCTGGATCACACACAAGATGGCGGAATGATCTGCATTACATGGGAGCGCACTCCTGCTATGTTTCGTATTCTCATTTCTGATAATGGAAACGGCATAGCCCCGGAAGATATTCACCACATTTTCAAACGCTTTTATCGCAGTAAACATTCCCTTGATACACAGGGAATTGGGCTGGGGCTACCTCTTGCTAAGTCTATCATCGAAGGGCAAGGTGGTGTAATCTCGGTGCAAAGTGAAATCGGTAAGGGCACGACATTCACGCTGTCTTTCCTTACAGAACTGTAAGGTCAAATTCACCTGGTTGTAAGCTGTTTTTGTTATCTTTTTAGGAAAGGAGGTACGGAGCGCAATGGAAATTTTGAAAGTACAAAACCTATGTAAAACTTACGGGATAGGCGAAGCGAAAGTGGACGCCTTAAAAAATGTATCCTTTTCACTCAACAAAGGTGAGTTTGCCGCAGTTGTCGGAGAATCCGGCTCTGGAAAAAGCACTTTGCTGAATTGTGTTGGTGCGTTGGATTCTCCCACTTCCGGTCACATCTGGGTGGATGGACAAGACCTGTTTTCTATGAAAGAGGAACAGCGCACAATTTTCCGCCGCCGCAATATCGGCTTTATTTTTCAATCCTTTCAGCTTGTCTCCGAACTGAATGTAGAGCAGAACATCATGTTCCCTCTGCTGTTGGACTACCGCAAGCCCGATCCGACAGCGGTAAACGAAATTTTGGAGTTGCTGGGCCTTACAGAACGGCGGAACCATCTGCCGAGCCAGCTATCCGGCGGCCAGCAGCAGCGCGTCGCTATTGGACGGGCTTTGATTACAAAGCCTAAACTGATTCTTGCAGACGAACCTACGGGCAATTTGGACAGCAAAAATAGTCAGGATGTTATTGCGCTGCTTACACAGGCATCCCGCCGTTATCAGCAAACAATCCTGATGATTACCCACAACAAAAACCTGACAACATCTGTTGACCGGGTATTCCGGGTATCCGATGGCATCCTCACGGACTTGGGAGGGAACACAGATGAAGCGTTATCTTGACCTTGTTCCCATATCCGCAAAAATTCATCGGAAGCAAAGCCGGATGTCCATTTTCTGTATCGTGCTGGCTGTATTTCTGATGACTACTATCTTTGGTATGGCGGATATGTTTATCCGCAGCCAAGTTATCAAAACACAGGCAGAAACGGGAAATTGGCATATTGGAGTACAAAACATTACGGATGAAAATGCAGCCATTATTGCTGCACGTCCTGATGTTGAGGCTCTCGCCCCCTATGATGTTCTGAACTATAACGGCAACCGAGGGTACACCTTAAATGGGACGGAAACGCTTATCTGTGGTGGCAATGAAACTCTGTTTACAAAAATCTTTTCAAATATGATTGCAGCAGGCAGTTTTCCGCAAAGTAGCGATGAGGCAATGGTAACTGTAAATGCCAAAGATATGCTCAATTTATCTATTGGCGATCATATCACCGTTGATATGCCGAATGGGGCAGAGCATACATTTCGTATATCTGGATTTGTCAAAAATACTGCCAATCTTATGAGCAACGATTCCTACGGCGTATTTATCACGACAGAGAAATTTCGTTCTCTTTTGACTGACACTGGAAATGGCGAGTCAGTTGGCAGCAGTACGGTTTTTTATGTTCAGTTTTCTGACACAGGAAATGTCCAAAATGAAATCTTAGATTTGAAATCACAATTTGGGTTAAGTGATGATCAGGTTTTTGAAAATACGAAGCTGCTGGGTTTACTTGGGCAGAGCAGCAATTCTTTTATGATGCAGGTTTATACATCTGCGGGTGTCTTATTTATTTTGGTCCTGTTTGCGGGTATTATGATGATTGCAAGCAGCCTGAATAGTAATGTTGCCCAGCGAACAGAGTTTTTCGGCCTGATGCGCTGCATTGGTGCAACACCCAAACAGGTCATGCGCTTAGTTAGAAAAGAAGCCCTTAGCTGGTGCCGATTTGCGATTCCCATAGGCGTTTTAAGCGGTGTGGTTGTGATATGGGTTCTGTGTTTTGTTCTGCGGGTTCTTAGCCCGGAATACTTTGGTGCTATGCCCGCATTTAGTATCAGCATACCGAGCATACTGGCAGGAATTATTGTGGGATTGCTTACCGTTCTCTTGGCAGCTCGATCTCCGGCAAAAAGGGCCTCAAAAGTTTCTCCGCTGGCGGCGGTTTCCGGCAACGCCAATGCTTTGCAGCCAGTCCGCAAAGCCGCAAATACCAAATGGCTGAAAGTAGACGCCTCGCTTGGGATTCATCATGCTAAATCCAGCCGCAAGAATTATGTCTTAATGGTTGCCTCTTTTGGCCTTAGTATCGTCCTGTTCCTCTCCTTTTCTGTGACGATTACTTTTATGAACCACACTTTGACGCCGCTGTATCCGTGGGCGCCGGATATATCTATTGTTAGTCCAGATAACACTTGCTCTGTTGATGAAGCTTTTGTAGACGAGTTAAAAGAAAATCCTGTTGTAGATGCAGTCTATGGCCGGATGTTTGCATACGATGTTCCCGCCACGGTGAATGGGGCAGAAAAAACGATTGTCCTGATTTCTTATGAGCAGCTGCAGTTTGAATGGGCCGCCGACTATTTGCAATCGGGCTCATTAGAGGCTGTGCAAAATGAGCTGAATACTGGTTTGACTGTGTTTGATTCGCAAGGTTCCATGCAAGTAGGCGATATAGTTACGATGGAGATAGATGGCCGGCCTGTCGAAATTGAGATTGCCGGACTTCTTTCTGCCAGCCCATTCAATAGTGCCGGAGATTCTGCAATCATCATTTGCTCTGAAGATACTTTCCGGCAAATCACCGGGGAAGAAAACTATACCATCATTGATATGCAGCTATCTGCCAGTGCCACAGACGATGATGTAAATACCATCCATCGCACTTATGGAGCAGGATTCGATTTCGTTGACAAGCGGATGGATAACAGCAGTACATTAGGTGTTTATTACTGTGTATGGCTGTTCCTCTATGGATTTTTGGCCTTGATTGCTTTGATTACCATTTTCAATGTGATTAACAGCATTGCTTTGAGTGTAGCAGCTCGAACAAAACAGTATGGGGCTTTCCGGGCGATTGGTTTAAGTACCCACCAGCTTTCCAGAATGGTGATTGCGGAAGCAGCCACCTATGCTGTTTCCGGCTGCATCATTGGCACCTTGCTGGGGCTGATCTGTCATAAACTTCTCTTTAGTTTGCTGATAAGCTACAATTGGGGTGAGGCATGGACAATGCCATTCACAGAACTAGGTATTATTCTCTTAATTGTAGTCCTTTCTGTAATTCTGGCCGTGTATGGGCCAATCCAGAGAATACGCAAGATGTCCATTGTTGACACGATCAGCGCGCAATAAATTTAGTTCATATATTTACAAAGCAGGCGGTTTGACTATAAAGCCGCCTGCTTTTATTGAACTTACATTTTCGTAAGCCAAAATTCACCTGTTTGTAAGCTGAAATTGTTATCATTAAAACAGAAATTGAGAATACACAGCATCTTATATCTGCTGAACGGCAGCAAAAGAAAAAAGCCGTCGTACAGCAGCTCTTTTAACACGCCCGTATAATCAGCGGCGGCTTTGAATAAATCAAGGCCGCCGCTCCTTTTGTTCTCTGAGAAATAGCTAAAAATCATGGCGGCTTTGGGAAGGAGCCGCCGTGAAGCAAAAAAATTTTCAATATAATTTGGTAAGACCTGACCTGTCAAAAAAAGTTTATCCCTCAAGCAGGATCAGTCCGGCGGCGGACACGAAATCTGGCAGAATGTAAATGATAATATAATTTCATGCGTCTGTGTGGCACTATACCGCGCAGGCGCATTTTACTTACTACGCTTTGGGACACCTTGTCCCAAAGCCGGCCGGGAGTGTCCCCGTTGCCGATCCCCGCCGGAGCTCCGTTCAGAACGCAATCCACCCCACCCAAAATCTGAACGGAGGAATGACTAATGACAACCATCAACCTGCGGGAGTTTTTCTATTGGTACAAGGTGGACGAGTACATCGAAGTCAGCGACGAGGTGGCCGAGGAACTCCAGGCCGATAAGCGGTTTGAGGCTGCTTATGCCGAGCGGGTGCGTTACAACAAGGCATTTTATTCACTGGACTGTGATGACGGGATTGAATACTCTGCCTGCCTGCATGAGCCGACGCCCCAGGAGCTGCTGGATCGGGTGGAGCTGTTCGTCCGGCTCTGGAACGCCCTCAACTCCCTGCCGGAGATCCAGGGACGCCGGGTAGATGCCCACCTGATCCTCGGCAAGAGCATACGGCAGATTGCCAGGGAAGAGGGCGTGAGCAAGAGCGCCGTCCGGGATTCTATCCACGGAGGTTTGGAGAGCATGAAAAAATATTTGAGAAAAAATTTCTGATTTGCCTGTCCATTTGGCTCTGTTTTCTGGTGGTATATGAGAGGTAGTGATTGACCTCTCCGCAGCAGAATAGCGGAGGCCCCGACTTAGCGCGGGGAGCTCAGCGGTGGGTGCTTGGCATCAGCGCCGCAGGTGGGACAGGCCCCCCACGGCCATAATCCGCCGGAGCAGGTTTGGCCGCCTGCCCGTCCGGGCCACCGCCTCTGCTGTGTGGGGACGCCGTGCCGAGGACTGCTGTCTTATGACGGGCCAAGGAAATGGGCGCGGCGTCCCCAAAATTCAATAAAGGAGGCAATCCCATGAATTGTGATCCCGAACTAGAGGCCCTGCTCTCTCGGTCATGGAGTGACAACGCCTGCCGGGGCTATGTCATCTACGCGATGGAACGCTGCTGTTTTTCCCCCGGTGACATCCGGCGTGTGATGGCAGAGCTCCATGAGGTCTTTGATTTCTGCGGGCTGGAGGAGGCCCAGCAGCACTTTGAAAACAGTACCTACTGACCCTGGGACAAATTGTCCCAAGGTGGAGCAAGGCAAGAGGGCGGCACTTCGACGGTGCCGCCCTCTTGCGTTTCCCCACGGGACAAGGGAGACTTTTTAAGTTGTCGTTTTTCGTTCTGTTGAGGAGGTAACGCTATGCCGAGAAACTCTACCACGCTCAAGGTGGACGGGTACGAGATTTCCGCCACCTTTACCGAAACCCGAAACACGGCCATTTCCGGCCATCTGAAACAAATCCTGTTGGCGTCGTTCACTAGCGGTTCCCCCAAGTCCGGCTCCGGTGACATCCTTGTGATGTCCCCCGAACAGAGGTATAATAAGGATGGTGGTAGACACCATGTACCTTGAAAATTACATAGATTGCGTATTGATCCGCATCTTCATATTGCCCTACTGACAATATGAAAGGACGGGTCAACGATGAAAAATCGAGTTTGCACATTATACCGTGTTTCCACCGACAAGCAGGTGGATCACAACGATAAAAACCAAGCCGACATTCCCATGCAGCGGAAAGCCTGCCACGCCTTTTGTGAAAAAATGGGCTGGGTAATTGTCCATGAGGAACAGGAGGAAGGTGTTTCCGGCCACAAGGTAAGGGCGGAAAACCGGGATAAGCTGCAAATCATCAAGGAGCTGGCAAAGCAGAAAAAGTTTGATATTCTGCTGGTGTTCATGTTTGATCGTATCGGGCGTATCGCTGACGAAACGCCCTTTGTGGTGGAGTGGTTTGTAAAGAACGGGATCGAGGTGTGGAGCACCCAGGAGGGGGAGCAGCGCTTCGACAGCCACACGGACAAGCTCACCAACTACATCCGATTCTGGCAGGCTGACGGCGAAAGCGAAAAGACCTCTATCCGTACCAAGACCGCATTGGGCCAGCTCGTAGAGGGCGGCGGCTTCAAAGGCGGTCTTGCTCCATACGGCTATGACCTTGTAAAAAGCGGGCGCTTCAACAAGCGCAAGCATGAGCTCTATGATCTGGTAGTCAATGAAACCGAGGCCGCCGTGGTACGGATCATTTTTGACAAGTATGTGCATGAGGGCTTCGGCGCTCAACGGATTGCCACCTACTTGAACAAGCAGGGCTACCGTGCAAGAACGGGTAAGATGTGGCACCACGCCAGCATCCGTGGCATTGTCTGCAATCTCACCTATACGGGCGTTCTGCGGTGCGGGGAAAGCCGCTCCCAAACGCTGCCCCACCTGCAGATTATTCCGCCGGAGCTCTTTGAAGCGGCCCAGCACATCCGTACAAACCGGGCCAACAGCGCCGAGCAGGAGCGCCATGTCCCGATGAACACCAGAGGCAACTCGCTTTTGGCTGGGAATGTGTATTGCGGTCACTGTGGGTCAAGGCTGTCCCTCACCACCAATGGCAAGGCTTATCCCTGCAAGGAAGATCCCAATCGGGTGGTGAAGCGTGTGCGGTATGTCTGCTACGGGAAAACCCGCAAGCAGACAGACTGTGACGGTCAGACGGGCTACACGGCCCATATCCTTGACGGGATCATTGATAAGCTGGTACGCCAAATCTTTGAGCGCATGAAAGCGATCCCTAAAAGCGATATCGTCAATATCCGCTACCGGGAAAAGATGGAGGAGCGGAAAAGCCTGCTCCATAGTGTCCAGGTGGAATATACCAAGGCTGCCGCTGACCTTGAAACATTAAAGGGCGAGGTTATCAAAACGATTCGTGGGGAGAGCACCTTTTCCAAGGAGCTGTTGGGCTCTCTGATTGCCGAGGCTGAGGCTAAATGCCGGGAGCTTCAAGAGAACCTGGAAACGGCACAGGCGGCCTATGACGAGGGGAAAGCGGTGCTTGCTTCGCTGAACGCCCAATATGACGATATTATCTCATGGGCGGAAATGTACGACACGGCCAGCATGGAGGCCAAAAAAATGATTGTCAACTGCTTGATCAAGCGGGTAAAGGTCTACCGGGACTACAAGCTGCACATTGATTTCAATATCGACTTTGAGCAGTTCACAGGTGGGCTGGACATCGTGACGATTGCCGCATAAAGCAAAAACCTCATTCCCGAAGAAATGAGGTTTTCGTTTCACTCTCTTAAGAGATGGTGGAGATAAGCGGGATCGAACCGCTGACCTCTTGAATGCCATTCAAGCGCT
>ENA-UOJP01000890-UOJP01000890.1-human-gut-metagenome-genome-assembly--contig:-C102-NODE-890-length-45179-cov-9.284128_pt1 | contig 45179 bp, 66 predicted proteins | sample MGYA00242353_ERZ723900 | MGnify/ENA metagenome assembly ERZ723900
TAGAGCAGAGGACTGAAAATCCTCGTGTCACTGGTTCGATTCCGGTTCTGGGCATTTCTTACTGTCACAAATTAAATATGGGATATGGAGCACTAGCTCAGTCGGTAGAGCACCTGACTTTTAATCAGGTTGTCGGGGGTTCGAATCCCCCGTGCTTCAGTAGAAAAGCCTTGTATTTACAGGGCTTTTTTTTATTGCGTGTTGCATTTTGTGTTGCATGATTGAGGAAGTGACTCCATAAATGTTGCATATTTTTCTCTTAATTCCTGAGTATCCTTGAGGCCAGTGTCCCGAAGCCAGGACATATATCCTTCTGGTAAATCCGGTTCAACTATCCCTATCTGTTCCTGGAAATAATCGTCTATCATGTTATCCACCCGCTGCCGTTCCTGCCCGAAAGTATGGGTATACACTTTTTTCATGACGGTATCCGTTTTCCACCCTCCGCGCTCCTGGGCATACTTATCGGGGACTTGCAGGAGAGCCATGACAGAGGCATTAACGTGCCTGAGGTCATGATAGGTCATCGGCTTTAATCCGGCTTTTTCTATTAAGCGTGTGAAGCGGAAATATACCTGTGACCGTGTCATAGGGACAAGGCGATCCTCTTGTGGATCCGTTCGGGATATCAGCTTCTGGATGTAAGCTGGCATGCGGTGCATCCGGGTCCGGGTCTTTGTTTTTCCCTTCTGCTTGACCACGGGCTTGTTATCAACATCCACAATAACTTCTTCCACCACAAGATAGTTTCCCCGGATTGACTTTGATTTTGTAAGCCCGCGCACCTCAGACATAGAGAAGGATAACCACATGGCAAGCATAACGGCCAGTTCCACCTCTGAGCCTTTTACAGCGTTATATATTTCATCAGGCAAGGGTAAGTCCTTAATATGCGTTTCGGTCTGAGGAAGGCGCACTGTGCAGTCCAGGGAGGGTAAATATTTATTGATGACTGCAGTTATCAATCCGTATTCATTGTGTACCGTTTTGGCGGAGATCGGGACCTTGTCCTTACGTTTGGCGTTCGGACGTTTGGCTTCCAGGTTGACTGCGTCCTGAAGTCTCTGCTTGGTAAGTTTTTTGAGAGGAAGTTCCATTATATCAGCAAATGCATTCTTCTGAATTTTTTGGTATCCCTGAATGGTCGTGGGAGATAGAATCGCGTCAGATGTTTCGATGTACACATCGATTGCATTCCGCAGAGAGTTTGAAGACATGTGCCGGCGCTGTTCTTTCTCCATAGCGAATTGGGCCGCCATGAATTCAGCATCCTTTTTTGAATCTGCTGTAAAAGATTCATAGTGCCTTTTACCATTATAATCTGTGTAATCGTAGGCCTGGCAGCGCCAGGAGCCTGATGGTAATTTCTTTGCTGTTGGCATAGGTATACCTCCTAAAAATTTGTATAAAAATAACACCTGTACAGGTGCCGGAGGTTTGTGGTAAAATATTCTTGTTTAGAGGATGCTTTACCGGCTCCGGCCTGTACAGTATTCAATTGATTCCGCTCTGGTGTTGGTAGCATCGGGGCGGTTTTTTATATTAATCATCGGTTTCTTTGTTATCCGAAATATCTTTCATTGCATAATAATAACCAGTCTCTAATAAATCATTTGGATTATCTAGTCTCATATTAAAATTTGTGTCAGGGTAATCTCTTGCGTCACAAACACTATTACATTGCCATAAGAAGGCATCTAACTCGGATTTGGACATTCCTCGCTTACCTTGAACTGTATTTGGAGTGCGATATGGAGGCGGTTCCAAGGCTGTATCAGAATTAGCTTTAGCATTCTCGGGCTCAGTATCAGTAGTAGATATCTCGTTTTCTTTAGACGATGTTTCAAAACTTGTGTCTAATGTGCTATTACAAGCAGATATATTTACTTCAGGAATAATAGTGCATAAATTATTTAATATTGTATTATCATCAGGGATTATTGTAATGCAATCTTTTTGTGACTTTCGTTTTATATTAGCTGATATGAATTGAGGTTCCGGTCGATACGATATATTTTTTTTAGTCCCCCAATTATCCATATTTAATAAGCTTAGCAAACTATCGATAGTATTTCGTAAGAATAAAGCAAAAGAAAATGAGAGGCTTTTATTTGCTTTTACATAATTTCTGTTTTGTTCATTTAACAAAGATAAACGTTTTGTTTCAGAATAATATAGCCCCGTACCTGGGATTCCCAAACTAGAAGTTTGCTGTCTCTTTGTATTTAGGGTATAGTGCGCACCTCTCACACCAATTGTTAAACCTAAACTTTTTTTGTTAAAATTGACTTTTACTCCAGGAGCAATTTTAAAACTGCGTCTAAATCTCCATCCCATAATAATCCCCCATATATTATTAAGATTATCTTTTGTAAATTAAGATGCATATAAATATTATGATTAAAGAGATTGTAATACTGAGTATTCCGATCAATAGTCCATCTTTCTGTTTTTCCTTGCTCTGTACATTTTTGCCACGAGAAACAATATTATGTTCCGACATGTTCCAGTGATATCCGCATTTGCGACAAGTTGCATAAGTGACAGTTCGTTCTTTTGGAGATAACAAAATTGGAATGATAACGAGTAAACCACAACACGTCAAAGCCAACAATATATATACAATAACAGTACCAATATCTAACGGTATCGGCTCTTTTTTTATGGAATAAACAATATCAGGAGAACCACAATCCGGACAGGTGGGTATTACATTATGCATTAGAGCATCTTTGGAAAAGGTGCCTGTATTTGGAGGAAATTGAAATCCACATTCCGGACATTGAACTGTTCTATTTGATATCTGTCTTCCACATCTTGGACAGTTAATAAGTGGCATATAGTCATCCCCCTATAGTTATAATATCCCTTGCTTTTTAGACATATTGTAAATCCATTTATTTAACATTTTCATATCAGCGTCATTGCTGTCATACATATTTCCTCTGATTTCAGCAATTCTTTTACATTTCTCACATATTCGCCATTCAGAATTAACGAATTCTTGTCCGCAATGTCTACATTCCTTGCGACAGTAAACAAATTTTTTATGACTATCATCATAAAAATGATAATACATTGCACGATCCAACGAAGTCATACGGTTCCGTCTGGATACAATATACCTTCTCCACCGCCTATAATCATCAAAAGCATACTGCGCAGCTTCACAACTCACCTCAAATATGCGTGCAACCTCTGCTTCGTTTTTACATCTTGCATAATGAATAGCCATTCGAGGAGCCAATATATTACTGGCAAAAAAATTAGCTTCTGCTTCAGTCTTTTTGGTTTCTGATAAATGCCCTAATACGATGTGCCCAAGTTCATGTGCGAGCGAAAAATATACACGCCTTCTGGAAGCCTCGGTATTGTAGGCAACAGTTTTTGTTGCCATATCTCTGAAAGCATCATCAGAACAGGCGATACATATATCATACAATTCAGGTGATTTAGCTTTCAGTTCTTGATAGGTAAATACTCTATATCCGTACTGGCTTATTAATTCCGCGCAATCGATAGGAAATGAATTAACTGCACATTTTTCCAAAACAGAAAGTATTTTGCTTAAAATAAAACTGTAATTCAACTATAATCAGTCCTTTTATTGGATTTCAGATAATAGTTTGATTAGTCTCATTTTTTGCTCTGTAGTCATCTTTTTACCTTTACGAGCAATAAGTCTTTCTACATCCTCATAGGTAGGTTCATATTGAACATCCCTTGCTCCATCAGCCATTTGTTCTAACTGCTCAACGGTGATACCAAGGTTTCTGCAAATTATAATTATGTTATCAACACTTGCTTTACCCACACCATTTTTGATTATGCCATAAAGAGTGGTGTAAGGAATGCCACATTTTGCAGCAAATGATTTAAGATTATACCCCTGCTCTTTAATTAAATTATCTAATATTCTGGCTTTTTCCATATGACTTACCCCATTCATTTGATAATTACATTCTATATCATTTGCCGAATTTTGTAAACATAAAATATTCTGAAAAACGAATAAATTCGGAATTCAATATTTATTGTGTTGACAAAATACTGAATAGGGAATATAATTCACTTATCCGATTCGGAATTACGAATTGAAAGGAGGTTGGATAAGTGCTTGTATATCATAATTTTTTAAATGCCATGAAGAGTGAACGGGTAACATTTGCCCAAATTGGAGCATTGCTTGGATGCCGGTATCAAACCGTGAGCGATATTGTCAACGGGGAGACAAAAAGTGGATTTTTATATGATGACGCTATATTAATCCAAAGAGTCCTTTTCCCTAAATACAATCACGAGTATCTGTTTTCACGTTTTAACACAGAGACTTCCGAACTAAAATCTGATACTTAGATTTTAGAACAAATGTTCGAACAAATCAATAGGTAAATATTGAAAGGTGGTGAGAAAAATGAGCGAAGCCAAGAAAACAAGAGCAATAGAACAGATAGAAAAAAAGTATGATGTTCTTAATGTTGTTGATGAAACAATTTTGGCTGTTTGCAATTGGATTCAAAAGGAAGTAAATGAAATCAGCCCAATACAGGAAAAAAGCATTTTTCCGGATGTAGTGGAAGCCCTGGCAGAACTGGTGTCCGCCAGAGCAATGAATAATTAATCGTTTTCCTTGTCATTCAATTCAACAAGTTTATCATAAATAGCTTGCATAAAATCACCGATTGATTTTCCGCTAGCCCCGCTGATAGCTATTGTTGAACTGGACATTTTGGCAACAGTAATTTCAACTGTTTTGTCAATTAACTGCCAATTTTCAAATTTAGACATAAGCATTCTCCTTTCTTGTGTACTCAGCCGCTGCAACGGCCTGTATGTCAATTATAGGGAGGAAGGAAAAAAATATCAAGAAATAAAAGGGAGGTAGTGAATAGCATGCCGAAGACATCTGAGTTGGGAAAATACGGAGAACGTAAAAAGACAGTACGATGCATTATAAACGTGGGGATAAAGAGAAAAGCACTCAAAAATGCAGACCTTAAAAGTGCGATCAATGTAAATACCTTAGGTCAAAAAAAGAGGATGCCGGAAATGTTTAATCTGGGTGAACTCTGGCGCATAGATGACATCTTGCATTTCACGGATGCGGAGATTTTGCAAATATTTGGAAGGAACCCAAAGGAAGGAGGGTAAAAAGATGTACATACCTGAGTTTTGGTGTGGAGTGATAGCGACGATTACAACAGAGGTAGTTGTATTAATCATTGCGATAGCATGGCCGCGGAAGAAATAGGAGGACAAGCATATGAGATATGCAGTAGAAGCAAGAATTTTTAACAATGGGAAGATAGTAGCAAAGGTAAGGCCGGCAGGTGAGTATGAGGAAAATTCCTGCCATGAGACAAACAGCTGTGATATCTGGGTGGATATTTTTGATACAGAAAAAGATGCCCGTGAATTTGCTGCTGGTTACCGGAAAGCGTGACGTTGATGTATCTGCAGTTTGAAGAGTCCGGCCTCATAGCCGGCACCCAGGAATGGGAAGAACGGGAGAAAGAAAAACGCTCCGGCCTGTGGGGACAGGACACGGAGCAAATAGGAAATAAACTCAAGTGCATTATAACACGGAATTCAAAGAAAAAGAAGTAGTGATATAAAAATCATGGATGGAGGGAATTAAAGATGTGGATTTCAAGGAAGAAATGGAACCATCTGGAAGAAAGAATTTCCGCCCTTGAGCACAAGGAACAAGAGCGGATTGAACTGAAAAAATATCGTGAAGAACACGGCGATGAGATAATAGAGGAAGCAAAAAAATTACTTAGGTTCGGGGGCAGATAACTTATCGTGCTTCTCAAGTGCCCGGACAATCAGAAGATTAATGAATCGCACCTGCTCCTTGGTAAAGCCTACATTCTCGAGAGAACCGGCGATATCTAATATTTCAAGAGATTCATCCAATTCGTTGTTAAAAACATTGTAGTCTATCATGCATATATCCCCTTTCATAGTACTTGACCGCTGCAACGGCCTGTAAGCAGATTATAAATCGAAAAAGAGGATATGGCAAATTACTGTAGTTAAAAAACCTGCAAGAAAGGAAAATAAAGATGGAAGAGAAAATGATATATGTCCCTTATGGGGATTTCGTAGATGGTGTGATGGCAAGGGCTGACCTGGACAGTATCCGGGCAGTTATTAAGAACGGGGGCGGATACTGCTCCGAAGAAATCAAGGCAATTTTAGGCCTTCCCAAGAAAAAAGAGGAGGAAAAGTAACTATGGAAAACATACAGGCAATAATCAAGCCACAGGCTGGAAAAATCGAATGCAACTTTGAAATGGTGGAGAAAAACATCCAGGAGCGCTTAAAGGAATATGAAGGCGCCGTGTTTACAGAGGATAGCAAAACCTATGCCAAAAAAGAAGTAGCCAGTCTCCGTACTGAGCAGCAGAACATAAAAGACAACCTGAGGGATGCCAAGAAAGTATATATGGAGCCGTGGAATGCCTTTGAGGCCCGGGCTAAGGATGTGATAGCCTTATTTGATAAACCGATAGATTTAATCAATGGGCAGGTAAAAGATTTTGAAGCGAAGCGGATTTCGGAAAAGAAACAGGTAATTGAACGGATTTATCTGGAAACCGCCGCAGAATTAAAGGAGTATATTCCACTGGAAAAAATCTACAATCCTAAGTGGGAAAATGCTACAACACGGGAAAAGGCTATTCGGGAAGAGATGCAGTCCCTGGCTGCCAGCACTAGACAGGCGCTGGAAACAATCCGCGGTATGCCTTCCGAGGCGGAAGAAGATGCGCTCAGGACATATAAAAGTAGCCTGAGCCTTGCAGATGCCATTTCCTACATTAATAACTACGAGTTGCAGAAGCAGGAAATCCTTGCCCGTGAACGAGAGAGGCAGAGGCAGGCGGAAGCGGAACGCATCCGCCAGGAAGAACGGGAGCGTATCGCTAAAGAGCAGTGCGCCCAGGCAGAAAAGGAAGCCGCTGTCAGAAAAGCGGAGGAAACTGCTTTACGGCAGGCAGAAGAAGAAAGAGAGGCGGCGGTAGAAGAGGCCCGCGCAGAGGCCGCCCAGGAAGTTATTGACAGCCTGATTCCGGAACTGGAAGGGAAAACATCAACCTATGAATATCATGTGCAGCTAACAGAAGATGCAAAGGATAAATTGGAGATGTATCTGGACAGCGTGGGAATTGAGTATGAAGTGGAGGAAATTACAGGATGGCAAATGTGATTAAGGTAAAGAAACCCCAGATTACAATTACACCCGGTAGGAATTCTGGGGTAATACGGATAGATGCTGAGGCAGCAAGCCTCCTGCAGGAACTGGCCTATCACGCCCGAATGAGTGTTGCTGAAATGGCTTCCAACCTGATTAAGTATGCTGCAAATAATACGGTAATCGAAACGGAGGACTGACTATGGCTGAGGAGAAAATTTATTCTGCCATCTGCGCCGTGATGGAGGATATCGGCGCAGTTGGAAAGAACGACATAAACAAGACACAGGGCTTCAGATACCGCGGCATTGATGCCGTTATGAATGCCTTGAGTCCTGCAATGATAAAACATAAGGTATTCTGCGTCCCGGAACTGCTGGAGCAGACCCGGGAGGAACGACAGTCCGCCAAAGGGAACACACTTATCTATTCTATTTGCCGGATGCGCTACCATTTCTATACCACGGATGGATCCTCTGTGGAGGCTGTGACAGTGGGCGAGGGCATGGACAGCGGCGACAAGGCTACAAACAAGGCCATGGCAATTGCTTTTAAATATGCATGTTTCCAAACGTTCTGTATTCCGACCGAGGAACTTATGGACGATCCGGATAGGGAATCCCCGGAAGTCAAAGGGAAGAAAAAGGCAACCCAGAAGCCTGCTCAGGAAAAGGGCGGCGGACAGAATGCTACCGCCGGGAAAACATCAGGAGAAGCCAGCGGAGATGCAGGAGGGAAGGAAAAGCCTTCTGGCAGCCAGCCAGGCACCAGCATGATAACAGCCGGGATGATGCAGGCAATCCGGAAAGAACTGGACAGGACGGGAATTGAAGAAAAGAAAATTCTAAGTACCTTTGGGTTGAAGTTTATAGAGGACATGACAGCAGAACAATATCAGTCCTGCATGAAGAAATTTAAAGTAACGCCGGACAAGCCCGGGAGTAAGGAGGGGCAGACAGCATGAATAATGTACAGCTTGTAGGGAGATTCACCAGGGATCCGGAAATCCGGTATGCGAATTCTGGGACATCCATTGCCAGGTTCACCCTGGCGGTGGACCGGGTGTATAAGTCGGAGGGCGGACCGGATGCGGATTTTATATCCTGCATAGCCTTCGGAAAAACTGCGGAATTTGTTGAGCGGTATTTCCACAAAGGGCAGCGGATTGGCTTGATAGGCCGGATCCAGACGGGAAACTATACCAAGGAAGACGGAACCAAGGTTTATACCACGGATATAGTTGCGGAACGTGTGGAATTCGTAGAAAACAAGGCGACACCTGGTAATGAACAGCATGAAAATGGTGGCTTTTCCAACCATGTTGACAATGATGGAATCAGTGATGGTTTCATGAATATTCCGGATGGAATTGACGAAGAGCTTCCATTCAATTGAGGTAGTTTATGGTAATACAGATTGACAGCCGGGAAAAAGAACGAGCCATCAAAAAAATTATAGAAGAATTTGACCGGCAGGCAGTGAAACATCCAGTGTCGAAGCTATTGGTGGGGGATTATATGAATTATGATAATCCCCGGCTGATAGTAGACCGTAAACAGAATTTGTCCGAGGTTTGCTGTAATGTCTGCCAGGGCCATGAAAGGTTCCGGCGGGAATTGCTCCGAGCACATGAGAATGAAATACAGCTTGTCATCCTGGTGGAGCATGGCCGCGGTATAAAGTGCCTGGAGGATGTTATCTGGTGGAATAACCCCCGCGGGGGAAAGTCCATGCAGGGAGAAGTCTTATACAAGGTCATGAAGACGCAGGAACGAAAATATGGCATAAAATATCTGTTCTGTGATAAGCGCCAAACCGGCCGCCGTATTATTGAAATACTTTCAGGAGGTGGCTTGTGACATCGGAAGAAATCAAAGATTCTACCACTATGAGGGATATCCTTGAAAGATATGGTCTTCCGCAGCCAAATCGTAAAGGTTTCATATCCTGTCCTTTTCATAGTGGGGACAAAACTCCATCAATGAAAATATACAGGCGTGATTATCATTGTTTTGCCTGCGGCGAGAATGGCGACATATTTTCTTTCGTCCAGAGGATGGAAGACCTGAGTTTTAAAGAAGCTTTTCTATCATTAGGCGGAACATATCCAGACCAAGAAGAATCCGCATTCAGCAGGCGGCGAAGGGCTTATCAGAGAAAAAAAAGAAAAGAGGAAGCGAAGCGCAGGAAAGAGCAGGAATACTGGGAGAAACAGAGGTTTATCCGTCAGACAAATGATTTGTTTATTTGCTTGCAGATGTATCCTCCGCTGTCGGATCCATGGTGTGATGCGTATAATGCCTGGCAGTTAGCTGTTTATAAACTGGAATATTTAAACGAAAAGAGGTGATGCCAGGTGAAAGGAATTAACTCCATGACTGCGGAAGAGGTGTATTCAGAAGAAGTGCTTGATGAAGTATTTTCTGATGAAGATGAAATTCATAAAGCAAAAGTGCTGCTGACACTTGAAGACCGGGCCGCAGAGCTTGGAGTGAAAGCAAAGTTTGGAAAAATGGTAACAGCATATAAAAAGATGGAACGGCAGCTCCAAAAGGCAGCAAGAAATAAACCGATTTCTTCCTTGGATAATTGGACGAACTTCACAGGACCTTATGACAACATGTTCTGCGGCTCCTGGATAGCCCGGGAGGACGGTATCTATGTACAGAATACCGGTACCATGGATGTGGTTGCCTGTTATCATCCTATCCTTCCCGTGGAGCGTTTAAAGAACCTGGAAACGGGAGAAGAGCAGCTGAAGATTGCCTTTAAGAGGAATGGATACTGGGAGGAAATAATTGTGCCGAAGACTCTGGTGACATCTGCCAATAAGATAGTGGCATTGTCAGGCCGCGGGATTGCCGTAACAAGCGAAAATGCCCGGCTCCTGGTCCGGTATCTGTCAGATGTGGAAAATGCGAACAGTGAGTCCATAGCAGTCCAGTATTCCAGTTCAAAGCTGGGGTGGATAAAGGGGGATTTTATTCCTTTTGATACAGACATTGTTTTTGACGGAGACAGCCGATTTAAGCAGATTTTTGAGAGTATCCAGGAACATGGAAGCCGGGAGCGGTGGTACAGCCATGTGAAGGAACTACGGGCTTCCGGCAAGATGGAAATTAAATTTATGCTGGCAGCTTCATTTGCCAGTATCCTTCTTCCGCTGTTGGGCGGCCTGCCGTTTTTTGTGGATTTGTGGGGCGAGACAGAGGGAGGAAAGACTGTAAGTTTGATGCTGGCCTGCTCGGTGTGGGCGAATCCAGATGAGAGCAGCTACATAGGGGATTTTAAATCCACAGACGTTGCTCTGGAAGCCCGGGCGGATCTGCTGAACAACCTTCCAATGATGCTTGATGATACCAGTAAAACATCTGCCAGAATCCGGGATAATTTTGAAGGTGTGGTATATGACCTCTGTTCCGGAAAAGGAAAGAGCCGGTCAGACAAGGAGATAGGCATCCGCAGGGAAAACCGTTGGCGAAATATTATCCTGACAAATGGGGAACGTCCCCTGATGTCCTATGTAAGCCAGGGCGGCGCCATAAACAGAATTCTTGAATTGGAATGTGGGGAAAGGGTCTATCAGAATCCCCAATTAACGGCGGATATCCTGAAAAAGCACTACGGGTTTGCCGGGAAAGATTTTGTTGAGACAGTAAAAAAACTGGGGGCGGAAACAATCCGGAAAATACAGGCCGATATTCAGGAGCAGCTGCAGGATGATGAAAAGATGCAGAAGCAGAGTATATCCTTATCCATAGTCCTGACAGCGGACAGGATTGTGACGGATTACCTCTTTCAGGATGGGCAGTATATACCGCTAAAGGAAGCAAAAAAGGTTCTGATAAGCAAGGATGAACTGAGCGAAAATGAACGTGCCTATGAATTCGTATTGAGTGAAGTAGAGGTGAATATCAATAAATTTAAGCCGGATTCTTTCTCGGGAGATTATAGGGGAGAGGTATGGGGATGCATTGAAAACGGATATGCTATCATTCTGAACAATGCCTTCATCCGGATTTGTGAAAAAGGAAACTTTTCAGGAAAATCATTTCTGAGTTGGGCGGGAAGGAATGGGCTGATTGTCCAGCAGGCAGGGAAAAATACCAAGAATAAAAAATTCTATGGCAAGGCGATACGGTGTGTCTGGCTTAAAATGCCAGAAGACGATTTTGAGGAGGTTGCAGAGGATGAAGAATTGCCATTCAAATAAGAAGTTACACAGAGTTACACCGCCGGTTACACCTTTGCAAAACCTGGAAATCCGCATAAATACTGGGTTTTTGAGGTATAGTTACACCGTTACACCAGTTACACCAAAAAATCCATAATATATATACAGTATAATTAAAAATTTGAAATTTCATAAAAAATTATTTTTCCCTATAGTGAGTTATTAAAATTGTTGTAACGGTGTAACCGCCGAATAATCACTGGGTTTCTTGGTGTAACCGGAAGTGTAACCATGGTGTAACTGGACTAAAAAGTGTAACTAAGGAGATTCGATGGATAATAGAACTGTAATTTATAACATACACCGGGATATCTGGAAACTGACAGAAAAATACGGATATAAAAAACTGACGGATGAGCAGTGGGAACAATTTTGTGACGATGGGTTTGCCCTGCAGGCGAAATACCGGAAGGTAAACCGGAATATGGAACTTATATTCAGGGATGAGTTCGGAGCTATGCAGAGCTACTATAAGCGGATTAAGGAGGAAAACCTGGATGCCTGATGAAAAAAAAAAAGAAGCAGGATATTCCCAGGTACTGCATGAAATGCGGCCAGGAGATTGTGGCGGGAGAACCGTTTGAGTATATCAGAACCAAAAGAAGAACAGAGATTTATATACACAGGAAATGTCTAAGGAGGAATGAAGAATGAATTTGAAAAATATTAAGAAGCACCTTAATGCAAAACTGAAAGATTGGGTGTCCAGTATTGACGATGAGGCCGTCAGACGTGTTATAGAAGAAAATACAATTATCACAGGAGGCGCCCTGGTTTCTCTTCTGCAGGGAGAACCTGTCCATGACTATGATGTCTATTTCCGGACAAAAGACGCTGTCATAACGGTGGCTAAATATTATGTGGACAAGTGGAATGGCAACCATGACAGGAAAGTCAGTTTGCTGTGGGGGGAAGCATTGGAAAGTGCAACCGGTATGGATGAAGGCAGAGTTAGGGTGTTTGCCAGGTCTTCAGGAATCGCGGAAGAAGATACTGAACAATCCCATACTTTAGATACGGACGAAAATGGGGAGCCGGTGGAAGTGTCCAACACAGAAAACTGCACGGAAAAAGAAAAATATCAGCCGCGTTTCCTGACCAGCAACGCCATAACATTATCTGACAAAGTACAGATAGTCATCCGTTTTTATGGGGACGTGGAAGATATTCATAAAAATTATGATTTTGCCCATTGTACATGTTCTTGGTCTTCTTGGGACAATCTGGTAAGGCTGCCGGTAAAGGCCCTTGAGTGTATTATTAATAAGGAACTGTACTATGTTGGCTCTAAATATCCTCTATGTTCCATAGTACGTACTAGAAAATACATAGAGCGTGGATATCATATCAATGCCGGCCAGTATGTAAAAATGGCAATGCAACTGAACGAACTGGATTTAAAGGATATTAAGATACTGGAAGACCAGCTTACGGGGGTTGATACGGCCTATTTCGAAATGATGGTTGCTGCTATCCAAGCAAAAATGGAAGAAACAGGGGAACAAAAGATAGACTGTACTTATGTCATTGAACTTATTAACAGATTATTTTAGGGGGCAATTTTATGAATAAAAAAGAGGTTTTAGAAATTAAAAAGCAGTTCAGCCATGAAAGGGCGGTCATTTCCCGGATTTGCGGATGTTATGTGGATGGAGAGAAAAATATCAGAACCCAGATGAAGGAAGCTTTCTTTTCCCTGCCGGAGGAAGAAACATTTAAGTATTTTAAAATTTTCCAGAAAACTCTATCCGGCCGGTTTGGTAAAAATTTGATAAATCTGGAATTCCCACTCAAGCAGGAAGGGCTTGGCGGTGCGCAGAATTTCCTTCTCTGGCTAAGGGACAGTGCCCTTGATGATGAGGAAGCGCTTGAAGCGTTCTACCAGAATATCATTGAAAATTATTTTTATCCGGAAGGATATTATATAATTCTAATCCATGGAACCTACGACATTCCTGGGAAGGCTCAGGACAACACGGAAATGTTCGATGCATCAGAGGATGTGTATGAATTCCTGCTGTGCAGTATCTGCCCCGTAAAACTTTCAAAGCCCGGATTGGCATACAAGGCGGAGGATAACCGCATTGAAAATCGTATCCGCGATTGGGTGGTAGAAGAACCGATGCACGGTTTCCTATTCCCGGCATTTAATGACAGAGGGTCGGATATCCATGGAATGCTGTACAGTTCCCGCAAGCCGGAGGAATTACAACCGGATTTTGTACAGGGCGTGTTTGGATGCCAGATGCAGTTATCGGCGGAGAGTCAGAGGGATGCGTTTAACGTGTTGGTTGCCGATGTTCTAGGTGATAAATGCGACTATGAAGCAGTAAAGAATATCCACGAACACCTTACGGAAATGGTGGAAGAAACAAAGGATTCCCCGGATCCGCTGGTGCTGACCAAACCGGACGTGAAACGCTTGTTTGAGATGAGCGGTGTGCCCGAAGAGAAACTGGAAACCTTTGACCAGACCTTTGAAGTAGCTGCCGGGGAAAAAGCTTCCCTTCTTGCCACAAACATTGCTGTCGGTAAAAGATTCAATATTGAGACACCGGATGTTGTTGTCAAAGTCAATCCCGAAAGGATGGATCTGGTTGAAACAAGGATTATCGACGGTAAGGAATGCCTGGTTATCACCGTGAATGACCACATTGAAGTAAACGGAGTAAATGCTCAGACAATTGCCAGGGAGGGATAGCTTATGAACACAGAACCATCGAGGGAATACCAGAACTATCTCCGGAGCCTAATTAAAAACAGTGACATGTCGATGTGGCAGGCCCACCAGCTGCTGCAGTCTCGGCTGGTAGCCCGGGAATATGGACTTACGGACGAGCAGCTACGGTGGCTGGATGAAAACTTATAGGAGGATGCTGCAATGGAAATACGATTAAATAAAAATGCTGTAATAGTGATCCAGATCACTGATGATATGCGCAAGGATTATGCGGAGTGCAAGCGGATGGCAGCTATACCTGGAAGCCACGGAAAAGTTTGTGATCACTGTTGTCTGGATATACCAAGTAGCATCAGCTGCTGTCTGGCGGATATTTTAGATGACTACGATGTGGACTGGATGGCTGAGCATGATAGAGCTTGGATGGTGGTTCATGAGCACCAGTCATTCTGTAGTCAAGCTAAATGTTTTTTACAGTATCAGGGACGGTGCATGAGCCAAAATCCACCCTGTATCAGGCCTGGTAAATAACCCTTTAGCACAATAAAGGCACTATATAAAAATGCAGTGCCGTAGAAATTAAAAACGTTTATGTTTATAACGAGGAAGCCGGTTGAGTATTCCCAAAACAATAATCGCAATGGGAATTAGAGGATATTGTTTAGCCACTTCCAGCATACTGTTCCAAAAAAGTTCCATAGGTGATCACCTCCTTTATAGTTTTTGATTTTAGTATAACATAAATAGAGTCCGATAGAACGGACTTTATATAGAAAAAAGAAAGGAGCCGGAACCTTCCCGGGAAAAGGCGCGCCGGGTTCCTTTCAAAAATGGCAAAAACAAATAAGATAGTAACAGAGGGAGTCCAGACAGACTATACCAGTGTGATTGTGAGTTACAGCAACGGCATTGACAGCACGGGAGCACTTTATTGGGCGCTGCGGGAATTTCCCAAAAACAAAATATTTCTCCTGTACTGTGATACCGGATTTGAGTATCCGGAGAATATCCAGTTGTTTTATAGGACGGCGGCGTTCCTGGGGATAAGGCCTGTGTTGCTGCAGCATCCAAAAGGATTCCTGAATCTATTGCTGGAAGAGCGACTTAAGTGGCCGGACATGAAGAATCGTTGGTGTACGGCGTACCTCAAAACGGGTGTAACGGATCATTGGATACGGACGCATAGGGATATATTAGGGAATAAGTGCCTATTCATCAGCGGAGAACGCCGGGATGAAAGCAAGACCCGGGCGAAACTACCGGAAATAGAGTATCATAGCACAACTCTTTGGACAAAGAGAAAAGGCGATTTTACCTGTCATTGGTACAGGCCGTGTCTGGACTACGAAAAAGGAAAGATGTTTGAGCAGGGAAAGAAACTGCATCTGGAACCGCATTTTTGTTATGAGTATCTGGGGCGTTGCAGCTGTATGGCTTGTATGTTCATGCCGGATGCACACGCGATAGAGAATATGAAACGGTATCCAGACCAAATAAAGCCTTTTGTCGATGCGGAAATAAAGCTGGCGCACAGATGGACGCAAAAGAAGGGGTTAGAAGAACTGTGGGAGCAGTGCCAGGATATTGACGATGTGAGTGATATAACCAATCTATGAAATGAACATTGACAACTAAATATGGTTAGCTGGTATAATGGATCATAAAAAGGGGTAAAGATTGATGGATAGTTATTCATGGAAAATTATTGATTCTGATACCGCAATAAAGAAAACGGACATTTCTGTATATAAATATCATGGAACAGGTATTCCAAAAGAAACAAAATGGTTTTGGAATATCGAGGATATGCAAAAAGGAGAAAAGAGAGAAATTTCTTTAGTTTATCAAGGGAAGAAATATAAAGCTTATATTAAGATGGAAAGTTCTGATTCAATGAGAGCCAGAATGTTTTGGCATACGGATCTACTTAGGGACATGGGTATTGCATATACATATTTTAATAACAATCATGATGAATATCCGGAAATGTGTTTTAAACGTTGTGGTGAAAATCAGTACAAAATAGATTTTTTCAGTTCCCTGGATAATGAAGATAATCTGGATAATGAGTCTTGTGTCATCGTCAATACTAAGGAAGGAGAGAAAAAGTTATATTACACTTCCAAGTATGAAAGGAGTCCGCAAAATAGACGCGCTGCAATAAAAATTCATGGTTTGAAATGTAATGCTTGTGGATTCGATTTCGAAAAAGTATATGGGGAGGTTGGCAAGGGATATATTGAAGTCCATCATAAAAAACCTCTATCCAGTTTGGATGAAGCAGTTGTAATTGATGTAAAAGAAGACTTGATTACTGTGTGTGCAAACTGTCACAGGATGATTCATCGACGTAGAAACAAGGTGCTATCAATAGAAGAACTAAAAGAATTTCTTAAAAAGAACTAAGAGAACTACCGCTAACCATATTTTAGCGGTAGTTTTTTATTGCCCTTTTGCGGGGTTAAATTGAACTTTAAGTCAAGAAGGAGAACTTATGAATAGAGAAAATCCATTAGATTTATGCATGGAATATATCCATCAAATCTGGTGCATGGAGCAATTAAAAGACGGAGGTATTTTTGCAATATATGGAATGGAACAACATCGGATTGATCTACATGATAGACTATGCAATCTCCTTAAAATTGACCATGTAAAAAGCAAGGAGATTTTAAATTATCTTGATAAAAAAATAGGTGTAGATTTTTCAAGTGAAATATCAAATAGCGATTTACGCACATATGGGCAGAAGCTGTTGGACTTATTAAGAACAACTAAATGAGAATTCAGGCCAGTAGGCCGGGAAGGGGAAAGGATGAACGCAACAGGTATTGTAAGGCGCGTAGATGATTTAGGAAGGATTGTTATACCCAAAGTAATTAGGAAGAGTTTAGGTATTGATGAAGGAACACCAATGGAATTATATCTTGAAAATGGAGCAGTAATATTTAAAAAATATCAGCCAGACAATTATGTGGTATGTCATAACTGCGGAGAGGATATTGATATACCAGACGGATCCGGATATCAATATTGTCCATTTTGTGGACAGAGATTAAATCAGTAAATGAGGATTTATTTTGAACTTTAAGGAGGAACGACATGAGAAGAGACAGGCAGTGGAGGAAGCGGGGAACTTTCATTCCGGAAGAAACCCGTAATATTAAAAAGATAACCTGTAAAGTGTGTGGGAAGGCATTTTATCCGAAATCAGAATATATTGCAAAAGACAGGGTTATAAGCGGTGGAATATCTGCTGCAATAGGGGGTAATTCCGCAGAACCGGAGATATACGACGCGATGGATTGCCCCGTATGCGGATGCCAGCAAGTGCTAAAAAAACGGTTGCGGAAAGACGAAGGATGAAGCGATACATATTAATCTTTCTGGTGGCGGCTATGCTCTTTACCGGGTGTGGCCGGCCGCCAGAGCCGGATGTGTTCCGGGATAGTATCTATTGGATTCAAAACTGAATAAATGAAAAAGGCAGCTCTCCGGGGCTGCCAAAAAAATAACATTGAAAGAACATATGTTCCGAACTTACATTCGGGCATAAAAATACGGTGCATATCCCCCGCCAAGAGAACAATGCACCGCTGTGTTGCTGGGATTATTATACCATGTTCCCAGCGGAAAGGGAATAGGTAAGAAGATGGAAAATACTACCAATCTGACCAACAAAGAAATCGTTATACAGAGTATTGTTACTGCAATGTCTGTCATTCTGGATACAGTACAGCTGCAGGCCCTTGATAATATCCTGCGGGAGAAACTTCATGGACTGCAAATAGAAGAGGAATGCACCCAGCTTTCTACCTGGGCGGATGACAACGATTATATTCTAAAAGTATTTCAGGCAAACAAGAAGCTGGAAGGATGTAAAGACAACACATTATACCAATACAAAAATACAGCAAAGCAGCTGTTTGAATTCACGGGCAAAAATTACCGTGACATATCGAAAGACGATGTTAAATATTTTATGGCTGTCCGTTCCCAACAGGTGAAGCGTAATACTTTAGTAAATATAAAGCACAATCTTTCTGCTTTTTTCGGATTTCTGCATGATGAAGGGTTCATTACAAAGAATCCGGCCAAGGGTTTGAAAGGAATTAAGAATATAGAAACTGAAAATGTCCATCTGACGCTTGATGAGGAAGTAGCGGTAAGGGACGTTGATAAAAATATTGTGGAAGAGGCGATAGTTGATTTCCTATTTTCTACAGGTGTACGTGTGGGGGAATTAATCGCAATGGATATCAGCAATGTGGATTTTGCGACGGGAACGGTAACCTTCCGCGGAGAAAAATCCGATAAAATCCGTACGGTGGTTTTGGATGCCAGGGCTAAACTGCACCTGATAACATATCTCAATACCCGTAAAGATAATAACCCGGCATTGTTTGTCACTACAAAATTGTATGGAGGATTTCCGCGACGGTTACGCAGGGATGCGGTGGAGACTATTACAAAGGGAGTCGGGGCAAGAGCAGGAATAAACAAGTCCTTGACTGTCCACGTATTCCGCCGGACATTTGCGACCAGGATGACGGATAAGGGATGCCCGCTTGAAACCCTTCAGGAGCTTTTAGGACATGCAAGCCCGACAACTACCAAGATTTATATTGCAAGGAGCCAGAAACGGGTACACAGGGCCGTATCGCAGTATATGGACGTGGCATAATGTGTGTGCATACTAATTGAAAATACTATAACTATGTGTTATACTCTATTCAGAGCCTAGAGCCGACGAGTAGAGATAACCTCTATTTATCGGCTCTTTTCGAATTAAAAACAGGTAAAGGAAGGTGAGGTGATGGCGGGCTACGATAACATAAAAGATCGTGGTTTTGACAAGCGAACAACAGAAGAACAACGGAAAATTGCCATTGCCGGCGGAAAAGCTTCTGGCGTAGCCCGGAGACGAAAGGCTGACTTCCGAAAGACATTGAACTTTCTTCTTACGGCTGAAATAGATAGCGAGGAATGGACGCCCGTTCTGCAGGCCCTTGGACTGGACAGTACCCTTGAGGCTGCCGTTAACATGGCTATGATCAAGAAAGCCATGGAGGGCGACGTGAAGGCCTATGAGGCCATTGCTAAGTATGCAGGGCAATCTGGCCGGACAGAGAAGGATGACGCTGAGCAGGCCGCTAAAACAGAGCGAGAGAAGGCACAGGCGGAAACCCTGAAGGACAAGCAAGAAAAAGGAAAGGAAACGGAAAACTCTGTAGTTCAGAACATGCAGACTCTGGCGGAAGTCCTGCAGCACAGCAGGCCTAACCGGAATATAGAAGATTATGAGGGGGAATAGTTATGGTTTTGTGTTTTGAGGAAAAAGACAGGAAGGCTATTGAAATGCTGGGCATGAGTGTAATTGAATATAAGCGCATGATGTATAAATTGACTGGTGCGTATGAAAATATTCGTAGAATTGCGAAGAAAGTAGTAAATGTGGTAATAGATGCTGTGAAAAGAGTAGTGGAACGGCTGAAACCTATTTTTATGAAAATCAGGTTTATAGAACCCAGGAAACGGTGGAAGATTGTAAACCCGTTGATGAAGAGTGGTATTAACTATACTGTTTTCTTCCCGCAGCGCGGGACGTATCACTGTCGGAATAATTGCTGAGAGGGGAAGCGCTATGATTCGTTTGGAAGTTGAAAAATATTGTGAGAACTGTGGAGAATTTAAACCTGACGTAATTGTGAATGAATTAGGTGTTATCAATCGTCCCCCTGTATTTAATACTACGGTAATTTGTAAACATGCCAATAAGTGCCGTGCACTGATGGACCATATAAAAAGGTGTGATGCACAATGAATATGCCTGCACCATTCAGTCAGCGTCAGGAGGATTACCTGTACCGGTGCTTTGACAGCTGGTTCAACGTGGCCGAGGGTGGGAAGAGAGGTGGCAAGAACGTTCTGCAGACCTTGATATTCTGTATGCTGCTAGAGAAGCACCCGAACAAACTACATCTGGTGGCCGGCGTATCCACGGCAACTGCAAAACTCAATATTCTTGACTGTGATGGATATGGACTCCTGAATTACTTTGAGGGGCGCTGCCGTGAGGGAAAGTACAAGGACAGGGATTGTGTGCGAGTCAAGACGCCGACCGGAGAAAAGATTGTGCTGGTATCCGGTGGCGGCAAGGACGGGGACGAGAAGCTCATCAAGGGTAACACCTATGGCATGGCCTACGTCACTGAAGCCAATGAGTGTCATCCTAAGTTCCTGAAAGAGGTATTCGACCGGACAATGACGTCAGGCGACCGGAAGATATTCCACGACCTGAACCCCAAAGAGGAAGAGCATTGGTATTATACTGACATCCTTGATTACCACGAGGAACAGCAGGAAGCGGATCCGGACTATGGATACAATTACGGGCACTTCACAATTGCGGACAACTACAGTGTTTCCGACCAAGGGCTGCGGGACACACTCAAGACATACCGTAAAGGGACCGTATGGTATTCCCGGGATATTCTAGGGCACAGAGCCGTGGCCGAAGGGATTATTTTCCGGTACTTTGCGGATAACCCGGAACCATACCTATACACCGATGCGCAGCTGCAGGAGTGGTTCGCTGTCCGTATCAAACAGGCACAGCGGGAAGGCCGCAGGAAGTGGCTGGATAAAATCACTATCGGCATTGACTTCGGGGGCAACGGCTCCATGACTACATATATTGCAACGGGATTTATAAAATATCACACCCTACTTCCCCTGGAAGAAGATTACTTGCCAGTGACACAAGAGGTTGACAGCAAGCGGATATGTGATAAGTTCATTGAGTTTTACCGCCGGATAATCGACCAGTATGGGGATGTTGATTGGGTGTTTCCGGATTCTGCCAGCACCACAATGATCAATAGCCTGCGGAGCGCAGCCAAGGAGGCGGGACTGCCGTGGCGCAATATTGCCGGCTGCCGGAAGAATGAGATATCCGAGCGGCCGAAGACGGTTGACCTGCTATTGAATACTGGCCGTCTGCTGATAAACCGCCGTTGTCCGATGCTGATTGCCGCAATTAAAAAGTTACGCTGGGATGATGATCATCCGGATCAGCCGGAAGATAAGAACATCGGAAACTGCAATGACTGGTGGGACGGGTTCTGTTATACCTGGCTGGATTTTGTACAACTTATAGATTTGGATAGATAGGAGGATGTATGGAGGGTTTTGTAAAAGCATTCCTGCAAAAGAGGGGATACGATGTAAATGAAACGGCACAGACGTACATAAAAGCATGCGAAGACTGGTACTCAAACAGGGAGATACCAGATTTTCACCGCCGGAAGACGGTCCAGGGCACGGCGTACAACCTGCATCGGCTCAATTTTGCAAAACGCTGCTGCAGCGACGACGCGAACCTGTGTGAGGTGTTGGAGATTAACGCCGGCGTCGGGGAACAGGGGGAAGCCGTTAACGCTATCTTGGATGCGGGAGAGTTCCAGACGCAGTACCGGAAGCAGCTGGAAAAGACATCCGCAGACGGTACGGTTGCCTGTTATATCCGTCTGGACAATGCTACTCTGCTGGACAATGGACAGGCAACGGATGGGGACATCCGTCTTAATTATGTAGAGGCTGACTGTTTTATCCCGCTTACTGTTGTAAATGATATTGTCACGGAAGCAGGGTTCTCCGGTGCATCCCTGCGCGGAGGAAAAAAACAGACCACGCTGGTACTGTTTGTAATCAACGAGAGCAGCCTTTATGAGGCCGAGACGCACGTTTTTGATGAAAAGGGGAATGAACTGCAGGAACATGAAACAACGGTCATTTTGGGGGACGTGAAGCCCTTTGCAGTGATGCGGAACGCAGAGGTAAACAACCTGGACGGCATGGAAGGGTACGGGCTGCCGAAACTGTGGAATGCCATACCGATGCTAAAGGCAATTGACCTTTGTTATAATGTGCTGTTTGGAGATTTGGACAAAGCAGATAAACTGCTGCTTATCAATGAGATGCTTTGTCAGTTTGATGGTTCAGGTAACCCGATAACTCCGAATGAACAAGTGAAAAAGTTATTTGTCCTTTTGGGGCAAAAACTACCAGATCAGAAAGAACTTATCCAAGAATACAATCCAGCAATCAGGATCGACGAGATAACCAAAAGTTTCGAATTGGCAATGTCTCTGCTCTCCCTCATGTTTGGCTACGGGACGAAGAAATATAGCTTTGAGGATGGACAGATCACCACGGCAACGGAATACATCGGGGAGCGTCAAGACCAGATGCAGGAACTGAACCGGCAACGGCAGGAGGCCACACGATACATACAGGACATCTGCCGGGCTGTGATGTGGTTTTCAAATACTTTTCACGGGACAGAGTATAACCTGGATGCAGATATTTTGGTTGATTTTGACGATAGTTATATCACGGACAAGGAGGCCGAGTTGGAGCGGCGCAGGAATGATGCGTTATCCTTTGATATCCCACAGCTGACTATCTGGTATCTGATGGAGGCATACAGCCTGTCGGAGGAAGAAGCCACAGCGCTTGTGACAGCACAGCAGGAGGCGGAAGAGAGGGATCCGACAGGAGAAGAAGAGGACTAAGGAGGTGCGGTCATGTTGACAGACGAACAGCTTGAAATCATTTCCGAAGCGATACAGCCGCTTTTCCAGTATCTGGAGCATGAAGTAATTGTGGATATTGCTCGGCGGATTAAAAAGACTCTTACATACACCAGGACGGCAGAACTGCAGGCAGTGGAAATGCATCGTCTGGGATTCAGCCCGGCGCGGATACGGAAGGAAGCCATGAAACTGCTACGCGCTGATGCCGAGTATCGGAAGCAGGTTGCAAAAAATACGCTGGAATATAAACGAGCTGTCCGGAAGCAGATAAATGACATTACCAGGGCGGCATACCGGGCGGGCAATGAGATTGTGGCCGGTGCCGGGAATATGTCATGGGCGGATGACCTGCGGGTGTGGAAGCAGGCTGGAAAGGAATTGACAGAAGATTCCTTTCTTCCGCAGCTCACAGAAGCTTTTTCTGCGCAGACTGCCGGAGAACTTAAAAATCTGACAAAGACTACAGGGTTCCGGGCTATGAGCGGCCTGGAATCCATAGAAAACGCTTATAGGAACGAATTGGATAAGGCTGTTATAAAGATATGCACAGGGACATTCAGCCAAGAAAAAGTATTGAATGATGTGGTGCATGATTTGGCACATAGTGGATTGAGGTCAATTGATTACTCTTCCGGGCGCACTATGCAGTTGGATGTGGGTGCACGGCTTGCCCTGCGGACTGGCTGCCACCAACTGGCGGGGAAGATATCGGATGCCAACATGGGGCAGACCGGAGAAAACCTTGTATATGTCTCCAAGCATTGGGGCGCCCGTAATACGGGCACAGGGCACGCCAACCATGAGGAATGGCAGGGCAAGGTATATTTTATTAGACCAGGAACAGATTACAGTGAGGAAGCCCGCAGGATAGGCCAGGAACGTATCATGGACTTATGGTATGCCACGGGGTACAGCGTGGACGGCGCGCACCTGAATGACCCGCTGGGACTTGACGGGTATAACTGCCGGCATAACCGGCATGCCTGGTTTGAAGGTATGTCATCCCTTCCGGCAGAGCAGTCGGAGCCGGAGCCTGTTACCATCAACGGAAAAACTTACGACTACTACGCCATGACTCAGCGGATGAGGAGTATGGAGCGTGCTGTCAGAGCCTTAAAAAGAGAAAAAGAAGCCTTGGACACTTTAGGTATCGATAGTACGGAAATAAGGGCTAAAATCAAGGCCAGGACGCGTGAATACAGGGAATTCTGTGGGGCGTGCAATGTCCCGGAGGCAACAACCAAGATGCGCTATGAATGTGGGACAGCCGACCTCACAAAGACGGATAGTTGGAGACGATACGCCGCCGTGAAGCAGGCCAGTGAAGAGGATGTATTACCGGAAGACCAACGCAAAAGAAGTTCCAGAGAAATCCAAAAAGAATTGGAAGGAATTGGAGAGGAAATTACTGATTACACAAGCCGGCCTAGTAAATGGAGCGGGAAAGTTATTGTGGATAATAAACGGTGTGAAGTCGAAAACTGTGAGGGTGCAAAAGAATGGAATTGTGATATACTGATAAGGGATGATGCCGACACGGGCACAAGCTGGCATGAAATGCTTCACTCCTGTTCCATCAGCAATTATACTCCGAAAGATTATGCTAAATACTCTGCCACGGAGGAAGCGGCGGTGGAATTGTTAACGCAGGAGATATGTGCACAAAAGGGAATCTTCCACGCCGGTGCTTATCCGAATTATGTTACAGTTCTGCGGGCAACTAACCGGAAGATGCATTTTGCAGATAACGACCTTGAATTTGCGAAAGAATTTTTCTCGGTTGAACCGCCAGACAGGTTTACGTGGCTGCATGACAAGGTTTCCACGTATTTATTAGATAACGGTGCTTCTGTAGATGACATGAATGAAGTGATAGATTTTATTTCTATACTTGGGGATATTGAGATATGACAAAATGCGAATACTTATTGAATCAGATAATACGTAGGGAACCTCGTGGGAAGGAATGGCTGGTGCTGGAAAAGGAAGTGCAGACATTCCTGCGTGAGGAAGCAACCCTGGAAGAAAAAAAGCAGATTGGACAGTATTCCGAAATGCTTTACATGATGTGCCGGGCGATAGAAAGTATGGAATAAGGCTTGCTAATAATATTCCTCCATGTTATAATAGAAAATGATAACATGAATTATAGTTATGAAAGGCGGGGACGCTGATGCAGGAGTTTTGGTACAGATGCCCCAAATGCGGATTCCCACGGATGCTGAAAATCCGGCCGGATACGAAAGTAGAGAACTTCCCCGGATATTGCAAGAAATGTAAGCAGGAATCCATAATCAATATAGACAATAGAGCCAAGAGCCGAATAGTTAATTCTTAGGAATTGATTGTACGGCTCTCTTTTTATTGTCTGTTCCGGAGGCTGATTGACCTCGTTAAAAAAATCGTTAAAGGAGAATGGGGAATGAAAAGAGAAGATTTAGAGAAGTTGGGGCTTACAAAGGAACAGATTGACAGTGTGTGTGACCTGAATAATAAGGATATGAAGCCGGTGAAGGACGATTTGCAGAAAGCACAGGACGATTTGAAGGTAGCACAGGAAAAACTGACAACGGCAGAAGAAGCAGTAAAAAAGTTTGACGGAGTGGATCTGGAAAAACAGAATCAGCAGATTAAAGACCTGCAGGACGCCCTTAAAAAGAAGGAGGAAGAGCATGCCGCTGAACTGGCTGCGCGGGATTTTAATAGTCTACTTGAAAAGAGTATATCCAGTGTAAAGGGTAAGAATTCGAAGGCAATCATGGCATTGCTGGATATGGATTCCCTGAGGTCTTCCAAAAACCAGAAAGAGGATGTCGAAAAGGCACTGAAAGCTCTGGCAGAAGCGGAAGACAGCAAAATGCTGTTCGGGGAGCCGGAAACGAAACCTACGGGAACCCAGAGTATAATCGGGGCAGTGACAAAATCTACAGAAACAGCAAAAGAAACTTTGGGTGATGCATTAGCAGCCCATTATAAAAATTAAGGAGGTAAATTATGCCTGTAACATTAGCAGAAGCAAAAGTCGGTATGGCCGACAAAGTAGACCAGCAGGTAATTGATGAGTTCCGCCGGGACTCTCTGTTGCTTGACATGTTAACATTTGATGATTCCGTATCCCCTGGTACTGGCGGATCCACCCTTACCTATGGGTACATGAGGTTGAAAACACCTTCCACGGTGGCAACCCGTACCATTAACACGGAGTATGCTCCGAATGAAGCCAAAAGGGAAGAAGCAACCGCAAAGGTGATTATCCTGGGCGGAGCATTTGAGGTTGACCGTGTCATTGCAAACACCGGCGGAGCAGTAAATGAAATTGAATTTCAGGTGAAGGAAAAGACGAAAGCGGGAGCCAACTATTTCCACAACCTGGTAATCAACGGTACTTCCGCAGCGTCAGGCACCGGGTATATTACCGGCACGTTTGACGGACTGAAAAAAATCCTGTCCGGCTCCGACACGGAATACACTTCCGAAAGCGATATTTCCACCAGCTCTTTTCTGGATGACAATTACAATGCATTCTTGGATGAACTTGATGGGTTTATTTCCAAACTGGCGGAGAAGCCCGATATCCTGCTCATGAACAATGAAATGCTGACAAAGACCAGATCGGCGGCAAGGCGTGCCGGCTTTTATGAGCGCAGCGTGGACGGTTTCGGCAGGACAGTGGAAAAATACAATGGTATCCCCATGATGGATGTGGGACAGTACTATAACGGCACTAAGACCGTGGATATTATCGAAACAAGTACACCTTCTGCATCCGCTTATGGTGAAACATCCATTTACGCCGTAAAACTGGGGCTGAATGCCTTCCACGGCATCTCTGTGGATGGAAGTAAGATGATCCACACGTACCTTCCTGACCTGCAGTCCCCTGGGGCAGTAAAGAAAGGAGAAATCGAACTGCTGGCCGGTGCTGTTCTCAAAAACAGTAAAATGGCCGGCGTACTTAAGGGGATAAAGATTAGGCCTAAGACTGCCTGATTAAAGGAGGGAGCTTGATGCTGTACATAACATGGGAGTATTACAGCTCCCTTTATGATACCGTTCCGGAAACAGATTTTGACAAACTTAATATCAAAGCCTGCGCAAAGCTGGATGTGTATACCCATATGCGTGCCCGGAACTTTATGGCGGTCTATGACCCTGACGCGGCAACGCCCTTCCAGGAGCAGACATACACACAGATACAAAATACAGTTTGTGAGCTTATCAACCTGGTAAGTATCCAGGATGCAGCCGGCATGGGTTCGGGGATTGCATCCACAAGCAATGACGGGTACTCCGAAACCTACAAGGTAACCACACAGGCCGAGAAGGATGCGGAGGTGATAGCCCTCATCCAACAGGGCTTGGGTGGTACCGGATTGGCAGGTGCGTTATGAGCATCCTTTTTACAGATACGATGACCATTTATAATTACTTCCGGGACCCGGAGACAGAAGCGGAGTCCTGGCATCGGTCCGTTATTAAAGGGGTTCAATGGCGGCACGGTAAGAAAGAACTTACTGTGTCGAAGGGAGTCCAAACAGAAGAACGCGTTGAAAGCATCACAGTGGACTTTTCCCGCGCATACGGCCGTCCGGCCTATGCGGAACCGGTGAAGTATACAGCACTGCCTCCTGACGACAGGGCCGCCAGCTGGACGCTGGACAGTAAACACGGACTGGATATACTCGTTCTGGGGGAATCTCAGCGAGAAGTGAAATCCGAGCATGATATTGATGCGCTAAGGGAGGATTATCAGTACGTGGTTACAGTTACCAGCGTGACGGATAACCGGAACCGGCCACGGCTTAAGCATATCAAGGTGGTGGGCAAGTAATGGGTTTTGATTATGTGTGCAATTTTAATCTTAAGGATTGCATCAACACATTGGGAATAGAAGAGCGTGGCAGGGTCCAGCAATCTGTTACAGAGTCAGTCTTGAATCTTGCTGGGCCGTATGTCCCGAATGACGTGGCGGGAAAATATGAGCTCCCGCATAGGTTACAGGATAGCGGTCACATCGAAAATGAAACGGAAGTTGTGTGGATTGCCCCTTATGCAAGGCGCTGGTACTACCAGGATGCAAACTTCCAGGGCGCACCAATGCGCGGTAAGTATTGGGTGCCAAGGATGCTGCAGGACGGCGGCCTTAAAAAAATAGAGGACGATGCAAGGAAGGCAGTGAAAAAATGACAGTATCAGAAAGCGTTATCCGGTGGCTGAAAGGGTTTGACGCCAGCCGGCTAAAAAGTATCAATACAGATATGTTAGCGGCAGACGTGAAATCTTATGCGCTAATAAAAGAGCCGGTGCAAAATGTGCAAAGTTTTTTGTCTGGACGCAAGGTTATCACTGACCATTTTACCCTGATGGCGAGACTGGCCAGCAAAACCAATGGCACCCGGATTGAGAATTCCGGTTTTGGTGAGGCATTGGCGGACTGGATAGGCGTCCAGAATGCTGCCGGGAATTACCCGGCGGTTGAGAATGCGAAAGTCCAGGAAATCAGTGTCACAACGCCTTTTTACCTGGGCCAGTCAGAAGAAAATGACAGCTTGTACCAGATGACCGTAGCAATAAAATATATGAAGGAGAATTGAGTATGAAAAGAGAGGAACTTATCCATTACCTGGATACATCAATGGGCGGTGAAAATCCTGCTTACGCCCTCATTGGTGACGGGGTATCATCTTTAACAGAAGAAATGAACCCGGAAGAGGAAACCAACCAGTGGATTAATCAGGCCAATGGAAATACAGAGATTAAATCCTATACCCCCAGCATTGAAGTGGAGAAGCAGGACTGCGTAGACGACGATATGCAGACGTTTATCGACAAAATGGTAGACGAACTGCCTACAGGTACCGCAGCCGAAACCAATTATGTACGTCTCCGCCTCAAGGATGCGATCAGTGGAGCGGATGGCAAGTATGTAGCGTACCGGCGTAAATGTGCGGTATCCGTAAGCAATACCGGCGGGGATGCCGGATCCAATGTTGTCAACAGCATCAAAATTGGCGGCAAGGGCGCATCCGTGAAGGGGTATTTTGATGTAAAGACCAAAACCTTCACCGAGGGTACATATACGGCAGGTTAATAAGGTATTAAGGAAACTTAATATACTGGGGTGTGTACCTTTCCGTCATGCCCCAGTTCGGAAAGGATGGTAAGTTTTTATGAATCAGGAATTTTTTGGTGGTATTAAGGCTGACAGTGGTGTCAGAAAAATAAGAGTAAATGACGCGGGGGAATACATAGAGTTATCACTGACAGATGTAACCCTTTTTGAGAGGTTCACGGGGCTTCTGGACTGGTTTGAAATCAAACAGGCAGAACTGAACCAGTTTGGCGCTGATTTTGAAGCACGACATGCCAATGACGGGGATAACACAAAGGCTGTCGTTGAAGTGATACACAAGCGTACGGAATTATTTACGGAATGCTGCAAGAAGATTGATGAAGTCTTTGGCGAAGGGTGCTGCAGGAAGGTATTTGGAAATATCATTCCTGATGAACTGCCGATCATGGACTTTTTTGAGCAAATGACACCCATTATGCAGCGTATGGCGGCAGAGCGCGGAGAAAAACTGAAAACCAAATACAGCCGGAACCGTAAAGGGAAAGGAAAGCAGCGTTCCAAGGATGAACTGATTGCCGATTACAAAGCCAGGAATGCGGCAGGGGAGCTGACAGATGGAGGAGCAGAAGTATAATGTCATACTGGATGACCTGCCTGAAGAATGGAATGGATATCGGATTTGCACAGATTTCCGAGTGGGTATCCAGATTATCCAGCTGCTGGAAGATGCAGAGTACAGCCAGACAGAACGCCTTGCTTATGCTGCGGAGCTACTGTTTGACGATATGCCGGAAAGCATAGAAGAATGTGTTCAGGGGGTAATGTGGTTCCTGTCTACATGGAATCATGATGGGAAGCAGGGAGAAAAGCAGGATGATGTTATTGTCATGGACTATGATGTAGACCAGTGGCGAATATATGCAGCCTTCCGGCGGCAGTACGGTATCAATTTAAACAGTGCGGAGTTGCATTTCTGGGAGTTCATGGGGCTTCTGAGAAATTTAGAGGAATGTAATTTTACAAGGATAATGGATATCCGGGCTATGAAAATTGACCCCAAAATGTCCTCAGAACAGAAAGCAGCGATTAAAGCCGCAAAGGAAATTTATAAGATAAACCGGGAGGATCCGGAAGAAGACAAAGTAAGCCCGGCGCGGGAAGAATTCCTGCGGTTTGCGGGATTGAATAAATAGCAGCCAACACAGAGCCTAGAGCCGATTGCAATTATGCAGTTGGCTCTTTTGGTTAGGTGGTGAGAATATGGCAAGCTATGACGCAGAGATAAGGGTACAGACAAGTATTGACAATAAAAATTTCATTGCCGGTGCGGATAAGGTGCAGCATACCCTGAAAGATATCGAAAAGGAAGTGGATGTTGCCAAGGCGAAACTGAAAGACCTGGAAACATTGGGTATTCCCAAAAACTCCCAGCTTTATCAATCCGCTGCGAAAAACCTTGCCAAGTGGACAGCGGAACTTGAGGCCGTAAAAGGAAAGCAGCAGGAAACAGCTTCCGATTTTTCTGAGCACATAAACCTGATGCGGGTTGACATTGAGGAATACGCAAATACCCTCAAACAACTTGAAAAAGAAGGTAAATACTTCGGCGATGCTGATTACGATAAGGTTTACCTGGCATGGAAACAGGCCACAGAAGAAGCTAAAAAGTACCAGGCGGAGCTTAATAAGCATACCGAAAAAGGGCAGGCAGAAGAGGCGGAGAAAGCCGCCAGGGAACTTGAAAAACAGGAAGCTATCCAGCGCAGGATAGAAGCCCAGGCGGAAAAGAACCTGCAAAAGGAAAATGAAGCTCTCTTGAAAGATGCACAGAAAGAGGCGAAGCTCCAGGCGCAGGAAGCGGAAGAACAACGCCTTGCAGACATCAAAGCTCAGGCTACGGTTGCCGACCAGAGGATAGTTTCTCTTCTGGAACGTCGGAAGCAACTGCAAACAGAAATCGCAGAACTGGAAAAAGCCGGGGTGACGGCGGGATACCGAGAATATGATGCGCGGCAGGCAGAACTTAAGAGTATAAACAGACAGGTTTCCGGTTCGGCTGATATGGGTGGTACTGTGGCTCAGTTTGCGGCTCTTGCGGGGAAAGCATCGAAGATACTTGCTATTATCGGGGCAGTGTTTGCGGTGGCAAAAAAGATTTCCTCTGTTATAAAGACGATTGCTTCCACTATCGCAAAAATTGTAGGGAGCCTTCTGAAAAAGACAGCGAGTGCCTTTAAGTTCATAGCTACTCAGGCAGGGAAACTATTCAGCAAGCTTACATCTGGGTTCCGCAGCAGTGGCAGTTCTGCTGGTAATTTCGGCGACAGGCTGCTGGGACTTGTAAAAAGCGTATTTGTGTTCAATGTTATCAGTAAAGCTTTTCAGAGTATGGTATCCGGAGTCCAGGATAGCACAAAGAAATTTACTCAGTATTCTTCTTCATTTAATGGTAATATTTCGGCTCTTGTGAACGCACTCAGTACCTTAAAAAATGCAATTGCCGGGGCTTTTGCTCCGATATTGAGCATTGCCATACCTTACTTGGTGCAGTTGATTAATTATGTGACAATGGCCGTCAATGCCGTGGCGCAGCTGATAGCAGCATTGACTGGCGCCAGTACATGGAGTAAGGCAATACAGCAAAATAAAGATTATGCATCATCCCTTGACAAGGTAGGTGGATCCGCCAAAAAGGCCGCTGGAGCATTGGCCAAATTTGACGATTTAGATGTGCTGCAGAAAAATGATTCTGGCGGTGGCGGCGGAGCTGGTGCTGGGAATCTGTGGGAAGAGGTACCAGTATCCGACACAACAAAGGGCCTGGCAGATAAAATAAAAAAACTCCTTGCCCTGGATGATTGGTCAGAGTTGGGAAAGATGATTGCCGGTAAACTCACGGAAATGCTTATGAGCATCCCCTGGGATAAAATTCAAGCGGCGGCAAGAAAACTTGGAAAACAATTGGGAAGTTTACTTAATGGAATCTTAAGTGATTTCAGGCTCTGGGAGGAATTAGGTTATGCTCTGGCGCAGGGGATAAATACAGCCCTTATATTTCTATCGAACTTCTTTTCTCAGTTCGATTTTGAGAAGATCGGGAACAACATTGCTGATGGAATAAACACTGCGATTGGAAATATAAACTGGAGATTGATGGCGCAGACCTTTATTGTCGGAATTAATGGGCTGATTGATTTAGTATACGGTTTTGTGACATCCATTGATTTAGTAAAGCTTGCCCAAGAGCTGGGAGAAACACTGTTCACCGTCCTTGATAACCTGAATTATGAAAGGGTTGCCGAAACAATCATTAAGGGGATTGTAAAAATATCGGATGCGGTTATATCGTTTGTGGAATCAATCGATTTTAAGGCACTAGCTGCTCATTTAGTGGATATGATGCGCCGGATTGTGCACAGCATGGAGTTGGACGCAGAAGGCAATGAACTCGGGGATATATGGAAGAAAAATGGTGAAGCCGTAGGTAAGTTGATACAATCATTTGTCGAAACTGTTGGTACATTAATGAGCGGATTTGCCGCAAATGGGGAGGAACTGGGAAGGCAAATAGCAAGATGGTTTGGCAATGCTTTAGACCAGATTAAATGGGAAGATGTTGGACAAGCCATTCACGACATGCTATCAGGCCTTTTAGATGTGATAATCGGTTTCCTTGACGAAATGGATTGGGATGACGTTGGTGAAAAGATTGGTGAATTTTTAGAAGGCCTTGATTGGAAAAGCATTACCGAAAAACTAGGCGAAGCACTGCGTTTGGCAATTATAGCATTACGCAATGTTCTATCAGATGAATTTGCGGATAGTGCAGAAACAAAAGCAATAGGAGCGGATATTGTTTTAGGTGTAATGGATGGAATGCTGGGAAAAACAAACCCATTGATAGCGTCTGTTATTGATTTGTTTCAAGTTGTTATTACAGCTATTAGAGCATTTTTAGGAATCCATTCTCCATCCACGGTTTTTGCAGAAATCGGCCGGTATTTGATTGAAGGCCTGCTCCTGGGAATACAGGAACTGTGGGTATCCCTGCAGGAGTGGTTCGCCACCACCTTTGAGAATTTAATTCTCTTTTTCACGGAAAAGTGGACACTCATTAAAGAGGGTGCCTTGGAAATCTGGAACAACCTGAAAGACAGTCTGGCCGAAACTTGGGACAGTATCAAAGAATCTGTTGCTGAGAAATTCGATGCCGTAAAGGAAAAAATCGAAGAGGTGTGGAATGCAGTTAAGGAATGCATCGACTTAAAGGTTAAAGATATTAAGGGCAAAGTAAAGGAGCTTACCGACAAATTTACAGAGCTTAAGAAAGATGTCAGTACAGCATTTACCAATATTAAAGAAAGTATCATAAACGCCTTAAGCCCAGTTATAGATAAGCTTAAAGATTTTATCCAGTGGGTAAAGGATGCGATCCAGGCTGTAAAAGATTTTTTCAACAGCGGTTATGAACAGGTGGGTACCACAGCTGGGAAGACATCCAAAACAGCCACTGCCAGAAGCGTTATGGCGGCCAGCCCTGCCAGTATCAGCGCTGCTATGGCAGATATACCACATCTGGCTTCAGGAGCCGTCCTGCGGGGCGGGAACCCGTTCTTGGCCTTGATAAACGAACAGAATGCAGGGCAGACCAATATAGAGGCCCCGCTGTCTACCATTCGTCAAGGACTAAGGGAGGAATTATCTGCGCTGGGATTTGGAAGTGGCGGTGGACAATTAAAGGTTGTGCTGCAGGTAAATGGAGCCGATTTGGCACAGGCAACACTGCAAGATTTCTTAAGTGAAATGAACAGGCAGGGATTAGATGTGGAAGTACTGGGGGTGTAGCGGGATGACAGATTTTACACAGGGTATATCAATAGATGGCGTGGAATACATGATCCCGTTTGTCTCCATAAAACGCGAGGCCCCATTTTTAGATAAGACGGCAGAACGAACAGAAGACGGAGAACTTCACCGGGAGCTGATAGGGGTGTACTACAATTACACAATGTCATTCGGTACTATCGATGATGTGGATTTATACATAAAACTGTATGATCACCTTACCCAGCCAGTACCCTTTCATACCTTTACACTGCCGACATCCAGGGGGTCATATTCCTTTATTGGTTACATATCTTCTGTAACTGACGAAATGGAAAAAATTCTGGAAGACACGGTTAGATTCAAGGCGTTGACATGTAAATTCACAGCGAAAAGCCCAGCGAGGAAACCAGAATGAACCAAACAAGTTTTGAAGTTGTTTATGACCTTAAGGACACAACCGCATTACAGGACAGTATTCCCTCCACGATGGACAACCAGCCTTTCGCCGTCGAAACGCTGCTGAAACAGAATGCCCCCTTCCCTGACTATGGGACACTGGAACAGGATTATTTCCTTTTGGACAGCTCCATGCCGGAGTTGCCGGATGAGCCGGAAGGGATTCCCTTCTGGTCTTCCGAATTATCAGATAGCGAGGGGAATTTTCTGGATAATCCCGTGCTTACCATATTATTTTCTGAAAACCATACCAGTACCGGATTGACATTTCATTTCGCGGGCGAAATCCCTATTCAGTTTCAGGTGCGTTGGTTTGACCTGGAAGGAAACATGATAGCCCTGAAAAGCTTCCAACCTGACAATCCGGAATACTATGCGCGGAATCTGGTGGAGAACTACGGGCGGCTTGAAGTAGAGTTTCAGAAAGCGCAGCCATACCGGTATGTGAAGCTATGGGGTATAGATTATGGTGTAGTTGTCACTTGGGATGAAGATGATATCAAGACCACCTCCCTGGTAGAGGAAACGGATCCGACCTCTAACACGCTGAAAATTAATAAGCTTACCTTCCAGTTCGTTGACCGCGATAACGAATTTAACTTGGCGAATAGTGAGGGCTTGCATAAGGCACTGCAGAAAAAACAGCACATCGAACCTTATGAGATTGTGGACGGGGAGCGCCTGTTCCTTGGCCGCTACTTCCTGACAACCCCTGGCAGCGATAAGAGCCTTGCCAAGATGGAAGCCACGGATTACATCGGGCTGCTGGATGATACCGATTTTAAGGACGGCAGGGTATACAACGGGGAGCTGGCCGGGAATGTACTGGCGGATATCTTTGCCGGTACCGACATCCCTTTTGAGGTGGCGGAGGATGTGGCTGCTACGCCGCTGCATGGCTGGCTGAAAATCCAGACGCGCAGGAAAGCCCTGCGGGAAGTACTCTTTGCATGTGGTGCAGTGGCTGAAACGGCCAGGCGGGATAATGTGTGGATATATAAGCCGTCAAGGGTTATACAGTCCGATATTCCCCGGAGCCGTAAGTTTTCAACGGCCACAAAGCAGGATACGTATATCAGCGAAGTAAGCATTAAGTTCACGGAATACGCGGAGGGCACGGAGGAAAAGGAACTGGTCAAGCAGACTACATATCCGGCCGGCGTGAATGAAGTGAAGTTCAGCAGCCCGGTATCCGCACTGCGGGTAAGCGCCGGTGAGATTATCGAAGCCAAAACCAATTATATTATCTTCCGGCTGCCGGAAGAGGCTGCCGTTACCATATATGGCCGACAGTACAGCAAGCAGGATATCACGGTTACTTCCGCCGTCCCACAACTTAAGGCCGGGGAGAATCCGAAGGCAAAAAGCTTTTCGGGTACGCTGTTTAATTACAGCCAGGCAAAGGTGATATCGCAAGTAATCCTGGATTATTACCAGCTGTCATTAATCCTTAATATCCGATATCTGGCTGCACAGGAAAGGCCGGGACAGTGGGCGTCAGTAGAAAATACCCTTGTGGGGCGTGGCAGCTATGCGGCAGGGCTGGAAAGCATAAAGACTGACCTGACTGGCGGATACATATCCACGGCGCAGCTCAGGGGCTATTACAGATATGTGTCGGAGTATTATTATACCGGCACGGAACTTTATACAGGGGAGGACGTGGGCGTATGAATAAAGGATATATAAAAAGCTGTACAATTACGCCGAACCCGGCCAACCAGAAACAGCAGCTACAGATAGTCCTGGATATAGAGGACAAGCCGATTGTATTTGAAAAGGTGACATATTATGCCGGCAATGAGATTAAGGCCGGGGAGAGGATAGGGATAATGTAAATGGCAATAACAAAAGTACGGGTGCAGATAAACAGCGTGTGGACGAACTGCACCAAAAACAGTGCGGGGAAATGGGTGTGCAGCCCGTCAGCCCCTGCAACCACCAGTTTTAACCTTGCGGAGAAGTATTATCCGGTAACAGTGGAAATAACCAACGATGCGGGGACGGTAGCCACATATAACGCTGCATCGGAAACGGTTGGGACATCTCTGAGGCTTGTAGTAAAAGAAACCATAAAGCCGGTAATAACGCTGGTGTCTCCTACAAATGGTGCGCTGGTAATTAATAATAAACAGCAGATTACCTTTAAGGTAACTGATGAGACAGGGGGCAGCGGCCTGGCACTGTCAACGCTGGCCTTAAAGATTGACAGCAATAGCTATAACCAGTCCAGTGCCGGAATGGCCAAAACAGCGATTGCCAACGGATACCAGTTTGTATATACCCCACAGACAGCCCTTACGGATGGGGAGCATACCGTTACGATAAATGTGAAGGATAACGATGGCAATTCCGCAACGGCGATATCCACCAAATTTAAAGTGGACACAGTACCGCCGACACTTAGTATATCTGCTCCTGCCAATAACCTGATCACGAACAAGAAGAGCCTTACGCTGTCCGGCACCACAAATGACTTGACAAGCAGCCCTGTGTCCATAACAGCAACGCTTAATGGTGTGAGTATGGGAAGCATTACCATATCTGACAATGGGGCGTTTTCCAAGGCATTCACGGCGGCGGAGGGGGACAATACCATCGTGGTAACGGCGCGGGACTCTGCCGGGAAGACAACCACGATAACCCGGACGTTTAAGGTGGATACCTCTGTGCCGCAGCTCAATAGCGCTACTATAAGCCCTAACCCGGCAAACGCAAGCGCCAGCATCCAGATAACCCTTGACATTACGTAAAAAGGCAGGTGGTAAATGTGGCATACATAGCTGTTGCAGCACCCAGTGACATTGTGTATGTCGCGGGTACCATAAATGAGGTAGATACAGTCTGGCAGGAGATTAACGGGCAGTGGTATGGATATGCGGATGCCGTGGAGGATAATACCTACCATGTGTGGGTGGAAATGTACGATGCCGCCGGGAACCGGTCAGAGCACACGGCCAGCATGTACTATGAGCTTCCGTGGTTTGTGACTGATCGGACGGCGGAGGATGTGGAAGCCGGGACGGGGAAAGGCTTCCTGAACGCCAGGGATCTGAACCGGATCGAAAAGAATAGTTATACTGTCGGGAACCTGGCCGCCCTTGTCATTGATGCGAAATATGACTGGGCGGTGGGAGATCTGCCCAGGGCAAGTGATTTTAAAAGGATCCGGCTGCAGGTGCAAAAACTCAGGGACTATGCGCACCGTAGCACCACCCCAAAAGTCCCCGAACAACCCCTGAACCATTATAAAAAGCTTAATGATATTGAGCAGATTCAGAAAGATTGTTACGACATTTATGTCGGTAACAAGAAAAACATTATATATGCCGGTGAAATATATGCCGGAGAAGGAGGACTATTATAATGGCATTTGTTAAAAAAACATGGAAAGATAGGCTTGTGGAATATGCCGGCCGGCGTAAGATAACCAACGTGACTACGATGGCCGCCCAGATTGTGGACGTGGAACGGGCGGAGGGTGTTGTGTCGGAAGAGGGCAGTGCATTTTCGGCAGCAAATATGAATGATTTTGAGCAGCGGACAGCAGACGCTTTTTCGGCAGTGCTGCAAGATATAGAAGGGATAAATAGCGATTTAGGTGGGTATGAGTTTGATACGATAAACGGAGTCCCCAGTTATAAGGCAGGTGCAGATGCAGCATGGGTCCCATTTAAGCGGGAGCCAATAATTGAAAAAGCTTCCTTTTCGTGGGCCTATTCACCTTCCCAGACATTTCCTGCAAAGGAAGGATATAAAATCGTGGGGTTGTATGCAGATATTACAGGCATTAACTCACAAAATGCTGTGAACATAAATTTTGGCATAAGCAAAAACTTAGCAGCTGGTAGGATATCAATATCAGGGCAGACCTATGTAAATATAATGGGAGCGTTTTATTGTATTTACGCTTGATAAAGCGGCCTTTATGGAATTAACTCAATCCGTAACATGATATTAGGATTAACCGTATCTCCTTTGTAAAGTACCTGTAATTTATCAGATGCCAAAGAACTTACATCATAAGTGCCATCCGCTGTTATTAATTGAGTGCCGCATGTAACCTGATAACCATAAGGCCCCAAATTTGTAATTCTAATTTTTGAATAATTGGAATAATCAAAATTATTAAGCACAAATGTGGAGTAACGAGTTACGTTGATACCAGAAAATGCCGCAGATGCTGTGCCATCCATCAGCACCAGTGTATTGCTAAAAGGGAGCCATGCATCAGCACCTTTTTGCCGATATACGCCTTTCCCGCCCTGAAGGTCAAACTCAATTTGTCCGTTGGCTAAATCGCTATTTAACACGGACTAATCTTAAGCAGGGGAACGAACGATTTATAGTTAAAAAAATAAAATTTATAGTTAAAGGCGCCGGCTGCCTTAAGCCGGAGAAAGAGGATATATGAACAAAATAAGATTTGCAAACGACACAGAAATGGAGGTAGCCGGCGTTACCCAGGCCGGGGATACTCTCAGAATTGATGTTAAAACGGCGGACGTGAATGCTGTTATTGGCTCCTTCCGGGACAATCTGGCTGCAACTTCCCGGATGCGTTATTACGTTGGCACTGACCTGCTCCGGGGCTATACCGGCTATACTCTTCTGACCGGTGTAGAGTTTACCCCGGACGTAGTGTCTGGCATTGATTATGAGACGGAGGATGAGACTACGGAAAGCGGCTTTGCCGAGATAAAAGTGGACGAGGTAACGGTGATCATGCGGCGCGTGGATAAGGTTACACAGGTAGCAGCAGCTGCAGAGCAGCTGGCGGCAAACCTTGACTTTGTGGCAATGGAAACCGGTGTTGAAATTTAGGGAGGGAGAAACCATGTCGAAGAATTATGAAAAAGTAAAAAAGTACTATGACCGGAAACTCTGGGATATCGATAAGGTGACGTCAGCTGTCGGCAAATGGATCACGGAGGAAGAATATCAGGAGATAACAGGACAGATGTATCAGGCAGAATAACACCCGGGGGGACAACATGAAAGATTTTATCGTGAAGTATTGGCTGGAATGTGTTTTCACGGCGGTAACAGGAGCTTTTGCCTGGGCGTACCGTAAACTTAAGAAACGGGTGGACGAGCAGGAACTTATCAAGCAAGGCGTTCTTGCCATACTCCATGACCGCCTTTTCCAGGCGGGGCGGCATTTTATATCCCAGGGATACATATCCCTGGAAGAACTTAAAAACATAGAGTACCTTTACCGGAGTTACCACGCACTAGGCGGGAACGGAACGGGTACGGAAATCTGGGAGCGTATAAAGGAACTCCCTTTAAAAAAAGAAGGAGAGACATTATGAAGGAAATTAATTGGAAAAGAAAACTGACAAGCCGTAAACTGTGGACTGCTGTAGCGTCCTTTGTGTCCATGATGATTGTAGCCTGCGGCGGCCCCGAGAACCAGGCCACGCAGGTGACCGCGCTGATTATGGCTGGGGCCACGGTAATAGGGTACATAATCGGTGAAGGCCTGACGGATGCGGCGGCTGTCAGCAAGGAGGAAGAACCTGTTTCCGAAATGGCAATGCAGACACAGGCTATAGGATTTACTACGGAGGATGAGGGGGAGTAATCTCCCTTTTCCTTTTTGGGAGGATAATTATATGTATAAAGGAATAGACGTAAGCAGCAACCAGGGTGTAATAGATTGGAAGAAAGTAAAGGCTGCAGGCTGTGATTTTGCAATATTGAGAAGTACGGTTAAATCTGGCGCTGCTGATAAACAGTTCGCAGCCAATGCGGCTGGCTGTATTACTTGGGGTATCCCATTTGAGGTATACAAATATTCCTATGCCCTTACCCCTACTCAAGCAGTAGAAGAGGCAAAGCAGGTGATAGCCCTGTTGGCTTCGCATGGAATTAAGTGCCGCATCTGGTGGGATGTAGAGGATCCTTCCCTACGGAAACTGAGTAGGGGAGTATTGACAGGCCTGATACAGTCTGCGGCGGATACAATCATCGGTGCCGGGTACCAGTTTGGCATTTATACCGGCAAGTCTTTTTACGAGGAGGGCGTATTTGATACTGCGGCTTTTTCTTGCCCGATGTGGATTGCCCGGTACCCCAACAGCGGATATTATGCCCTGGCAGATAATCCGCCCGCAGATAAGTACAAGCCTACAGTAACTCAGCCGTTGTTTGGATGGCAGTACACCAGTAAGGGGCGCGTAGATGGTATCGGCACAGTGGTAGACCTAAACGTCTGCTATATTCCGTTTTGGGATATTCAGGTTCCGGAATACTACCTGCAGGATATCTGGCACGGCACGTCCATCAGCAAGGCGTTGGAAAGCATCGGAGAGGACGGTTCTTACCAGCACCGGGCGCAGATCGCTGCGGTGAACGGGATTGCGGGGTATACTGGTACAGCAATCCAGAATACGCACATGCTTAATCTGCTTCGGACCGGGCAGCTTATTAGGGCATAAAAAAGAGGGGATTTCTCCCCTCTTTATCCAATAATTTTAATTTTACATGGATTATTAAGAATCCATTTTCTGGACTAGAGAAGGTCAAAAGAGATAAACAAAAATACGCAATAAATAAGTTTGAAAACTGAATAACCCGTGTTGCATTTCGTGTTGCATAGCCTTGTGTTATAATATAATTAAGTCGATTAAGATGCTAAAAACTGTATTATAATGCAAAGTATAATCCCGTATTTACGGCAAATAGCATAAATACGGGATGTGTTTCTTCCTATTAAAATGGGTTCGAATCCCCCGTGCTTCAGTACAAAAACCTCAGTTTTATAGCTGAGGTTTTTTGTTGTAAATAAAAGCAGGTAAAACTGCAGTTTTGGGATACTTGACTTTGCAACTGTTGTGAACTGGTATATAATTTAAGTAATAAGAAGATTTCCAAAGATCAGGAATTATACGAGAAGGAGCAGGGAAATGATACAGGTAGCATTTTACGACACGGCTGAAGATTCCGTATTTGATTTTGCGGTAATTATTGCAAAGAAGGATGGAAAGTGGCTTTTATGCCGTCATAAGGAGAGGACAACCTGGGAATTCCCGGGAGGGCACAGGGAAAAAGGCGAAAGGATAGAGGACGCGGCCCGAAGAGAGCTGTTTGAGGAAACCGGGGCGAAGGATTATACGCTTCAGCCAATTTGTGCGTATTCTTGTATGAAGCAGGGAGGAGATGCCAGCTTTGGTATGCTGTATTATGCGGATGTGAAGGAACTAGGAGCTTTGCCGGCGTTTGAAATCAGGGAGACCAGATTGTTTGATGAGTTTCCTGACAGAAAGGATTTCTGGACATATTCTGATATACAGCCGTTTTTATTAAGAAAGGTAAGAGAACTGGATATAAAATGAAGAAGATTATATCTTTTTATTTAAAGCCTTATTATAAAAGGATGGGCATTGGTTTTGCCGTTAAGTTTACGGGATCTATTATGGATTTGTGCATTCCCTGGGTTCTTGCTTATGTTATTGATAATGTGATCCCCATGAAAAGTCTGCAGAAGATCTATCTTTGGGGCGGAGTGATGATATTCTGTTCTTTTGTTGCGGTTGCTTTTAATATTATTGCGAACCGTATGGCATCTAAGGTTGCCAGTGAGGCGACGCAGATTATAAGGCATGACCTTTTTGCGAAAACAATGTATTTATCGGCCAGGCAGACGGATGCTTTTACCAAACCATCTTTGATTTCAAGGCTTACTACAGATACATATAATGTAAATCAGATGATAGGCAGGATACAGAGGCTTGGAGTGAGAGCCCCTATTTTACTGATCGGCGGGATTATTTTTACTATGGCGCTGGATCCTGTGCTGGCATCCATACTCTTATTGGTTATGCCTGTTTTAGCGCTGGTTATGGCGGCGGTATCCCGGAAGGGTATGCCTTTGTACCGGAAGCTTCAGGAAACTGCGGACAAGTTCGTATGTCTGGTAAGAGAGGACATCGCCGGAATCAGAGTGATTAAGGCGTTGTCTAAAATGGATTATGAGAAGGATAAATTTGACAGAGTCAATACCATGGTCGTTACCTGCGAAAGAAATGCGGAGCAAACGATGGCTGTCCTGAATCCGGCAATGAATATACTTTTAAACCTTGGACTGGTGGGAGTTATTCTGGCGGGGGCCTACCGTGTGAATGCGGGAACTTCTGAAGTGGGTAAAATATTGGCGTTCATGACTTATTTTACAATTATACTGAATGCCATGATGTCCATATCCCGTATGTTTGTGATAATAAATAAGGCGGTTGCATCCGGGGCGAGAATAGAACAGGTGCTGGATTGCGAAGAGGATATGGTGCGTATTTTTGGAGATGAGAGTGGAGTAAAGGCTGGAAAGGGGCAATGCGGCGAGATCGTATTCGACCATGTTACCTTTTCTTACAATAAAAATGAACCAAATCTGAATGATATTTCCTTCTGTGTTAATAAAGGGGAAATGCTGGGCGTGATAGGAGCCACCGGATCGGGAAAGACAACATTGGCGGCCCTGCTTATGCGGCTTATGGATGTGGATCAGGGGAGGATTCTGATACATGGACAGGATATCCGGAGTATCGAAAAAAAAGAGCTTCAGAAAAAGTTCGGGGTTGTTTTCCAGAATGACATTATTTTCGAGGATTCTATTTTTGAGAATGTGAGGATGGGAAGGGAACTGTCCCGTGAGGATGTAAGAAAAGCTCTGGGTTATGCGCAGGCGGATGAATTTACACGGGAGAAGGAACGTAATGAGGGGGCAATGCTGGATATTAAAGGGGCCAATCTCAGCGGAGGACAGAAACAGCGTATTCTGATAGCCAGGGCTTTGGCAGCGAAACCGGATATATTGATACTGGATGATTCCTCCAGCGCTCTGGACTATCGGACGGATGCAAAGCTCCGGAAACAGCTGAAAGAGCATTTTCGGAATACTACCACTATTATGATTGCCCAGAGAATCAGTTCGGTTATGCATGCGGATCATATTCTTGTATTGGAGGATGGGGAGATGATTGGTTATGGAACCCATGAGGAGCTGATAGAACAATGTCAGGTGTATAAAGAAATCAGCCGTTCACAGACAGGAGAGGCAGTGGTATGAAGTGGGGAGGAAAGGGTAAACAGGAAGAAAAGGGTAAACAAGAAAAAAAGGATAAACAGGAAAAAAAGGAAAGAGGGAAAAAGGGTACTCTGCTGAGGCTGGGCGGTTATCTTATGCATTATAAGTGGTATCTTGCCGCTGCGCTGCTGCTGACAGTAGGCAGTAATCTGTTTGCCCTGATCGGGCCGATGCTTTCCGGGTATGCGGTGGATGCGATTGAACCGGGGCCGGGGAGGGTAATTTTCAGCAGAGTTTTCTATTATGCGGCCTGGATGGCGGTTTTTTATGTGGTATCCTCTGTTTTTTCTTATTTGCTTCAGGTATTGATGATAACGATAAGCCGGAAGGTGGTATATCGGATGCGCAGGGATGTGTTCGAAAAGCTGCTTTCCCTTCCGGTGGGATATTTTGATGTGCATCAGAGCGGGGATATTATCAGCCGGATTTCTTATGATATTGATACGGTGAATGCTTCACTTTCGGATGATGTGGTTCAGCTTTTGACTACAGTGATCACGGTGAGCGGCGCTTTTGTAATGATGGTGCTGATTTCGCCCAGGCTTGTGCTGGTCTTCGCTTTTACGATGCCTTTGTCCATTTGCATCACCCGTTACCTGACAGGAAAAACAAGACCTCTTTTCAGGGAGAGGTCGGCGAAACTGGGAGAATTAAATGGCTTTGTAGAGGAAATGGTATCGGGACAGAAGACCTTAAGGGCTTACTGTCAGGAGGATCATACGATAGACCGCTTTGAAGAGAAGAATGAAAAGGCTATGAAGGCTTATTACCGTGCGGAATATTACGGCAGCATTGTGGGGCCTATGGTTAATTTCGTGAATAATCTGTCTTTGTCACTTATCAGTGTATTCGGGGCGGTATTGTATCTTTTCGGAAGTATGAGTATCGGAAATATTTCTTCTTTTGTTCTGTATTCCAGGAAATTTTCAGGTCCTATCAATGAAGCGGCCAATATTATCAGTGATCTTCAGTCCTCCATCGCGGCGGCAGAACGTATTTTCCGGCTTCTGGACGAGCCGGAAGAGCCTGTGGACGCGCCGGATTCCATGGAACTTAAGCAGGCGGAAGGGGATGTGGAGCTTTCCCATGTAAAATTTGGCTATAATTCTGTTAAAACTATTATCCATGACTTGAGTTTTCATGTGAAACCCGGTAAAATGATAGCGGTTGTAGGGCCTACGGGCGCCGGAAAGACCACCCTTATCAATCTTCTTATGCGGTTTTACGATATACAGGACGGAAGTATATGTGTTGACGGTATGAATGTGTCCCGGATTACGCGCGAGAGCCTGCGTAAGTCCTATGCCATGGTTCTGCAGGATACATGGCTGTTCCAGGGAAGTATTTATGAAAATCTGGCTTATGGAAGTCTTGGCGGGATGGAGCAGAAAATGGAAGTGGAGAGAGTCCGGGAGGCGGCTGAAGCGGCAGGAATAGACGGATTTATCCGCAGGCTTCCTCAGGGCTATGACACGATCCTGACCGACGAGGGTACGAATATTTCCAAAGGCCAGAAGCAGCTTTTGACAATAGCCAGGGCAATGCTTCTTCCGGCAAGAATGCTTATCTTGGACGAAGCTACCTCCAATGTGGATACACGCACGGAGATGAAGATACAGGAAGCGATGAGAAAGCTGATGGAGGGGAAAACCTGTTTTATTATCGCTCACAGGCTGTCGACAATACAGAATGCGGACATTATTCTTGTGGTAAATGACGGAGATGTTGTACAGCAGGGAACCCATGAGGAGTTAATCCGGCAGGACGGCCTTTACAGACAGATGTATCTTGCACAGTTCGAGTAAGAATTACATTACAATTCATTGCCCTTTTGTGCCCGCCCCGCCCCTGGGATGCCCCGCCCCGCTTTGGCCTGTCCGCCGTCCCTGCCGTCCACCCTGCGCGGCGCTGTCCTGTAAGGTTCCTTGCAGGGGACGCTTCCGCTCGGATAATCACGCAACGGTACTAAGGCTGCAAAGGACGCAGCCAAAGGACCGGCGTGATTATGACGCCCCTTACAGGAATC
>ENA-UOJP01000894-UOJP01000894.1-human-gut-metagenome-genome-assembly--contig:-C102-NODE-894-length-44652-cov-44.309550_pt1 | contig 44652 bp, 42 predicted proteins | sample MGYA00242353_ERZ723900 | MGnify/ENA metagenome assembly ERZ723900
ACGCGCACTTGGGACTTTCACCCATTAGAAAACGCCCATGCTGGGCAAACAAAATTACCGCCCGGAGATATCCTTCCCCAGGCGGATTGTACATTACGCTGTAACCGTATCAGCAGAAGCTGTCTCATCTTCCTTCAAATCTTCCGAGGTCTGCTCCGGGGCTTCCTCCCCGCTTTCATCCTCAAATACGTCCTCCCGGCAGCGCTGCGCGTTGATTTCCCTGGCCTCTGCCAGGATGTCCTCAGCGTTCTCCTGAATATTGGTGGCGGTGGTCATCACACAGTCCTTAGCCCTTAATCCGGCTGCCAGACAATTGATATAAAACCTCTTGGCATCATCACTTCCCAGAATCTTCACGCCTGCTGTTCCGAACAGAACGCCGCCTAAGAAAAGACCTATTTTCTTACATTTAAAACAATCAATCATTCTCTTTGTCCTCCTACTTATGCTTATAGCCTGTGTAAACCGTCATCGCCAGACAGAATACCATGGCCCAAGCCCAGAATCTGTGATTTTTCATCTTACGTTACATCCTTTACGTAAACATTTGCTTAATTATTCTCCCGGGACCGGATATCTTCTTCCTTATCAGACACAAAAGAATATTGATAAGAACGAGTCAGGACACCGATCTCCTCCAGCGTGCTTACAGTCCTGTACACGGTGGCCATCCCCAGCTTCGTGTCCCGTTTCCGCGCTTCATAGAAAATCTCCTTGCAGTTTGTCCAGTTTCCCTCCAGAATAACATCCAGGAGCATCCTGCGCTGCTGTGTAATCCGCATTCCCCTCTTCTGAAACTCGTCTATCACCTGTTCCTTCTGCCACATGTCGGTTCCCTCCTCACCTGCAATCGGCCAAATCGGAATGTGTCCGGAAGATACCTGCACAAGCATTTCCGGACACATCTGTCCCCCAGGCCTGCCGCAGCCGGACTGTCCAGGGACCATTTCCGCCTGCATCAGGGCTGTTATGATGCTGTCTTTGCCTTTACATTCACATTAAGGGAATTGCTCTCTTTGTACGGTCTTACCAGCAAATAGATGAATCCGGCCACGGCTGCAATTGCCACGACGGTTCCGATTCCAAAGGTTCCTGTTGTAAACCAGCTGCCAAACTGGTATATGCACAGCGCCACCACATATGCGAGTACAGTCTGATAACCGATTGCAAACCAGGTCCACCTTGCATTGTTCATCTCACGCTTAATAGCGCCCATGGCCGCAAAGCAGGGTGCGCACAGCAGGTTGAACACCAGGAAGGAATACGCGCTGACAGCTGTAAAGCTTTGGGCCAGTGTTCCCCAGATTTCAGCTCCGTCCTCAGCCACTTCCGCAAAGCCGTAGAGAATACCGAAGGTACCGACTACATTTTCCTTTGCAACCAGACCTGTGATGGCCGCCACAGCAGCCTGCCAGTTCCCCCATCCAAGAGGAGCGAATATCCAGGCAATGGCCTGGCCGATTAACGCCAGAATTCCGTCCGACAAATCCTCCACCATTCCAAAGTGTCCGTCCACAAAGCCAAAGCCGGATGTAAACCAAACAAAAATGGTGGACAGCAGAATTACGGTTCCCGCCTTTTTAATAAAGGACCAGCCTCTCTCCCACATGCTGCGCAGAACATTCGACACGGTTGGAAGGTGGTAAGCAGGAAGCTCCATTACGAACGGCGCCGGGTCACCTGCAAACATTTTTGTCTTCTTTAAGATGATGCCGGAGCAGATGATGGCCGCGATTCCCACGAAATAGGCACTGGGCGCTACCCAGGAAGCGCCTCCGAACAATGCTCCCGCAAACAGCGCAATAATGGGCAGCTTTGCTCCGCAGGGAATGAAGGTGGTAGTCATGATGGTCATTTTGCGGTCCCTGTCATTCTCAATGGTACGGGAAGCCATGATGCCCGGAACGCCGCAGCCGGTTCCAATCAGCATGGGGATAAAGGACTTTCCTGACAATCCGAACTTGCGGAAAATTCTGTCCATGATAAATGCCACCCTGGCCATGTAACCGCAGGACTCAAGGAATGCAAGGAAAATAAACAGCACCAGCATCTGGGGCACGAAGCCAAGCACAGCGCCCACACCTGCCACGATACCGTCTAATATCAGGCTGGAAAGCCAGTCGGCACAGCCGACAGCCGTAAGGAATCCCTCCACAATAACAGGTACGCCCGGCACTTCCAGTCCCAACAGGCTCCATCCCTCCCCAAACACGCCGTCGTTCGCCCAGTCAGTGGCCCAGGTACCCACGGTGGTAACTGAAACATAGTAGACAACCCACATTACTGCCGCAAAAATCGGGAGCGCCAGGAAACGGTTGGTGACGATATGGTCAATCTTGTCGGAGACGCTCATCTTCTCCCTGATCTTCTTTGTATAACACCTGCCAATAATGGATGTGATATACGTATAGCGCTCATTGGTGATGATGCTCTCAGCGTCATCGTCCGCGGCATCCTCCATGCGCGCTATGATGCTTCCCACATCCGGAACCATGGTCATCTGCACCGCTATCTTGTCATCCCGTTCAAACAGCTTGATGGCATAGAAGCGCTTCTGCGCCTCAGGCACATTGCCGCCGATGCACCGCTCGATTTCCTCCAGGGCTGCCTCCACATCGGCGGAGAACTTGTGTACAGCCGCAGTCGCCCTGCTGTCCCTTGCAAGCTCCACCGCCTTGTTGGCAGCCTCCATGATACCGGTACCCTTTAATGCGGAAATCTCCACCACAGGACAGCCCAGCTCCCTGCTCAGGGCCTGAATGTTAATCTGGTCCCCGCTCTTTTTAACCACGTCCATCATGTTGACAGCCATCAGCACGGGAATTCCCAGCTCCATCAGCTGGGTGGTCAGGTACAGGTTCCGCTCCAGGTTGGTTCCGTCCACAATGTTTAGGATGGCATCCGGGCGCTCGGTAATCAGGTAGTTCCTGGCAACCACCTCTTCCAGCGTGTAAGGCGACAGTGAATAAATACCGGGAAGGTCCATGATAATGACATCCTTATTCCCCTTAAGCTTGCCCTCCTTCTTTTCCACCGTGACACCGGGCCAGTTTCCTACAAACTGATTGGACCCGGTAAGACCGTTGAACAGCGTGGTCTTTCCGCAGTTGGGATTACCGGCCAAAGCAATTTTGATTGACATTTTCATATCCTCCTCATTCTCTTATTGAGAAAATTTATCAATAAATTAGTTACAGCTAACTCAACCCTTTAAAAAAAAGCAGTTCCTACTGCACTTCAATCATCTCGGCATCCGCTTTCCTTAAGGACAGCTCATAGCCCCTTACATTCACTTCCACAGGATCCCCCAGAGGCGCCACCTTGCGGACATATACTTCCGTCCCTTTTGTAATACCCATATCCATGATACGGCGTTTTACAGCCCCTTCTCCGTGAAGTTTAACAACCGTTACCGTGCTTTTGCATTTTACTTCCTTCAATGTGCGCATCTTATTAATGCTCCTTTCCTTCTCATACCCGCGGCCAGTTTACACCATAATCTTATTGGCCATCTCTTTGCTTATGGCAACCCTTGATTCCTTTACATTGACAATCACATTGCCATTGTTAGCAGAAACAACAGTCACACTCGCTCCCGGTACGAATCCCATGTTCTCCAGATGACGCCTTACCTCTTCCTTGCCGCCCACCCGGACTATGGATGCCTCAGTACCTTCTTTTACCAATGTCAACGGCATACCCATCACTCCTCTTTCTGAACCTGATGTGATTCTGTTCCCTATATCCATATTGCAGCTGGAAAGTTATGGCATCCTAACTGCAAATTTAGGTTAGCACCAGTTAACCGAAATGTCAATAATTTTTTTCAATTTAATTGCGGGTTTTTTTTGCGATTTCAGCCCCGCTGCCAATTTGCGTTTCCTCTCAGGATATGATAAAATAGAAAACAGCTGCCGCAGACTTAGAACTAACTAATGTTTATCAGTGGGAGGATTTGATTAAATTGAAAATACAGGAATCAGCTGAAAATTATCTGGAAACAATCTTGATTTTAAGCCACCGAAACCCCTATGTCCGCTCCATCGACATCGCCAACGAGCTGTCCTTTTCCAAGCCCAGCGTCAGCGTGGCCATGAAAAATCTGCGCGAAAACGGTTATATCCTCATGGATGACCAGGGCCATATCACCCTCAGCAGCATTGGAAAAGAAATCGCCGAGACCATGTATGAACGCCACACCATGCTTTCCCAGTGGCTCATGTACCTTGGCGTGGACGAGCAGACAGCCGTGGAGGATGCGTGCCGCATTGAACATGTGGTCAGCGCCGAAAGCTTCCGGGCCATCAAGGACCATATCACCAATGGGCATGAGCTTCCGGGATACAACGCATAAGACACGCCGTCAGGAACATTCACAAAAACACAGCGCTTACCGGCCATATCGTGCGGAGGCGCCGTGTCTTTTTTATGCTCTCTCACTGTCTTCTACCGCTGTTCTTTCTGATACTCTCTCCGGGGTCCCTGATTTTCTTCCGGGTTTCCCGGCCCGTCCGTCCTTATATACACACTCTCCGGCCGTCCCTTGGTGGTGGTCCTGGTCTTATACGCAATCTTTAGATACCCCTCCTGCTCCAGTACCGCCAGAAAACGGTTGGCGCTCCGTTTGGTGATTCCCAGTCTGAGCGCCAGGGTTCTGGCTGTAATTTCCTGCTTTTCTGAGGCGCTGATGGCAGTGAATATTTTCTTTACTGTCAGGGGCGAAAGCCTGGACTGTACGTCCAGCACCTCGCTGTTGTCCACATTCATGAGCAGCTGGCCGCAGTCACCCATGGGACCGATGATCTGCTCCCTCTCATTGATCAGGTATGCCAGAGACTGCTTAAGTTCAGCCTCGTGGCAGGCGTCAAGAGCATTTAACCTGGCCTGGGAAAGGCTGTTTCCAAGGCCGCAGCCGATACTGAAACGGGCGGACAGCTTTTTCTCCCTCAGAAACGGACTCAGGCGGTCCTCCCTAAAATCTCCGGTCCAGCCCGACACATGTTTCTTGGTGGACACGATTTCCAGCCCGTAATGGCGCCGGTGGACCGAACAGTCAATCATGGATGCCCCTATAAATTCAATCACCAGATTTTCAAGCCTCATATAATCATAATCCAGCCCCTGGAACATCTCGCCGCCGGAACCGTTTTCCGACAGCTTCACAATGATGACTCCCGGTATCTGCTCCTCCAGCTTCCTGCGCTCAATCTCGTCGAGAAGCTTGTCACACACCTCCCCCACATACTGCTTGCTGGGGAAAGGGAAGTAGACCTTAACGCCGGCCTCCTGCAGTGCCGGCACAATGCTGGAAAACCGCGTGACGGACAAATCAATCTTTCCTTCCTCCCACAGCTTCACATGTTTCCTGTACTCCTCCTGCTCAATCCCAAGCATCCGATCCATGTCAAACTCATCCTCTGAAAGCTCCCGGATATCAGGCATAGGGCTGCGCCCCTCCACAAAATCCTTAAGGCCCACTCCGAAGATCTCCACAATATCAGCGTAAACTCTAGTAAAATCCAGGTTCCTGTTCTCATTTAACAGCTGCAGGAATAAACGGTACAGGGCAGCCTCATCCGTGTTGAAAAAACAGATAGGGCGTTTCTCTTCTTTATAATAAAGATGTATCATATGCGCAGGAAAACTGCCGGAGGTTAGAATGCCGTCAAACTCCTCCGTAACATTTTTATGGATATGCTGTATATCCGAAAATGTCTTATACGTAAATATGCAATAATCAAAGTCCCGGTCCGCAAGCATAGACTGGAGAAACTCTTTTATATATTCTGTTGCGATGACTGCAATCTTCCTCTTCAATTTCCTTCCTCCCCAAACTGCTCTGTCTCCTATCTTAACATAGCAGCGGGAAATCCGCATCCTACAAATGAAAAAATCTCTTGTTTTTTGTCAATTATGCATATAAATCTTTTTACCCTCTTGACATGTATGGTCTTTTTTGCCATAATAAAGACATGTCTTTATATAGTCTTTTTATACTCAAGGAGGGCACCACGATGAACCAATTCTTACGACGAGCAACGGAACTTGAACCTCAGATGCAAAAGGACCGGCGCTACCTGCATCAGCACGCCGAAGCGGGAGAGCACCTGCCCGGCACAACCAAGTATGTCATGGAACGGCTTGCTTCCATTGGGCTATCCCCACATGAAATCTGCGACTCGGGCGTCACTGCCCTGATTGAGGGCAGCCGCCCCGGCAAGACCATTCTCCTCAGGGCTGACATGGACGCGCTCCCCATGAAAGAATCCAACAGCCTTCCCTTTCAGACGGTCACGGACGCGGCCCACAACTGCGGCCATGACATACATACCGCCATGCTTCTTGCGGCTGCCCAGATTCTGTACGAGCGCAGGGATGAGCTCTGCGGCAGCGTCAAGCTGATGTTCCAGCCGGCGGAAGAGGTCTTTACGGGTTCCGAAAACATGATTAAGGCCGGGCTTCTTTCCAATCCCACAGTGGATGCCGCCATGGGCATGCATGTGATGTTAGATACCCCGGTTCCCTCCCTCAACTATGGCACAGGCTTCATGACGTCCTCCTGCGACGGTTTTAAAATCACGGTAAAAGGCGTGGGCTGTCATGGCGCCATGCCCCATATGGGTATTGACCCCATCAATGTTGGCTTCCATATTTACAGCGCCTTCCAGAATCTCATAGCCAGGGAATGCGACCCGGGCGAGAAGGCAAGCCTTACTCTGGGCGCGTTTAATGCAGGATCCACATCCAACATTATTCCTGACAGCGCCGTGCTTATGGGCACCCTGCGCACCTATAATAAGGATCTGCGCGCCAGGCTGGTAAAAAGGATGCATGAGATTACAGAATACATGGGAAAGGTCTTTGGAGTGACGGTTGAATACGAAGCCCTCTCCGATGTGCCCTCCACCTACTCTGACCCGGACCTTACCAAGGAGCTGGCAGAATATGCCGCCGAGGTGGCGCCAGATTTCATTAAACATACGGATTACTCCGTCACACCTTCTGATGACTTTGCCCGCGTGTCCGAAAAGGTCCCTGCTGTCTACTTCATGATAGGATGCGGGGTGGATGGATGCACGGTCCAGCACCACAATCCGGGCGTATTATTTGATGAAACCGTCATGCCCTACGGGGCCGCAGTACACGCAGCCTGTGCATTTAACTGGCTGAACAGGAGGAACGCATAATGGAACGCAAAAAAATATATTATGGCTGGTTTGTTGTTTTTGGATGTCTCATGATTACATGTACCATGGTGCCCCCCATCATGGCGCTCAGCAATAAATTTCTGATTCAGGTCACGGGTGAGCTTCAGATTTCCAGAAGCGCCTTTACCCTGGCCAATACCATTCTCCAGGGTCTGGGTATCTTCCTGTCCCCCATTGTGTCGGCCAGACTTGCAAGAGGCAACATGAAACGGATTCAGACCGTCAGCATTATTGGCTTTGTCCTTTCCTACGCTTCCTTCTCCCTTGCCACCAACGTAATTCATCTATACATTTCCTCCTTTTTTACCGGTATTTTCTTCTTAAACGCCTCCCTGATTCCGGTAAGCATGATGATTACCAACTGGTTTGTCAAAAAGAGAGGACTTGCCATGAGCATAGCCATGGCAGGAATCGGCGTGGGCGGCACCATCTTCAGCCCTGTCATTACATGGCTGCTGGGGGCCTATGGCTGGAGGAGCACCTACCGAATCATGGCTCTCATTATCCTGGTACTGGCCCTTCCCGCTGCCCTGTTCATCCTCAGGAAACGTCCGGAGGACATGGGACTCTTACCCTACGGCAGCGAGGATGCCGCCATACAGGATGCCGCCTCCAAACGTATTCCCAAAAAGGCAGACATTGTATTTCCGCTCAGCGTGAAAGAATCCAGGACAAAGCTGTTCTTCATCCTTTTCATCTTCGGCATGCTGTGCAACGGACTGATTAATACCGGCTCCCTGGGCCACTTCCCTCCGGCTATCGAGGAACTTCAGGGCCCCCAGGTACAGGCTTTAATCATCTCCATGTATTCCATGATTGGTATTTTCGGCAAGCTGGTTCTGGGATGGCTCAATGACAGGTTCGGAGTTGTGGTCAGCACTGCCTTTGGATGCATCACCTTTGCCCTCTCCTTTATCTTCATCCTTTTTGGGCGGAATATCAGCATGCTCTACATCATGGCCTTCCTTTTCGGCCTGGGAGATGCCATCGGCACCGTGACCCCTCCTCTTATTACCTCCGCCATCTTTGGCGCTGAAAAATACGGCGAGGCATACGGAATCGCCAACAGCTTTACACAAATCGGCCTTTCCCTGGGAGCGCTCATGGTGGCAGCCGTATATGACACCAGCGGCTCCTACAATACGGCCTGGATTCTCCTTATTATCCTGACCCTGGGTGCCTTCGCGGGCTGGGTGGGCGCGTACGCGGTATCCAGAAAGTACTGTCAAAAATCAGTGGCGGACAATACGTAAAATGCACAGGCCGCCCAATAAACCCGGAAGGCAATGGCTTCGGTGCGCGGACTGTCTCGGCAGATGGGTTGCCCTGTCTCTCAAATCCAGAATATCCAGAAGGGCAGCTGCCCAATGGCATGCATGTCCTCAACCGGGCCGTAACTGAACGCGTAATGGGTCACTGCCTTGGAAACAGCGTCAATATCTTCCCTTTTCGCACAGGCGGTGATTCCGTGTTCCGATTTCATTTTATTATAACCAGCCCCGGGTGAAAAGACAAGTTAAAAGGCGGGACATTTATCGCATCCCGCCTTACGGCGCTGTTGTATCAGCACAAAGAACCTATAAAAGAGAATGTTCCTCCTCCAAAGGGAATAATATCATGAACACCCACCAGGTCCGCAACCGTTACCGTTTCATGGGAATCGGGCAGGACATATCCCCTGTGGTCTTTGCAGACGGGGTCAATGAGATGGGGTCAATGAGATGGGGTTCGGGGCAGCTGTCCTCTACTTCCCCGGCTATGCCCGGTATGATTCCCCGGACCCTGAGGATCCGTCCAGACCTGCCGTCGCAGCCCTGGAGCTCACCGGATTTCTCTTAGGCTTAAGCGCATCCGTGGAGGAAGCCGCATTCATTCTCCGCACCATCCGAATCGTTGGCGCCCAAGACTCCATAACCGGAACCATCGCCCCGCTCCACTGGCTTGCGGCGGACAGGACCGGCAAATCCATGGTCATTGAAAAGACAGCCGACGGCCTGCATCTCATGGATAACCCCATAGGCGTCCTCTCCAACAGTCCTGACTTCCAGTGGCACCTGACCAACCTGCGCAATTACATGAATCTCTCCTCCTCCCAGAATCAGTCACAGACCTGGGGCAGCCTGGAGCTGACCCCCTTAGGACAGGGCGCCGGCAGCTTTGGACTGCCCGGGGATTACACGCCTCCTTCCAGGTTTGTCAGGACTGCTTTTCTAAAGACCCACACACCCATTCCGGCAGGCAGGGAGGAAGCAGTGCTGGCCTGTTTCCATATAATGGAAAGTGTAAGCATACCAAAGGGCCCGGTCATCACCGGCCGGAATACGCCGGATTATACCCAATACACGGCCTTCATTAACCTTTCCTCCAGGGAATACTTCTTCAGGACCTACGACAACAGCTGCATCACCTCCGCATCACTGCCCGGCAATCCGGATACGGAAAGCGGCATGAAATCGCTGGCGGTCCTCAATCAGCCTGCTGCCTTCTGCCGGTTACCCGAGTCTCTGGGCACGTTCTAACACCTGGCAGAGATATTCCGCATCCACCGGCTTGGTCACAAAGCCGTCCATCCCGGCCTCTGCTGCCGCATCCGCATCTTCCTGAAAGGAATTAGCCGTCATAGCTATGACAGGGATGGAAGAGGCATCCTGTCTCTGCATCCCCCGGATGGCCCGGCAGGCCTCCAGGCCGTTCATCTCATGCATCTGGATATCCATGAGAATAGCCTGATAGGTCCCGGGGCTGTTCCGGACAAACAATTCCACAGCCCGTTTTCCATATTCCGCCCTGTGCACACTGGCTCTCTTTGTCTTCAGAAGCTCAATGGCTATCTCCGCATTCAGGTCATTATCCTCGGCCAGAAGGATGTTCAATTCCGGAATCATGTCAGCCGCGATTGTCTCAACATACTCATACTGCCAGCCCTTATATTTTGCTATCTCAGTCCGGCCTCCCTCAGCATCCAGGCAATCCTGGCGCTTTCCTCCAGCTCTTCCAGACAGTAAAAAGCGTCCATCAGATTTTTTCCCGGCACCACTGCCCCGTGCTGCTTCAGCAGATAGCCGTCGCTGTCCATCACACGCTGCCCAAAAGCGTCAAACAGTGCCTGGGAGCCTGGCTTTTCGTAGGGAATCACCCCCACCTTACCCAGCTTCATCTTCAGATACGGGGTATGGTCCGGGATTGCGTCTGTTTCGTCCTCAGCCGGCACAAAGCTCCACAGCACCCCATAGGTGCCATGAGTATGCAGGACCGCGCCTGTTCCCGGCTTTTTCTGGTATACCTTCAGATGCAGGGGCCATTCCTTGCTGGGCTTGCTGCTGCTCAGACATTCTCCGTTCATATCCATGACTGCAAATTCATCCTCTTTCAGGGTTCCAAAGCAGCTTCCGCTCTGGCTGATGTACATCCTTCCATCATGGAAAAAACTCATATTAGCCGATGAACCGGCTGTCTTGTTCCTCTCAAACAGACTCCTTCCAATCCAGACCGCGTCCTTTAATTTCTGAGCCAATTCCTTGTCCATCATTTTCCTTCCTCCATCCGCGTCATCTCCAACACTTTTATAAAAAACTCTTCCTGCCCGAAATTCCCGGACTTTAATACAAGGCGAAGCGTCTCATTCTCCATGGGCACCATGACCGGCACTCCGGGCGCCACGCTGGCGCCAATCTGGTAGGAAGAAAATCCCAGGCGTTTTGTCACCGCACCGGAGGTCTCTCCCCCTGCCACCACCACTCTCCTGATTCCATGGGCCACTGCCCGCTCCGCCAGCTTGGCGGCTGCCTGTTCCAGCATCTCTGCCACGCGCTCCTGCCCGTATTGCTGCACTTCCTTCACATTTCGGGCTGTATCAGAGCTGTACACCAGAACCGGAATTCCCCAGTTTTCTCTCACAAACTTCCACGCGTCCTCCAAAGTCTCCCTGCCCTCAAGCATGGCCACAGGGTCCATCTTATAGCTGAGTCCGCCGTGGGCCCGGAAATAGTCAATCTGCCCCAGGGTAGCCTTGGAACAGCTTCCCGCAAGCAGAATGGCGGATCCCTCTGCCTGAATATCAAGCTCCGGCAGCATCTCCTGCCGGCTGCTCAGCCGTTTTGCCAGCGGCTCCAGAATCCCGCTTCCGCCTGTCAGCAGGGCCAGATCCCCGAACAGCTCCACAATCCGTTCCCCATCCTCCATATCCCGGTAATCCGGTATCACATAGAAATGCTCCTGCCTGTCCTCCTGTTCCGTAAGCATGGCGCGGATTTCATCTGCCGGCCTGTCCATCTGCTCCTTCCAGAGCTCCACACATGGGTACTTGCTCTGGGGCTTCATCAGGCCGGCGATTCTGGAGTCCCACATGGGAGTCAGAGGATGGTTCTTCATGGGGCTCTCATGCAAAGGCACACCGCCAACATACAGTTCCCCGTTTCTTACCACACGCCCGTTGACAGGCAGGGCCGGGCACAGTACCGTATAGGACACCCCAAGGAATTCCATGGCGGCGTCCGCAACAGGACCAATATTTCCCTCTGGAGTAGAGTCAAAGGTGGAACAGTATTTCAGATAAAATTTCTCCACGCCCTGCTCCTTCAGCCAGCCAAGGGACCGCATGGTATCCGCCACTGCTTCCCCGGTATCCTGGGTCCTGGATTTAAGCGCTATCACAATGGCCTGTATTCCCTCCGCAATCCTGCTTTCTTTTGCCGGAATCCCGTTAAAGAGCTGGACCGACATGCCTCCCTTTACCAAAAATGAAGCCGCGTCGCTGGCACCTGTAAAATCATCGGCTACACATCCGAATATCGGCATAGTTTACCTCCTGTCATCATGAAAAGATATATTATACAATAATACCAGCAAATTTCATGCCAGCATAAATCACAACCTTCCTGCTTTGTTATTCATCCTTATATGTTGCAAAACCGTTGACCAAACTGTTGCATTATTGTAGAATCGAAACAGCAGCAACTGTACCATCCGCCATAGGAGGCCCGCCATGATTCATATACTATTCATTGTACCATATCCCGAACTTCGGGAAAAGGTTGAGTATGTCTTAGACAACCATCCTGAAAACAAACGAATTTCCGCCAACATACAGGTATTGACAGTTGACCAGATTTCACGGATTAATGCAGGAAGCTACGATGCTGTCATCGCCCGGGGGTTCAGTGCCAAACAGTTGAAAGCCATGCATCCCCAGACTCCCGTTATCGACCTGGCCATTTCCGGTTATGATATCATACGCACGGTCGCTGAATGCCGCAAAGATTTTAATTCCACACAGATTGCCATCTGCGGATTTTACGGAAAAATATACGAAGCCTCCGACATATGCAAGCTGCTAGGGTGCGAAGTGGAAATTTATCCGGCCAGTAATCATAAGGACCTGGAAGCCAGCATAGACGAGACCGTCGCCCATGGATGTGACGCGCTAATCGGAGGATACTCCGCTGTAGAGCTGGCTGAAAAACATGGCATCCCATCCCGCCTGATACGAACCGGAGAGGATACCATCCTTCAGGCAATCAATGAGGCCATACGCACGGTCGAACAAATACAGATCGAACGAATTGTCGCCGAGACCTATAAGACCATCATATACGCGTCCAAGGACGGCATCCTGTATATTGATTCCACCGGTACCATACGGGTACGCAACCGGGTGGTCAAAGCCATGAACAACAATATCAGCCTGCTGTCAAGGTCTCTGCGGACCACCCTTCCCTATCTCTACAAATCCTTTAGCGAGGTTTTAAAGGGGGGACAGGAAATAAACGGCAGCATTCTTACCATCCCCAAAAGCAACCTTACCGTATCTGCCTCCTTTGTTCCCGTGGTAGTCAATAACAACATTTCCGGCGTCGTGATTACCTTATCTGATATAACTGAAATACAGAAGCTGGAAAATCAAATCCGCCGGAGTCTCAGTGAAAAAGGACTCCGGGCAAAATATACCTTTGACGACATTATTCATAAGAGCGCTGTCATCGACGCCACCATTGATACGGCGCGCAGATATGCTGCCTCGGATTCCAATGTCATCATCGTGGGAGAAACCGGGACAGGAAAAGAATTGTTTGCACAGAGCATACACAATGCCAGTCCTCGTAAAAATGGACCCTTTGTCGCCATCAACTGTGCCGCTCTGCCGGAAAATCTGCTGGAAAGCGAGCTCTTTGGCTATGTGGAGGGCGCCTTTACCGGCAGTGTCAAAGGCGGTAAAATGGGACTTTTTGAACAGGCGCACGGCGGAACCCTGTTTCTGGATGAAATTGGTGAAATTTCCCTTTCCACCCAGACCAAGCTGCTGCGGGTTCTCCAGGAACGCGAGGTCAGAAGAATTGGTGATAACAAGGTCATCTCCATCAATGTCCGCATTATTTCCGCCACCAACAAAAGCATCAATCAGCTTGCCGGCAAAGAACTGTTCCGCCGTGATTTGATGTACCGCCTGGATGTCCTTAGAATTTTCCTTCCCCCTCTTCGCCAGAGAGACCGGGACGCGGAACTGCTGTTCCTGCATTTGATGCGGCAGCGGGGGCAGGAGTGCGGGATACCTGTTCCCGAAATCAATCTTTCGGCCTTATCCGCCCTTAATGATTATCCATTTAATGGAAATATAAGGGAACTGCGCAATATCGTAGAGCGCTCTCTGGTAATCTGCTCCGGAAATGCCATCACCAGAGATGATTTGCTAAGGGCACTATATCCCCGGGATTTAGAGGATACATCTCCGGTTCCTGTCTATACTGCATCTCAGACCTCCGGCGAAGAAAGCTCCATCATATGGGCACTTGGTGAATGCGGCGGCAATCAGACCAGGGCTGCCAGGCTGCTGGGTATTAACCGTTCTACACTATGGAGAAAAATGCAAAAATATCATATAAAAATATAATTCAAATCATGCAATGGTGTTGCACATTTTGTTGTGATATCGTTGCATTTTTTGCTGTAATACTGTTGCAACCGCACTCCCCCTCACCCTCCGGTGTATTTCTCTCTATATCGACCTTTTTCTTGTGTCTTTTATGAAGCTTTTATTATTTTTAGCCGATATCCATATACTTGGCATCATAATTGCTCTAAACAACTGCATCGGGCAATAAGAACACGCCATGCTCCGGCCCTGCCGGGGTGGTCAGTCTCCGGAGTATTGGCGCTCTATTCCAAAATCAAGAAGAAGGAGAGGTATTTTTTATGAAGATTTGCGCGACAATGAAAAAATTCCCAGGGGGCATGATGGTCATTCCACTATTGATTGGCTGTTTAGTCAACACATTCATCCCACAGGTACTGGAGATTGGAGGGTTTACAACCGGTCTTTTTAAAACAGGAACCTCTACGCTGGTAGGCCTGTTCATCCTGTGCAGCGGTGCAACCATTAATTTCAAACAGGCAGCCCTTCCCCTCTACAAGGGAGCAGTGCTGACTATTTTAAAATATGCCATCGGTGTATTGCTTGGCCTGGGCCTTAACAGGCTGTTCGGACCCATGGGAATTTTAGGTCTTACTCCATTGGCAGTTATCACAGCTGTCACGAACTCCAACGGTGCCATCTACACTGCCCTGGCAAAAGAATTTGGAGACAATACAGACGTAGGAGCCATTGCAATCCTGTCCTTAAACGACGGTCCATTTCTAACCATGATTGCACTGGGCACTACCGGCCTTGCGGAAATTCCAATTCTGTCTCTGGCAGCAGCTATAGTTCCTCTGATTATCGGTATGATTTTGGGCAATCTGGATGAAGACTTCAAGATGCTGTTATCCAACGGATTAGCTATGCTGCTTCCCTTTAACGGTTTTGTGCTGGGAGCCAATACAAGCCTGTTTACTATAGCAAAGGCCGGTGCCGGCGGTATTGTCCTTGGACTTATAACTGTTTTGTTTACGGGTGTGTTAACCTATTACCTGTACAGCCTGATTCGAAGAAAACCAGATCCTATGGGAATGGCCATTGGTACCACCGGAGGCAATGCTGTAGCTGTACCTGCATCCGTTGCCATGGCGGATCCTTCCCTGGAGCCGGTAGTGGGCGTGGCTACCGCGCAGGTGGCTGGCGCTGTTGTTATCACAGCTATTCTGACCCCCATTTTGACCGGATTCTTTGCCAGAAGGGCTGCTAAAAGGCAGCAGAAAAATTGATAAGCTTATTTGCATTGAAAGAAGGAATGAGAGTTTTTATGGAACGTTATATCATTAAAGCAAACAAAATCATAGCGCGCGATCAGCTGGAAGTTATGGAAAACAGCGGACTTCTGATTGAAAATGGAAAAATACAAAAAATATACGATAATATCTCTCAGGTTGAAATACCAGAGCAAACAAACGTAATTGATTATAGCGATAAGGTAATCATCCCCGGTATGATTGACTGCCACAACCATCTGGCATTAGACGCCAGACTTGAAAATCACCTGGTTAAAATGGAGGACTGCGAGGCAGAGCAGACCATACGCGCCATTAAAACCATGAAGGACGACCTGGCAGCCGGTGTAACTACCTCCAGATGTCTGGGAGACAGATTCTATATTGATGTAACATGTAAAAAGGCGCAGAAGGAAGGACGGATCGCGGGACCGAAGCTGGTTGTCAGCGGCATCGGCATGCGCAGCAGCCACGGACACGGATATGTAGGAATGCCCCATTGCGGCGCGGAAGATTTCCGCAGGACCTCCAGGGAAAATATTGCCCGCGGTGTTGATTTTCTGAAAGTATTCATGACAAAGGTAATCAATGCAACCCCTTTCATCTATCACTTTTTGACCTTAGAGGAACTGAAGGCAGTGGTGGAAGAAGCAAAAAGCGTGAATATAACCACAGCCTGCCATTGTTCAGGAGGACAGGGATTAGACGACTGTCTGACTGCGGGCATTGACTGTCTGGAACATGTGTATTATATCACCCAGCCCCAGGTGGAGCGGGTTAAAAAAGAGGACCGCTGGGTGGTATATACTCCCAGCTACGCTCTGAATGACCAGCTGTTATTCAAGTTTTCGCCTCATGAAAGGGAGGGGAGCCTTCGTGAAAAGGAAATTATCTGCAAATGCTTATCCGGCGCCATTGAGGGCGGACTTAAGTTTGGCATTGGCACTGACGGGCTGCATCAGGGCTTGGCGCAGGAAGCATGCTATATCTCTGGTCTGGGCGCTAAAAACCGGGATGTACTGGCCGGAATCACAATCAACGCGGCTCGGATCTGCGGGGCAGACAAAAGCACCGGCTCTATCGCGGAAGGAAAAGCAGCTGATTTTGCAGTCCTGGAAGGCAATCCGTTAGATGATATTGAAGCTTTAAAGAAGGTTACATCTGTTATCCAGGACGGAACCATTATCTTCTAAATTATTAGGGGAGCACTCTTTGCTGCTAAATCTCCCTTTCCATCTACAAAAAGGATGCTGCTGCAAACTGAATTCGATTTGCAGCAGCGTCCTTTTATTCTGTGTCACCTCTATATCATGTTAAAGCCCGTGTTGCAATCAAAGCTTTAATCCTTCGTTATATAATTCATAAGGAAGGCTTCCTGACAAATCCACCACGTTCTTTGTTATGGGCTGTCCTGCATTTACATCCTCCAGCAGTGTTGTACCATTTAACAGATAGAATGGAGCCGCATTTCCCGCATCCTTAAGTTCCCACAATTCCGGAACCAGGCCCTCAATGGAATGATGATGTCCCTGGACCTTAAGTACGGTTCCCTTGGGCATATCCTTCTGAGCCACACCGGTCATGACGGAAACCTGACGGCATTCAGAGTGGGTACCCAGTCCCAGGATGTCTCCTAACAGAATGGATATAGGCGTCTCCAGTCCCATATAATGATAGGGAAGATAGATACATGCATATTTACCATTACGGCTTACCACATGCCCTTTACTTGTAAGCAGTTCCCATACCGTTTCATTCTCGCATCTGATAATAATGAACTCGCCACCTGCAAAACTGGCCTCATCCGGAGCACGCAGATTGCAGAATACATCTACCACACCAGTTTTCTTAAGTATGCCGCCATCTTCCTCCGGAATAAAGATATCTGCCAGTTCGCTGATCTTTGCAACAGGATAATTCAGACGTCTGTCAGACGGCACCAGCCCGGTAACATTGGACACAAGATTCATCTCGCAAAGATCGGCGGAAATAACTGCCATATATTTTTCTAACAGCTTACGGCGTCCCTCCAATGTCCCGCGGCCTTCATAATGCCAAAACTCCTTCAGACCAGGAATATTCTCATGCGGTTTTTCAGAGCCTTCCATATAAGTGAATTCGTCAGTGTCCGGATCCCATACAAAATCATATTCGCTGGCTTTGCCCGCTGCTATGATCTCTAATCCCAATACTTTTCCCCAAGAGTAAAGATCCAGAAGGTTTCTTGGCTGATCTCCGTTAACCAGAGAGTATACGGTGCCGTGTTTCTCAGCAATATTATTTAAAATAGGGCCGCACACGCTGTCAGTCTCCTTTGAAACCATGTATACATTGATTCCCTTCTTTAATGCGTCCGCGGATACCTCTGAGCTCACAGCCGTGTTTCCCGTACACTCAACCAATGCCGTAATATCGCTTTCCAGAACCAGCCGGTAGTCATTTACAATAAGAACCCCCTGGCCTGGAGCGCTCTGGACCTGCTCTTTATTACCGCATATAATAATATCCTCTTTCCTATATCCAAGTCCTGTGAGCACCTCCACACATTCGTCCGTATGCCGTGAAGATATCAGCCTCAGTTCCATTAACTCAACCTTTGGAATTTGTGCCAACAGCGTATAGCCATAGCCGCGGGTTGCACCTATAATTCCTACTTTTGACTTTTTTCCGCCGTTGTTCTTAAATAAACTTGTGTAATCCATATCGCGCATTTCCTTTCTGTTTTATATTTTTTCTTCCCACACTGCCTGAAACAGCCCTCTGCCGCATTCTGTCTGAATGTCAAGTTCAGTCCGTGATGCTTCAGGTAATGATGTGGGTATATTTACTACTGCTAAACTATAATAGCAAATATCATGCCAAAAACAGATTGACGAAAATATAACAGAATTTCCGCGCAAAAAACCAGTAAAATAAGGATGCTGTCAAAGCATAAGAAACATGGTAATATGCTGATTCATTTAAACATCGTGACATGAATGCAACAAAAACAATCAACAATGCAACAGCGTTGCAACTGCAACTAAATGCTCTATTTCTCAGATGCCTTATTATTCAGTCTTTTGGGGACATCTCCCCGCATCATTAGCCGCCCCCACATTCTTAGTCACCACCACATCGCTCCCCAGCCCCAGCACGTCTGCTGCCATCACCTGTCCGTCTGTCCTTATCTCCAGGGGACAGTAGGCAAATGGCCTGACCTGATATACCGGACCATGCCATCCGCCAGACTCTCCGCCTCCAGGGATACGAAATCCACCAGGTCGTGGACCTGGAGAACATTACCGGCGGCAAAGATTCCCTCCACGCTGGTCTGGTAATGTTCATCCACCACGGCTCCCCCCGGCGCCCGGTCTGCCGCTGTTTCCAAAAGAAGGTCAATATCCCCGCATGAGCATCCGACAATGGTTCATATGTATTGGATGACTTGGATTCCTGCTTTTTCTCAGATAAGATGTCAGCTTCTCAGCTATTTTTTCGCCCGGCATACAGCTCCCCCTGTCTCATCCCTGTCACTGCTTTGGGCAGAGAGCAAATAGTCGATAATGCGGATATCATGCTTATCCACTTCCCTGAATTCATATCCTGTATGGAATATCTTCTGCCCCTTTGCCGAGATACACGGTATGGTCCTGCCCTCAAAGACCGCGCTTCCAAAATAATCCGCCTCAAATTCATACCATCCGCCTTCCAGGTCCGCCTGCTTTGCAGTTCCATCCTCGTTGATTACAAATGGATGGATATCCACATAACTCAGCTCCGGGTGGCAGAGTTCAATCCGCACCGGGCGCCAGTCCGTCGTGATTTCATACCCATGGGAAACCAATGTGCGGAGCAAAGCGTCTGTATACCGGGCATCAAAGTTAATATCCACGTCCCTGTGCTCCCTGGTCTGTTTCCCAAGCAGCACATCCACACCCCAGCCGCCGTCCAGCCAGTACCGCATGCCAAATGTCTCCATCAGGTCCAATACTTTCAATAAATCTGCCTTTGTTACTGTCTCTATTTTTATCATAAAATCTCCGCCTTTCCCCATAAACTGCTCATCTGATGCTTTCTGTCACTGCATCAAGTTTACCATATTTCTCCCCTCATATCTACCCGGTTCAGCAGCTGAAACGGAGGAGAAATGGAAACCGGGAGAACCCATCGGACCTCCCGGCATTCCAGATATCACGTCTCTTCCCTCAGTTTCTGAATCAGCTGTTCAAGCTGCGGTACCGGCTGCATACATTCATGCCCCACACAGAGGTAAAATAATTCTCCGGCCTCAGGCACCGGATAATCTCTTGTATAGGGTGCCAGACGCTCCATTTCCCGTACATTTTCCTCTGTTTTTACCACCACAGACAGCCCCTCTGACGTTTCGGCCAGGTTTGCGAGCTGAGCAAGCAGCTTCCTGTGCCTTTCCATGTCAGCGCCAGGCGACAGCGTACACACCAGTTCCTTAGAGGGATACAGCACATCCATCATGGTCAGAAGCCCATAGCTGTGCCCAGAAGGATATCCGTTCATGGCGCCTGCCAGGTAACAGAGCTGTTTCTCCAGCACCTTCTGCCATTTGACCTCGCCGGTAATTTGGGTCAGCCGGTGCAGTACCTGAGCTGCCACGGAATTCCCGGACGGCATGGCGCCGTCATAGGTCTCCTTTGTCCTCACAATAAGCTGTTCCCCGTCCTCAGCATACAGATAAAATCCCCCGCGTTCCCGGTCAAAGAACTGTTCTGTCATTATCTCCGCCCAGGCAGCCGCCCGTTTCAGATAATCAGCCTGGAATGTCACCCGGTACAGCTCCAGCAATGCAAGACTATAGCAGGCATAGTCATCCAGCTTTCCCTCACCCGCGGCATCTCCGTCACGGTAGCGCACCATCAGACGCCCGTCCTTCACAAGGCGGCTGTTTATAAATGCTTCTGCCCTGACAGCCATATCCACATACCGCTTTTCCCCCAGCACAGCTCCTGCCATTGCGCATGCACAAATCATCCATCCGTTCCAGGAAACCAGTATCTTGTCGTCCTTATGAAGCCTGGCGCGGTCAAGCCGGTATTGATACAGTTTTTTGCAGTCCTCATTTTTTCTGCCGCCAAAGCTGTTACGGACGCCATGACAGACATTGCCGCCATGGTCATCACCGCCCCATGGTTCCTCACAAATCTCCTCGTAATTCTCATTTTCCAGCAGGTTGGGTATGCTCCTTCCTTCAAAATTACCATGCCTTGTAATTCCGTATTGCCGGCAAAAGTCCCTGCCCGCTTTCTCTCCCAGTACCGCCCTTATCTCCTCCTGGGTAAACACATAGTATTTTCCTTCCACACCATCGCTGTCCGCGTCCTGTCCGCAGTAAAAGCCGCCCTGGGAATCCGTAAGCTCCTGCCTGACGTATTCCAGAATCTTTCCCGCCACACATCCATACATCTTCCGCCCGGTGCGTCCATAGGCTTTGATGTAAGCCATGACCAGCAGGCTGTTGTCGTAGAGCATTTTCTCAAAATGGGGCACCAGCCACTGTCCGTCCGTGGAATATCTGGAAAATCCGCCTCCAATGTGGTCAAAGATACCGCCCCTGTACATCTGCACCAGGGTTGTCTCCGCCATGGCCAATGCCTCCGGCCGCTTCTGCCTTGCGCCATACTCCATCAGGAATATCAGGCTGTGGGGCGTGGGAAACTTGGGCGCGCTTCCAAAACCGCCGTTTTTACGGTCAAAACTGTCCGCAAACTGCCTGAATGCCTGATGCACCGCCGCAAGCTCCGGCTCGGCCCATCTTCCTGTCTGTTCCTGGCTTCTTAAGTATTTCTCTATCTGCCCTGCCTGGTCCAGAAGTTTATCTTTTTTCGCCTTCCACTGATCTGCGGCCGCTGTCAGCAGTTCTTCCAGCCCCGGCCTTCCATAGAGGGCTCTCGGAGGAAAATAGGTACCGGAAAAAAACGGCCTGCAGTCCGGCGTCATTATGATAGTCAGCGGCCAGCCACCCTGTCCGTTCATGGCCTGGCACACTGACATGTATACAGAATCCACATCCGGCCGTTCCTCCCTGTCCACCTTAACACATACATATTCCCTGTTCAGGATTTCCGCAATCACCTCATTTTCAAATGATTCCCGTTCCATCACATGGCACCAATGACATGTACATCATCCGGGACATGTCAGCTGTACCCAATAGATAAGAAAACAGGCTTATTTTCATGCCTTGCTTTCTCAAATGCCTCCTCTCCCCACGGAAACCACTGCACCGGATTATATGCATGCTGCAGCAGATAGGGCGATTTTTCATTGATTAACCTATTGGGTCTGTTGTTTTGATTGTCCACGATATCACCTCCCTGTTACTGAATATTTGTCCTCTTATGTTCTCCGCGAAAACATAGAATTATACCCTCCTGCCGTCAGGTATCCATCTTTATATGTATAGAGCACGGATTGCGTTTATAATAGCGATAATTATCTCCCCCACTCCCCAAAAAATCAGGATCGTCTCCTTAACCGCCATATCAAAACCGTATTTTCCCGTTTTCTCCACAATCTGCTCCGCATACTGTTCCAGTTCATCCCAGGTTGCAGGAGGCGTTTCAGGGTCTAATCCGGCTTCTTAACAACCGTTTCTTACGTTTATTAACAGCTTGTCGGGAAATATGAAGCCTGGCTGCTAGTTCTCCTTCCAACCGCAACAATAAAGACTATCACATCAGTAATAAACGGAGCAGCAAAACGCCGTGATATGACCTGACATATGATGGCTATCACTCTTTTCAGAATACATAATAAACCAGCCAAATGTTCTGCGTTCTCTTTCTGTTCCACACAAGTATAATGATCGCCGGGAGTTTCTATAAGATTAAAAGCGCCCAATGCCAATCTTTCCGATGTCTCCAATACCATTTTCTTAAATCCGACCTCCCCCTCCAGGGCAAAGAAATAATTTATATTGCCTAAATACGGATATATTTCATAGTGCATGGCATCAAATGTCGCAACGCAAACCTGATATAAACTCTTAATAAGCTCCATTGCCATCTCTACCCCCGTATTCTTTTTACACTGTACTGCATATAATCCGAAACGGTCTTCTTTCCTCATCACTGCCAGTTCTCTGAAAAAGCTGCCTAACTTCTCCCGCTCAGCTGTTCCAGATATGCTTGTCAAAAAACCCTTGCTTATTACTCCTTTTTTCATTGATAAAAGGGACTGCAGGTGTTCTCCGGTTATACGGCTTGGTTTACAAATTGATGAGCTGTGTCTTAATTGCAACCGCAGGTATCTTATATATGGATGGAAGGATTTCCCTTCCATACTGCATGACATTTTTGTTTTGTGCATTTACCGTTTACTCTGACCTGGAAACCATGGGTAACAGCGCATTTTTGAGTAAAAAAATAAATACCGAATTAGACCGTTTAGAAGAGGTTACAAATATCCCCAAAATGGATACCATTACAGATAAACTGAATCCTGCCAATTATGAGATTTCTTTAAAAGATGTATCGTTTGGCTATGGTTCCCGCAAAATTATTGAAAACATTTCTTTAAACATACCAGAGCATACTACATGTGCGATTGTAGGTCCGTCAGGAAGCGGAAAAACGACACTATGCAGCCTAATCGCCCGTTTCTGGGATGTTCAGGAAGGTTCTGTTTGCATTGGTGGACAAAATGTGAAAAATTATACTGCTGACAGTGTGCTTGACTGTATTAGTATGGTCTTTCAGAAGGTTTATCTATTCCATGACACAATAGAAAATAATATTAAATTCGGTAATCCCAAAGCAACACTTGATGAAGTAATGGAAGCAGCAAAAAGAGCTTGCTGCCACGACTTCATTATGGCTTTGCCTGATGGATATCAGACCGTGATTGGCGAAAGTGGATCTACATTATCTGGCGGTGAGAAACAGAGAATTTCTATTGCCCGGGCAATTTTAAAAGACGCACCCATTGTCATTTTAGATGAAGCGACTTCCAGTGTTGACCCTGAAAATGAACAGGCTCTTTTATCTGCGATTGAGGAACTGACTAAAAATAAAACTTTAATTTCCATAGCTCACCGCTTGAGTACAGTACAAAAGGCTGACCAAATCATTGTAATTGATAATGGTCAAATCAGACAAAAGGGCACTCACAAACAGCTTAGCCAAGAGGATGGTATTTACAGGAATTTCCTTAAATTGCGTGTGGAAGCAACCGGCTGGCAATTATAAATTACTCCTGCCTTTTGTTCAAAAAAAGCTCCAAATAGAATGTCAACTTAGGCTTCTATCCGGAACTGATAATAAAGAATCACAATTATAACTAAGGTTGTAATCGCAGGTGCAGGAGGCGCTGAGGAGAAATCCATTATTCATGAACATGATGAAAAAAGCAAAATGTGAAGATATTAAACTGTTATCAAGTTTAAATCGTATTGAAGAATAGTTGCTGGAGCAGGTATGACACCTGCTCCTACTGTTAAACTTTAATTTCCTGATTGCCTGTTCTGCTAAGATACGCAAAAAGTATTGCAAGAAATTGACTAGAGGTTGGCCTTCTATCAAGTGTATGACCGGCCAATTTTTGAAGGAGGCGTGGCTGCGATCTCCATGCTACCTGCGATAAAGTCCTAATATTTCGTTCTACAGAATTACATGATGTTTGATACCGTTTCGCGATTTCAGGATATAGACATTTAGTAACAGAATGTATGCGCTCCTCATCTTCTTTCATAAGCATAAGAGCGTACTCTGTATAGCGATATCCGACATAATGCAAGTCTGCTCCAAGAAGTGTCAGTATCGTATGTATTTCTGAAGAATCAAATACGGGTTTATGCGGCATCTCCATTCCTCCTTCCTATCAAAATTTTTAACTCCTTGAAGAAAATCAGAATCTCTTCGTCGGTTAATAATAAAACATAGTTTACCAATGTCATGGCAGAAAATCCATATTTTCCATGTTCTTGATCAATATATGATCGCGGTGAGACATGTAGGGCTTCTGCCATATATTCTTGAGAGAAAGCATGAAAGTTACGATACGTATAAATTTGTTTTTTTATCTATAATTATTATAGCATACCGCAGCTTACAGCTGCAAACAAATTTAAAAACATAAAAGAATCATCCTGTTCGTAGATGCACGTGCTATAATGCACATATACGGTATCTGTGTACCACTCTCCATCGGAAACTAAACTTCCCTGCAAGCATTCATACGAAAGGATGACCCTATGAACACTATTTTAGAGCAATACAAAGATAAAATCAACGGTATTTTTTCCTTTTTTGACAGGATTATCATCAAAGGGTTACAGTTCACAGTACCCTATCCACAAAATGCTTACAACATTTTTATGCTGCATCATCCGGCAGGATTGGTTCTATATGCCCATATGCTTTTAAAAGCAGGGTGACTGAAGATTGCTCTCAGTCACCCTGCTGTTTATCTTTTATTCATTATTTCGCTGTTCCCCGTTCCAAACGCCATCGTTGTCTACGTACCAGCCATCGATCCAGGTATTTGTTAACAGTTTGCCTAATGTTCCATCGGAAACCTCGTTAAAGTAATACCACTTTCCATCAATTTGATGCCAGCCCACATACATATATCCCTGGGTTCCGTCAGAATATGGATGGAGATAGAACACATGATCGCCGTCCCTAAACCAGCCTGTTGCCATATAACCGTCTTCATGGAAATAGTACCAGCTTACCACATTATTCCATACCAACTGTCTCCACTCTCCATGAGGCCAGCTCTTATCTGTAACCTCAAACCACCAGCCCTTTTCGTCCTGATGCCAAGCACCCGGAGTATTGGATGAGGAGGTATAAACCCTGCCGCCGTTTCCGGAACCGCCGGAACCACTGCTTCCAGAACTGCCGCCGTTCTCACCTGGCGTAGGAACAACCGGTTCTTCCTCATTGTCGTCCACATAAGTAAGTCCAAAACCAAGTTCGTAATAATTGCCCTCACTGTCTTTGTATGCGTACGCTTTTCCATTCTCATCTTTCATGGATGCCGGCATATACTGATCCTTATCATAGCCAGGCACATCATTTGGAGATATGCACACACCGTCCGCATTGACAGCGATCACACTGTCGTCCTTTGGAAGGGTAATGGGCATCTTGCCGGCAGGCTCGTAGACACCTGTTATCACATCCATGGTTGCCGTTGTCAGGGTATCAAAACCAGCCAGGACCACATCTGAATAAGGCTCTACATTACCCAACATCCAGGCCAGGGTAAAGTTTACATTTGTCACAACTTTACCGCCATTAGCTCTTACTGCCTCTGAGATCGCCTTGATGGATTCTACATTCTCAATAGTGGATTCCGTATGAGTGTCCGCCACCGGGCGCCCTTCATCATCCACATCATGGACAATCTTATCCGTACATATATCCAGCTCAAGATATCCCTTTGTTGCAGAGAAATAGTTGCCGGAGGATGGATTTACAAACAGTAATGCATAGTCTGCTTCGTGATAATTGTTGGTAAGGCTGATGTTGTAATCCCCGGACATAATGCTTCTCTGAAGCTCTGAAGTTGTGCTGGCCGAATTACTCTGTCCAAAGTACTGGATATAAACTTTCTTCCCTGTCAGCTTATCAGCAGTCAATGGAAGGGTTCCTTCCCCATCTTTTAAGAGAACCACTGATTTCTGATGGGCCTCATATGCTTCATCCCAGTTGTCCTGGTTATCTACAGTCTCTTGAGCAGTATCCGGATCGCGATATGGATTCTCAAAAAGACCGAGATCAAACATTTCTTTTAACAGCCGCACATTGGACTGGTCAAGCGCTGCTGTTGTCAATGTCACATCCGCCACCTCATAACCTGCAGGAACTACACCTTCAGTCGTATAATAGTCAGATTTTCCGCCATCAGGGCCTCTGTTCCAAGCCTCAATGATCGAATTAACATCATTTGTATCACTTATAATATCTGTTCCCACATTGATCGCCAATGCATTTCTTTCAGGAACATCCAATTCCTCAACTCCCCAGCACATATTGCCGGTAATACCGCTGTCGCTGTTTACATATCCCTCATGACCTATCTGCTCACGGAGGATATCGTTGATAAATACCTTATTAAACGCAAACCCTACAGGAACCATGTCAATGGGATTGCCTTCCAGGTCATACTGTGTTTCACTCTTTTCAGCTGCCGGTTTTGCATAGTATGGCATGATAGAAGATACACGGTTTTCCACTGCCTTGATAAATGCCGGAAGGTGATACTTCTCTAAGCTGCCTTCAGTCTGATATACATTCCACTGTCCCTGTGAATAATGGGGATCGAAACCGTTCTCTCTTGCACCGCCTCCTGGGAAATGTTTTACAGTCAAGGCAACACCATCTGCCTGCACACCATCCGAACCGTTCTGGAATCCCTCAACCAGCCTTCCAATAATATCGCTGATCAATTCAGGATCCTCTCCAAACGTTCCGTAGGTCCTCTGCCATCTGGGATCTGTCATGGTATCTGCCATGTACATATATCCCTTCTTTAAGCCTGACGCATCCCATTCATTTCTGGCAATCTCTGCAAAACGGCTGATAAGACCCGCATCTCCTCCACGGGCAATATCTCCCATAACCGCTGCCGCCAGGCCTAATGTGCCAGGCCATGTGGAGAATACTCCTGATGCATCATTCATACCAAACGTCATCTGTCCATTTTCATTTCTGGAATTAGAAGCCACAACAACCGGAATTCCCAGTTCTGTCTTTTCTGCCACCAGGTTCATCTGGTTGATCCAGGAAGCCATATCCTCAGGTTCCGGATTTTGACGCAGTATAAAATGCCTCAGCCCCCAGTCCACAATCGCTTCTGTTGTGCCCAGTGTGCGTGACACACCGAAAATTTCGGAAGACATGTCATCTGTGTTGGAGGTTTCATCCAACAGGCCGGTTGCTTCGTCAGGGTTAGAGCTATAGATTCCCATACCTCTGGAGTTAATAACCATCATTCCTGCTTTGTCCTGGAGCGTCATCTTTTCAACCAAATCTTTTGCTCGTGTTTCAGCGTCTTCCCGCCAGTCTTCGTACACGTCCAGGATACCATTACCATTGGAATCTTTAAAGTACATGCCGTCTTGCTCAATAATGCTCTTCGCAGTGGCGCCAATGGTTGGCCCGTTACCGTTTTCCCTATAAATAATACTGTCATACCATGCCGCAACTGAATCGTCTGATGCTACAGGAATCGTGGAATCGATATCGTTAAGCACCATAAGCTTCTTGGGCTCAGCTATCTCATAAAGTCCATCCACACCTACTGCATCCACCTTAAAACCATAGAAACGCTTAAATACATTCGTATATGTATATGCGCATGAATTATCCGCTTTCTTGATTCCAAGGTACAGTTTAGAAGGATTTTGTCCTAATAATTTCTCTGATAAGGAGGCGGTTTGGCTGATGATATCCCAGATAAGGCCGTTCTCCTGTCTTGTGGGGTCTGCCTCCTTCTCCAGAACCTTCCAGCTACATCCATACTTCTCAGCCGCATCTGCATCTGCCGTAATACCAATATAGGCAATTCCTTTGGCTTTGAGTTTTGTTATATCAAACTCTGTATCATTATTAGATATAAGTCCAATCACTGCCTTGCCATTGAAATTATCCGGTATGCAGACCCTGACATAGTTGGTATATGCCTGGGCAGGCTTTCTGATATAAGGTATATCCTCCAGCAATACACCATAGATATTGGCAGTACCTCTCACTTTATATATCGATTCCTTATATCCGTCTTTTTCTTCCACATCACCTACCATCATAATGGAAGGCTCACTTTTCATGGATTCTTCAATATTAGTAAACCATGAGGGACGATATCCAAATATGGGCTGATTTTCCGCTATGGACATCATACGCTCACGTTCTTCCTCTATTAGATAGCCTTCTGCAATCGCATCATCCAAAGCGGACTCGTACTGATCCAGATAGTCCTCTCTATCTGCATACAGATCTTCCAACTCCTCTCTGGATATATATACCATGGAGCCGCCGTCTGTAGAGTAGTTTCCATTAACGCCTCCATAATACTTCGCTACAGGCACCGAAATCTGGGGAGGTACAATACCCTCTGTCAGGTTTCCATAGTCATCTCTTGCATCCAGGCCGATATCATCAGCCCGGAAACCGGCCGGCATATCCCCGCCATCCGTCCATTCAATGAGGTTTGCCAAAACAGAGTTGACATAGGAATCCATATTAAGATCCGTGTTTGTATTGGGACGCCCTGTATCCTTATCTGTCTTCATCGCCGGATAATACCCTGCCGGACGCCCTGCCTGGATCTGAAGTTCATCCGTCAGATCCGGCGGGAAAATCTTGGATGAGTGGGCTCCGCCTGCGATCACGTAATGGCGGTACATATTCTCTCCCGGCTCATCGCCGTCTTCTTTAATATAATTGGGATTTATTTTAACGCAGGCACTGTAATCATTCTCGCCCTCCACCAATATATATGGCACTGGTGAATCATACGGTGCGGCAAAGCTTCGGGTTTTGCCGCCGCTGCTAAGGGCTGAGTCCGCAAATGCTCCAACTACATTAACAAAGCCATCAAAAACAGCATCTCCCTCCCCCTCATCAGAATTATAATCTATTCCCACTGCATTGGCTTGTCCAAAGCAGTTAACAAACGTGTTTAGATACATACCTGACTGTGACTGCCCCATGAGGAATACCTTGTCTGCCGTATTTCCCCCCAACAGATCACAATTCTGCTGCTTTAGCATAACACCTAACTGACCTAACATATCCCAGAACAAACCGTTCCTGTCATCGTCATTCAGGCTGCTGGCGCCCCATTCCAGTTCTGCATACCGCTTGGAATCAAATTTCTTAAGAGATTCCACATTGCAGTATTTTGAAGTGATTCCCACATAGGCATATCCATTCCTCATAAAATAGTCGTAACTTCTGCGCCAAATATCGGGTAGATCCACTTTACTGCTGGCATTCAGTATATCCACAAAAACCACACCGTTAAAATCAGCTGATTCTTCCGGCATATACACAAATACCCTATTAACGTAGTCCTGCTCCTTTGGCCTGGTTGCATTGCTGGATGTTGCAGTCACCACTTTATGGTCGTCTTTTAAATCATAGACATGCGCTTTTCCTTTCAGGAAATACTCTGTCTCTTTATAATTATATTTATCAGTAAAACCAATATCCTGCTTTGTTCTTCCGTTTTTCTGGCTTAGATACATGAAACTGTCATCTGTTTCAGAAATTTTCTCATAAACAGGCGTATCGTTATATGTAATAATTACCCTCTCCAGCATCTCATCATCCAATGAATTATTACGGCTAGCTTCACTGGGAGTTGCCTTTGTGGCCTCGCTGGGAGTTGCGGTCTTTTCTTCCTTTAAGCCTAAAGAGACAGATACACCTGCACCCTTGATTGCATCTTTCTCTCCAGTTACGTCTTCTAACTTGTCCGGAGCATCGGCGTCCGGTGTCTCCGGAGCATCGGTGTCCGGCGTCTCCGGATTATCAGTTTCCGGTGTTCCCGGGTTATCAATGTCCGGCGTCTCCGGGTTATCAGTTTCCGGTGTCTCCGGGTTATCAATGTCCGGCGTCTCCGGGTTATCAGTTTCCGGCGTCTCCGGGTTATCGGTGTCCGGTGTCTCCGGGTTATCGGTGTCCGGTGTCTCCGGGTTATCGGTGTCCGGTGTCTCCGGGTTATCGGTGTCTGACGTCTCCGGATTATCGGTGTCTGACGTGTTAACTTCTTCTCTTTCAATCTCTTCAGCGTAAGAATTAAAGGGACTTATACCCCCCCCCCCCAGCTGCAACACTATTTCCTACTCCTAGACTCGATCCCATCATAGAAGCGGCAAGAACTAAAGCCATAACTGGTTTTAATCTTTTTTTCATAAACCTTTGCTTACCCCTTTCTTAATCTTTGCATTTCATCCTTTTCGCGATTAAGGAATGAAATACAAATAAAAATACGGTCTGGCCATACTCGCATTAACAAAATGTTAACATTTATAAATATTATATAAATATTTCTATACATAATAAATAGTAAGTTTTTAACATTTCTAGTACTATTTTGTCTTTTGGCACATATTTCAAGCATTATTTTGCATTACATTGAGCATTTATCCCAATACATGTCATAATATAATTTTCCGTCACAACAAAATCGGACAATAGACAGTAATCATTCATACGCACCAGTTCTTCATCCGTGGATGATTGTGTCCCTGTCCCCTCCTCACAGTAATCAAGCCATATGCAGCGACAGTAATTGCACCTTTAAACATGGACAAAATCCAGTCCATGGTTTCGAAATAATTCATTTTAATCGGATCCACATTCCTGTCTGCCATCCTTTTCATTCGTTTCATTTTGAACTTCCTGTATGACGTAAAGCAGGAATTCCTCCAGGGTAGGTATTTTCCCTCTCCGAGGTATCCGGCTTTAAAGTTTACTCACTTCCTCATTTTGTGGAGTCATGAAGGCCTCCATAATGGCTAACTCCATCTCCCTCTTAACCACCTCATCACCCACTCCATACCATCCAGCGATTTCCTTAATCAAGCTTTTCATGGTCTGCATGTTCCATCCTCCTGTGCGCATAATGTAAACACCTATAAAATGATATTATATGCGATTTTATCGTGTATTTTAACAGATTTAAGCGTTATAATCTCTCGTTATGCAACTTATTATGAGTTATGATTACTCACACAGGAGGTGGGTTACATGGATGAACAATATATACGCAACCGCATCACACAGCTCCGTGAGGCCAGAAATATCTCTGAACGCAAAATGAGCCTGGATCTTGTCACAGTACCAGCTATATCCAAAGCATAACCTCTTGACGTTCCCTTCCTTCCATGGGTGAATTCCTTTATATCTGCGAATATCTTGACGTAACGCCCATGGAGTTTTTTAATGAGGACCGGGAATATTCCCCTCTCCAAAAAAGAGCGATGGATTATATCTACACCCTATCCGATGATGATATTCAACTAATGATTGGTTTAATTGAACGTATCAAAAGGAACCGATAAAATATCCTTCAATGCAACCCTGAAAAAATCCCTGACAGAAGATACCTTTCACATCTGCCAGGGATTAATAATTCATTTTCTTCGATATTTATTGGTGTCAAAAGGCGCCCCAGCCAAGCCGGAGCGCCCTTAATTGCGTCACTATTCGCTTAAAAATACTTCTTGCTTCCCCTTATATTAAGGGTGTTTCATACTGTCCCGCTATGTTTTACCACTTACTGAGAATCGCATAATTACGTTGTTTGCAGCTTATAGCATATTACATTTTATTACCCTTTCCTCCACAAATGGAGTCAAATTGGAGTCAGGAAAGAATCCGCTATTTTCCAAAGGAAGACACATACTGCTCCACTGCGTTCAATACTAACTCGGCAGCGTCAATTTGTTCCTGGGCTTCTTCAACGGAAGCGATATAGAACTCGTCATAATCACTGGCGTGACGAATCTCCTGGGCCCTGCCAATCCTGCGGCCGAGCTGTCTGGAAAATTTCTCTGTCTTGACGTATTCTTTATTAAAATATGCAATTGTGTCCTTATGCCGCTTAAAAGCAACCTGCTCCAAGGCTAATACTGCTGTAATTGAGTGATAGATTGAATAATACGCCCTGTTATTAGCTGCTCTGAAATGCTTGCCGATAAAATCATCCTTTGCAGTTGCCAAATCCTCCTTTGCAACTGTAAGACGGTGAAGAGCAAGGTCCCTGGGATTACCACTATTGGGCGACATACAATTCGACCCCCTCATTTTTCACATTCTTATAAAAAGGGTCAGCCGGAAGCCAGTACTGGAAATGATTTACATTTTTTACAATCGGCATAATCATAATGTCATGGTCCAGATTAAAATCAAAGGTTATATCAGAAACCATACGCCCTTTCTGTTTTATGGTATCCTCCGTTGAATCCACCAGAATCATAATATCTATATCTGAGGATTCGGTATAATCTCCCCTTGCATAGGAACCATACAAAATAACGGCCTTTAATTCACTCCCATATATCTCATGTATTCTATTCACATACTGAAAAAGCACATCTTGAGTCTGGCTTTGCAAAATACCACTTCCTCTCTGTTTTTTAGGGATATATCACAACTGTATCTATTTTCATTATATCCGATTGATAGATACCTTACAACATTTTCCGGAATCTAAACAGAAAAATATCAATTGATTCTCAATCTTCCTTCAAGAACCTCCATTATAACATCTATATCCTTCCTTGAATAATGGTTATATACGTCCATAGTAATCCTTATATCGGAATGGCCCATAATCATTTGAATTGCTTTATAGTCGTGTACAACTGCACATAAGCGGCTGCAAAATGTATGTCGTTAAAAATCCAAACGTTTGGATTTTATCCGGCACAATTACGCAATACAGAACACCAACTCATGGATTTCCGCCGGCTTCGACTTTATCGACAAGCTGCTTTATCTGAGCAAGAGCATGGGGCATACATCCCTGGACAGCACACGCTATTATTATTCGATAGTCCCTGCGCTGGCAGGCATCATCGAGGAAAAAAGCGAAGGCAGTTTCGATGACATCATACCGGAGGTGCCAGACTATGAAGAATAAAACTGCCGAGTCGTTGGAACTGGCGCACTATATCAACAAATTTCTTTCCGAGTATGCGCCATCGCATCTGACAAACAGCGACAATACCCTGGATTCTTACGGGACTGCCCTTACGCTGTATATGGGATACCTGGAAACGCAGCGCGGCATCACGCCGGATAAGTTCAGCCCGGAGTGCTTCGACCAGCAGCATATCGAAGGCTGGCTGGAATGGCTGTCCGGGGAAAGGAAGTGCGGCGCCGGGAGTGTACCGAAAAACTCCTCCTCTCAAAAGTGGAGTATGGCGTGTGTTATGGATATGTGAAGCATTGTAGAACAATTCTCAAAGATCTTATCCTTTTCTTTGACGCAATCGGTATCCATGCTCCGGAAGAAGTAAGTTACACCCATTTAGAGCGGTTCATCAATTCACTGGTTGGCTGGTCCGCTTCCACAGTACGCAGCAGAATCAGCCTGGTACGCATGTACTTTCGTTTCCTTTTCCTAAACGGCGATATCAAGGAACCGAGCACGTCTTGGCCTGCGCTTAGGGGATATCCGGGAACTGAAGCTTTCAGACATTGACTGGCAGGCGTGCACCCTGACTATCATACAGAACAAGGCGAAGGAGCCGCTGACACTGCCTGTCCCCGATGATGTGGGCTGGGCAGTCATTGACTATCTAAAGAATGGACGCTCCGTCACGGAAAGCAAAAATGTTTTTGTCCGGCATGTTCCGCCTTATAACAGTTTTGCCATCACAAGCAACCAGCACAATATCATAAACAAAGCACTGTCCGATGCTGGGATTACATACCGCGGTAAGCCCAGCGGCTTTCATACATTAAGGCATTCACCGGCCCCCTGGCAGCACATTTTTACGGTATTGTGGAGGAACGGCACCGGATGGGTTTCAAGTTTGGAGAAGAAGAACGGCTCCTGCATGAACTGGACAGGATGAGTGTGGAGTTCGACTGCCAGGAAGGGCTTCCCGAAGAACATCCCAGTTGTCGTGCCAGCGCTTCATAGAATTCGGATATTTCGGCGTCCACTTTTGCTTCATAGAATTCGGATATTTCGGCGTCCACTTTTCTGTCACCTTCTCCAGCGCTTCCAGGGCTTTCTCCTCGTTCGCAGCGTGGTAGATAGTTTTCAGATCTGTGGAGACGGCTTTCCGGTCTTTGTCAGAGACATATTTGAGTGTGTTGCGTACCATATGCGCGATGCAGCGCTGCTGCTCCGTCTTCGGGAATGCTGCCGATATGGCCTCCTTAATGCCCGTGAGTCCGTCTGAACAGAGGATGAGGATATCTTTCACTCCGCGGTTCTTCAGCTCATTCAGGACAGAGAGCCAGTACTTGGAACTCTCATTTTCCCGATTTGTATACTTAAAACTTCCTTTTTCCCTTCCGGCGTAAAGCCAAGGATGACATAGGCGGCAAGCTTGCGGATCACTTTGTTCTCCCAGACAGAATAAGATATCCATCAGCGTGTCGGATATCTGGCTGGTGGTCATGCCTTTTGCCCTCCGTCATAACTACCTTGTGTACAGGTTGCTTTTCTCTTCTCGCCATAATAATAGGCCTCCTTATGATAATAGATTTTATCATAGAAGACCTACTGCTTGATAGCTATTCCAATAAAAACTTTCATACTCCTAAATAGGCCGGAGTACAAAATGGCCCCCACAATATCGCGGAGGCCACAATCTGTTATTTTAATGCTTCATAATCAGCGTCCGTATAATCTTCTTCCAGATTCCAATTATCAAATTCCAACTCTCTATAATCCATTCCCACTGCTTCACACGCACGCTTCCATTCTGTCGTAGTATCTTCCGCAAGTTTCCGCAGTGCACTATCATAATCTGTAATGCTCCGACTCAGCACGCCCTGCATAATTGCCCCTAGGCTCGGCTGAACATCTTTTACTTCTGAATAAAATGCGTTTGCCTTTTCAGCTCTCTTTGCTATTGTCGGAACTATCTTTGCTGTTGCATTTGCAATCGTATAGTAGTCCTTCATAATAGCGTTTGTCATATACTGTTCATTAATTTCAGGAATAACTGATACAAACACACCATCCTCTACGCAACTGGACTGATATCCAAACTCCTCACTATAAAGAGCCATCAGATAATCCACCGCTTCCTGCGGATGTTTGGACTGGCTATAAAGTCCCATCCACGGGGAAAGCTCTCCCTGCTGCACATACGTGTCTTTCACACCATCAGGAACCGGAACAGCCATTACTCCATAATTCAAATCCGGATCATTAATCCCCCATTGAGAAATGCACCACATTCCTTGGCAAAGGAATCCTGCCTGTCCTTGAGCAAACAGTTCCCTCGCTTCCGGTGCGCTGATATTTACAGTATCCGGATGAATGCTTCCGTCATCTTCAAGCTGAGCAAATAACTGCATTACACCTTTTACCGCATCCGTATCATATGGGGCCATTCCTTGATCCGTCAATACTTTCTGAGTAGCCGCAATCTTGCCACCTGCCGCTGCTGCCATTGATCTGGTCAAAACATCCAAACGGTTTATCTGTTTTCCACCATCAATCAAACCGTAAACATTTCCATTTCCATATTTAGTAATTTTTTTGCATGCTTCGCGAAATTCTGAATATGTTTCCGGAATTTTATCTACTCCCGCTGCGCTAAGCACATCTTTATTATAGAAAAACAGGCACTGGATTGTAGGCATAAGCTCCGTAATCGTATACCACTGATTTCCTTTATGTGTTACACCTTCACTGAACGATTTCGGATCGAACTTTTCCGCAAAATTATCCATTACATAATCATTAATCGGCTGAAACCAATCCTCCTGAAGCGCTGTATCCAAAGTCATTCCCACCGGAATCGGGAAAAGATCAGGACCATCTCCAGATTTAATCATAGTCACAATCGTATTCTTGAATTGATCTACCGTCAACTGTGTATACTCAATATTGATATCTGGATGAACTTCCATATACTTTTTATGAAATTCTTTTCTCTGCGGAGCAGATCCGTCACTCCAATCCACAATGCGAATCGTAACTTTTCCATCCGTATTCTGATCCGCTGAAACTACCTTATCACCTACTTCTCCTGCCGTCCCCGAATTACGCACTGATGATTTTTCTTTCTTCTCATCCGTCTGAATTGCAGGCATTGCACAGCCTGTAGTGACCGCTACTGCCAAAAGTGCTGCTAAAGCGCATTGCCCCCATCTCTTCTTCATGTCCTACTCCTTTCACACTTTGTTAGTGTTTTATATATTTTTACTACTATTTTCTGCCTAAATATCTAAAATTCTTCTTTTGTCAACTCTTTACTGCACCTGCAATTCCTTCCACGAAATGGCGTTGAAGGATGATGAACAGAATGATAACAGGAATAACCGCAATCGTACCGCCCGCTGCAATTCCAGTCCAATCTACAGTATTTTCGCCTTTAAATGCATAAAGTCCAACCGCCAGTGTTCTCGAAGCAGGATTGTTTAAAGTCAATACCAACGGAAGCATAAATGCATTCCAAGTCCAAATCGTCTCCATAATTACTACAGTCGTTGCAATCGGTTTGCACAAAGGCATCATAATATTAAAGAAAATTCTGAAGAAACTGCATCCATCAATTTTAGCTGCTTCTTCCAATTCCATTGGAATAGAGGCAAAAAAGCTTGTAAACAGCATTAAGAAAATCACATGCGCTCCACCGGCCTGTGCAAGAACCAAACCTGTTTTGGTTCCCGTCAGATGCATACCCTTTACCACTTCATATGTGGGAATAATGGTACTGACCAACGGGATTGCAATGCTGCCCACAAAAATTCCCATCATCAAGTTTCTTCCCACAAATTTATAACGCCCCATTGCATAACCGGCAAGCATCGTAATAATCAGAACCAACACTACAGCAAAGCACGTCACAACTACCGTATTCAAAAAATAACTGCCAAAATTAGCTTTTACCCAAATACGTTTAATATTATCCAATGTCGGTGCTTGTGGAATCAAGCCTAAACGATTATTAAAAAACTCGTTCTGACTCTTAAATGATGCGGAAATCATCCAAAGAAACGGATAGACCCAAATCAACCCGATTGCCAGCAATACCAAATGGTTTATTCCTTTTTTTACCCAACTCATAACCTCTCCTTATCATCAATTTTTCTTATCTAGATGTACTTTGACTCCATTCAAAATCACACCCACAACAATTACCACTGCTCCGAAGAAAAGTGCTGCAGCGCTGGCATATCCCAGCCTTGGCATCCCGATTTCACTTGAAAATGCAGAGCGATAAACATAAGTTGCAATTACATCCGTTGCATAATAAGGTCCACCTTCTGTCATTGTTTTTACAATATCGAAAACCTTCAAAGAATTGATTACACATAAAGTTGCTATCACTCCCCCTACCGGAGCAATCAAAGGAAGGACAATATGAATAAACATCTGTACCCGATTTGCTCCATCTACTGTCGCCGCTTCATATACATCCTTTGAAATACCTTGCAGGCCTGCAAGCCAATAAATCATGTATGTTCCGCAATCTTTCCAAAGCGAAATCAGCACTAGCGACGGCATTGCCCAAGCAGCATTTCCAAGAAAATTAATTGGTTTCCTCAAAAGATGAAAGCTCATTAAAATGTGATTAACCGGTCCCTGCACTCCCATAATAAAAATCATGATAATACCAACCACAGATGCCGTAGTAACAACAGGAATAAAATACATGGTACGGTAAACTCCACGACCCTTTAATTTCTCATCGTTAAGCAAATAAGCAAGAATAAGCGATACGGCCAATTCCAACGGAACAATCATAACTGTATATTTAATACTATTTAAAAAAGCATTCCAAAACAGCTTATCTGTAAGCAATTCCTTATAATTTGACAAACCCACAAATCGTGCTGTCCGTGTTAATCCCGACCAGTCAAGCAACGAATACACAATACTGCAGACAATCGGATAACCCTGAAATAGAATATAAAAGATAACCGCTGCAGCCATAAAAAGCCAGCACCACGCATTTAACACTAACTTATCTTTTCTTTTTCTCTTCTGAACTCTTAATTCAAGTTCTATTGTGTTCGATTCCATAATCCCCCGTCTCCTTTCCCTATAACTTCTTTTTCCTGGTTGCGGATTCCATCGGAAGACCCGTATCATAATCCAATTGCCGAGGCTCATATTCTTCATTCTCTCTCTGTCTTGTATACCCCTCATTATCCCAGTCTGGTACAAAATCTTTCCTCCATGGCCGCATGCGCCACTGATAACCCCTGTATAAATCTCTGGTGTTATTCATATGTTCAATCAATCTTTCATGCATGGCATTTCTGGCCTCTGCATAATTCTCATCGTTAATCAGGTTATTCATCTCATATTTATCTTTTTCCAAGTCATAGAACTCATCACTGTCCAGCAGATGAATCACCAGCTTATATCGTTTGGATATTGCTGCTCTCATAATCTGCAGCCCGCCGAACCCATCATGGTCAATCTCATATCTGGTAAACTCTGTATATACCACATCATTGATTTCTTTGGATGTATCATAAATCTGCGGAAGCATGCTTTTACCTTCCAGCAGCTTTGGAATAGGAAGTCCAAAATAATCCATTACTGTCGGAACAATATCAATATGGGATGCCATTGCATCTTCCACGCACCCACTTGCACCCCCCTTGATGATTAACGGGATGTTTGCTACTTCTTTGTACGCTGCCGCATTTTTTGAGAACAATCTATGTGCCCCAAGCATATCTCCATGGTCAGATGTAAAGATTACCATTGCATCCGGCGCTACCTCTTTAATCTTATCGAGTACCCGTCCAATCTCATAATCCACAAAAGAATTACAGCCCAGGAATAAAGATAGGCCATCAGAAGACTTATTAATCTCGTCTTTTGCGGCATGCAGTTTTTTTCCTGCCCAAAGACGCTGCATAAATGGTTTCTTAGAAAGGTCATCCTGAAAATTCGGACAATCATCAAACTTAAATCCATCATACATGTGATTAAACGGAGCCGGGCAGAGGGATGGACCATGAGGCTCATCATAGGACACACTCAGAAAGAAGTCCTTATCTTTATATGTCTCCAGATATTTAATTGCACGCTCTGAGCACCGATATGCGTAAGTAAACTTTTCTGAAAAGTCTATTTTATATGATTCTTTCGAATCTCTGGATTTTACTTTATCTTCATCACTCAACTCATCTAAATATGTTTTCATGTCATACCAGTAGTCTGGATTCCAACCTTCCGGGCAATGTCCGTTTCCAAAATAATCCGAACCGTCCAGATGCCATTTCCCAATATAGCCACATTCAATATTATTATCACTAAGTCTCTGACCTATCGTCTTTATATTATCTCCCATAGCGATACTATTGGTTACCATGCCGTTTGTATGCGGAAACGTCCCTGTAAAGATTGCACTTCTGGCCGGGCCGCATACCGGCTGACAGGTATATGCATTCTCGTAACGGATTCCCTCTTCAGCCAAACGGTCCAAATTCGGTGTTTTCATCTTTGGATTACCATAACAGCCAACCATATCTTTCCTGGTTGTGTCTGTCATCAAAAAAATACATTGTCTTTTCACTTGCCGCCTCCTCTGTTAATTAAGTTTATCATGAATGATTCTGCTTATTTACGACACCAGTATAGTGCGTATAGAGCTGTATTCCCATATCCAATCATAAGTTTTACATGGACAATTCTGTTTTTATCTGTTATATTTTTTAGCAGAAGAGATTTATTATAAGGAAGAAGGAAGTATTATGATAAATGTTTCAGGTCACCTAAGAAACGAAAGACGCACAACCGGCTTCGCAGACTACTCTAGTCCACTGTCTATCAACTGTTGTGGAATGCAGATTTTCAAAACAAAAGATTACTCTCAGAACCGTTCCGCAGGCAGAGTCGATTATCAGCTCATATATATCCACAAGGGGGCCGGACACTATTATCTAAATAAGGAATGGAAAGCATTGGGGGCTGGAAATATTCTTCTCTTTCAACCGCAAGAACCCCAAACCTATTCCTATTTCGCCAAAGACCATCCCGAAATTTACTGGATTCATTTCACCGGCTATGACTGTAAGAATATCATTAAGAAGTATAACCTCCATAACTTTTATATTGGAGAACACCCCCTGTTAAAAACCCTTTTCCAAGAGACTATCATGGAATTACAACTGAAAAAGACATTTTGGGAAGATGTTGTTTTAAGCAATTTTCTTCAAATACTTGCTATCATAGCCCGGGCACATCAACAGATTCTTTCTCCTTTAGGAAATGACTTTTCTATCGATTGCCTCGTTATGCAGCTTAATCAAAAGTACAAAGAAAACTGGAATGTACAGTTAATGGCTCAATACTGCAAATTAAGTGTGGGATATTTTTCTCACATATTTAAAAAACGTATGGGAGTCGCACCTATGCGTTATCTGACCGAACTTCGAGTCAACAAAGCAAAAGAACTCATAGCTACCAATACAATGAACTTGTCCACCATTGCCCCCTTAGTAGGTTACTCTGATCCTCTTTATTTCAGCCGGGTATTTAAAAAGACTACCGGAATTCCTCCAACAGAATTCCAGCAGTCCTTGCTTACTTCCAATACCCCTGAGTGGTGGCCCGATAGATAATTGGGGCACTATTTTTTTACTATTGTACATTCCAAACCTCTAAGGGATGGTTCCCCACCCTGCCACGTATAGCTGGCTACTCCTTGTGTCTGCAGAAAATAGTCTATTATTACATAAAAAGAAACCATTGTTCATATCTATCGCATTGTAAAAGGCTGCTAAGTTGTTCGCTATAATACTATATAAAAATTTACATTTTAATGAAACCTTTTCACTTCTCGCTCCGTCTAATCTAAATGAGCCCCATACTGTACTTACTGGAGGAATGAAAAATGGTTTTCAGCAGCCTTGTTTTCCTATTTCACTTTCTGCCCCTGTTTTTACTGCTGTACTATATGTGTCCGGCAAAATGGAAAAACGCCGTTCTGTTTGCCGGAAGCCTTATATTCTACATCTACGGCGTAAAAAATGAGCCCTGGTACTTTTTCTTATTACTGCTGTCCGTCCTGGTAAATTACCATATCGGCCTCCTGCTGGGACGGCGCAGATGGCCTGAACGCCGGAAAAAATGGCTGATATTCGGAATCTGCTATAACCTGTTCTGGTTGTTCCTATTTAAATATTCCGGCTTTTTTGCAGGAAATCTAAATTGGATCCTCCAAAAAATAGGGATTGGATTTTCCATCCGGCTTCCGGATCTTCCACTGCCTGTCGGAATCAGCTTTTACACCTTTCAAGCCATCTCCTACCTCGCTGATGTTTACAGAAAAGATGCCTTTCACGAAACTTCCCTTATCAACTACGGCATGTATATCACCATGTTTCCACAGCTAATTGCTGGTCCTATCGTCACTTACGCTTCCGTACGTAAGCAAATCCACCGGCGCAGCCATAACCTGAAAAATGCTGAAAGCGGCTTGCGGGAATTTACGATTGGCCTGGGGCTCAAAGTTCTTCTAGCCAACCAGGTTGGGCGGCTGTGGAGCCAGGTAGGCGCCATTGGCTATGAGAGTATTTCCACTCCCCTTGCCTGGCTGGGCCTGGCCGCATTCAGCTTTCAGATTTACTTTGATTTTTATGGCTACTCCCTGATGGCAAAGGGACTTGGACAATTGATGGGATTTTCTCTGCCGGATAATTTCAACTATCCGTATCTGTCCCTGTCCATGACCGAATTCTGGCGTAGATGGCACATGACCCTGGGCGGTTGGTTCCGGGACTACATCTACATCCCACTGGGCGGCAGTCGCTGCGGCAAAGGCGCAACGATTCGCAATATGCTAGTGGTCTGGCTGCTGACCGGATTCTGGCACGGGGCAAGCTGGAATTTTATCCTATGGGGAAGTGTCATTTTCCTGCTCATGTTCATCGAGAAGATGGGGCTGAAACATCTACTGGACGGCTGTCCCCTAATCGGGCATCTCTATATGATGATGGTCATCCCACTGACCTGGCTGAGCTTTGCAGTGACGGATCGGGTGCAAATGAAAATTTATTTTCTGCGCCTGTTCCCCTTTCTCGCTCCTGAAAAACAGTCTCTTTATTTTGCAGGAGATTTCCTGAAATATGGCCGGATTTACGCGCTGTCCTTGACTCTCAGCCTAATCTTTATGACACAGCTGCCTCGTAAACTATACAAACAGTGGAAGCGCTCCTTTCTGACTGCGGTAATCCTACTAGCCGTTTTCTGGCTCTGCGTTTACTTTATGAAAATGGGCGCGGACGATCCGTTTTTGTACTTCCGATTTTAAATTAGGAGATTACGACTATGAAGAAATACTGGTATACCTCACTTCTAGCCTTCAGCCTTCTTATCTCAGCCATCGCGTCTACGTTACCCGCCTCAGTTTACGGCATTGTTACTTCTGTCTTCGTCCGGGTATGCAGCAATGGTCAGGAAACGACTGAAAACATCGACGCAGAGCTTTCTGCCGGAAAATATGACCTCCCGGAAACAAGCCAAGCTGAAAATAAACGTCCGCAGGATCCAGCCATCCACGGTACTGCTCCTGTGGTTCCAAAACATTCTGCTCATAAAAACGATTCCTCAGAAAGCGTTTCCATGGAAGCTTCCTCTTCCGACAGCATAGACGCCACACCGGGACCAGCAACTTCTGCACCGCAAACTCCCGCTGCTACCTCCGTGGGGCCCGGCTATATCCCCCCAAACCCTGACTTCACCGGCGTCCTGTTCATCGGCGACTCCAGGACTGTGGGGCTTTCCGAATATGGCGATTTAGGAAACGCCGAGATTTTTGCCAACTCCGGGATGAGTGTGTTCAACCTGTTTGAATCTACCGTAAGGACCAAAAGCGGCAAAAAACAGGATCTGGAAGAAGTCCTTTTCCAACAGCAATACCACACCATATATCTGATGCTGGGCATCAACGAACTGGGCTACGATTACAGCAGTATTATCCGGAAATACCGGTCTGTCGTGGACACCATCAAGACCCGTCAGCCGAACGCTGTGATTGTGCTGGAAGCCAACCTCCACGTGACTGCCGAAAAGTCCTCCTTCGGCAGTACCTATACCAATGAAAAAATTAACCAGATAAACAGTGGCATCAGAGCTATCGCAGAAAACAGCGATTGCTGCTATATCAATGTCAACAGCATTTTCGATGATGAAAACGGAGCTCTGAAGACCAGCTATTCCACCGATGGCTCCCACCTGCTCGGAAAGTATTACTCTGTCTGGACAGACTGGCTAAAAGGGGAGTCCCCGGATGCCTAAACCTGTTTACCAAAAAGAAAATCTTATGCTGCACTGTAGAAAGCAGAAAAATACAAGGAGGCGTACCATAAAACTTGTAACAACATTCTCCAAACAAATTTTCTCCTATGAAAGTCGTTTCTGCCCTTCCTGTAGGAACATATACAACCTAAAATGGGCGTTTCGTATGTCCTATAAACTGTTTTCCCCTGATATTACCATCAAATATATCCGCAGATACCTGGAAAGACCTATCATTGCCATTTCTAGGATTGATGCCTATAATGGAGATACTGTAACCTTCTATTCCAATATTTTGAATCCAGCACTCTCAGACACTCGGAGTGCGACACTTTTAACTTTCAAAGGTCAGGGTTAAAAAGAGTTGCATACATAGAAAGAGCTCCCCCATGGAGCCATAAGTAGAATTTTCCTCGATTGTTGGGGCAGCAGAATGTGAATGCTTTCCCCGCGGAAATGACCTTTACTTTTTCTACCAAGTGACCGGAATTGCTGGAATATCACCCATTTCTATGGTATTCTGAAAAGGTGAATCCCTGATACAAGGAAATCTGGTTCTGGTTACTGTCGGTTCGGCGGAACATCCCATGCTGACGGAACACTATATTGAATGGGTACTACAGACCAAACGGGGAAATCAGTAAATGAAAGAGGGAAGACTTCTTTAAGCCTTCCCTTCTTAGACTGTAGACACTGAACTACAGTGTCTCCTTCCTTAACTGCAGACAGTCCCTCTGGCTTATCGCCTTCAAAACTAAGTGCATACTCCACTCCATCCTTATCAGTAACAACAAACATAAAATCCTTAATATCGCTGATTTTTCCTGTTATTGTAGATTCTTCCTCTGTCGTGATATCATTTTCAGATGATGGAACATCATATATATCATCCATTTTCTGAGAATTAACCATCTGTGAGGGTTCTATAGAAGGAGCTACTCTTTCCTGCCCAGAACACCCTGTAGCCAACATTAAAAGTGGCGGCTTTTAAATATGCTCCAAATTGTGGTCCAATTACTCTCGCTGCGTGCTCATCTATGACTGTTGGCTCCTGGTAGTACAAATCTTCTACTTACATACCTTCATAGATAGAACAATGTTCTTCAGAGCCTTCACGATTTTCTTGTTTTGGTTTAGTCTCTTCCAACACCTTTATTTTCATTTCATGACGTTTTTCACTGTTAAGTAAGTAGTATCAAAAAATGTCCTTTGGCAGTTTCGGAAACTCTTTGCGGTAGAAAATCAATCATATAATATGGCTTTTTAAGTATGTCATCATTCTTTTTGAACATATCCTGCATTTATTTATCTCCTAAAGTTCCGATTGAACAAAATCGCTACGCGATGGCCTGCCAAGGCTGTGGCGCAGTTTTTA
>ENA-UOJP01000900-UOJP01000900.1-human-gut-metagenome-genome-assembly--contig:-C102-NODE-900-length-44430-cov-41.074952_pt1 | contig 44430 bp, 36 predicted proteins | sample MGYA00242353_ERZ723900 | MGnify/ENA metagenome assembly ERZ723900
ACAGAGCAGAAGTTCGATGAAATATGTGGCTGGCATTGGAATTGTATTGATAGGAGGTATTTTAATTCTTAGTGTTTTAAGAAAAAAGAAAAAGAAATTGGAGCAATATGAATGAAGAAAATCAGTCTGTACTTATTAATTTTTACAATGCTATATTGTCTGTGTGCGTGTGGAAAAAATTCTGATGCAAAATCAAACAGTAGAGAAGATGATGGCAGAAAAGAACAAAAGATAATCATATCATCAATTCAGGTTGCTTCAAATACGAAGGTTATGCGTGCAAAGGTGTTCCTTCCGAACGTAAAATCTTTGGAAGGAACAAATTATTGGTTAGGTGGGTTAGATACTACCAGTAAGGTGGATGTAATAGATACAGGTGATGGTATTCAGATCAATGTGTGCGGCTTTTATTCCGATGATACTGCGTGGAAAAATCCGAAAGTATATAAGGGATTTCAATCACCGGATAATTCAAATACGCCATTAAAAAATGTTTTGGTTAAGGGAAAAGTTGTTCCAATGAAGGAGAAGATGTTAAAAGCGGATGTTAAGAAAACAAAAAAAACAATCCCTGTTGAAATTACACCTTATACGGTTAGTATTTGTCCCGTCAATGACTGGAGAGAAAAAGGGTGTTTTTATCATGTAGTTGCAACAACAAAAGACGGAAAGCAATATTCCATAGGAGAGTTACCTCTTACCGATGACAGAAAAGGAGCTGAAAAAAAGAAACATCCTTTCATGGATGGTACAGATCTTGAAGAGCTTGGAGATGGCTATGCATCTGCAAGTGAAATGAAATATTGTGGGGCTCGTTATATTTTCAATCAGAAGATTGATATCACACAGATAGAACAGATAGAAATAATAAAATATAAAATCAGCAGATGATATAGGTATAAAAACAGGTCATAAATTTGTTGACGATGATAGGAAACCATGTTAGGATGATGGTAGAGACTATCAATGAAGTGACAGGGGAATGAGTTTTTGACTCATCCCCCTGTTCTGATTATCAGGAGAAATGGATGAAAAAAAACAATCAGATGAAACCGGACAATGTAGCAAAACGTCTATGGGCATTTTTTATCGTGCTCACCATGTGCATTACCGTGCAGCCTGTCGTGCCGGTAAAGGCGCAGGAGGCTGTGCAGACAGCGGTAAAAACGATCTATACGGAATTTAAATATGGAAATTCTATTCATTCCGGAGATGGAAGCTATGGAAATCCCTACAATTTATTTGAGGATGCCTATGCGGCTGCCGGCAATGGGGATGAAATCTCAATTTTGGGAAGTGGTGCTTTTTTAAATGCCGAGGCTGCGGAACCGTTTATTTTTGATAAAAGCGTGACCGTCAACGGAAATGGAAATACTTTTTCCAACCGTAAGGGGGGATTTATCCTGAATACGGATGTGACATTTAAAAACATTACGCTGCGGTTTTCCAATCGCCTGCACGATGCAATTTTTGCAAATGGGCATAAACTTGTTCTTGAGGATGTTACGTGCGACGGCGGATTTCGCTATGTAGATATCTTTGGCGGTTCTCTTTATGAGAATGGAAAGAATATGGGGGATCATCCGGGATCAGAGGCACAGATTCTGATTACAGGTGGTGGCACTAATCTTGGGAATATTTATGCAGGTTCCATGAACGGAACATATGACGGTAAGACACAGATCGTGCTTGCACACGTTTCCGGTACGCAAAATGGGGAAATCTATGCATCCGGTGCCAGGGAACCGTATGTAAATCAGGGGGACTGGTTTTCCATGCAGGAGCCGGATCCACCGGCAGCGGATGAACAATATACGGTTTCCGGCGATGTGGAAATATCACTTACCGGTTCCGATACAAAACAGGTGTACGGAGTATCTGAAAATCACGCAGAGAAGACATTTCTGACCATAGATACCGCCCAGTCCTATACCGGGATTCCAGGTATAAGCAAAGTAGGAAACCTCACAGTAAAGGGCGGTGGAACATTTGCACCGGCAGCTTTGGACAGCTGTAAGGTCAGGCTGGAAGGGGCAAGTGCGATTGATCTTTCCCAGATGGAAACTCCACAGGTACATTCGATTGTGAGTGCGGATTCAGCAGGAAACCGACTGATCTTAGGAAAAGAACAGAAGCTGAAAGTTACAGATACCATTACGGGTGCACTTACATTTGAAACCCTGAATGGAAGAAATGGAAAATCCGGAATTGCGGAGTATGGTCACACCTATCTGGAACTTGGAAGGGCTGCGGATACGGCGGTTTCTTTTACACCGACAGACGGACAGGCGGGAATGACACTGGAACGGACATCGTCTGGAAATGGAGAAATCTGGAAAACCAGTGAGTTGTCAGGGGATGGACCGGTTGCGGTAAAAAATATGACCATAAATAATCCGGTAATTACCGCAACGGTTTCAGAGATTTCTGGAGGTAGAAAGTCATATCTGGCAGACGTGAGCTGGCCGGATGAAACAGATGAGACATATAAAGAGTTAATCTATGTTCCGTTACAATATGAAGTGACATTTAATGGGAAAACACTTTCTTCAGAGACGGTTACGAATGATGAAGGTAGTTTTATTTGTATTCCGGATTTTAATTTGATGTTCGAAACGGGAATAGAGGAGAATGCCATCACACTAATGTGCTATCGCACGGCTAATAGTTCTACGGTAAAACCGGGAACCTACCATATCACAATCCGTCCATTTTCAGCAGGTGAACAAATTGAGCAGAAGGTAGTTCTGATTGTAAACAAAGATCCGGATACATCCGGTTCGACGGCTACTTCAAAGGAAACAACCACTACGATAAATGGATTACCAACGGCCGTGTCCATGCAGGATGAACTGAATCTTACCGTGCAGACGGTCTATACAGATAGCAGCTTACAGGGACAGAACGTGCCGTCTGCTGGTTTTTCGGTATACATTAACCAGACCCCTTATGAAGTATCCGGCATCACGCTTCAAAACGGAGAGGCAGCCATAAAGATTCCGGTTTCAGAGACAAACGGATTTCATATGGGAGAAAATGCAATTACAGTTTCTTATGCAGGTGCAGGAGCAGCCAATGAAAACTACAGGGCACTTCCTTCCCAGGCAAACGAAACCGTGACGGTAAATCCAATTGCCGTAAAGATGCAGTATGATACCATCCAGCAGACAGCTGCGTACACAGGGCTGAAACAGAGCTGCCTTGTTTCCACGGTAAATGTAGTCCGAACGGACAACGGACAGACGGTAGATTCGCAGGTAAAGCCTGAAGTTTTCTATCGGCAGGATGGGAAAAATGTTGTTCCGGTGCAGCCGGGTAGTTATGATGTCTGGTTTAAAGTGGATGGAAACCAGTACGATGTGATAGTGGAAAAAGTCGGAACCTTTACCATTACAGCGGCGAAACCATCGATTCGTCTTACGGCAGAGACAGAAAACGGTAATTCCGTACATCTGTATGCAAAGGTAGATGGAGTCCGAAATGGCAGTATTCCGCTTGGTTCGATTTCTTTTTATCAGGACGGAACCATAATAAAGGCACAGGAAAAACTCGTATATGGGGAAGCCGATACGGTTGTATCAGGCTTAAAACGTGGCGGTTCTTATCAGTTTAAGGCAGTATATGAGCCGGATGATAAGGATGGACAGACTTATTACGAAACAGTGACAAGTGAAGCCACGACCGTTACAATCAAAGAGGACAGTTCCACCGGAGGAAGTGGAACAACCGGAGGCGGCTCATCTTCCGGAGGCGGTGGAGCAACCGGAGGCGGCTCATCTTCCGGAGGAAGTGGAACAACCGGAGGCGGCTCATCTTCCGGAGGCGGTGGAACGACTGGAGGCGGCTCATCTTCCGGAGGAAGTTCTGGTGGCGGAAATACTTCGGGTGGTAACACAGCTGGAGGGGAAACACCGTCCAACGGAAACAAAACCGATGTAGAAACTCCGTCTGACGGAAATACAGCTGGTACACAAACACCGTCCGATGGAAACGCGGCCGGACAAAATACACCAACCGTAACCGTTACCGGAACCCGGAAAAATAAAGCCATCAAAACAACGGTGACCGCTGATCTGATAAATCAGATACTGGAAGAAAACGATGGAAAACACACAGATGTGACGATCCAGGTCACCGATCCGGCTGGCAACGTAAGCTATACACTGACCGTAAATACAGCAGACATACAGACCGGAAATAAGCTGTATGTGTGTGCAAAAGATCAAAAGACAGGTGCCTATGTCCTTGTAAACGACAAGAGTTATACGGTTACAAAAGCCGGAAATGTGAATTTTTCAGCAGATTCCAAAAAGGATTATGTCCTTATGGATCAGAAAGATATGGATCAGGTCACAACGAAAATATTAAAAACGGTTACATTGAAGAATAAAACCGTTCAGGTGAAGAAGGGAAAACAAAAGAAGGTTTCCCTGTCGGCTGCCTTAAATATGGATAATGTAGAAAGTGTTTCTTATCAGAGCAATAACAAAAAAATTGCATCTGTAAACAAGAAGGGTACCATAAAATCGAACAAAAAAGGAACTGCGTCCATTCGCGTGACAGTAACCTTAAACAATGGAAAGACCAAAGTTTTAAAATTAAAAGTCAAAGTCAGATAGCAGATGCAGGAAAAGACAAAACCCCGGAAATAAATATCCGGGGTTTTTGTTTTACCTAGAGAGAAAGTGCACACTGATCAATTTTTTTCAGTTCCTCCTCCGTAAACGGAGCAGAGTTTAACACTTTCAGATTTTCAAGAATCTGTGCCGGGCGGGAAGCTCCGATCAGAACGGAAGTGACCACACCGTCACGGATGACCCATTTGAGTGCCATCTGTGCGAGGCTTTCACCACGGGCAGCCGCAATCTCATTCAGGCTCCGGATACTTGCCATCCGCTTTTCATCAAACTGATCCGCATGCAGGAAACGTCCGTCCGTGTTGACACGGCTGTCTTTTGGAATACCGTTTAGATAGCGGTCGGTCAGCATACCCTGCGCGAGCGGGCTGAAAGAAATAATTCCTTTCTTCCCATCTGCTGCGGCCTGTTTTAAACCGTTTTCTTCAATGGTACGGTTAAAGATATTGTAGGAATTCTGGTTGATAATAAACGGGCAGTGCAGATCTTCTAAGATGGCAGCTGCGCGTTTCATGGTTTCCCCGTCGTAGTTGGACAGACCGACATACAGTGCTTTTCCGCTTCGCACGATCTGGTCGAGTGCACCCATGGTTTCCTCCAGCGGTGTATCCGGGTCCATGCGGTGGTGATAGAAAATATCCACATAGTCCAGACCGAGTCGTTTTAAGCTCTGGTCAAGGCTGGCAATCAGGTACTTGCGGCTGCCCCAGTTTCCATAAGGTCCCGGCCACATGTCAAAACCGGCTTTGGAACTGATGATCAGTTCATCGCGGTAGGAAGAAAATTCTTCCCGAAGGATCTTCCCGAGATTTTCCTCCGCACTGCCCGGCTGCGGTCCATAGTTGTTTGCCAGATCAAAATGTGTGATCCCGTGGTCAAATGCCGTAAAGCACATCTGTCTCATATTTTCATAAACACCGGTATCTCCGAAATTGTGCCAGAAGCCCAAAGATACTTCCGGCAGCATCAGTCCGCTGTCGCCGCAGCGGTGGTATTTCATGGTTTCGTAACGTGATTCATTTGCGTGATACATAAGAAATCCTCCTTAGTTTGTAAAAAATTTATCATAAATGCCAAATCCAAAGATAAAAAGCACAATCAGCGGCAGAATATAGGTAATGTAGCCGCGCATCCAGTTTTTAATTTTTAATCCTTTTCCGGTATTGGCTTCGGTTGTGTAGTTTTTCCAGCCCCAGCCGTAGCGGCTTGTGCAAAACAGCAGATATACCAGGGAACCGAGAGGCAGGAACAGGTTGCTTACCAGAAAATCTTCCAGGTCAAGCACAGACCCGCCAAAGATTGAAAAACCTTTCCAGTTCCATACATTGTATCCGAGTACACATGGCAGGGAGAGTACAATGATCAGTACCAGATTAACGGCACAGGATTTCTGGCGGCTGCATCCGGTCAGTTCCATACCGCAGGAGATGATGTTCTCAAATACTGCCAGGATTGTGGAAAACGCTGCAAAAAACATAAACAAAAAGAACAGGCTTCCCCAGAGTCTGCCAAGCGGAATATGGTTAAAAATATTCGGCAGGGTGATAAAAATCAGGCTTGGTCCGGAAGTCTGGTCAACATGGAACGTAAAGCATGCCGGAAAAATGATAAGTCCGGAGGTGATAGCAACAAACGTATCCAGAATGGCAATATTTACCGATTCACCAAGCAGAGAGCGTTCCTTTCCGATATAACTTCCCAAAATTGCCATCGCGCCGATGCCAAGGCTTAACGTGAAAAATGCCTGGTTCATGGCACCCGTAATGGTTTTTGCAATACCGATCTGTTTCATCCGTTCAAAGTCCGGGATCAGATAAAAGGCAAGGCCTTCTTTTGCACCATCCATAAAAAAGCTGTTGACCGCCAGAATGATCATGATGATAAGCAAAGAAGTCATCATGACCTTTGTTACTTTTTCCAGACCGTTCTGCAGTCCACGGGAGCAGACAAATACGCCGGCGCAAACAACTACCACCATCCAGAAGCCCATGGTCAGAGGTTTGCTCAGCATTGTGGTAAACTGTCCGGATACACCGTCGGCATCCAGTCCCTGAAACTGTCCGGTGACCGTCATATAAAAATAATGAAGCATCCAGCCGGTGACCGTTGTATAAAACATCATAAGAAGATAGCAGCCGATCAATGTGATAATCCCGTGGATATGCCATTTCTGTCCGGGTTTTTCCAGTGCATGGTAGGCTTTGACCGGACTTTTCTGGCTGGCACGCCCAACCGCAAATTCCATCGTCATGATCGGGAGTCCGAGAATAATCAGAAACAACAGATAAAACAGCACAAAGGCACCGCCTCCGCCCTGTCCGGCAGTGTATGGAAATTTCCATACGTTTCCGATTCCGATCGCACATCCGGCTGACAGGAGAATGAATCCCAGACGGGATTTTAATTTTTCTCGTTCTTCCATAAAATAATCCACCTTTTTGTAAACATTGTATAAAATACAAACGAAATTATACAATCTGTTGTGAGAAGTTTCAAGCCCTTTTGACGAAATTTTACCAGGTATGTGTTGCATTTTTTTACAGATACTAGAGGAGAAGGTTGCGGAGTGTTCATGTTCTGTAATCAACAAGATTATTTTATGGAAAGAAAGAGGTATAAACCATGGTTTTAACAGAAAAAGAGATGGCTACAATTGAGGATTTGCACACACAGGAGCTGTCCTGCGTGGAGAAGTACAAACGTTACGGACAGGAAGCAAAAGACCCGGTACTTCGGGATTTGTTTGCCGATCTGGAAAAAAAGGAGCAGAAGCATGTGGAGTCTCTGGAACAGGTCATGAAAGGCAGCGTCCCATCCTGTAACGTCAATGACAGGGATGGAAAGATGTATGAGCCAAAGGCAACATATGATTCCATGACCAATCCGGAAGATAAGAAAAACGATAATTTCCTTGCCACGGACAGTATCGGTTCCGAAAAAATGGTGTCCGGGACCTATAATACCGATGTTTTTGCGTTTGGAGATTCCGATGTGCGCAAACTTCTGGCAGATATCCAGGTGGAAGAACAAAACCACGCGGAGAAGCTCTATAAATATAAAACCGTAAACGGCATGGCATAGCCGGCATGTGGAGTGGATGTCCCAAAGCATCCACTCTTTTTGTTTTTACAAAAGGATTACAGAAACCGGATAGTACATCTTACATAACCTGTTTATCATAAATCCTGTAATAAATCTTACAGATTTCACAAGGAGAACATATGTCCCGATGGCGGTGATAAGTGGGGCATAGTTGGAAAAATATATCATATATGTCCCAACACACGATGCAAGTGGGACATAATTAATCTTTTATTTTCTATATGTCCACTATCAATTTGGAAAGTGATAGAACACTTGATTTTCTTAAAAAACACATGCAAATCTGTTTATTAAAAAAATGTTCTGGAAAATTCAATTCCGAAACAATCCCAGCGTATTAAAAATATATTGACATTTACGAACTTTGCGCTATAATAGAATCAAACATATGAACAAATGCTCATATGAAAGAATGATAAAATGAAAAAGGAAAGTATGGAGGAAACCGACGATGAAGAAAACTTACAAAATTGATGTGGATTGTGCAAACTGTGCAAATAAAATGGAGGAAGCTGCAAAAGCTACTACCGGAGTAAAGGATGCAACTGTAAATTTCATGACACTGAAGATGAACGTAGAATTTGAAGAGGGTGCAGATGCAAAAGCGGTTATGCAGGATGTGTTAAAGAACTGTAAGAAAGTGGAAGATGATTGTGAGATCTTTCTTTAAATCCGGCTTTTCCCATAGGTATCAGTCAGATTGGAGGGCACCATGAATAAAAAGCAGAAAAAAGTATTGAAACGAATTATTGTGGCGGCAGTGCTTCTGGTTATCATCGGGATTGCAGGAAGCGTTGTTTCCATACCAAAGTGGCTGGAGTTTCTTTTCTATCTGGTTCCGTATTTTGTGATCGGTTATGATATTCTGCGGAAAGCCTGGAAAGGAATCTGTAACAGGCAGATGTTTGATGAAAATTTTCTGATGGCAGTGGCAACCATCGGAGCGATTGCCCTCAGCGATTACAAAGAAGGCGTTGCAGTTATGCTGTTTTATCAGATCGGAGAGCTGTTCCAGAGTTATGCAGTCGGTAAGAGCCGCCGGAATATCAGTGATCTGATGGATATCCGGCCGGATTATGCAAATATTGAAACAGACGGTCAGATGGAAAAAGTAGACCCGGATGAGGTGGAGATCGGCACGGTGATTATTGTACAGCCGGGCGAAAAAGTTCCAATCGATGGTGTGGTTGTGGAAGGACATTCTTCTCTGAATACCAGTGCACTGACGGGAGAGAGTGTTCCGCGGGAAGTCGCTGTGGGAGAGGAAATCATCAGTGGATGTATCAATATTTCCGGACTGTTAAAGATCCGCACCACAAAAGAGTTTGGAGAGTCTACGGTTTCTAAGATTCTTGATCTGGTGGAGAATGCAAGTTCCAAGAAATCACGTTCCGAGAATTTTATTTCCAGATTTGCACATTATTATACACCGGCAGTCTGCTACGGCGCGCTGGCACTGGCAATACTGCCACCGCTTGTCCGCATGCTGTTTATGGGGCTTCCGGCAGACTGGGGCATCTGGATTTACCGTGCACTGACATTTCTGGTTATCAGCTGCCCGTGTGCGCTGGTCATCAGTATTCCACTCAGCTTTTTTGCAGGAATCGGAGGTGCCAGTGCAGAGGGTGTTCTGGTAAAGGGTTCCAACTATCTGGAAGCACTTGCGGGAACGCGCACGGTTGTCTTTGATAAGACAGGAACAATTACGCAGGGGGTATTTGAAGTCTGCGGAATTCATGGAACAAATTGTGCATCCGGCAGCTGTCCGGTTGAGTCCGGACATCCGGTATATACGAAAGAGGAAGAACAGCTGCTGGAGTATGCGGCACTGGCAGAGTGTCACAGTACACATCCGATCAGTGTCAGCCTGCAGAAAGCCTATGGTAAGAAACTGGATGTGGACCGGGTCACAGATGTACAGGAAATCGGTGGACATGGTGTGATCGCAACGGTAGACGGACACAGGGTTGCGGCAGGAAATGACAAACTCATGAAAAAAGAAAAAATTGCGTATCGCAACTGCAGCTGTACCGGTACAATCGTACATCTGGCAGTCGATGGTGTTTATGCCGGCCATATACTGATTTCAGATATGCTCAAGCCGAATGCGGCGGCTGCCATGCAGGCACTGAAAAATTCCGGCGTGCACCGGCTGGTAATGCTGACCGGTGATGATGACCGTGTAGCACAGCAGGTAGCAGGGGAGGTTGGAATCACGGAAGTACATTCCCAGCTGCTTCCGGCAGATAAAGTTTCCGAAGTGGAAAAACTGTTGCAGACCAGGGAAGAAAAGAGTACCGTTGCCTTTGTCGGGGATGGCATCAATGATGCACCTGTGCTTTCCCGTGTTGATGTTGGAATCGCTATGGGAGCACTTGGATCGGATGCGGCGATTGAGGCAGCAGATGTGGTACTGATGGATGATGATCCGCTCAAGATTGCGAAAGCAATCCGTATCGCAAGAAAGTGCCTGCGGATTGTATATGAAAATATCTGTTTTGCAATCGGGATTAAACTGCTCTGCCTGTTTTTGGTAACGATAGGTATTGCAAATATGTGGATGGGAATTTTTGCAGATGTCGGTGTTATGGTGATTGCTGTGCTGAATGCAATCCGCGCACTTTTTGTAAAAAAATTATAGGGTATAATTCTGCCGGAAATGTTCCGGTGGAGAGGAGGAACTTCATGGAAAAAGAAAAGATTGAATGCTGTAGTGAAAATCAGGTACATCCGGATCTGCTAAAGATCGTGAATGACACGATGCCGGAAGAAACGGAACTGTATGATCTTGCAGAATTATTTAAAGTGTTTGGAGATTCCACCCGTATCCGCATCCTGTTTGTACTGTTTGAAGCAGAGGTGTGTGTCTGTGATCTTGCAGCGGCATTGTCAATGACACAGTCTGCAATTTCCCACCAGCTTCGGATTTTAAAACAGAATAAGTTAGTCAAATGCCGCAGGGAGGGAAAATCTGTTTTTTATTCCCTGGCAGATGACCACGTCCGGTCAATCATTGCACAGGGCAGGGAGCATATTGAGGAAGATGCAATATAAGGATGATACCATATGGGAGAAAAGGACATTCGCTGTGGATGTCCTTTTTTTCGTACAGACGGATCTTAATATTTATTTAAGTTTCTTTAAAGATAGCCTTTTTTTGATGTGAAACTGCTATAATAAAGGTGCAGTAGAAAAAATACATCAATTAAAATATGAGGTAAATACATATGGAAACTTATGAAAGCGTAAAAAGTAATCCGGTGCAGCCGGAGCAAAAAGAAAAGAAAAAAGGCGGTGCATGGAAAGGGATTGTAGCGGTGATTCTTGCAGCAGGCGTTGTGGGAAGTACCACGATTTCTGCGTTTAATCTGGTGACTTTAAAATCCTATATTGCAGAGCAGAAAAAGGAAGAAAATCCTGAGACTACCGAGGATTACGTAAAGATCGCAGATAATTATGAGATCAAACCTACCACAAATATTTCGGATGCCTACAAATCCGGCGATACTTCAAAGCTGACAGACAAAGAAAAAGAAACCCTTGATATGGCAAAAAAAGCGATCAAAGATATGAAGATTACGGACAGCATGTCTGATTTTGAAAAGGAAAAGGCGGTGTATGACTGGATGACCAAAAAGCTCCAGCAGGATTCCGGGGCACTGACCGTTATTCCGAGTACACAGGAAGACTGTGATAATCCATACGGTGTGTTAAAATACCACAATGCCGTATGTGTCGGTTATGCGACGACATTCCGCATGTTCATGCAGATGATGGGAATTGAATGTAAAGTGGAACATAATACAGAAAAATTCCATAGCTGGGATGTGGTAAAAATTGACGGAGACTGGTACATTACCGATATTTATTCCGATGCAGGAAATGGAAATTATGCGAACTTTAATGTGACGGATGCCATGTATGGACAGTCCCAGAGCTGGGATCGCGATTACTTCCCGGCAGCTAACTCATTAAAATACAATATGGCATACCAGAATAAGAAAACCGTGGACAGTATATATGATCTGCCGAAAGCATTGCGTGCTGCTATGGACAAAAAGCTTGGCGGGGTCATGGTTGCGTTTAAAGAGGATATTACAGAGGAAAAAGCGCAGGTGGCAAATGCCATAGCTTCTTCCATTGACAATTTCCTGATGTCCGGAAACTATAAGGATATGCCATACAGTCTGGGAACTTACAACTGGATTCAGGATCCGGATGGAAAAGGATATTTGTTTAATGTTACCATGCCGGGATATAACACGGACAATACAAGCCAGAATATCAGCGAAAAAGAACAGAAAAAAATCGACAAGGCTGTCCAGAAAGCATTTCAGGGACTGGAATCTGCAAACGGAGATGGCATGATGATGGATGGCGCAAGTGCTGATATCGGAAATAAGGATATGACCATGGATGAAGCGGCACAAAATGGGGCAACGTTCAGTACGGAAGAAACTGTGGAGGCCAGATAACAGATGAAAAAACAAAAAACGGGTTGGAAACTTCTGCTGGTGCTGACCATGCTGGTGATGTGTGTGGGATGTGGTGCGAAGAAAAACACTTCCGGTTCTGTCAGTATGTATGACCTGCGCACGGCGATGGAAGCAGCGGATCCGGATCTGCCGGAGATGCTCAATGCCAGCAGCACAGAAAAAGATGCAGAAGATAAGTTTTCCCATATTTCTGACATGGACTATAAAAAAGTGGACAGTTATTTTGTAAGCTATTCTTCGGATGGACACAAAGCAGATGAAATTGTAGTGATTGCCGTGAAAGATAAGGCAGATGTGGATGAGGCAAAAGAAAGCCTGACAAAGCATCAGCAGGATCGGTATAATTTGTTGCAGTCCTATGAACCGAAGCAGGTCAGTCGGATTCAGGATGGGTTGATTTTTACGAAAGGGCAGTATGCAGTCCTTATTATCACAAGCCATAATGATGATGTGCGGAAAGCGTTTGAAGATACCATAAAAAGTAAGTAGTATAAATAGGATCGTATTTGAGTAAAATATAGAAATAAAAATGCAACATTCTTTTATAGAATGTTGCATTTTATGTCACAAAAGCATTTTATTTTTGGCTTGAAAGGAGTAATTTTTATGGGAACAACACAACCGATCCGAAACCGACAGGAACTGCAGAATTTCAGTTCATACTACAAGCAGGTAAAACCGCATCTGCGTAATTATACTTTAGTTGTATTGGGATTAAACACTGCACTGAGAATCAGCGATCTATTAAATCTTCGCTGGAGAAGTGTCTATGATTTTAAAAAGAACTGTTTTCGGGATCATCTTTTGGTATGGGAACATAAAACAGGAAAAAGAAATTATATTGCGATAAACCAGAACGCGAAAAATGCCCTGTATCTATATTTTATGGAAAAGAATCCTGATCCGGAAGAATATGTTTTCTCCAAACGGACAAACCCTTATAAACCGCTCAGCCGTTCACAGGCTTACCGCATTATTAAAGAAGATGCCTCACATACAACCAGTGAAGAGGCGATCAGCTGTCATTCTCTCCGGAAAACCTTTGGCTATTATGCATGGCAGGAAGGAGTCCAGCCGGCACTTTTAATGAATGTTTTTAACCATTCTTCGTTTCATATCACGAAACGTTACCTTGGAATTGAACAAGACGAAAAGGATCTTGTCTATCTGAATATTAATCTGTAAAACATTCGGGGAATGCTTTGTTGCGATACCATGTACAAAGCGTTCTCTTTCATAAAATGTTTGACTTTAATCATAAAATGCGTTATTCTGTTTTCAGTAAATATCTATATTCCAAATCTGATGCCAGGCCGTTGTTACCAAAAAAGGCAGCACGCAGCAATCATGGGGAGCATTTCGCTCATATATCACAATTGGAATTAAAATTTCATAAACGTGTCATAGCAGAACTGTTTCTTATTTTTTCATATTGTAAAGACAGACGTTTATGATATATACTAAAGGAAAGGCAGGATACCACATGGAGAAATCTGACATTCTGACAGCTTCACTGCCAGATGCCAACGATGAAACAACCGATCACAGCACCATTTTTGATGATGTTTTCCGAACAATTGCTCAGAAAATGCCACAGCTTCTGATTCCTCTGATCAATGAAGTATTCCACACTTCTTACAGTGAAGAAGAACATTTTGAACAGTTACGGAACGAACATTATGAAAAATATGGCACTGTGATTACAGATTCTATTATCCGGATTGGCAATCACATTTATCATCTGGAATGCCAGTCCTCGAAAGACAAAACGATGGTTATACGAATGTTCGAGTATGATATTTCGATTGCGATCGAGCACGCTTCTTATGAAAATGACGAAATCTGGGAAATTGAATTTCCACAGTCCTGCGTTCTCTATATCCGTAACCACCGCGATCTCCCGGACTATCACGAAGCGGTCGTGAAGTTTGCGGATGGACAAAAAGTGCGCTACCGTGTTCCAATTTTACAGGCAAAAAAGTATACCGTTGACCGCATTTTTGAGAAACGGCTACTGATTTTGCTACCGTATCATATTTTACGGTATGAGCACTTTTTGAAGCACAACGGGACGGATACCAGAAAGTTACAACAATTGTTAGCTGATTTCCGTGAAATTAACCGAAGACTTGAAGAAACAGCTGAAAAAGAAAATAAATCACATCTTTATATGGATATGATTGTTCTGATTGAACAGATTGCAGATTATATCATTCCAAAAAACAATACCATTAGGAAAGGATTGGGTGATGTTATGGGTGGCAAGATTTTAAAATTACGGTCGGAGGAATTGCTGGAACTAGGCGAAGCTCGTGGCGAAGCCCGTGGGGAAGCTCGTGGAAAAGCAAAAGGCAGACTTGAAGGCAAACGCGAAGAAAGACTCGATGCAATTCAAAATATGATGGATCTTGGATTGACAAAAGAGCAAATTTTAAGAAAATATTCTCTGGAGGAATATGAGGCAGCATTGCGTTCTATGCCAGCAAAAGTATAACCGAAAAGAAAATTTAAAATATTTTCTTTTCAGGGGTTAAGGAATGCTTCCATCGTCCGATATATTATGTGTAAATAAAAATGCAACATTCTATAAAACATTGTCGCATTTTTGAAATAAAAAGAAAAGAAGCATTTTATAAAAATGCAGATGCGTAAGAAAATGCGCAGGACATACCCGAGGAAACAGGGTATGGAATACATACATGGAGGTAACAAAATGCTGAAACTTTCATTGAAACAGGGGCAATATGTAAACATTGGTGATAACATCCGTGTGGTCTATGTAGGTGGTTCAGGAAATCACGCAAGGCTGCTCATTGATGCCCCACGGGAACTCAACATTGCCAGAAGTACCACGGAAGAAAATCCGGCACGAAAGAGAGAAACCTATTATGCAGAGCCGGGTATTTCCAGGGAGGCACAGCAGGAAATTAAGAGGATTCTGTGGAACGAGCGGATGAAGGCAGAGGCAAAGAAAGATGCAGAGAGTTTGAAAGATAAATTTAACTCCTGATCAGTTTTAAATTCTGGTAATAGGCGGGGCACACCCGGGACGCTTCGCTTATTGCGGTACATCGAAAGGTGTATGGCTAAATATACAAGGTTGCAAAGCATCACAGATGCTTGTGACGCGTTACTGTGAAGTGACGCAATAAGAACACCTTAGGAAAAGGATTTCCGGAGGAAAAGACATAATACCCCGCATAGCGGGAGTTCAAGGAGGATTCAATTATGAGTATGGTAGTACAACACAACATGCAGGCAGCAAACGCAAACAGAATGCTTGGTATCACATCCGGCGCACAGTCTAAGTCAACCGAGAAGTTATCTTCTGGTTACAAGATCAACCGTGCAGCAGATGATGCAGCAGGACTTACTATTTCTGAAAAGATGAGAAAGCAGATCCGTGGACTGGACAAGGCTTCTTCCAATGCACAGGATGGTGTATCTTCTGTACAGACCGCTGAAGGTGCTTTAACAGAAGTTCACAGCATGTTACAGCGTATGAATGAGCTTGCAGTTCAGTCTTCAAATGGAACAAATTCGTCTGATGATCGTCAGGCTATTCAGGATGAAGTGGATCAGCTTACTACAGAGATCGATCGTGTTGCTGAGACTACAAAATTCAATGAGATTTATCTGTTAAAGGGTGATGATTCTTCAACAAAGAATGTATATATGAAAGGTCATGATGCCGGATTAAAGGGAAATTTAATTGATGGTGGTAAGCAGGCAACATTTACAATGGATACACTTAAGGCTGGAGATACTTATAAGATTGCTGGAAAAGAGTATACAATTGGTGCAGAGAAGGCAGATGCAGAGAAATTGATTAAAGATGCTATTGCAGCTGCAGCAGCAGGTAATTCTAATGAAACTGTTTCTATTGATGGAGCAGATTATGTGATCGACAAAGATGGTAAGATTAGCAAGGGTGGAACAGAACTTGGAGCAGATGCTGCAGCAGATCTGACAGCAATTAAGAAATTGGTCGTTGCAGGAGCTACAGTAAAATACGGAGATAAATCCATGACCGTTATGGATGCACAAAACGGAGTAGACAAGGATGATTCTTCTGTAATTACAGCAGATCATGCAAAAGAGTTGATTCAGGCAGAGTTATTAGCTGCAAATAATATTGGAACTACAGATCAGAAAGCAACTGTTGAAGAAGGTCAAGATGATGCAGCTACAGGAAAAACATCTTATAAAATTAATAAGGGATATGCTACTGTTGCAAATACGCTTTCTTTCAATTTGCATGTTGGAGCAGATGCTGATATGACGAATAAGATTACGGTAGACATTGATACTATGAATTCCTCAAATCTTGGTATCAAGGGAATCAATGTAAAGGATGCTACCGGTACAGCAGCAACTTATGCGATTGACGCAATTGCAGATGCTGTATCAAAGGTTTCTTCTCAGAGATCTTCACTTGGTGCTGTACAGAACAGATTAGAGCACACCATCGACAACTTGGATAACATTTCCGAGAATACATCTTCTGCTGAGTCTCGTATCCGTGATACAGATATGGCAAAAGAGATGGTTAACTACAGCAAGAACAACATTCTTGCACAGGCTGGACAGTCTATGCTTGCACAGGCAAATCAGTCTAACCAGGGTGTACTTTCTCTGTTACAGTAATTTCATAAATGCCATTTTAATAGGGAACTCTTTTGGGGTTCCCTATTTATGGTATGAATGAAGTGTTGGCAGCATATACTAAAAATAAAACATCTGTGTGGTAGTAAAATTGAATCCAAAAATAAGAAACGCAATTTTAGAATTGCTGAATGAATATATCAAAAGAAATAAGGAAAAGGATAAAGATCATACGAATCTTCCAATACTCGTTTCCATTACCCGAAAAGGTTATTGGCTGTTTCGTATGCTCTTTGATGAATATGAAGAACACAAATGGGAACTTGCAGAGAATGATCCATTGCATGTGTTTGGAGAATTTGAAATCTACAGTGACCGGTATATGACAAAAATACTGGATGGGATTGTACCAGATGATAAGAACCCGACGGCTGTTAAATTGTTATTTGAAAACCGGCAGATCCTGTTATTTGACGATGTTATGATACGTGGTGACAATTTATTTTATCATTATGTTATGCTTTCAAGCTGGGGGGCAGATGTGACGCCTCTGACATTGGAATGTGACCGGTCTTTCTGGGAAAAATATAGTGACAATGTTACAAAAAGGAATGCGTTTAAGAAGTTTTATCCGGAACATGAAGAACTGTTTCCGCAGGCTATAAATGATTTTTGGAATAAGCAGCGTGCATATGCAGCGTTTCGATTTTGGATGACACCGGAAGATCTGGCAAATGATTCTGTGTACGAACTGTTGCTGTTCCAAAAAAAATTGTGTCCTATGACCATTGATCTGCCGATTATAGCGGAAAGTGCATGTGCTGACAATCAAAAGACGCATCGTTATGTGACACTGCAGACATCAATGTGGGAAAAATTAAGAGCAAAACAGCGTGATTGGTTTTTTGTGGAAAATATATCGCAGATAAAAGGCAGTTATCACGTAAATGCTTCTTTTTTTGAAGGAATTACATGTTTGCAGGAACTGTCTTTGTGGGGAGAGATTGAGGATTGCACGGTAAAATGCAAATATAATGAACCGGCAAATGATGAAATAAAAATTGTGTTTGTGCCACAGGTAATTGTAAAATCTATGAGTTATTTTCAAGTGGTTGAACTGTTTTGCCGCCTGTATGAACAGACGGATTATGGAAATGAAATAAAAAAGACCATCAACAGACTGCTTGGAGAACCCGTTGATGAGGATAATAACGAATTTCCGAAAGAAAAGATGCTGTTACTGATGGAAAAAAACTGTAATTTCTATCGGGCATTGTATCGCGCCAATATTTTATATTTCAGTTTATATGTCGGAAAGCAATTTGAAGAATTTTTAATAGAAAATGAAATTTATAAAAAAAATGATTTGGTATTGGATTTTGACTGGGGATTTATGAAGCATCATTCGCCCCAGAAATTGATTGATACACTAAAAAAACTTGCAGAACATCCGGAAATCATGAAACAGCGGCTTCTGATCCGGAATATGAAAAAAGAAACGCATATTCATAAAGAAGTGATTGATAAAAATTGGAAAGCAGCCTTGTATTGTGTGCGGGAATGGCTGGCGGAGGAGCGTTTTGAGGACAACAATGATTTTGAACATATTCTGACAATTGAGTGGATGGAAAACTCTCTTTCGAATGTAATACCTGATATGAATCTGGAAGAACGGAGACTGATCGTCACACGCATCATTTTGTTGTGTCAGGAAGAAAGCTGCTTTCGTAATTATATTGTAAATGATACGAAAAATGGATTGGTAAAACGAGGGTTTCGACCGGGGGAAAATGCCGTTAAAATTCTGGGAGAAACGGCAAAACAAGTGGTTCCATATATTTATGCGTTATATATACGCACAGGAGCAAAGGATTTTTATGAATACTATGATTCGTTTATTGAAAAATTAAATACATATTTTTATCATGAACGGTTTTTGGAGTATGGATTAGATCCATATTCATTGTATTTTTTTGAAGATTTTTTTCAGACAGAACCGGAAGGGTCTATATGGAGTATTGAAAAAAAACTGGCTCAGGTGAGATATTTACTTGCGGATTACCTGGATGGAAATACGAGAGAATATGATCATATATTTCAGTTGGTAAATGAATGGGAGTTAGGATATGGAAATAGCAGTAGCAACGTGGAGTTGCTTTCGTGAACTGGAACCGGGAGTGAAATGGGTATTAAGTGATCTGTTAGATATTGCCGCAGAGCGTGGCAACTGTAAGGAATCACCGGAAGGAGAACGGTATCTGGATGGAATCCCTATGGAAGAACTGTGTCACACGATGATTGCCGCTTTAAATGTAACGAAGATGAAGCATTATGCTGCACAGGTGCAGACATTGACCGCATGTTCACGTACGGCAGCGGAGATTGTAAAAAATGGAATTCGGATTATGCTGTCTTTGTATTTGGAACCATATGAAACAGAACCGGGGAAAACGGAAAGACGTGTAAAGATTGTTGGTGGTGAAAAACGATCAGCGGAGGAACGCGTATCCTCTTTTTATGCAGTTGCATTGTATAAGTATTTATATGAGAAAACAGAAGATCAGGCTGCATGGAAGCAATTTAAGGAAGAATATCTGGAAATTCCGTATTATGTAAATTTATATAGAATACAGGGAAGAACAACTGGAGGAGGAAAACAAAAGTACACAGAACAATATATTCAGCAATGGGAAGCACAGATGCGGGGATTCCTGCAGGAAGAACAAAAAAAAGGTGTAAGATACGGTTATTTTGAAAATATGGATTTGGATCGCATTGCAAGGAGTATGCCATACATAATGGAGGAATAAGGAATGAGGGACAGATTTAACGAAAGATATATTGCAGCAATCAAAGCAGACTGTATGCATGAATGTTGTCTGGAGAGTGGTTTTGTGAAACTTTCCAAAGCAGATACCTTTATAGAATATTGTTTTGAGATGGCATGCGCCCATATGAACCGGGGATTGGATGTACTTACCGAGTGGAGATACCGCAAAGACCAGTATTGTAAAATTACAGATACCATCATATATGATTTTGCACACTACAGTAAACATGACTCCAGCCATTCGGTCAGTATTCTTGAAACGATCGAATTGGTCATCGGAGATGAACGCATTGTAAAATTGAGCAGAGGGGATTTATGGCTTTTACTGGAATCTGCGTATTCCCACGACATCGGAATGGCATTGACCGGAAAAGAATTACATGATTTGTGGAGTGATCCGGATTTTAAGGAATATCTTTTAGCTTGTCTGACATCCAAAGATCCGGATTTGAAAGAGGCAGCTTCTTATTATCAGAAAATGGATGAGCTGCTTCGCAGCAAAACAAATATGCGTCATACAGAAGACAAGAACCGGAAAGATATTTTTGAAGAATGCTGGCCAAACAGAATTGTTGAATATGTAAAGTGGCTCGTTTCGGATTATGTCCGAAGACAGCACAGCAAACGCAATGTAAAGGTAAGAGAACGTGTAGTTGCAGAAGATAATTCGGAAGTGCCGAGAAGATTGTACGAGATTGTAGCACTGGTATCGGAATTGCATACATATGATGGATATGATGCTATCATGGAACGATTGCGGTATCGGGAAAAAGGAATTGGAGCAGAACTGATTTATCCAAGATTTACAGCCGCTTTGCTTCGGCTTGGGGATGTGCTGGATGTAGAGAACAATCGGTTCTCACTGTACTCCGTGGAGCATATGGAGCAGATGCCGGGACTGAGTTCTACGCATATGCTAAAACATGAGGCAATCAGTCACATAATCATTACCTCGGAGGAGATTCAGGTAGAGGCTGAGTCGGATCAGATCGAGGTATGTAAGTGTGCGCAGGACTGGTTTCACCTGATCGAACAGGAAGTGCAGGATCTGATTTACAGCTGGAATGAAATCGCACCTCCATTACTGCGTGGCTGTACGTTAAAGCGAAGTCACTGCCACGTGTATTTGTTAGACAGCAACAATAAAAAACATGCCTATCATCTGGGCCGTCAGAAGCGTTTTGAGGTAGACAAGGAAAAACTGACCGATTTGCTGGCAGGAGCCAATTTTTATACGAACCGCATGGATTTTATACGGGAATATCTGCAAAACGCGATGGATGCCACACGGATGCAGTTGTGGAAAGATATTATGCAGGGATTGTGCGGAGAAAGAATAATGGAGCTGGCAAAAGAGGGAAATTTGCAGCCATTTGACATTTCAAAGGAAATCTATGATCGCTATGAAGTACAACTGAAAGTGGAAAGTATTCCGGGAGATTATGACAATCTGTTAATTACGGTGGAAGATCGCGGCATTGGTATGGAAGAAGACTGCATGGCAGTCATATCTATCATTGGGACAGGCTGGAGAGGACGCAGGCAGTACGACCGGATGATACAGGAAATGCCAAGATGGATGCGGCCAACGGGTGGATTTGGAATTGGAATTCAATCTGCATTTATGGTGACCTCATCGGTAACGATCATGACGCAGACGGAGAATGAAACCGTCGGACGCAAAATTACGTTGAATGCACCAAAATCAGGTGGAGAAGTAATCACCGAGGAATATCAATTGGGGCATCATGGAACAAAGATAGAGATCAAAGTTCCTGTTGACATTTTTTTGCGGTGGAATAGTGAGATTGCGCAAAATGATAAAACAAAAGTTCGATATGATCGGGTAGAAGTGGAACGGCAAAACATTGAGAGCAATGTGTATGCAGATAAAGTTGGATTTGATGAAGAAAATATCAAGGGTTATACGAGAAAGGTGTTACTGAGTTATTTGAATCAGATTATTCCAGAGCCATTGATCGCCATTGCAGTATATGTGCAAGGGTATGAGAAAAAAAGATACTACATAAACGAGGTGCCGTACCATGTTAAGGAATTGACATGGAATGATAAAAGATATCAGATATTATCTAGGTGGAATGAAAGTAATGTTTCCAAAAACCAGTTGTATTTGAAAGCATGGGATTGTGAAGAAGAAGTTTTGGTAACAATTCGAAAGAGAACTTCTGGTAGCAATGGAAAGATGACTATCTGCTATAAAAATGTTCGTATGACAGGAGTGGAAAATCCATTATCGGCTTTGGATGAGGTTTTGGATATTTCACTCGATTTTATGGGATTACAGGCAAAACGGGATTTAAAGATTCACCGCAATGAATTTCGGGAAGATTTTTCCTTGGAGGAGTATATCGTTCGTTATTTGCAGTTATATTTCCATTCATCATTGGAGCATTCAGGTGAGTATGATATGAAGATGCGCTTATTGCAAATGTTATATTTGCCGGGTAGTGATATGGATATATTTTGGGAATATATAGAAAAAAATTTGGAAGATTACAAGACAGATTTGATTGATGGGTATCAAATTAGTATTAAGAAGAAAAAAATTCCAGACGATGTGTTGTCAGAAGCAGTGCGCGAAGTAGAACAAATAGAACCAACAAATGGGGAGTTAGAGGGAAAGTTAGAGGAGGCACCGGTTCTGAGAGAAAACGAAGGATTTTCTCAGGGATTAAATTTGGCAGATATATCCATAAAGGAAATTAAGCGGAATATACTGGAGGTGTATAAGGAATATTTTCAGCGAAAAGAAAAAGGTGGAGGATTATTGGTCGCATCGAATGATCGCAGTTCCTATACAGCAGAGGAATTAAAAACATATCAGCATACGGATGTTCAGACATGGATTATGCAGCATATGCATCTGGAACAGGATGAATGGAAATTTAATGAAAATATAAATGAGAAAGAAGATGACCATGTACTCTATTATCTGATACAGAATGGAATTATTATAGAAAACTTTCTGTGGAAACTGTTACAGGATAGAGAAGAATTGGAAAAACAAAAGATTGCTGTTAATGTTCGTGGGGAAAAAGAAAATAAGAGGGTAGTTTTTTGGAAATTTGAAAAGAAATTACCAACTGGGAAAAAATATAACTCACTCAGAGAATTTTATCTGCGTTCATGGAGCGATTTACAAGGCAGCTTTTTCACAGAATATCCAGAAGAATTTTCCCTTTTGGAGGTGACAGAAATTCCTTATATATCCCGGCAAATAGACAAACAGACGTGTTATATAATTCGTCCGATGACAGCAGAATGGATTTATCAGTTTAGCCAGAGAAATGCTTATAATATTCATATGGGAAGAAAGTACATAACAAAAGATGCTTTCATTAAAGAAGTGATGGGAAATGACTGGCTGCATCCAACAGAAGAATTTGGATATCTTATGCGATGGGTTTCAAAATATGCAAAACATGAAGCAACCCGAAGAAATATGCAGCTTATATGGGATATGTATACAAAATATGTCGGTGGAATTTTCGATGAGAACAAAGATATGATGTTATCCAATAAGGATGTTTGGAATGAGATGGTGGATAAAATGAAGAGGAATAAATGAAGTGTGGAAAAGTTCAAAGAAAATGAAATAACACAATATTATTATCCGGGATATATGGATGATTACGATAAAATTGTGCAATCGTATATCAAGTATTATCACATAAGAGCGCAGAAGTGTAAGCAGTTTTATTATGCGTTTACTATTATTAAAATTGCGCTTGCAGCCAGTATTCCTGTTTTGCAGATGATCAGCGTGGTGAAAAAATATCCGGTAATTTTGGCAATTGTTTCTGCTGCCATTGTGGTTATAGAATCCTTTCTTGTTATGACGCGTAGTGTGGAAAAATGGTCATTATTCCGAAATAACTGTAATCGCTTGTTACAGATTCAAAGGGTAAATGCAATAAAATGCGCAGATTCTCAGTCGTTAACCGATGAAAAGAGAGTTTATATTCAGGAAGTGGAGAGTGTGCTTGATGATGAAGCAAGGCGGTGGTATCAACTTACGCATCAGCAAAGGAAAACATAGGAGAAGCTATTGTATTCCACGATGGAAAGAACGAAAGAGATGAGACTGTTTTAAGTTTTGTGTAAACGTTAAAAACTGATATAAGATTTGTGAATAGTTACGAATGGGCAGAACCCGATTTTCCGGGTTCTGCCCATATCTGCATTACACAGGAGGTTTTAGGTATGTGCCAGGAGTGGATCTGACTATACTTTTGCAGGCATAGACCGCAATGCCTCCTCATATTCCTCTGGAGAATATTTTCTTAAAATCTGTTCTCTGGTTAAACCAAGATCAATCATATTTTGAATTGCATCAATTTTGGCTTCATGTAGTCCGGTAAGCCGGCCTCTGGCTTCCCCCCTGGCTTCCCCTCGAGCTTCTCCAAGCTCTAACAACTCTTCAGAGCGTAATTTCAAAATCTTACCACCCATAATCTCACCCAATCCTTTCCTGATCTCATTATTTTCCGGAATAATATAATCCGCAATCTCCTCAATCAAAACAATCATATCCATATAAAGATGTGACTTTTGTTCCTTCTCAGATGTTTCCTCTAACTTTCGGTTGATCTTCCGGAAATCGTCGAGCAGATGCTGCACTTTCTTTAAATCCGTTCCGTTGTGCTTCAAAAAGTGTTCATACCGTAAGATATGATATGGAAGTAAAATCAGCAGCCGTTTTTCAAAAATCCGATCGACCGTGTATTTCTTTGCCTGTATGATCGGAACGCGGTAACGAATTTTCTGACCGTCCGCAAACTTCACAATCGCTTCGTGAAAATCCGGAAGTGAACGGTGATTGCGGATGTAAAGTACGCACGACTGCGGAAATTCAATTTCCCAGACCGCATGCTCTGCAAAAGAAGCATGCTCAAGCGCAATGGAAATGTCGTACTCAAACATACGGATAACCATCGTTTCATCTTTTGAGGACTGGCACTCCAGATGATAAATATGGTTGCCGATCCGGATAATAGAGTCCGTGACCACCGTTCCGAATTTTTCATAGTGTTCATTCCGCAGCTGTTCAAAGGGTTTCTTCTCACTGTAGGAAGTGTGGAAAACTTCATTGATCAGCGGGATAATTAGAAAAATACAGTTATAGACGGATTATGTCATGCTTTTACCGACATAGAATTTATCGCCTCTTCATATTCCTCTGGAGAATATTTTCTTAAAATCTGTTCTCTGGTTAAACCAAGATCAATCATATTTTGAATTGCATCAATTTTGGCTTCATGTAGTCCGGTAAGCCGGCCTCTGGCTTCCCCCCTGGCTTCCCCTCGAGCTTCTCCAAGCTCTAACAACTCTTCAGAGCGTAATTTCAAAATCTTACCACCCATAATCTCACCCAATCCTTTCCTGATCTCATTATTTTCCGGAATAATATAATCCGCAATCTCCTCAATCAAAACAATCATATCCATATAAAGATGTGACTTTTGTTCCTTCTCAGATGTTTCCTCTAACTTTCGGTTGATCTTCCGGAAATCGTCGAGCAGATGCTGCACTTTCTTTAAATCCGTTCCGTTGTGCTTCAAAAAGTGTTCATACCGTAAGATATGATATGGAAGTAAAATCAGCAGCCGTTTTTCAAAAATCCGATCGACCGTGTATTTCTTTGCCTGTATGATCGGAACGCGGTAACGAATTTTCTGACCGTCCGCAAACTTCACAATCGCTTCGTGAAAATCCGGAAGTGAACGGTGATTGCGGATGTAAAGTACGCACGACTGCGGAAATTCAATTTCCCAGATCGCATGCTTCGCAAAAGAAGCATGCTCAAGCGCAATGGAAATGTCGTACTCAAACATCCGGATGACCATCGTTTCATCTTTGGTGGACTGGCACTCCAGATGATAAATGTGGCTGCCGATCCGGATAATGGAGTCCGTGACCACGGTTCCGAATTTTTCATAGTGTTCATTCTGTAGCTGTTCAAAGGGTTCCTTCTCACTGTAGGAAGTGTGGAAAACTTCATTGATCAGCGGAATAAGAAGCTGTGGCATCTTTTGTGCAATTGTCCGGAACACATCATCAAAAATAGTGCTGTGTTCTGTCGTGTTTTCTGTGTTGGCATCTGGTAACGGGTTTACCGAAATGTCAGTGTTCCCCATGTAATGTCCTGCCTTTCCTTTAGTATATATCATAAGCATCTGTTTTTACAATATGGAAAGTGTAAGAAACAGAAGCAGTTATGATCAAACGTATGAAATTGTAATTATAATGGTAATTTGAACGAATGTTCTTTCATGAATGCTATGAGATATAATTAAAATACATCTCATAGTATAGAAATAAGAAAAATACAGTTATAGACGGATTATGTCATGCTTTTACCGACATAGAATTTATCGCCTCTTCATATTCCTCTGGAGAATATTTTCTTAAAATCTGTTCTCTGGTTAAACCAAGATCAATCATATTTTGAATTGCATCAATTTTGGCTTCATGTAGTCCGGTAAGCCTGCCTCTGGCTTCCCCTCGAGCTTCCCCTCTGGCTTCTCCAAGCTCCAACAACTCCTCAGAGCGTAACTTCAAAATCTTACCACCCATAATTTCACCCAATCCTTTCCTGATTTCATTATCCTTCGGAATAATATAATCTGCAATCTCCTCAATCAAAACGATCATATCCATATAAAGATGTGACTTTTGTTCCTTCTCAGATGTTTCCTCTAACTTTCGGTTGATCTTCCGGAAATCGTCGAGCAGATGCTGCACTTTCTTTAAATCCGTTCCGTTGTGCTTCAAAAAGTGTTCATACCGTAAGATATGATATGGAAGTAAAATCAGCAGCCGTTTTTCAAAAATCCGATCGACCGTGTATTTCTTTGCCTGTATGATCGGAACGCGGTAACGAATTTTCTGACCGTCCGCAAACTTCACAATCGCTTCGTGAAAATCCGGAAGTGAACGGTGATTGCGGATGTAAAGTACGCACGACTGCGGAAATTCAATTTCCCAGATATCATTTGATTCAAAAGAAGCGTGCTCAATAGCAATTGAAATATCATATTCAAACATGCGTATGACCATCGTTTTGTCTTTTGAGGACTGGCACTCCAGATGATAAATATGGTTGCCGATCCGGATAATGGAATCCGTGACCACAGTTCCAAATTTTTCATAATGTTCGTTCCGCAACTGTTCAAAATGATCCTCATCGCTGTAGGAAGTGTGGAAAACTTCGTTAATCAGCGGAATAAGAAGCTGCGGCATTTTCTGTGCGATTGTCCGGAATACATCATCAAAAATAGTGCTGTGTTCTGTAGTGTTTTTCTCGTTGGCATCTGACAGCGGAGCTGCCACAATGTCAGTGTTTCCCATGTAGTATCCCGCCTTTCCTTTAGTATATATCATAAGCATCTGTTTTTACAATATGGAAAGTGTAAGAAACAAAAGCAGTTATGATCAAACGTATGAAATTGTAATTATAATGATAATTTGAACGAATGTTCTTTCATGAATGCTATGAGATATAATTAGAATACATCTCATAGCATAGATATTAGAAGATATAGTTATAGATGGATTACGTCATACTTTTACCGACATAGAATTCAATGCTTTTTCATATTCTTCCAAAGAATATTTCTTTAAAATTTGTTCTTTGGTCAGACCAAGATCGATCATATTTTGAATTGCATCAATTCTTCCCTGCTCCAACAACTCTTCAGAGCGTAATTTCAAAATCTTACCACCCATAATCTCACCCAATCCTTTCCTGATCTCATTATTTTCCGGAATAATATAATCCGCAATCTCCTCAATCAAAACAATCATATCCATATAAAGATGTGACTTTTGTTCCTTCTCAGATGTTTCCTCTAACTTTCGGTTGATCTTCCGGAAATCGTCGAGCAGATGCTGCACTTTCTTTAAATCCGTTCCGTTGTGCTTCAAAAAGTGTTCATACCGTAAGATATGATATGGAAGTAAAATCAGCAGCCGTTTTTCAAAAATCCGATCGACCGTGTATTTCTTTGCCTGTATGATCGGAACGCGGTAACGAATTTTCTGACCGTCCGCAAACTTCACAATCGCTTCGTGAAAATCCGGAAGTGAACGGTGATTGCGGATGTAAAGTACGCACGACTGCGGAAATTCAATTTCCCAGATATCATTTGATTCAAAAGAAGCGTGCTCAATAGCAATTGAAATATCATATTCAAACATGCGTATGACCATCGTTTTGTCTTTTGAGGACTGGCACTCCAGATGATAAATATGGTTGCCGATCCGGATAATGGAATCCGTGACCACAGTTCCAAATTTTTCATAATGTTCGTTCCGCAACTGTTCAAAATGATCCTCATCGCTGTAGGAAGTGTGGAAAACTTCGTTAATCAGCGGAATAAGAAGCTGCGGCATTTTCTGTGCGATTGTCCGGAATACATCATCAAAAATAGTGCTGTGTTCTGTAGTGTTTTTCTCGTTGGCATCTGACAGCGGAGCTGTCACAATGTCAGTGTTCCCCATGTAGTATCCTGCCTTTCCTTTAGTATATATCAAAACAACATAGTTTTACAACCGAAAAAAACGGGAAAACAGAGTCGTTTTTGATCCTGTATTCAATTAAAATTCCAGTGGATAAACGGGCGAACAACCCATCAGATTTGGAATTATATGTGTTTATTGAAATTAGAATAACGTATTTCCATATAGAAGTCAAATGTTTTATAAAATAGAATGCTTGACAGGTGAAGTGTAATATGATTTTTCCTGATTCCCGATAAAAAATGGAAAAGACGCATCAGTGGGTGAAAGAAGAATATTTATACTTTGGGGATATGAAGTATGAGAAATGGGACATATGAGAAAAAAGTAGTATATTATGTCCTGTTTTTTCTTCTATATGTCCCATTTGATTCCGTGGACAGATTTTTACACGGAACAAGAACGTTAGATCTTCATTGTAAGCTGAATCCGTTGCTTTTTCACATCCACACTCAGAACTTTCACTTCCACGATATCCCCGACGCTGACGACTTCCAGTGGATGCTTGATAAAGCGGTCACACATCTGCGAGATATGTACCAGACCATCCTGATGGACCCCGATATCCACAAAGGCACCGAAATCAATGACATTTCGCACGGTTCCCTTCAATACCATGCCCGGAGTCAGATCTTTGATCTCGAGCACATCACTGCGCAGGATTGGTTTTGGCATATCCTCACGCGGATCACGGGCAGGCGTTTCCAGTTCCTTTACGATATCCCGGAGTGTCAGTTCGCCGATTTCCAGATCCTGTGCAAGCTTTTTGTAATCCCGGACTTTTTTCGAGATCCCGGCAACATTGCGGTCTGTCACATCCGAAAGCGTATAGCCGAGTGTTTCCAGCAGCTGTTTCGTGGCTGCGTAGGATTCCGGGTGTACACCGGTGGCATCCAGAGGGTTTTTCCCGTCACTGATGCGCATGAAGCCGGCACACTGTTCATAGGCTTTTGGCCCAAGCTTGGCCACTTTCAGAAGCTGGGAACGGGAGGCAAATTTTCCGTTTTCTTCGCGGTAGAGGACAATATTTTTGGCAATGGCTTTGCTCACACCGGAGACATATTCCAGCAGGGAAGCAGAGGCAGTATTTAGATCCACCCCAACGCGGTTGACACAGTCTTCTACGACACCATCGAGTGCTTCGGTCAGTTTCTTCTGGTTCATGTCATGCTGGTACTGTCCGACACCAATGGATTTCGGGTCGATTTTTACCAGTTCCGCGAGTGGATCCTGCAGGCGGCGTGCCATGGATGCCGCACTTCGCTGTCCGACATCAAACTGCGGAAACTCTTCGGTCGCCAGCTTGCTGGCAGAGTATACGGAGGCACCGGCTTCGTTTACAATGATGTACTGTACGGGTACCGGAATCTCTTTGAGAAGCTGTACGATGATCTGCTCGGATTCGCGGGAAGCAGTACCGTTTCCAAGGGAGATTAACGTAATATGGTATTTGGAAATCAGTTTTTTCAGTACCGCTTTGGCTTCGTCCACGCGGTTTTGCGGGGCAGTCGGATAGATCACGGTAGTATCAAGTACTTTTCCGGTCGGATCCACCACAGCGAGCTTGCATCCGGTACGGAATGCCGGATCCCAGCCGAGTACAACCTGACCGGCGATTGGAGGCTGCATCAGAAGCTGTTCTAAGTTTTTGCCGAATACACGGATGGCCCCGTCCTCTGCCTTCTCAAACAGATCGTTTCGGATTTCGCGCTCAATGGCAGGTGCAATCAGCCGGTTGTAAGCATCCTCTGTAACTTCATGCAGTACAGCTGCTGTGGGAGCAGAAGGCGCGGTGATGAGTTTACGGTCGAGATAGGAAAGAATCCGGTCCACGGGTGCATCAATTTTTACTGTGAGAAATTTCTCTTTTTCTCCGCGGTTGATGGCAAGAATCCGGTGTCCGGCAAGCTTTGAAAGACTTTCGCTGAATTCATAATACATCTCATAGACGGATTCGGCTTCGGGATCTTTTGCAGCGGATAAAAGCTGTCCGTGCTTCATAGTCAGTTCCCGGATATGGGTACGGAAATCGGCATTGTCGGAGACCGACTCTGCAAGGATATCTTTTGCACCGTTTAAGGCATCTTCTGCGGTGTTGACTTCTTTTTCCGGATTGATATATTTTTTGGCTTCTTCTAGAGGAGTCTCTGTCATTTTCTGTAAAAGGATCAGGTTGGCCAGTGGCTCTAATCCTTTTTCCTTTGCGATCGTTGCACGGGTACGGCGCTTCGGACGGTACGGGCGGTATAGATCATCCACGGCTACCTGTGTTTCGGCCGCGAGAATCTGTGCACGCAGTTCCTCCGTCAGTTTTCCCTGTTCTTCAATGGAGGCCAGTACGGTCTGTTTTTTGTCCTCCAGATTTCGCAGATACACCAGACGGTCATAAAGGTTTCGCAAGATTTCATCACTCAGTGCACCGGTAGCTTCTTTCCGGTAACGTGCGATAAAGGGAATCGTGCATCCTTCATCAATGAGTTTCACAGCAGCGGCTGCCTGTTCCCTGCGTATGCCGAGTTCTTCCGCAATTTTTGTATTAATATCCATAAATTTTCCCCTTAATAGTCCTTTCCTGTCAAATAATACTTTCCCTATTATATATGAAATGTTACAATAAAAGCAATCCTAAAAAGAAAGGAAAACGTATTATGGATATGTATGGATCATCTTATCAACCAAATCCGAATCAGCCGTATCGCAGCCGGAGATCTGCACGCATGGAGGCAGCTTCCCTGATACTTGGATCAATTGCATTACTAAGCTGCACCTGTCTGTATCTTGCTGTGCCGTGTGGGGCGCTGGCGGTTATTTTTGCAACACTTTCCCGCGGAGGCATGATGTCCTATACTTCGAAAGCACAGATCGGAATGATCCTGGGGATCATTGCATTAATTGCAACAATTGTACTGTATGCATCCGTTCTGGGGTATGCCATCCATCAGTATGGAAGTATCGATGGATTTTTAAAGGCCTATTCTGATATGCAGGGCATGGATTATAATGAACTGATGAAGCAGTTTATGGCAAAATAAAAAGATTGTTGCATCTGCATAGCCATGCTATAATGAGAAAAGCAATCAGTTACAGAAACGGAGTATAAACAAATGAACCTACCTTGCAAAGAATTAAAACGAATCGCAAGAGACAATTTAAATGGAAATTATAAAATACCAATGGGAGCATTTCTTGCCGCCACACTGATTCCTTTGGCGGTAGAACTCCCATTTTCCATGTTGCAGAAAGATGCACAGCCGCTTCCGGTGACGATCATGTTTTATGTGGCGGAATTTCTGATCACACTTTTAAGCATGGTATTGTCTGTCGGAATCCTTCAGCTTCATCTGTCACTTGCACGGAAAAAAGAAATGACACTTGGCATGGTATTTTATGGGTTTAAAAATCACCCGGACCGTTATATCATTGCAGGACTGCTTTTGATTATTGCAACGCTGATCAGCTGTATTCCTGTGATCACAGGTGCTGTGTTATTTTTTGTCCTGGACAAGTCGCCTGCGGCGATTGCAGTACTGGTGATACTTGGTATTGTAAGCACGATTCTGGCAGTTTTCGTGCAGATGTGGTATGCACTGGCATTGTATCTGCTTTTGGATCATCCGCAGATGAAGGCACGCGAATCATTAAAGATCAGCCGTCAGATCATGAAGGGAAATAAAGGAAGATTATTTTATATTTATCTGAGCTTTATCGGATTGCAGATACTGTGTCTGCTGTCTTTAGGCATCGGGTCACTCTGGGTATATCCATACCAGTCACAGACACTGGTTATTTTTTATCTGGATGTGGTCGGGGAGATCCCATCAAACATAAGCTAATGCTCCGGCTGATTGCCGGATATTAGAATATACTATTATTAGGAGGAGTTTTTCATAATGAACCAACAAAAAGACATTATAAGAGATGCCAGGGTTTTGGGTACGCCGAAAATGCTGCTGCTTGGTCTGCAGCATATGTTCGCTATGTTCGGAGCGACAATTCTTGTACCGATTCTGGTAAACAGCTATTTTCAGAGTACCTCACAGGTATTGTCCGTACAGGTGACATTGTTCTGTGCAGGATTCGGTACCTTGTTTTTCCATCTGTGTACCAAATTTAAGGTTCCTGCTTTTCTGGGATCTTCATTTGCTTTTCTGGGAGGCTTTTCCAGCGTTGCGGCACTGGATACCGGGATATTTGCCAATATGGCAGATAAAGAAAAACTGCAGTATGCGTGTGGCGGAATTGTTGTGGCAGGATTGTTGTATCTGATCCTTGCACTGATCATCCGGTGCGTTGGTGTAAAACGTGTGATGCGTTTCCTTCCACCGGTGGTGACCGGCCCGATCATTATCTGTATCGGACTGAGCCTTGCACCGTCTGCGGTCAGCAATGCATCCACAAACTGGCTCATTGCAATTGTGGCACTGGCGGTCATCATTATTTTCAATATCTGGGGAAAAGGAATGTTCAAGATTATTCCGATTCTTCTCGGTGTAGTGATTTCGTATGTGTTCGCACTGGTTCTGCAGGGACTTGGTTTTACGAATCCGGACGGATCTGTTATTTTAAATTTTTCCGGCGTTTCCTCGGCGGCTGTTGTCGGACTTCCACCGTTTATCCTGCCGAAATTTAATCTTACAGCGATTCTTATCATGGCACCGATTGCCATTGCGACCATGATGGAGCATATCGGAGATATTTCAGCAATTTCAGCAACCGTAGGAGAAAATTTTATTGAGGACCCAGGATTACACCGTACACTGATCGGTGACGGTATTGCAACTTCGCTTTCTGCCATGATTGGAGGACCAGCGAATACAACATACGGAGAGAACACTGGAGTTTTGGAATTATCCCGTGTACATGATCCAAAGGTTGTACGTCTTGCGGCAGGCTATGCCATTATTTTAAGTTTTATTCCAAAAGTAGCGGAGATTATCGCATCGATGCCGGCATCGATTATTGGAGGTGTCAGCTTCATTCTCTATGGTATGATTTCTGCTATCGGCGTGAGAAATGTGGTAGAGAACCATGTGGATTTCACAAAATCCAGAAATCTGATTATTGCAGGTGTGATTTTAGTTTCCGGTCTGGGATTTTCGAATGGGCTGACCTTTACGATTGGAAGCACTTCCGTCACCCTTACCTCTCTTGCCATTGCGGCAATCGCCGGAATTGTGCTCAATGCGATTCTGCCGGGAAATGATTATACGTTTGGAAAGGACCCGGAAGGAGATGCATCCCGTGGGGTGGATTTGCGCCCGCATGAATTAGAGCAGGAACTGAAAAACCAAAAATAGAAAAAGAACGTTATCCAAGAAGTGCAATGCCAAAGACGGCCAGGACGAGATTTTTGACCAGCCAGTTGAGCAGTACAATGGCAAGCGCGATCCACAGATAAATATCACGATAATGCATCCCGATGGCAAAACGACCGCGGGATGCTTTTTCTATGGTCTGGGACAGCATAAACCAGCCGAAAAAGACAGCGGTATACACAACAATCGGATGGTAAAAGAAAGAGCGCACAATATGTCCGTGAAGCAGGGCATGAATTGCGCGTGTGCCGCCGCATCCGGGACAGTAGTACCCGGTCAGATTGTGCAGGACACAGCCATCCGGAGGGAATATCCACAGGAAATAACCGCTTTTCCATGCAAGTCCGAGCACGAGTGCGAGAATAAGACACACCCAGCCGATGATATAAAAAGAAAAATCTAAAGTTTTGTCCGTGCGTAATATATTTGAAATCTTCATGGAAATTATGTTAGCAAATGAATGGGAAAAAGTCCAGCCGGTGTTGACATTTTCGGACAATGTGAATATAATAACGATGAAAAATAAAGAAGGAATTCTTCGGGGCAGGGTGCTGCGGATGACGCATATTCCCGACCGACGGTATAGTCCGTGAACTGCTTTTTGCAGCCGAACCGGTGAGATTCCGGTACCGACAGTATAGTCTGGATGAGAGAAGAAAAAGTGCAAATTAATGTTTGCACTGTTGACTGTATGCTAGAAAAAGAACCCCGATAGAGAAATCTATCGGTTTTTTATTTTCTGATCATATATGCAGGCAACACTCCTCTGGAATTCCATTGATTCTGAAAGGAGAGTTCGTATGAGTGAACAGACAAAGACAGCAGTAAAACAGGGAGGCATGAATACAAAAGTACGCTATATTACGGTTACGGCGATGCTTTCTGCCGTAGCATTCGTGCTTATGTATCTGGAGATTGCCATTCCGATCATGCCATCATTTATCAAATTTGATTTTTCGGATCTGCCGGCACTACTTGGAAGCTTTGCGCTCGGACCAGTGTGTGGGGTATTGATCTGTCTGATCAAGAACGTTCTCCATCTGGCATTTTCAAACAGTATGTTTGTTGGAGAACTTTCCAATTTTATTCTCGGAGCCGTGTTTGTGGCAATTGCAGGTAATATCTACAAACATAAAAAGACCAAAAAGAGTGCAGTAGTCAGTGGTCTGGTTGCAGCATTGGTCATGGGAATAGTCAGTGTGTTTTCCAATTATTTTGTGGTTTACCCGGTATATTATAAGGCTGGTATGGCAGAGGAAGCCATCCTGCAGATGTATCAGGCAATTGCACCATCCATGAAAAGTGTACTGCAGTGCCTGATCTGCTTTAATCTTCCATTTACAATTGTAAAAGGACTGATTGCAGTTGTCATCTGTATGCTGATTTACAAACCGTTATCTCCAGTTTTAAAAGGACGTTTAAGTGAATGACATCGCCTCTGGTGAGTCTTCATGGTGGCTGTGCTTATTAGCATGGCCACTTTTAATGTTAAGGAGAGTTAAAAGAGAACATGATAAAACTCCTCATTGCCATAACACCCAATATACAGTAAAATAATAACAAATCCGTAAGACACAAGGAGTAACAGTTATCATGCAGTTTAAGAGAACACTGGAAATTAAGGCAGGTCATAAGCGTAGGGTAATCGATGTCACAGATATCCTATATATTAAGGCATCGGTGAATGACTGTTACATTCATGTGACAAGCGGAAGCGTATATAAGACCAGAAGCACCTTAGAGGCAATGGAGGCACAGGTCGGGGAATATTTTCTGAAAGTACACCGTACCTATCTGGTGTGTATCATGGCAATCCATGCATTGGAAGATACGCTGACACTTATCAACGGAGAAGAGTTAAACTACGCAACCCGCAGGAAAAAAGAAATCCTTGCCCAGCTGCAGGAAAAGCAGAAAAAACTGATTGAGGGCTTTGCCATGCCGAATACACCAAAGACACCGGAAGAGTATCATGCGTTTTATCGGAGCTTTGATCAGATGCCATTTGCCTTTACGGATATCGAGATGGTATTCAATGAGGACAGGCATGCAGTGGACTGGATCTTCCGCTATGGCAATGAGAAGCTGGCAGAGGTGGAGCATGTACCATTGACCGGACTGATCGGGAATACCTTCGGCAGTATCTTCTCCAATATGGACGATAAATGGCTGTGTACCTACGAACGGGCAACGCTGTATGGAGAACATCTTGAGATTATGGCTTACAGTCCGGAGATAGATACCGAACTTAAGATTATCTGTTTCCCGACATTTCCGGGACACTGCGGATGCATGTTATTCCCACTGGATGAGATACACTGTGCACAAAAACAAGATGAGCTGTCACAGATATGGAAGGATTACCTGTTAACGCAGGAATAAATGCTGTGACGAACTGAATAAATGGACTAAAAATGCCGTTTCATCACGAAAAAAGTGGTGGGATGGCATTTTTTAGAGAAAGATAATAATATTTTCACTGAATATTTTAGCCTTTTTAGGCTATAATTTTCAATGACAACTTGAAAGTCTGATAGATAACATATATAATATTGAATGAAAAAGCCTGAATAGGCAGAAATTTTCAGTGAAATGGAGTGGGCTTTATGGAAATTAAGCGTGATAGTTACCTTGAGCAGTTGATTTCATATCGTTTTGATGGATTAGTGAAAGTAATTACCGGTATCAGGAGATGCGGAAAATCCTATCTTCTTAAAAATATATACCGGGATTACTTAATTGAAAATGGTGTAAAAGAAGAACAGATTATTACGATTGAGCTTGACCTTGCGAAAGACATTAAATATCGTAATCCGCTTATTCTTTCATCTTATGTAAGAGAGAAAGTGGAAAAGAGCAAAGACGAGTATTATCTTTTCGTTGATGAAATTCAAATGTCTGATGAGGTGGCTAATCCATATAATCCGGACGGTAAGAAAATTACTTTTTACGATGCTCTTAATGATTTGAGAGGTTTATCGAATTTAGATGTTTATGTGACAGGGAGCAATTCAAAAATGCTTTCCAGTGACATCCTTACTGAGTTTAGAGGACGAAGTGATGAAATAAGAGTACATCCACTTAGTTTTGCGGAATATTACTCTGCTGTTGGTGGGGATAAAAATGAAGCATTTGATGAATACGCATTTTATGGTGGTATGCCACTTATCCTGTCAAGACCTAATGATACGGCTAAGATGAATTATTTGAAATCGCTTTTCTCAGAAGTGTATATTAAGGACATTGTTGAACGAAAGAGAATCGAAAGGCAGGATGTTCTGGAGCAGGTTTTAGATTTGCTCTGTTCATCGGTAGGTTCATTAACAAATCCGACTAAAATTGCGAATACTCTGAAATCTAAACAAGGGGGCGGTGTGTCTGCCAATACGATTCGGGCATACATCGGGCATTTGGAGGATGCGTTCCTTTTTTCAGAAAGTAAGCGATATGATGTAAAAGGGAAATCCTATTTTGATTCGCCAAATAAATATTACTGCGAGGATATTGGACTTAGAAATGCAAGAATAGGTTTTCGTCAGCAGGAAATGACGCATATAATGGAGAACATCCTATATAATGAGTTAAATATCAGACAGTTTTCCGTTGATGTTGGTGTTGTTTATGCAAGGACACTCAGTGAAAAAGGCAATTCAATTCGCACTCCAAGGGAAATTGATTTTGTCGTAAGTTCAGGAGGAAAACGAACTTATATTCAGTCCGCATATGCGATGCCTACGGATGAAAAAGCAGAAGTAGAACTCAGACCATTTACGCTTACAGGAGATTCTTTCCCTAAAATTGTTGTAAGGAAAGATATTGGAAAGCGTTGGTATGATGATAATGGTATTTTAAATATCAATGTGATTGATTTCCTTTTGGATAAGGAACTTATATAAAAAGAGCATATAGCGATTGTTGGAGGAGATACACTGTGCACAAAAACAAGATGAGCTGTCGCAGATATGGAAGAATTACCTGTTAAAGCAGGAAGAAATACTGTGACGAACTGCATAAACTGACTAAAAAATGTCATTTCATCACAAAAAAGTGGTGAGATGGCATTTTTTATGAGAAATTTTATGCGAAAAATAAACAAATTGTCACATAAACCTTGAATAAAATAAGGGGGGTATGGTAAAATATTTCCAAATATATGATAGAGAATTTTCTATCAATGACATATAAGATAGACGCAGATGATAGGATACACGAACTGCCATACGGCTGTGAGCCAAAAGCAGTTTAATCCACAGATATAAGAAAGGAGACAGTCTATGAGAAAAAAGATAAGCCGTCTGTACCGAAAAAAGGTACGAAGATAAAGGACAACGATGGTTCGACTTACATAGTTACAAGTGGCAAGGGCAAAACACCGACAGTACAGTATACTGATCCAAAGAGTACTGCAAAAGGAACGGTTACTATTCCGGCAATGGTTAAGGTTGATGGAGTATCTTATAGAGTAACATCCATTGCGGACAATGCCTTTAAGAACAATAAGAAAATTACCAGGGTAGTGATTGGCTCAAACATTGTTACGATTGGAAAGAATGCGTTTGCCAAGTGTACAAATATAACAAGTATTGTAGTAGGAAAGAATGTTACAAAGATAGAAAAAAATGCTTTTTATGGTTGCGGAAAGTTGAAGAAGATTACGATTAAATCAGAGAAACTGACTTCAAAATCCATAACCAAATATGCCTTTAGAGGTATCAGCAAAAAGACAGTGGTCAAAGTTCCCGCAAGTAAATATAAAGCATACAAGAAGATGTTTTATGCAAAGGGACTGAATAAGAAAGTCCGAATTTTGAACGACTGATGCACAAAGAAGGGTGGCAATGTCATACCCAAATATGCATGGAATAATACGGTTATCATGATTTGGGAAATGAAAGGTATTCTGCGAAAGATTCCTTATAACCCTGTAACTTAACTAAATGACATTGCTGGACAGCAAATGGTTTTGGGAGCACCCGTGGGGTGCTCCTGTTTTTTCTCTTTTCTTTTGTTTGGAAAATTGTTATAATATGATACAACGTAATGGTTTTCTGTGTGATACGCAGAAAGCCTTATCATTTATTTTGGACGAGGAGAAGAAGGCATGAAAGCGTCATTTGATGTTACATTATCACCCAAAGACCTGTATCGGTTTAATATGTACCAGACGTATACCGGGTTTCAGGGATGGAGTTCCATTGCACTTGGAATTCTTGGATTTGTTATGGCTGGAATCAGTTTTCAGAATGGAAAAACATCTTACACCCTGCTCTATATTGCAGTAGGATTTTTGTTTCTTCTTTATATCCCGGTTGCACTGTGGTTTCGTGCGAAGGAGACCCTGAAGACAAACAAGGTGCTTGCCGGCACACTGCATTATGAAATTACAGAGAAAAATATTCATGTATCCCAGGGAAAAGAAACTGGGGATATGGAGTGGCAGGCAATTTATAAGATTGTAGCGAATGCAAAGCAGATTTTAATCTACAGCAATCGGAAAAGCGCATATATTATTCCTATGGAGCAGATTGGAGATCAGTATGCAGCGTTCCGGACACTTGCAGAACAGAAACTGGAAAAATATAAACTCAGAATAAAGGCGTAGAGGCAGTATGCAGGATAAAAAAGTTATGGAATTTGAAACTTTTTCCCCGGAGGAAACTTTAGAGCTCGGAAGAAAATTCGGAAGAGAGGCACAGCCTGGGGAGGTATATACACTTGTCGGAGACCTGGGAGTCGGCAAGACGGTTTTTACACAGGGAATCGCACAGGGACTTGGAATTGAAGAACCGATCTGTAGTCCGACCTTTACCATCGTTCAGGTATATGAGGAGGGGCGTATGCCGTTCTATCATTTTGATGTCTACCGTATTGGGGATATTGAGGAGATGGACGAGATCGGATATGAGGACTATTTTTACGGTGAGGGTCTGACGATGATTGAGTGGGCCAATCTGATTGAAGAGATATTGCCGGATCATTACCGGGAGATCACCATTGAAAAAGATCTGGAAAAAGGTTTTGACTACAGAAAAATAACAATTTTAGACAGATAGAGGACAGAATATGAAAATACTAGCGTTGGACAGTTCAGGACTGGTGGCAGGGGTTGCGGTCACGGAAGACGACAATCTGCTGGGAGAATATACCATCAATTATAAAAAAACACATTCACAGACACTTCTTCCAATGTTGGATGAAGTAGCAAAAATGATAGAACTTGATCTGAATACGATTGATGTGATTGCAGTGTCCGCAGGACCTGGATCTTTTACGGGACTCAGGATCGGCTCTGCAACGGCCAAGGGACTCGCTCTTGCCCTGAACAAACAGATTGTTTCCGTGCCGACGGTGGATGCCCTGGCATATAATCTGTGGGGATGTGAGGATCAGGTATGTCCGCTTATGGATGCGCGCCGGCAGCAGGCCTATACCGGACTGTATACTTTCTCCGATGGGCAGATGCAGACACTTCTTCCGCAGTGTGCGGTAGGAATCGATGAAATTACCGCAAAGATCAATGAAAGTGGAAAGAAAACCGTATTTTTGGGCGATGGTGTGCCGGTTTTTGCCGATTACCTGAAAGAAAATTTACAGGTACCATACCTGTTTGCACCCGCACATTGCAATAAGCAGCGTGCGGCATGTGTTGCGGTACTCGGCGGCATTTTATACCGTCAGGGAAAGGCTGAGGATGCAGCTGCACACAAGCCGGATTATCTGCGCCTGTCGCAGGCGGAAAGAGAGCGCCAGGAAAAGGCAAGGGATTTTCGCATATGAGAATACGGCAGATGACCGCGGAAGACATTCCGGCTGTTGCACAAATTGAAAAAGAATGTTTTTCCCGGCCGTGGAGTGAACAGGGATTCCTGGATGGAATGAAAGATGCCATATTTTTCGTGGCGGAAGATCCTCAGATCGCAGGTTATATTGGCATGTACCGGATGCCGCCGGAGGGAGAGATTACTAATGTGGCAGTGACACGGAAAATGCGCAAAAAAGGCTGTGGAAGAGAGCTTCTTCTTAGGATGCAGCAATGGGCCGAAAAACATGGAATTGACCGGATCGTACTTGAAGTACGTTCCGGAAATGAGCCGGCGATACACTTATACCGGACATGTGGATTTGAAAAAATTGGAGTGCGAAAAAATTTTTATCAGTTTCCCAGAGAGGATGCAGATATTATGGAGTGGAAACGATTATGTTAGATGTATGTTTGTTAGGAACTGCAGGAATGATGCCGCTGCCGTACCGGTGGCTGACATCACTTATGCTCAGATATAATGGGAGCAGTTTGCTGATCGATTGCGGTGAGGGAACCCAGATTGCAATCAAAGAGGCGGGACTTAGCTTTAAACCGATCGATATTCTCTGCGTGACACATTTTCACGCGGATCATATCAGCGGACTGCCGGGACTTCTTCTGACGATGGGAAATGCGGAGCGGACAGAACCGCTTACGATCATCGGACCCAAAGGACTCACACGTGTCGTGACGGCACTGCGGACAATTGCACCGGAACTTCCGTTTGAGATCAATTGTATAGAACTGACACAGCCGGAAGAATTTTTTTCTGTTCAGGGATATGACATTCATGCGTTCCGTGTAAAGCACAATGTCATTTGTTACGGATATTCGGTGGAAATCCATCGTGCGGGACGTTTTTCGGTGGAGCGTGCCAGAGAACAGAATGTTCCGATGAAATTATGGAGCCGCCTGCAGAAAGGGGAGACCATCGAGCAGGATGGTGTGATCTATGAGCCGCAGATGGTACTCGGACCGGCAAGAAAAGGTCTGAAAGTGACGTATTGTACAGACAGCCGTCCGCTGGATACCATTGTAAACGCTGCAAAAGAATCGGATTTATTTATCTGTGAAGGCATGTATGCAGAAAAAGAAAAGTTAAATAAGGCAAAACAGTACAAACATATGACGTTTTATGAGGCCGCAGATATGGCGAAGCGTGCAGAAGTTAAAGAACTGTGGCTGACCCATTTTTCTCCGTCTCTGGTAAGGGCGGAGGATTATATGCCACAGGTGCGGGATATTTTCGCAAATGCATACCTTGGCAAAGATGGAAAGAGTGTGGAATTAACATTTGAGGAGGAATAGGCGTATGAAGAAAGTTGGGATTACCGTTGCAGCAGCAGTATGTGTTGTTTTATTGTGCGTGGGATTTTATTTCATGAAAAACAGCGATGGTTCACAGGCATCGAAAGAAAATCTGACGGTGGTTCAGAGAATCAATGAAAAAAATCTGGCAGATGATTATCCAAAAACTCCGCGCGCAGTGATTAAACTGTATAACCAGATCATTACCAGTTATTATTCCGGAAATTATACGGATGATGAGTTCGACAAGCTGATTGATCAGGCGCGTATGCTTTTTGATCAGGATCTTGCCGATAACAATTCCAAGGATGATTACAAGAAGTCGGTGGAGACGAGCATTGCGGATTACAAGAACCGTTCCTTTAAGATCCGTCAGACCAATGTATGTGACAGCGATGATGTAAAATACCTGACGGATGACAGCAACGGGGATAAACTGGCATATGTCACAGCTTCTTATTTTACGGAAGAAAATAAAAAGTTTGATAAAACCTACCAGATGTATGTGCTTAGAAAAGACGATAACGGAGACTGGAAAATCCGTACATTTTATAAAATCAAAGGGAATTCGACAGAGGAAGAATAAAAATGAGTGACACAGAACAGACTATAAAAATACTTGCAATTGAAAGCTCTTGTGATGAAACCGCTGCGGCAGTTGTGGTGAATGGCCGGGATATGCGTTCGAATGTAATTTCTTCACAGATTGCTCTCCATACATTATATGGAGGGGTTGTACCGGAGATCGCATCGAGAAAGCATATTGAAAAGATCAATCAGGTAATCGCGCAGGCACTTTCGGATGCAGATATGACATTACAGGATATGGATGCGATTGGTGTGACTTACGGGCCGGGGCTGGTTGGTGCACTGCTGGTTGGCGTGGCAGAGGCCAAGGCGATCAGCTATGCTGCGAACATTCCGCTGGTAGGGGTACATCATATAGAAGGACATATCAGCGCAAATTATATTGAAAATCCTGATCTGAAGCCACCGTTTTTATGTCTTGTGGTCTCCGGAGGGCATACGCACCTTGTGAAAGTGACGGATTACGGAACGTATGAAATCCTCGGACGGACCAGGGATGATGCGGCAGGAGAAGCATTTGATAAAGTGGCACGCGCAATCGGGCTGGGATATCCGGGAGGACCAAAAATTGAAAAAGTTTCCCATGAAGGAGATCCGAAGGCAATTTCCTTTCCGCGGGCAAAGATTGCAGATGGGGTATATGATTTCAGTTTCAGTGGATTAAAGTCTGCGGTGCTGAATTATCTGAACGGATGCAGGATGAAAAATCTTCCAATTAATCAGGCGGATGTTGCAGCATCATTCCAGCAGTCGGTGACGGATGTGCTGGTGGATCATGCGCGGCATGCAATCCGCGAATATCATATGGACAGTTTTGCAATTGCCGGCGGAGTTGCATCCAACGGAGTAATCCGTGCGGCCATGGAACAGATGTGCCGTGAAGAAGGGGTGAAATTTTATCATCCTTCGCCGATTCTGTGCACCGATAACGCGGCGATGATAGGTGCCGCGGCATATTATGACTTTATTGCGGGAAAACGTGCAGGGCTGGATCTGAACGCTGTTCCGAATCTGAAATTGGGAGAATGACCGGATGGAAAACAGGAAACGCTATACAGCGATCGTACTTGCGGCAGGCAGTGGAAGAAGAATGCAAAGTGATACACCCAAACAGTTTATGGAACTGTGTGGACATCCGCTGGTCTATTACAGTCTGTATGCATTTGAAAAGAGTCCGGTAGATGATATTATACTGGTAACAGGAAAAGATGATGTTTCCTATTGCAGAAAAGAAATTGTAGAGGCTTGTGATTTCAGAAAAGTCCGCGCGGTGATTCCGGGCGGCAAAGAACGTTATCTGTCAGTATATGAAGGATTAAAAGCAGCTGCGGGCACCGACTATGTTCTGATCCATGATGGGGCACGTCCGATGATTGATGAAATGGAAATCCGGTTGTCCATGCGTGCCGTAGAAGAGGAGCATGCATGTGTGATTGGTGTACCGGTAAAAGATACGATCAAAGTGGGAAATGCAAAACATTATGCTGTGGATACACCGGACAGAAGCTGTCTGTGGGCGGTACAGACACCACAGAGCTTTTCTTATGAACTTTTAATGGAAGCATATGGGGAAATGTGGCAGGCAGCAGAATCCGGCGAAAGGATCACGGATGATGCAATGATTGTGGAACGGTTTACCGGTCATAAAGTCAAGCTTATTCAGGGAAAATACGAGAATATCAAGGTCACAACACCGGAAGATTTGTTAATTGCAGAAGTTTTTTTGAAAAAAGCAAAAAAAATGAAAAATTGTTATTGACATAAAGAGCCGGGGATGGTAATATATGTCTTGCGCTGATTCAGATGAACAGCGAAAACAGAATACGGAGAGGTATCGAAGTGGTCATAACGAGGCGGTCTTGAAAACCGTTTGTCCGCAAGGGCACATGGGTTCGAATCCCATCCTCTCCGCTAGGCGGTTAAGCCGTTTGAAAAAGAATTCGAAAGAATTCTTTTTCTGTGTCAATATCATAACTTCTCGGGAGAGAAAATGATTTGAGCAGCTATATGGAGAAGTACCCAAGCTGGCCGAAGGGACACCCCTGGAAAGGGTGCAGGTCGTTAACAGCGGCGCGAGGGTTCAAATCCCTCCTTCTCCGCTTTGAATCAAATAAAAAGATTCAAAAAGTTGTTGACAAAAAGCGACAGACATGATAAGATATCAGAGTTGCCGCGAAAGAACGACAACAAAGAAAAATAAAAAAGT